>Ga0081455_10003310_pt1 | contig 18636 bp, 22 predicted proteins | sample TabmetS3T2R1_FD_70207 | JGI IMG/M metagenome (GOLD analysis project Ga0081455, IMG submission 70207) | Tabebuia heterophylla rhizosphere microbial communities from the University of Puerto Rico - S3T2R1 | ecosystem: Host-associated > Plants > Roots > Rhizosphere ... | reverse complement strand
GCGCCCACAGGATCGACCCGTAGCGGAAGGCGCCGATGACCGAGATCTCGGCGCGTGACCGCAGCGCCACCACCAGAAGCTGGTAGCCGGCAGCCAACAACAATGACGAGGCGACGATGAAGCCGACGGCCTCCCAGCGCATCGGTTGCCAGCCTTCGACGAGGGCAACGCCGCAGCCGACGACGGCGACCACCGCCGCCGTGGTGAAGGAGACCACCAGCGTCGGCACACCGCGGGGCAAGTAGTGGCTCAGGACATCGCGCAGGGCGGCCAGGCAGGTGCCTATCAAGGCGACCCAGGTCCAGGCATTGAGGTCGCCAGGCTGCGGCTGGATCACCAGCAGGACGCCGAGGAAGCCCACGATGACGGCGCTCCAGCGCCGCCAGCGCACGTCCTCTTTCAGGATGAGAACCGCGAGGATCGTGAGCATCAGCGGCGTCGAAAGATTGACCGCGGTGGCGATGGCGAACGGAATATGGAACAGCGCCACCAGGTAGACGATCGCCGCCGCCGCCTCGAGCACGCCTCGTAGCAGCACTTGGCGGTGGCTCGCCATCGCGATCTGTCGCCATGCACCGCTCGCCAGCAGGCCCAGCGCGCACCAGAGGGTCGCGAAGAGGCCGCGTACGCCGATCGCCTGCACCGAGGGCACGCTTTCGGCCGCAAGCTTGATCAAGGCATCATTGAAGATGAAGACCACGACCGACGCCGACATCGCGAGGATGCCGCGGGTATTGTCGATCACTTGGTCTCGGACATCTTCATCAAGAGCTTCCAGTGCTCGTCGCTGACCGGCACCACGGAGAGCCGCGACTGGCGGACCAGCTTGAAATCCTTGAACGTGGGATCGGCCTTGATCGCGGCCAGCGTCACCGGCTTTTTCACCGGTTGCACAGCCTTGACGTCGACCGTCACAGCCTTGCCGGCCTTGTCGGTCGGATCGGGGTAGGCCGCCTTGACGACCTCGGCGACGCCCACGATCTCCTTGCCCTCACCGGAATGATAGAAGAAGCAGCGGTCGCCCACCTTCATGGCTTTCAGGTTGAGCGAGGCCTGGGGGTTGCGCACGCCGGTCCAGGACGTGTGCTTCTCCTTCACGAGCTGGTCCCAGGAATAAGCCGACGGCTCGGACTTGATGAGCCAATGAGCCATGTCACTCCCCTCTCGTTTCACCTTCGCGCCGCAGCGGACGAGCCAGCAAGCCGCGGATCGCCTCGTCGAGATCGGCGCCGCGATGCAGGATAGCATCGACGGCGGCACAAATCGGCATCTCGATTCCTTGCCGCAGAGCGCGCGCCAGCACCGCCGGCGCCGTCGCCTCACCTTCAACGACCTGACGCCGGCCGCTCATATGCTCTGCCAGCGCCATGCCTTTGCCCAGCGCGACACCGAGCGAGCGATTGCGCGAGAGCGGCCCATGGCAGGTCAGCACCAGGTCGCCAAGCCCGCTCAGGCCGGTAAGCGTTTCGAGCTCGGCTCCCATCGCCTGGCCAAGCCGCGCCATTTCGGCGAAGCCGCGGGTTACCAGGGCGGCAGCGGCATTGTGTCCGAGACCACGACCCTCGACGATGCCCGCGGCAATGGCCAGCACATTCTTGACCGCGCCGCCCAGGGCGACACCCAGCACGTCGTGGGTCCAATAGGGGCGGAACGTGCCCGCCGCCAGCGATGCGGCGAGCTGCCGGCCGAGCGCTTCATCCGACGTGGCGATACTGACCGCCGTCGGCAGGCCGGCGACGACTTCCTCCGCGAAGCTTGGCCCAGACAACACACCGAGCGGCCGGCCCGGCAAGGTCTGGCCCAGCACTTCAGGCATCAGCAAGCCGGTCGACGCCTCGATTCCCTTGGCGCAAATCACGACGGGAGTGCTGCCGGTCAGTCGGGCCGAGACCGCGCGCACGGCCTGGGCGGGACAGACCAGCAGGACGACGTTGCAATTGCGCAGACTGGAGAGGTCGGCCGCAGCCTCAATGCCGGCCTCGAGCTTCACTCCTGGAAGGTAGACTGGATTGCGGCACTCCTGCCCGATCGCCTTGGCAATGCCGGAATCTCGAGACCACAGGGTCACGTGTCGGCCAGCGCGACGCGCCAGGCAGGCGAGCGCCGTGCCCCAGGCGCCACCCCCTACCACGCCGATGTGGCCCATCTTGTTCAACAGGGCGTGCTCACAGGCTGAGATTGAAGGCGATCGAAATACGCTCGGCGTTGCCGTGATAGGGCCGTACCTGATGCAACAACCAAGCAGGAAACATCACCAGGCGACCTGCCTTGGGCGGCACGATTTCGTTGGCGCCAACCGACAGGCCACGGCCGCCCGGCATGACGAAGGCCAGGTGCGGCGCATACATGGCAGGACCGGGACCGCGCGGATCCATGAACTCGAGCTCGCCACCGAGTGAAGGATCGGCGGCGATGCCGCCATCATCGACATAGTAGACACCCGACCAGAAGCTGCCCGGATGGGAATGGAACTCATTGCCGTGGCCGCTCTTGTTGACGTTGGCCCACATGTTGGCGCGCCAAGTCAGGCTCACCGGCTTGCCCTCGCGATCGGTGGTCACGCGGTTGGCGGTATTGCGGCCGATGGCCAACAGCTTGACGGCGGCGGCACCACCCCAGCGATCCATGTCCCAGGTGGACTGCCAGCCGCCGAGATTGGAATGGCGAGTGCCGGCATCGGCCTGCCGCCGTTGGTCGATCACCTTGCGCAGCTCGACATTGAGCTCGGTCGCGGCGGGAACCTCGAAAATGACGACCGGCGTGGCGAACAATGAAATGATCTCGGGCCCCACGGTCATCCTCGCACTCTACGTCCGAACGGTGGCGGCAGGGTCGAGTGGCCAGCGTGGCCGCGGCCTGAAGTCGAGAGCATCGACCCGCCCCAGCCTCAGGTGCTCGATGCCTGCCCAGGCAATCATCGCGCCGTTGTCGGTGCAAAGCTTTTGCGGCGGCGCAACGAGACGCGCACCGCGCTGCGCCGCGGCGGCTTCCAGTCGCTGCCGCAAATAGAGATTGGCGGCGACGCCGCCGGCCACGACCAAGGTCGGCAAGGGCGATATCGCCAGCGCATTGGCGCATCGATCGGCGAGCACGTCACCCACCGTACGCTGGAAGGACGCGCAAAGATCGGCGATCGCCTGCCGGTCGCTGGCATCGAGCTTCTCAACGGTCTGTCGCACGGCCGTCTTCAACCCGGAGAAGGAGAAGTCGCAACCAGGCTTTCGCCACATCGGCCGCGGCAGCGGGAAACGCAGAGGATCGCCCTCCTTGGCCATCCGTTCGACGGCCGGACCACCGGGAAAGCCCAGGCCCAAAAGTTTCGCCGTCTTGTCGAAGCATTCGCCCACCGCATCGTCGATGGTCGTGCCCAGCCGCGAGAAGTCTCCCGGTCCGCGCACCGTGAGGAGCTGGCAGTGGCCGCCCGACACCAGCAGCAGCAGATAGGGAAAGTCGACAGGCTCGGTCAGACGCACCGACAGAGCGTGACCCTCGAGGTGGTTGATGGCAAGGAACGGCTTTTCATGCGCGAATGCCAGAGCCTTGGCGGTCATGACGCCCACCATCACCCCGCCGATCAGGCCCGGCCCACCCGTGGCCGCGATGGCATCGAGATCGCCAAGGCCAAGACCGGCGACGCCCAGCGCTTCTTCGACCAGACCGTCGATCCGTTCGAGATGGGCGCGAGCGGCGATCTCCGGCACCACGCCGCCAAAGCGGCGATGCTCGGTCAGCTGGCTATAGATGACGTTTGCCAGGATCGTGCCGACAGGTCCGCCATCGGTTGGCGCCTCGACGATGGCGACGGCCGTTTCGTCGCAGCTGGTTTCGAGTCCCATCACGCGCATGCCTGTGTGTTCTAGCGTCAGCCGCGCACGTACGCTAGAGCAGCGCCATGGCAGGTTCCCTTCTTCGCCTCGGCACGCGCGGCAGCAAGCTCGCCCTCACCCAGACCGGTCTGGTACGTGACGCCCTTGTCACTGCCGTGCCGGCTCTGGCCGCTCCCGGCGCCATCGAGATCGTGCCCATCCGGACCACGGGCGACGCCATCCAGGACCGGCCTTTGTCAGAAGCCGGCGGCAAAGGCCTGTTCGTGAAGGAGATCGAAGAGGCGCTGCTGGGTGGACGCATCGATGCCGCCGTCCACAGCATGAAGGACATGCCGACGGCGCAGCCGCCCGGGCTGGTCATCGCCGCCTTCCTGCCGCGTGAAGACGCGCGCGACGTGCTGATTGCCGGCAGCATCGAACGTATCGCCGATTTGAAGCACGGGGCGATCGTCGGCACCTCGGCGCTGCGCCGGCGGGCCCAGCTCCTGCATCGCCGGCCTGACCTGCAGATCGTGACCCTGCGTGGCAATGTCGACACCAGGCTTGCCAAGCGCGACGCTGGCGTCGTCGAGGCGACCGTGTTGGCTCTCGCCGGGCTGAAACGACTCGGCATGGCGCATGTCGGCACGCCCATTTCCGAAGAGGAGATGCTGCCTGCCGTGGGCCAAGGTGCGGTCTGTATCGAATGCCGTGCCGACGATGACAGGACGCGCACCTGGCTCGCAGCCATCGATCATGCCGCGACCGCGACCTGCATCGCGGCGGAGCACGCCATGCTCGCCTTGCTCGATGGTTCCTGCCGCACGCCGATTGCCGGCCATGCCATCCTGAGCGCTGACGGCATGCTTCACCTGCGTGGCCTCATTGCACGTCCCGACGGTTCGGAGCTGATCGCCACCGAGCGTCGCGGCTCGGCAGCAGATGCCGAGGCCATGGGCCGCGATGCGGGCCACGAGCTCAAGCGTCGCGGTGGTCCCGGATTCTTCTCAGCCTGATTTCGGCTGACCGCGCAAGCCGTCAAACAGGCGCGCGATGACGCCGCTGACCGATTGTCGGGCGGCGGGCTTGTCGGATGCGCGCGCGATCAGCATGGCCGCCTCGTGCAATGCTCCGAAAATGATGTAGGCCAACGGATCGATCGGCTGATCTTCAATCAGGCCGCGGGCGATGGCGGCGCTGATCAGCTCCTTCATGCTCGCGAGATAGGCTTGATCCCGCTCGCGCCACTGCTCCAGGCCAAGCACGGCCGGCGCGTCGATCAGCACGATCTGCTGCACGATGGGATCCAGGCAGGCGTCCAGGAATGCGTTTGAAGCAGCCACCACGGCGCGCCACGGATCAGGCTCAGCCGACGCCGCTTGCCCGGCGCGATCGGCAAGCTTCTTCTGCTCCTCGCCAAGCACGGCGACGAAGAGATCCCGCTTGTCGCGGAAGTGATGATAGAGCGCGCCGCGCGTGACGCGGGCCCGGCGCACGATCTCCTCGGTGCCCGTGTCGCCATAGCCATGATCCGCGAACAGGCGGCGCGCGGTGCGCAACAAGGCTTGCCGTGTTGCCACGGCGCTTTCGTCTCGGCGGCTCTTGACGGCCATACAAACTGTATGTCACATACAGAATGTATGTGACCTCTCCTTGAGGCAACCCTAGTGAAGGAGCCGACCATGGGCAACTTTCAGCATCTTGCCGAAGTCCTGCAGCAGATCACCGAGGCCGCTCCGACCGGCCGTCCCGCAGTCAAGCCGTTGGCGATCGGCCAGGACATGGCGGCCGCCGTCGTCCGCGCCGCCAGCGCCGATGGATTGCATCGCCAGCCCAATCACGAAGAGCTGGTGATCGTACTCGAAGGTGAAGGCGACTTTCGGGTCGGTGATGAAACCCGCACGGTGCGGGCCGGCGATTTCATTTTCGTGCCGCGCGACATGGTGCATGGCACCGTTGCCACCCGTGTCGAACCGCTGACGTACCTGTCGATGATCTCGCCGCGCATCGACCTGCAGAAGGACGTGGTCTGGCAGGATCGTCCGCCGAATTTTCATCTCGTGTAGGCGTCTTCGGGGCGCAATCGGAGGCGCGGGTGGCTGTTGGAGCGGCTGCCCGTTCGCTCTAGAGTCGCCCGATGCTTCCTGGCCCGCGACTTTTCCTGATCCTGTGCGGCTTCATCACGTTGCTCGCCGCCTGCGAATCGGCGCCGGTGACCGGCCGTTCACAGATGATGCTGGTGAGCGAGAGCGAAGAACGGCAGATGGGCTTGCAGGCCTATCGCGAAGTGCTGTCCAAGGAGCCGGTGTCGTCCGACGGGCAGACGACGACGCTGGTCGAGAAGGTCGGGCGGCGCATTGCGGCGGCAGCGGAGCGGCCGCCGCACGAGCTGTGGCGGGCGCCAAACTTTCGTTGGGAATTCAAGACCATCAACAAGAACGAGCCCAACGCCTTCTGCCTGCCCGGCGGCAAGGTCGTGGTCTATACCGGCATCCTGCCGATTGCGCGCACCGAGGCGGGCCTTGCCGTCGTGATCGGCCACGAAGTGGCGCATGCGCTCGCCCGCCACGGCGCCGAGCGCATGAGCGATCAGATGGTGGCATCGGTCGGTGCGGCGGCGGCCGGTGTCGCCCTCGCGGCCACTGTAGGCGGCCGCAGCCGCACCTACGTGCCGGCGATGATGGCGGCATTGGGCGCCGGCGCCACGGTCGGCTTCATCCTGCCGATGTCGCGGTCGCAAGAATCGGAAGCCGATCACATCGGCCTTATCCTGATGGCGCTGGCAGGCTATGACCCGCGCGAGGCCGTCACGGTGTGGGAGCGCATGCACGCGGCCAGCACCGGCAAGCACCAGCCGGAGTGGCTGAGCACCCATCCCGCAGACACCACGCGCCTCGCCGACATCCGTCAATGGCTGCCCGAAGCCCTGAAATACTATCGTCCGAGAGACTGATACGTGACCGAATCGCTCGAATACGATGCCACCGGCCTGCTTTGCCCGCTGCCCGTGCTGCGCGCCAACCGCAAGCTGCGCGAGCTGCCGGCGGGCGGGCTGCTCACCGTCCGCGCGACGGATCCGGCGGCCGAGCAGGACTTCCCCGCCTATTGCCGTCAGACGGGCCATGAGCTGGTTTCGAGTCGTCGCGAGGGCGAGGTGCTGATATTCGTCATCCGCAAAAAATCACGACCAGAGTAGGTTCATGCCCACAGCGAGCTTCAAGACCCTCGATTCCATCGACACGGCCGGCAAGCGGGTGCTTGTGCGGGTCGACCTCAACGTACCGATGAAGGGTGGCAAGGTAACTGACGCGACGCGCATCGAGCGGGCAGCGCCGACGCTGTCCGAGCTCGCGGCGAAAGGCGCCAAGGTGATCGTGCTGAGCCACTTCGGGCGCCCCGACGGCAAGCGTGTGCCCGAGATGTCGCTCCAGTCCCTGATCGAGCCACTGTCCAAGGCACTCGGCAAGCCGGTCGCCTTCGCGGAAGATTGCATCGGCCCGCTGGCCGAAGAGGCCGTGCGCGCTCTGAAACCGGGCGACGTGCTGCTGCTGGAGAACCTGCGCTTCCACAAGGAAGAGGAAAAGAACGACGCAGGCTTCATCGACAAGCTCTCGGTGCTGGGTGACGTCTATGTGAACGACGCCTTTTCCGCCGCGCATCGCGCGCATGCCTCTACCGAGGGCCTGGCCAACCGCCTGCCGGCCGCGGCAGGCCGGTTGATGCAGGCGGAGCTCGAGGCTCTCGACAAGGCGCTGGGCAATCCCAGCCGGCTCGTTTGCGCCGTGGTCGGCGGCGCGAAGGTGTCGACCAAGCTTGACCTGCTCGGCAACCTGGTCGGCAAGGTCGACAAGCTGATCATCGGCGGTGGCATGGCTAACACCTTCCTGGCCGCGCAAGGCATCAAGGTCGGCAAGTCGCTGTGCGAGAAGGATCTGGCGCCAACGGCGCTTCAGATCCTCGATAAAGCAAAGACCGCGAACTGCAAGGTGCTGCTGCCGGTCGATGCTGTGGTCGCCGCCGAGTTCAAGGCCGGCGCGCCGCATCAAGTGGTCGACATCCAGGCCTGCCCCGACGATCAAATGATCCTCGATGTCGGGCCGAAGTCAGTGGCGCTGTATGTCGAGGAGCTGAACGACTGCGCCACGCTGGTCTGGAACGGGCCGCTGGGCGCCTTTGAAATCAAGCCCTTCGATTCCGGCACGGTGGCGCTCGCCGAAGCCGTGGCGCGGCGCACGACGGACGGCAAGCTCCTGTCGGTAGCCGGCGGCGGCGATACGGTGGCCGCGCTTGCGGCTGCCGGCGTCGAGGAGAAATTCTCCTACGTCTCCACGGCCGGCGGCGCGTTCCTCGAATGGATGGAAGGCAAGAGCCTGCCCGGCGTTGCCGCCCTCATCCGGGCAGCGTAAGAGCGGTAGATGGACACACCCTCCAACCGCGAACGTCCGCGCCTTCCCTGGGATCCGCCCGAGCATTTCGAGCCGCGCATCCCCGAAGGAGACAATCGCGAGCGGTTGGTGTGCGCCCGGTGCGACTTCATCCACTATCAAAATCCCAAGATCGTGGCCGGCTCGGTCTGCACCTGGGGCGACAAGATCCTGATGGCCAAGCGCGCCATCGAGCCGCGCAAGGGCTTCTGGACAGTGCCAGCCGGCTACATGGAGCTGGGCGAAACCACGGAGCAGGCGGCGCAGCGGGAAGCGAAGGAAGAAGCCTGCGCCAGCATCGAGATCGACCGCTTGCTCGCCATGTACAGCGTGGCGCGCATCGGCCAGGTCCAGATCATGTATCGCGCGAAGCTTCTGAGCGCCGACATTGCGCCCGGCGTCGAAAGCGAAGCGGTGGCGTTGCTCGACTGGGCCGACATCCCGTGGGACCAGCTCGCCTTTCCGACTGTCGTCTGGGCGTTGGCGCATTTCCACGAATCGCGCGACAAGACCGACTTCTCGACCTACTCCAATCCGACGGGCGACCTCGCCCGCATGTGGCCGCCGCGCAAGCCGGCGGGAGTCTGACTAGCGTTCCGAGGCTCAAGGCCTCCAAGACCTGCGTTTAAAGCGACTCTGGTTCCCCCTCGGCTGCCATTCGTTGTCGATTTTGCCGGCTTTTGGTAAAATCGTACAAACGTCCGCTATACGGACGAATTTGGAGGAAACCATGCTAACTGCAGCCAACAACGAGATGCTGACGCGCGTTGGACCCGGCACGCCCATGGGCAATCTGATGCGGCAATACTGGGTTCCTGCCTGTCTTTCCTCGGAGCTCAAGGCCGATGGCGAGCCGATGCGCCTCCTGCTGCTGGGCGAGCAGCTCATCGCCTTCCGCGACACGCAGGGCCGCATCGGCATCATGGAGCATCGTTGCCCGCACCGTTGTGCTTCGTTGTTCTTCGGCCGCAACGAGGAAGATGGGCTGCGCTGCGTCTATCATGGCTGGAAGTTCGACGTCGAAGGCAACTGCGTCGACATGCCGAACGTGCCACCAGCACAGGACTTCAAGCAGCGCGTGAAGGCCAAGGCTTATAGGGTGGTCGAGCGCGAAGGCCTGGTCTGGACATACATGGGGCCGCGTGAACAGGCGCCGCCGTTGCCCAACATCGAGATCCTGATGCTGCCTGAGGAGGAGCGCTTCACGCGCGTGCACCAACGGGAATGCAATTGGTTCCAGTCGCTCGAGGGCGACATCGACACCTCGCACTTCGGTTTCCTGCATGTCGGCGGGCTGAAGATGGACGAGGTCGACCCGGCTACCATCCATCGCTGGGGCGTCGGCGACCGCGCGCCCGACTACAAGGCGACCGAGACCGAATGGGGCACGATGTACGCGGCCTATCGGCCCGCCGAGCCCGGCAGCTACTACTACCGCTTCGCGCACTTCCTGTTCCCGTTCATCACCTTCACGCCCAACGGCTCGTTCGAGGACCAGATCGCGTGCACGCTGAATGTGCCGATGGATGACACGCACACCATGACCTACAACCTCGCCTGGAAGAAAAAGACGCGTCCGCTGGAGACGCTGAAGAACGGCGACTGGATTCCGGGCCTCGCGCCCGACATGCAGTACCTGCCCAACACCACAGACTGGTACGGCCGCCATCGCCTCGTGGCGCGGCGCGACAATGACTACTTCATCGACCGCGAGATGCAAAAGCACGTCAACTACACCGGCATCCAAGGCATCGGCCGCCAGGACCAGGCCGCGGTGGAGTGCATGGGCGAGATCGTCGACCGCTCGCTCGAGCATCTGGCGCCGTCCGACCGCATGATCGCCATCACACGCAAGCGTCTGCTGGAGGCGGCGCAGCAGTTGATGAAGGAGAACAAGCTGCCGGCGACGGTCGACAATCCCGATATCTGCCGCCGTGCGCGCGGCGGCGCCTTCGTCGCACCGGTGGACGTCGACTGGCTCGATGCCTATGCCCAGAGGCTCCAGACGGCGAAGAGCCCGCTGGATCTGCTGGACCGCCTGCCGATGGCTGCCGAATAGCTCTCGCGAAACGGCTGCGGCTCTGCTCCAACGCCGACGGCCGGCGAGACGCGCGGCTTGCGCAGGCCAGGCGGCCACAGATCGACGCCGATAATGCCGGGACGCCAGAAGCCTGACGCAGTCGGGAGGGCATGAAATGGCGCGGTTGCGGGCGGAAGATGCCGAAAGGCGGGCAGCGAGCGGCTATGGCCCCGATTTCCTGGAAGCGTTCGCGCGCGGCCTGCGGGTCATCTCGGCGTTCGGCCGCGAGAGGCGACACATGACCCTGAGCGATGTCGCGCGCGCCACCGATCTGCCCAAGCCCAGCGTGCGGCGCGCTCTGTACACCCTCACCTGTCTTGGCCTCGCGGCTACGGACGGTCGAACCTTTCAGCTGACGCCGCGAGTGATGGAGCTCGCCTCCGCCTATCTCGGCTCCAACATGGTCTCGACCATCGTTCAGCCGGCTTGCGAACGCATCGGCGATCGCACGGAGCAGTCGTGCTTTGCCGCCGTGTTGGATGGCTACGATATCGTCATGATCGCCCACTCCCTGCACGGAAGACCCGACGTCCTGGCGCCCACGATCGGGTTGCGGCGCCCGGCCTTCAACACGGCGGCAGGCCGCGCCATCCTGAGCCAGCTTCCCGACACGGTATTGAACGCCTGGCTCGACAAGCTCGAGCCCAAGGTGATGACGGACTTCACCGTCACCGACAAGAAGGCGCTACACCAGGAGATCCTGCAAGTGCGCCGCCAAGGCTACGCCTTCACCGCCCAGGAGATGCGGCGCGGCTACCACGCGGTCGCGGTGCCGCTCAGACGCTACGACGGCGCCACCATCGCCGCGATCTGCGTGGCGGCCTGGGTCGAAGATTCCGCCGTAGGATCATTCGCCGAGAAGTACCTCGCCGCCTTGCAAGACGAGGCGACGGCGCTGCAGCCGCAGCTGCTTTAATCGGAGAAACTGGCCAGTCCTTGCCAGTCGTGGGGCGTGGCCTTACTCTTACCAGTAAGAGTAAGGATGATAGCATGCGCATTACCTCCAAGGGGCAGGTCACCATCCCTCAAGAGATTCGAGAGCGAGCAGGCCTTCTGCCGCACACCGAGGTCGAATTCATTTACGATGGGAAGACCGTGCAGATCGTGCGCTCTGATCGCAAGAAAACGAGTCGCGGCGCACGTCTGGTTGCTCATATGCGTGGCCGAGGCAGCGGAGCGCTGAGCACCGATGAGATCATGGCCATGACTCGTCGGCGATGAGCGCCATACTGGTCGACAGCAACGTCATCCTCGATATCTTCACGCAAGATCGCCGGTGGTTGACGTGGTCAAGCCAAGCCCTCGCGAAAGCGGCGAACGAATCGAGGCTTGTCGTGAACCCTATCGTCTATGGCGAAGTGTCCATCTGCTTCGAGAGAATAGAAGAATTGGATGAAGCATTGCCTTCATCGATGTTCGACCGCGAAGACCTTCCTTTCGAAGCAGCATTTCTTGCCGGGAAAGCCTTCCTTGCCTATCGCAGACGAACTGGTACCAAGACATCCCCTCTGCCTGACTTCTACGTAGGCGCCCATGCTGCCATCCGCGGCTATCGCGTTCTGACGCGCGATGTCGGCCGGTATCGCACCTACTTTCCGAAGCTGCATCTGATCGCGCCTGCGCCTTAGCCGAATGGATTGTCGTCGCCGTCCCAGTGGCGTTTCAGAAGCGGGATCTGCAGGAAAGCGAAGATCAGCGTCAGGGGGAAGCTCAGCAGCATCTTGCTGGCGATCCAGGTATCGGTCGAGAAGCCGCGCCACATCACTTCGTTGACGGCGGCCAGCACGAAGAAGAACAGCGTCCAGCGCACGGTGAGCTTGTGCCAGCCCTCGTCGGTGAGACGGAACGCAGCACCGAAGATGGGCTTCAGCAATGGCCGGCGGAAGAGCAGAAGGCCGCCGCCCAGGATGACGCCGAACAGGCAGTTCACGATGGTGGGCTTGAGCTTGATGAAGGTCTCGTCCTGCAGCCAGATGGTGAGCCCGCCGAACACCAGCACGAAGAAGCCGCCGACCAGCGGCATGATCGGCCAGCGCTTCTCCAGCCAGCGATAGCAGGGCAACGCCACCGCCGTCGCGACGATGAACACGGCCGTGCCAACGAAGATGCCCCATTTGCCATTGGCCACGAAGAACAGGAGCAGCGGTCCCAGCTCGAGCGCCGTCGCGTAGAGGCGGCGCATGCCGTGCTCTTGCTTCACCTGCTCGCTCATGCTGCCAATCCCATCAGGCTGCGCGCAAAGGCCCGCGCCTCGAACGGGCGCAGGTCATCGATGCCTTCGCCGACGCCGATCGCGACCACCGGCAGCTTGAACCTCTCGGCCAGTGCCACCAGCACGCCGCCTTTGGCGCTGCCGTCGAGCTTGGTCAGCACGAGCGCATCGACTGGTGACATGGTCTTGAAGGTCTCGACCTGGGCGTGGGCATTCTGGCCGGTCGTCGCATCGAGCACCAGCAGGCAGGAATGCGGCGCGTCAGGGTCGAGCTTGCGGATCACGCGCACAATCTTGGCCAGCTCGTCCATCAGGTTCGCCTTGTTGTGCAGGCGGCCGGCCGTGTCGATCAGCAGCACGTCGCATCGCTCAGCGCGCGCCCGCTCCAGCGCTTCGTAGGCGAGACCCGCGGCGTCGGCGCCCGTGGGCTTGGAAATCACCGGTGCGCCGGCGCGGTCACCCCAAACCTTGAGCTGCTCGACGGCGGCGGCGCGGAAGGTGTCGCCGGCCGCCAACATCACTGTACGCCCCTCTCGCCTGTAGAGGCTGGCAAGCTTGGCGATGGTCGTGGTCTTGCCACTGCCGTTCACGCCCACCACCAGCACGACGTGCGGCTTGCGCGCGGGATCGACGGTCAGCGAGGTCGCGACCGGCTGCAGGATCTCGGCGATGTCGTCGGCGAAGGCTGCCCGCACCTCCTCATCGGTGACCTCCTTGCCAAAGCGTTCCTTCCCGAGCTTGGCCACGAGGCGACCGGCTACGGTCACGCCGAGATCAGCCTGGATCAGCACATCCTCGAGATCGTCGAGGGTTTGCTGATCGAGCCGCTTCTTGGTGAAGAGGCTGGTGATGCTCTCGGTAACGCGCTTGGTCGACTTGGCGAGGCCGGCGCGCAACCGCGACAGCCAACCCTTCTTCTCGCCCTCCTGTTCCTGCTCGACCTTCTGTTCCTGCTCGACCTTCTGTTCCTGCTCAACTTCCCGCCCGACCTCTTCGCTCTCTTCGGCTTCAGGCGTGTCGCTCACCGAGCCATCACCGCCGCGCAGCCGTGACAGCCAGCCCTTCTTTTCGGCTTCCTTTTCGACTGCGCGCTCTTCAGATTTGGCTTCGGCCTCTTGGGGCTCAAGCGTCTCGCTCGCCGGTTCGGGCTCAGGCGCCTCGCTCGCCGAGCTACCCCTGGAGCGCCACCGCGACAGCCAGCCCTTCTTCGGAGCTTCCTTTTCGACTTTGCCCTCTTCGGGTTTAGGCGTCTCGCTCACCGGACCACCTCATGAAAGCAGCGAGCGATCAAGCTCACCTTTGAAAGCGAGCGCCACACCGCCCGTCATCAAGACATGGCCGTCGCGCAGCCATTCGATCGAGAGCGTGCCGCCGTCGACCGTCACGTCGGCCCTGCGCTTCACCAGACCACGGCGGCTTGCCGCTACCACGGCCGCGCAGGCACCCGAACCGCACGCCAACGTCAGCCCCGCGCCGCGTTCCCACACCCGCAGGCGGAGCTTGTCGTCGCCGGACAGCTGGGCGACCCCGATATTGGCACGCTCGGGAAAGAAACGATCATGCTCCAACTGCGGACCAAGCTCGGTGATCGGAATTGCCATGACGTCGTCGACGAAGAAAGTGGCATGCGGGTTGCCCATGCTGGTGCCGACGGGATCCTGCAACGGACCCAGCCCAACCGGCATGTGATTGGTGTCGCAGGGCTCGCGCACCGGTATGTCGCGCCAATCCAGCAGTGCCAGCCCCATGTCGACCGACACGATCGGCAGGCCATTGCCGCCGGTGCCGGCCTTTTGCGAATCGAGCAGGCCCGAGATCGTCTGGACTGTGATGTGGTCCGTCTTGCGTTCGCCCATCAATACCGAGGCGACGCAGCGCGTGGCATTGCCGCAGGCCCCGGCTTCGCCGCCGTCGGGATTGAAGATGCGCATGAAGACGTCGGCTCCGCGCTCGGTCGGCGGCTCGAGCACAATCAACTGATCGCAACCGACGCCCAGCCGCCGATCGGCGATGGTGCGCCGGTGTTCCGGCGTCAGCTCGAGCCGAGCCTCGCGCGCGTCGAGCACGACGAAATCGTTGCCCAGCCCGTGCATCTTTAAAAAAGGCATCTTGGAAAAAGGCGTCGTGGCCATTGCGCGCTATATGGCCGTTCGGCCGGGCCAGCGCAACGAGCGCGCCCGCACCTGGCCGGCGTGCGGCCCACCCACCTCACGAACGTCGAGCGTCGCCAGCCTCTTGGTGTAGATTGTCAGGTGCAGGATGCCGAGCGGCTCGTAGGGCATGGCGGGCTCGACGAGCAAGCCGCGCTCGGCGTCCCAGGCCGGTGTCGCGTGATGGACCGGCCAGTTGCACCGGCTGGGCAGCGGTTCATATGCAAAACCCTTGTCGTAGACCAGGACGTTCAAGGCTAATTGGTCTGTGAGATCGGTGGAGCGTTGCAGCGCATCGCCATAGACATCAGCCCATCCAACCCAATGTGGTGCATCGCCTCGAAGGGCAAAAACACCGGCATTGATCATGGGGTAGCGGATCAGCCGCTCCGCCGTCGCCTTGCCGAAGCTGGCCTCGTAGGCTGCCCCGCACACCGCCGAGAACTCTCCCCAGGCGTGGTGATAGTGCCGCATCAAGCGATGGATTTCTGGCGCCACGGCGAGCGCGCCGCCGCGAGCGGCGGCAAGGAACAGCGAGATCGCGTCGCCTTGCTGGACCCAGCAGTCGCCGTCGATCCAGAGGTAGAGATCGAAGCTCGGGAAATAGCGCGGCAAGAAAGGCCGCGCGGTCAGCGCTTTGTAGCCATCGTTCAGTCGTTCGCGTCCCGGAAAGTCGAAATCCCACGCCGGTACGACGATGTCGGCGCCCTGTGCCGCACACCAGGCGCGCTGCTCCACTGTCAGGCCACAATCGAGCACACCCAGGGCCAGAGCCTGGCCTTCCGGCGTCGCGCGCAGCGAGGCAATGCAATCCTTCATGAGATCGAAATAGCCGGCATCGCCGCCGGTGATCGCGATGGTTCGTGCCGACACCCGGTCAGGATGGCCGATCCGCCCTTTGCTGTCGCCTGCCATTGAGCCACAGTGCCCAGCAGGAGAACGCTGATGGCCAAGCACGTCGACTACTACGTTTCGCTGAACTCGCCCTGGACCTATTTGGGCTCCAAACGCTTCGAAGCCATCGCGCAGAAGCACCACGCTGACATCACGATCTGGCCGGTGGACTTCGGCTCGGTGTTCGCTGTCTCGGGGGGCCTGCCCTTGCCCAAGCGGGCGCCGCAGCGCCAAGCCTACCGCATGATGGAACTCAAGCGCTGGCGCGCTCATCTCGGTGTGCCGCTCAACCTCGAGCCGAAATTCTTCCCCGCCAACGAGCTGCCGGCCGCCAAATGCGTCGTTGCTCTGCGCGAGCAAGGCCGCATGGCCGACGCCATCACGCTGGCGCACGCCGTTCTGCATGCCTTGTGGGCCGAGGAGAAGAACACCGGAGATCCAGGGACGCTGCAGTCCATCATCGCAAGCTGCGGTCTCGACGCGGCCTCCGTGTTGAAGGCCAGTGAAGCCCCCGGGGTCGCCGAGAAACGCGAAGCCTACACCAAGCTTGCGATCGACCGAGGCGTGTTCGGCGCGCCTTCTTTCGTGATCGACGGCGAGATCTTCTGGGGGCAGGACCGGCTCGATTTCGTCGATCGCAAGCTGGCGGCCTGATCAAGCATCGAGATCAGACGTCGAGCAACGCCGCCGCGACCACCGCCAGGCCATTGTTCACCATGTGCGCCACAAGCGACGGCCACAGCGAGTCCGTGCGGCGGCGAAGCCAGCCCAGCCAAAGGCCGAGCGGCAGCACCAGCAGCACATGGCCCAGGTCGATATGAGCGATGGCGAAGGCCAACGAGCTCGCGATCCAGGCGACGGCGGTGCCCCAGCGCCCGGCCAGCCAGCCATAGAGCAGGCCGCGAAAGACCAGCTCCTCCACCACGGGCGCCAGCCCGGCCATGATCGCCAGGCTGGCCCCGAACAGCGCCGGCTCCTTGGCGACATCCATGGCCTGCTTGATGTCTTCCGGCTCGATGCCGAGTTGGGTGACCGCGACCGAGATGACGAGAGCGACCACGGTGCCCAGCACCACCGGTCGCCAGCCCGCGCGGCGAAAACCGAGGGCAGGCAAGGCGCGCGCGCCCAGCGGTCCCACCGCGACGGCAAGCGCAGCCAAGGCGGCCGCAAAGAAGGCGGCGAGCATGGGAAGCATGCCCCGGTCGCGCATCAACCAGACGGCCGGGACCAGCAACGCCGGCAAGGCGACCAGGAAGATGATGACCGACCACCAGCGAATGGGGGTATTCTCTTTTTGTATCAATAGGTTGTCGTCCGTCGCCAAGCCTTTGACTCCTTGCCCGGCAGGCCTTATACCCCGGCCACCCAATCGGTCGTGCCGATTCTATAGGTTCCCCCTTCGGGGAGCTCCGCTGATCCGCGAAGGTTCGCGCATCGGCGCGATATCCTTTTGGGCGCAGGAGTACGATGTTCGAAGGTCTGAGCAAACGTCTGGGCGATGTGTTCGACCGCCTGCGAGGGCGCGGAGCGCTCTCGGAGGCCGACGTCGACACGGCCCTGCGCGAGGTTCGTACCGCCTTGCTCGAAGCGGACGTGGCTCTGCCCGTGGTGCGCCAGTTCGTCGACTCGGTGCGGCCCAAGGCGATTGGCGTCGACGTGGTCCGCTCTGTCACGCCCGGCCAGATGGTGGTCAAGATCGTCCACGACCACCTGGTCGAGATGCTGGGCGGCAGCGTCGCCGATCTCGACCTCAATGCCATCCCGCCGGTCGTGATCCTGATGGTCGGCCTGCAGGGCTCGGGCAAGACCACGACCAGCGCCAAGATCGGTTACCGCTTGAACCAAGGTCCGCAGGGCATGGCCGCCGAGATGTTCGGCGGCTCCTTCGCGACCAAGCGCAAGGTCATGATGGCCTCGCTCGATACGCGCCGGCCGGCGGCGCAGCACCAGCTGAAGGTGCTGGGCGAGCAGACGGGTGTGCCGACCCTGCCTATCGTGCCGCTGGAGATGCCGCTCGCGATCACGCGACGCGCCCTGGAAACAGCACGCCGCGAGGGCTTTGACGTCCTGATCCTCGACACGGCGGGCCGCCTCTCCATCGACGAGGAGCTGATGAAGGAGGTCGCCGACATCAGCGACCTCGCAAAGCCCACGGAGACCCTCCTGGTAGCCGACGCGATGACCGGTCAGGACGCGGTCAATGTCGCCAAGGCGTTCAACGACCGGCTCGCCGTCACCGGTATCGTGCTGACCCGGGTCGACGGCGACGCCCGCGGCGGTGCCGCGCTTTCGATGCGCGCGGTCACCGGACGTCCCGTCAAGCTGATTGGCGTCGGCGAGAAGTTCGATGCGCTGGAGCCCTTTCATCCCGATCGTATCGCCAGCCGCATCCTCGGCATGGGCGACATCGTCTCCCTGGTCGAGCGCGCGGCCGAGACGATCGAGAAGGAGGAGGCCGAGAAGCTCGCGGCCAAGGTCCGCAAGGGCCAGTTCGACATGGACGACCTGCTGAATCAGCTCCGCCAGCTGCGCAAGATGGGCGGCCTGCAAGGGCTGATGGGCATGCTGCCGGGCGCCATGCAGGCCAAAGCGGCCATGTCCAAGGCCAAGATCGACGAGAAGCAGCTCAAGCGCCAGGAGGCGATCATCCTGTCGATGACGCCCAAGGAGCGGCGCAACCCGGACCTCATCCACGCCTCGCGCAAGAAACGCATCGCCAAGGGCTCGGGGGTTCAGGTCCAGGATATCAACAAGCTCCTCAAGCAGCATGCCGACATGCTGAAGATGATGAAACGCGTCAACAAACTCGGAGAGAAGGGACTCATGCGCAGCCTCGGAGGCATGACGCCGCCGCCCGGCTTCCCGCGCTGAAGTTTTTGAAGGAGAAAGAATGCTAGCGATCCGTATGACTCGTCACGGCGCCAAGAAGCGGCCGTTCTTCCATATCGTGGTGGCCGATTCGCGCAGCCCGCGCGACGGCCGCTTCATCGAGAAGCTCGGCACCTACAACCCGCTGCTGCCGCGCGAGCACGCCCAGCGCATCACGCTCGACAAGGAGCGCATTGCCCAT
>Ga0081455_10003309_pt1 | contig 18639 bp, 14 predicted proteins | sample TabmetS3T2R1_FD_70207 | JGI IMG/M metagenome (GOLD analysis project Ga0081455, IMG submission 70207) | Tabebuia heterophylla rhizosphere microbial communities from the University of Puerto Rico - S3T2R1 | ecosystem: Host-associated > Plants > Roots > Rhizosphere ... | reverse complement strand
GAGCCACAGGCGGCCGGGGCGTACACCAACCATATTTGCGTGCCGGCTCGCCGTCAAAAGGTTCACCTCGATTTCGGCCCCACGTCCCGCCGAAACGCGTGCGCCACCTGCGGAATACGCTTTGCTTAGCAGCTCCTTGCCGATGCTCGTTGTCAACTGAGCTCTCGCGCGTGTTCATCACTCATCGCGGGGTGGGAAACGTCACGTCTGAAGAGGGTCTCGTGCTGCAGTTCATCTGCAAGGAGGAGTACACCCATGTTAATCAGAACGCCGACGATCTCTTCGACCCGCAAGGCCATCTACGGGGTTGCGTTCGCCGCAACCGTGCTCGCAGGTGCCTGTTGGGTTGCGCAAAGCCGTGCTCAAAATGTCCTCGACAACACCACCGCCGAGACGCGCAAAGTCCAGACATTCGACGATCGAATCCGCAAGCAAGCGACCACGATGTTCTTCGACGGCCGCAAGACGTTCCGCTTCGATACATTCGGCGACGAGGAATTTTGGGGCGGCCAGTTGCGCCTGCATCAAGCCATAAAAGGAAGTCAGTTGGGCGGCGTGGGCGCCGGCATCAGCCCCACCGCCGCGCTGAATTTGGGATTGAAGGTCGACGTCGACGCATTGCCGGCGGCAGTCATCCGCGGACTGCGCACGAAGCAAGTCGATCTGAACAATCCCGCGACGACCATTGTTCTGCTCAAGGCGAACGCGGTGGTGGGCCTGCAGGGATTCTTTACCGGTAACCGGCTCGATTCGGTGGGAATTACCTGCGCCTTGTGCCACTCGACCGTCGACAATTCATTGAGCTTCGGAATCGGCCGGCGCTTGGATGGCTGGGCCAACCGTGACCTGGACGTCGGCAAAATCATTGCCAGCGCGCCCGATCTCACCGCCTTCACGACGCTGCTCGGCGTGAATCGCGCGACATTGGAGACGGTGCTCAAGAGTTGGGGTCCGGGAAAATTCGACGCCGAGATCGCCCTGGATGGCAAGGCGTTCAATCCGCAGCAAGTGACGGACGGTGTGGTCACCGGCACCAACGTGTCGGGCGCCACGCTGATTCCGAACGCGTTCGGTCTCGCCGGATTCAATCAGCACACGTGGACTGGTGCGTGGGGAAGCGTGCCGTATTGGAATGCGTTCGTGGCGGTGCTCGAGATGCACGGCAAGGGTCGTTTTTTCGATCCACGATTGAACGACGCCAGCAAGTTCCCGATTGCCGCGGCCAATGGCTTCGCCGACTTCAACAAGGACCTCGCGCCCGATGACGATCGCGTCACGGGCAAGCTGCCGGCGTTGCATCTCTATCAGCTCGCGCTACCCGCGCCGCAGCCGCAGTCCGGCCGCAACTTTGATAAGGACGCAGCGGAGCGCGGTGATGAGCTCTTCAGCCGTAAGGCCCAGTGCAACACGTGTCACGTCGAGCCGCTGTGGACCGAGCCGGGCTGGAATCTGCATCAGCCGGAAGACGTCGGTATCGACAGCTTCCAGGCGGACCGCGCTCCCGATGGCGTTTACAAGACGATGAACCTCGCGGGGATCTTCGTGCGTGAACAGGGGCTGTTCATGAAGCCGGCCAACAAGGGCCGGTACTATCACGATGGACGATTTGCGACGTTGCTGGACGTGGTCGATCACTACGACCGGCTGCTGCATCTCGGGCTCACGTCGCAGGAGAAGCACGATTTGATCGAGTATTTGAAGTCGCTGCCGGAGGACTAGTCCTCATAGCGCATGCCCCACGGGTTGGCCGTAGGGATATAAGGCCAGCCCGATCGGGTTCGCGGCATCGGCGCCGCCATTACCGACTATGACGCTAGATTGACCGACTTCCGCGACGCCACCACCGGAAAGGCGTGGGCCAGCCAGCGCAGCTCGGCAACCAGATCCGCCGTTTTCTCGAAGTGCACGCCTTCGAGGCGATACGCGGGCACGGAGCGCGTCCCGCGTGCCTTGGACTTTTCATGCGCGGCGAGCACTTCTGCGCGTAGATCGTCCGCCGCCATTCGCGCGCAGAAAGCGGCACCATCGAGCCCGACTTCTCCGACCAGATCACCCAGGACACGGCGGTCGCCGATATCACGGCCGTCGAGAAAGTACGCCCGCAGAATCGCCTCGATCATCTGGGCCGCGCGGCGCGCGCGATCGGCGAATCGCACGGCGCGATGCGCATCGATGGTGTTCGGCACCTTCACGACGCGCGAGTGATCGAACGGCAGTCCCAGATCGCGCACTTGACGCTCGACCTCGAGCTGCATCGGACGAGAGCGCGCACCGTATTTCTCGGCGTGCGCGGCTTGGAAATCCAGTCCGCCGGCGGGAAGCCACGGATACAGGATGTAGGGCGACCAGGTGATGTCGGCCTCGATCCCGGTCTCCAGCAGCACGCGGTCGAGCATCACTTTGCCCATGAAGAAAAACGGGCAAGTGAGGTCGAAGAAGATTTCGAGCTCCAGCGGAACATCCGATTCGAGACTCGTGCGGCCCGGCATACGACACCTCCTGAGACGGCACGTTGCGCCAGTAGCGGATGCGGCGGCCACTGAACGAGGCTAGTGCCCGTCACTAACCAAAGAGGGGATTACCGCCCTGACATCGGCCGGAGGATTGCTCTCAGCGCCGACCGCGATCCCAGCGATCGCCGCCGACGCGCAGCGAAGAGATGCGATCGTTCCAATTGCCGCGGCCACCGGCGCCGACCTGCGTGAGATCCGCGATGTCCTGCTCGACGATCAAGCGCTGACCCTGGAAGCCGGCATCCTCGAAGACGGCAACGCGCGTGCCGCCGAAGGTGCGAATCGAGGAAATTCCGTCGTTCCAGCCGATCTCGCGCAAGTCGTAGACTTCGTCGCCCGCATCGAAGCAGCGCGAGTTGCCGCGGAATCCCACGTGCTGATACACGCACACGCGATCCTCGCGCCGCTCGCCCCGGCGCCGCTCGCCGAAGCTCGGCGAATCGACCCGCAGCGAGTCCGTCTCGTCATTCCAGCCGCGCGGCAAGTTGGTCACGCTGTTGTCGATGACGAGCTGCCGCCCCTGAAAATTCGGATGCTCGAACAGCGTGATCTCCGCACGTCCGAAGATTCGCACCGAGGAAATCTGATTTCGCGCATTGCCGAGATCGCGAACCGCCTCACCGACTCCGTAACACGCCTCCCATCCGCCGTAGTCCGCGTGCTCGTACACGCACACCTGATCGCGACCCGGCCGTCCCTGAGCATCGGCGTCGCGCGGCAGAGACACCGCGAAAGCCACCAGGGCACACAGGCTGAGCACGAGGGATGCCGGTCTCATGTGAAGCGTCCTACAGAATGATGGGGGCCGCGACTCTACCCGACCCGACCTGAGCCGAGTCTGAAGGCCGCCAGAATCTGCCCGAATTGCGTCACGACGTCACCCGCCTCGCCTCGCATTCTGTGCGCCAGTTCCGAATTGCGAGGCGTCTCATGCACACGGATCTCAAAGTCTGGCTGGATCATTTCGAATACCACGCGGATCGCCGCTGCGTGCTACCGGAAGGCTCGCCCGATGACTTCACTCCTTACGAACACCGGCTGATCGGCGTCTCGTTGGCCGCCTTTCAACTCGAAGAGCAAATCGACGGGCCGCGACTGATGCGCGGGGCGCGGCGCTATGAGCGTGAGCACGAGGCCGCGCCGCTCGGGCAAATCGTTGCGCTGCTCGTCGCGGAACAGAATCATCATGCCGCACTCCTCGGCGCCTTTATGGATCAGCACGGCTTACCGCACCGGCGCGCGGATTGGATCGACCGCACTGCCCGCCGCGTGCACGGGCTCGCAGGCTTCGAGCTGCAGATCGCGGCGCTCGTGAGCGCCAAGCTGATCGGCAAGGTGTACTACCGTGCGCTCGAGTCCGCTACAGGTTGCCGTCAGCTTCAGACCCTCTGCCGCATTCTCGTCGCGGATGAGCTCGCGCACGTCGGCTTCGAATCAGACCTGCTGCGTGAGATGCACGCACACACGTCGACCCTCGTGCGCGCGGCGCACGCGACACTTCATCGTGCCTTCTTCACCAACGCATCGCTGGCCGTGTGGCTGGGTCACAGCCGCGTCCTGCGGCCGGCCGGGTACGGGGCCCGTGGTTTCGTGACGGCTTGCGCGAACCAATACGCCTTCTATCTCGGGACGCCGAAGACGATGGCGAACGCACCGGAGGTGCTGGGAATCCGCGAAGATGCCGCGATATGATCCCTCCGCGCCTGCAGCGCGGAGGTGATGGACATGAGCCCTCGGCACTCTTCCCCGGATACATCGAAGGCACGCGAGGAGGACGCCTCGCGTTGGCTGGACAAGCTGTCTCGCGGCTTGGACAAGGAGGACGGCGCGGAGCTGACCGAGTGGCTCGCGGAACGCGCCAATCGCGCGGCCCTGCTCGAGCGGGCGCCGCCCTGGCAGCGGCCCGATATCGTCGCCCTACTCTCGCAGCTCTTTCCGAACAGTCCGGATCTCGTCGAGCCGCCGCGCCGCGCGCGCAGCGTGGTCTCCATGGGGCTCACCGCGGCCGCCGCACTGGCCATTGTGCTGTTCGGCGCGCTTGCGCTGAGCGGACGCGACCCCTCTTCCCTCCTGAGTGACGCGAAGGCGCAACCCAACGGCAGCATCCATAAGACCTATCTCACCGCCGTAGGCGGGCGACAGGAAGTCACGCTTCTCGATCAAAGTAAAATCACGCTGAACACCGGGACGCGCATGACCGTGGTCTTCTCGCAGCACTCCCGCGAAGTCAGCCTGGATTATGGTGAAGCGAGCTTCGACGTCGCGCACGATCCGGCCCGGCCGTTCAACGTGCACGCCGGCAAGCGCGACTTTCAGGTCCTGGGGACGCGCTTCAACGTGCGGGTGCTCACGCCGGACAACGTCGAGCTCACCGTGAGCGAGGGTCAAGTGAAAGTGCTCTATGCACCGCCGCGTTGGCCGGACACGCCTGCCAAACGGCGCGAGAACCTCACCTACGGCGAAACGACGCTCACCGCTCTCGAGACGGCGCTCGTCGAGCCGGGCTATCAGTCCGTGCGACCGCTCGTCGCGAGCGAGGTGGAGGCACGGCTCGCGTGGCAGCGAGGCATGCTCGTGTTCGATCGGGCGGCGCTGGAAGACGTGCTCGCCGAAGTGGATCGCTACACCACGACGAAATTCATTCTCGCCGACAAAGCACTCGCGAACTTGCGTATCGCCGGCAGCTTCCGCACCGGTGACGTCGACGGTTTGCTCGGCGAGCTGCGCGAGAAGTTTCACGTCGACTCACGGCGCGACGCGCAGGGGCGCGTGGTGTTGAGCGCGCTGCATACACTTTAGAAAGTGGCCAGGACTAAGCACTCAGCGCGCGCTCGATGAGCGCTCCATGATCGAGCCCCGCCGGCAGCGTGCCGAACGCTCCGGGCGCTCCGACCGCGATTCGCGAGGCAAGGAACGCCTCGGCCGCCGGCGAGCCGTGCTCGATCAGAAGGGCCGCCTGCACAGCCAACGCGATGCTCTCCGTCGAGCGCCGCGCGCGCGCTCCGGCCTCGGTCGGCTCGGCCAATTGCGACGCCAACGCATTTATATACCCGTCGTAACGCGGATCGCTGCCCTGACCCTTCCGCAATAGACCCAGCAGCGCCTCGAGCGCAGGCGGCTCACGTGACAACGCGCGCAGTACATCGAGACACATGATGTTGCCGGAGCCTTCCCAGATGGAATTCAGCGGGGTCTCGCGGTAGCGGCGCGCGATCGGCCCCTCTTCCACGTAGCCGTTGCCGCCCAGCACTTCCATCGCTTCGGCCGCAACGAGCGGTGCACGTTTGCAAATCCAATACTTCGCGACCGGCGTCAGCAGCCGTCGAAGCGCCGCCTCGGGCTCATCCTGCCGCCGATCGAATGCGCGCGCGAGCCGCATCGTCAGCACGGTTGCCGCCTCACACTCCAGCGCAAGATCGGCCAGGACGTTACGCATCAAGGGTTGATCGAGCAGCAGTCGCCCGAACGCGCGTCGATACCGGCAGTGGTGGATGGCCTGCGCGACACACTGATGCATGATCCCGGCCGAGCCGATGGCGTTGTCGAGCCGCGTATACACGCCCATTTCGAGAATCGTCGGCACACCGCGCCCTTCCTCGCCGACGAGCACGCAGTATGCATCGTGAAACTCGACCTCGCTCGACGCATTCGAGCGGTTACCGAGCTTGTCCTTCAGTCGCTGCAAGCGGAATGCGTTCAGGGTTCCATCGGGCAGCACACGCGGCATGAAGAAGCATGACAGCCCGCCTGCCGCCTGCGCTAGGACGAGGAAGCCATCACACATCGGTGCCGAGAAAAACCACTTGTGGCCGTTCAGGCGATACTCGCGACCGGGCCCGGAGGCAGCGACCGCCGTCGCGCGCGTCGTGTTGGCACGGACATCCGATCCGCCCTGCTTCTCCGTCATGCCCATGCCGATGAGCGCGCCACGCTTGGCGTCGATCGGCAGCGGGCGTGCGTCGTATTCGCGCGAAAGCAGGCGCGGCAGCCATTCGCCGAAATCATTGGACTGGCGCGCGAGCACCGGAACGGCGCCGTAGGTCATGGTCGCCGGACACTGCGTGCCGTTCTCGACCTCCGCCCAAAGCAGGTACGCAGCGGCACGCGCGACGTGAGCGCCCGGCGCGGGCTGGGCCCATGGACCCGTATGCATGCCGTCGCCGACGAGCCTGCGCAGCAACTCGTGCCACGCGGGATGAAACTCCACCTCGTCACGACGATTGCCGAAGCGATCGAAAGCCTTCAGCACCGGCGGATTGCGATTCGCGGCGTCGGCGAGAGCGAACATCTCGGCGGTGCCGAAGCGTGCACCGCAGTCCGCGAGTTGCTCGCGCGCACCCGGAACGCCTTCGCGCGCAAGCGCGTCGACCAGCGCGGGATGCGAAGTGAAGAGATTGTAGTCGACGAGCTCGTACGACTGGTTCGTCGAGGTTCGAGAATCCCTCATGCGGCACTCCCGCGAGGCCGAGGAGCGCATCGGCCGAGCGAGGCGATGAGGCCTTTTTCTTCGTAGCAGTGTAGGGTCGACGCCGGCAAGCCCGAGCGCCGGGAGACGTCCGCGATGTCCAGCTCCGGCATGACTTGACCTCGAGTGGACTTGAGCTCGTAGAGTGTGCCACGCAGGACGGAGGAGTTGCGACCATGAACCCAGCTCAACAGGCGAATCGCGACCAGGTGGCGTTGTGGAACGAGGCCTCCGGGCGTGCGTGGGTGGAAATGCAGGGCCCGCTCGACACGATGTTGGCGCCGTTCGGCGCGTTGCTGATCGAGCACGGCCTGAGTCAGCAGCCGCGCCGCGTTCTCGATGTCGGATGCGGGTGGGGTGCGACGACGTTTGCAGCGGCGCGACGGGTTGGGCCGGGCGGCTCGTGCGTCGGCGTGGATGTCTCAGCGCCTCTGCTCGAGCTTGCCGAGAAGCGGGCGCGCGCGGAGCGCATCGACAACGTGTCGTTCGTTCGCGCCGACGCGCAGACGCACGCGTTCGAGCCAAACGACTTCGATGCGGTCATCTCTCGTTTCGGCGTGATGTTCTTCGATGACCCCACGGCGGCGTTCATCAACATCAACCGGGCGGCGCGCAGGGGTGCCGTGCTGTCTTTCGTGGCATGGCGCAGTCCGGCGGAAAACTCCTTCATGACGACGGCCGGGCGTGCGGCCGCTCCGCTTCTGCCCTCCTTGCGGCCGCCCGATCCGAATGCGCCGGGTCAGTTCGCGTTCGCGGATGCCGATAAAGTCCGGCGAATTCTGGAGAGTAGCGGCTGGAGCAGCATCGAGACCCGCTCGACCGATATTGCCGTTTCGGTTGCCCAACGAGATCTGCTGGAGTACGTCACCAAGCTAGGCCCGGTGGGAATCGCGCTCGCAGATGTGGATGAGCCGACGCGCACGCGCACCGTCGCTGCAGTTCACGCCGCCTTTGCGCCCTTCATTCGCGACGGCGCCGCGCGGTTCAACGCCGCGGTCTGGCTCGTGCGGGCTCGAGCCTGAACGCAACACGGTCGGGCATAGGGGTTGCTCGACGTATGGCCCACGAGCTTGCCCGAGGACACCGTCATGGCCCACGAATCTATGAAGAGCTGCATCGACGCCTGCAACGACTGCGCGATCGCCTGCGACCACTGCGCCTCCGCCTGCCTGACGGAGCAGGACGTCCAGCGCCTCACTCGATGCATCGCGCTGGACATCGACTGCGCCGAGATCTGTCGCACGAGCGTTGCGCTCATGGCGCGCGGCAGCGAGCTCGCCGGCGCGCTCTGCGAGCTCTGCGCGCAGATTTGCGATGCCTGCGCCGAGGAATGCGGGAAGCATCCGATGGACCACTGTCGCGAGTGCGCGCAGGCATGCCGGCGCTGCGCTGAACAGTGTCGACGGATGGCGTCATCCATGCCTCGCTCTCGAGCGAGCATCGGCATGTCGGCGCCTGCACACTGACGGGCGTCGGTCGACACACGCTGACCGAGGCGGTATCGACCGTCTCGCTTTTGGGCGTGGTCGTGAGCGCGAGCGGAGCGGAGAATGGCGCCACGCGAACACTGGAGCGTGGCGCATGACCTGGAACCCGCAGCAGTACCTGAAGTTCTCGGAGTCACGATTGCGGCCGGCTGTCGACTTGCTCGGCCGCATCGGCAGCGAGGCACCGGAGGTCGTGTACGACCTCGGCTGCGGCGCCGGCAACGTGACGCGCTTGCTAGTCGAACGCTGGCCGCGCGCGGCAATCACGGGCGTCGACGACTCCGCGGAAATGCTGGCAAAGGCCGCCAAAGACCTGCCGCAAGTGAAGTGGATCAATCTCGGCGTGCAGTCGTGGCGACCCGAGCGCCCTGCCGACGTGATCTACTCCAACGCGGCTCTGCACTGGCTGCCGGACCATCAGACTCTGTTCCTCGCACTCGTGAACAGACTGGCCCCTAGGGGCACGCTCGCCGTGCAGATGCCGCGCAATTTCTCGGCACCATCACACACGTCGATCGACGACACCGTGCGTGCGGGTCCCTGGCGTAGCAAGCTCGAGCACCTCCTCGGTCCCTCGCCCGTGGGGCCACCAGACGAGTACTACGCGCTGCTAGCTCCCGTCGCTCGCAATATCGACATCTGGGAAACCGAATATCTGCAGGCACTCCAGGGAGAGGACCCTGTGAAGGAATGGACGAAGGGCACTTGGCTGACGCGCTTCCTGCCGTACCTCGATGCAGCCGAGCGCCCTGCGTTCGAAGAGGACTATGCGCGCCGACTGCGCTCGGCGTATCCGCGCCGCGCCGATGGCACGACACTGTTCCCCTTTCGACGTCTGTTCATCGTGTGTCAGAAGGCGTAACCGGCGGAGTATCGAATCGGTAACGTGTTTCGCGGGCCGAGGACCGCGTCGCGAACTGCGCGGCAAAGCGCGCGAGTGCCGGGTAAGGCTCGACGGGCACGGTGATGCGAAACGACAGGTGCTCTATCAGACAGAACAAGGACACTTCCAACACGCTGAGCTCGCGCGGCGAGGACAACGCGCTCAGCGCTGCCGCGAGGTTCGCCTCGAGCCAGCTGAGCGCACCTTCGAAGCCGGTGCGGATCTTCACGAAGAAGACGTTATCGGCCGGCAGCTTGCCGATCCCCGTGCCCATCACGATCTGCACTTGCGCGGTCATCGCGTGCCACACCATCTCTTGCGCGTTACGCGACAGGTCGTCGGCCAAATCCTCGGGCCACACGATGCGTGCCGGGTGCGTCGCGCGCTCGGCGATAGCGCGGCAAATGTTCAGCGCCCCGAACACGACACCGTTCTCCGTGCGCAGAATCGGCAGCTTCAACGCCGGATTGCCGGCGTACACTTCCGGCCCCAGCGCTCGCATGTCGTAGATCGGCACGAGATCGAGCGGCACGCCCAATTCGTGCGCAAAGATGCGCGGCAGACGTGTGAAGTGCGAGCTATTGCGGCCGACGATCTGCATGCGCGCTAAGTTGACTCAATTCGTGGTTGTAGTCCATATGGCGTCATGACGAGCACGGTTCTGGTTACGGGCGGGTCCGGCTTCATCGGGACTTACTGCATCCTGCAGCTCTTGAGCGCAGGGCATCGCGTGCGCGCGACGGTGCGCGATCTGAAGCGCGAGACGGAGGTGCGCGCGACGTTGAAGGCCGGCGGCGCCGATCCCGGCGATCGATTGTCGTTCATCGCCGCCGATCTCGAGAGCGATGGTGGTTGGCCCGAGGCTGCCGCCGGGTGCGAGTACGCGTTGCACGTCGCCTCACCTCTCCCGGCCGGAGCCGTGAAGCACGAAGACGAGCTCATCGTGCCGGCGCGCGCCGGCACGCTGCGGGTCCTGAGAGCCGCGCGCGACGCGGGCATCAAGCGCGTTGTCGTCACCTCCTCCTTCGCGGCGATCGGCTACGGCCACTCGCAGCGAACCGCGCCATTCGATGAAACGGTATGGACCGATCTCTCCGGCAACGACGTGCGCGCATATGCCAAATCGAAAACGCTCGCCGAGCGTGCCGCGTGGGATTTCATCAGCGAAGAAGGCGGCTCGCTCGAGATCGCGACCGTCAATCCCGTCGTCGTATTCGGCCCGGTGTTGGGCCCGGACTTCTCGACCTCGATCCTCGTCGCGAAGAGTTTGCTCGACGGTGCGATCCCGCTCGTGCCGCGGCTCTACTTCGGCATCGTCGACGTCCGCGATGTCGCGGAGCTGCACGTTCGCGCGATGACGCATCCGGCCGCGAAAGGCCAACGCTTTCTCGCCTGTGCCGGAGATTTCGTGTCGCTGCGCGATATCGCGCTCGTCCTGAAGCAACGCATGGGCGACCGAGCGCGGCGAGTGCCCACGCGACAAGCGCCGGATTGGCTGATGCGTCTCGTCGCCTCGATCTCGCGCCGCGTGAGAGAAGTCTTGCCGGAGATCGGAAAGGTGAAGAACGGCACGAACCAGAAAGCGCGACGACTGCTGGGCTGGACGCCGCGCTCGAACGAGGACGCCATCGTCGCAACGGCCGAAAGTCTCGTGCGACTCGGGTTATTGAAAGCGAGCTGACCAGCATGTCCCCCCGAATTTTCGCGTTGAGCGCTCTCCTCTTCGTACTCGCGCGCGTACATGCCGCCGAGCCGTGTCAGGCGCTGCGTGAGTACGACGGCATCACCGCCATCGTCACCGAGCAGTTCTACGACCGCACGTTTCGCGGTATGGATTGGCCGGCGCGCGTCGCGCGCTATCGAGAGCAGGTCTCGTGCGGTGACTCGGACAGCGCGCTCGCGGCGCAGATCAACACGCTGCTCTCCGAGCTGCACGCGAGCCACACGGGCCTCTACACGAAGAACGACCTCGACTACTGGGCTCTGCGCTCCATCTTCTCGACGCAGACCGACGCGTTCCCGATCGCGTCGTCCGGCATCTGGCCGAAGCGCATCGGCCAAGCGCAGTACGCGGCATACGTATTGGAGGCCTCGCCCGCGGCGCAGGCCGGTGTGCTCGCGGGCGATCTGCTCGTGAGCCTCGATGGCGCGCCGTTCGATCCGTTGAAGTTCGACGCGCAAGGCGAATCGACGTTGGTCGTCTCCTCCGATGGCCGCACGCAGAGAACGGTGCGGGTGCGCGCGGTACTCGAGAGCACCCAGAGCGCCTTTCTGCGCGCCTCGATCGCGTCGGAGCGTGAGATCCCGGTGGGCAACAAGCGCGTCGGATACTTTCACCTGTGGGCCGGAACGCACGCGCGCTTTCTCGAATCGCTCGACGCCGCGCTCGCGAGCTTCGAGCGCGCGCACGTCGATGCATTGATCCTCGATTTGCGCGGCGGCTTCGGCGGCGCCGGCCTCGAGTACATCGAGAATCTCGCGCCCGGCAAGCCGCTCGCCCGCATTCCGAAATACATCCTCATCGACGACGGTGTCCGCAGCGGCAAGGAATGGATCGCCGCCGGTGTGCGGCAGCAGAAGATCGGGACGCTCGTCGGCTCGAAGACCGCCGGCGCATTTCTCGGCGGCCGCGCCAATCAGCCCTTCGACAGCAAGTATTTTCTATACGTCGCGTGGGCCGCGTTCGTGCCGGATGGGATTCCGCCGATCGAAGGGATCGGCGTCGCGCCCGACGTCGCAGTCCCGGCGTGCCGCGTATTCTGCGGTGGCCGCGATCGGCAACTCGAGAAGGCGCTCGAGCTCATCCGACGCTCCTGAGCGCGCCGCGAGCGCGAACGTGGCCCGCGGCAGGTCCTTCGTTTGCTCCGCGTGCGAGCGCCATTGCGACGGAGGACACCCAATGCTCACTCTCAATAGCCCCGCTTTCGCCGCGAATCAGGAGATCCCGAGGCAATTCAGCCGCGAGGGCGGCAACATGTCGCCGCCGATCGAATGGCGCGGCGAGCCCCGCGGGACGCGCAGCTACGCGCTCGTCGTCGAGGACCCGGACGCGCCGAGCGGCATGTTTCGACACTGGGCGGCGTACGACATCCCGGCCGACATGCATCGCCTCAGTGAAGGCGCCGGTTCGCGCGAGGAAGGCGCTGCGCTCCAGATGGCGGTGAATGACTTCGGCAATGCGCGCTATGACGGGCCGCAGCCGCCGGCCGGGCACGGCACGCATCATTATCACTTCAGACTGTTTGCGCTCGATGTGCCGACGCTCGACATGCCGTCGAACTGCGCCGTCGAAGACGTGATCGAGGCGGCCGAGGATCACGCGATCGCGGAGGCAGACTACGTCGGTACGTTCGAACGGTTCTCGTAACCGAGCGCGCTCACTCGCCGGGCCGATGGGTGCGCTCGGCGTGGCCTTTCAGCTCGGCGGGTGAGATATACACCGGCCGGAGATCGTACGGGCGAAGCTCAGGAGCTTGGCCGAAGGCGCGCGCCGTGCGTCGGCGGCGCTGCGTGGGTAGTTATCCGATCGCCTATCGCCCTGTCGTGATGTCCGCGCGTATCGTCGCGAGCGACGCTCTGTCGTCGAATTCGATGCGGCTTCCATGTCCGCTGACGCCGAGTCGCTGCCACAAGGCGTCGAGATCGGGCGCGTCGGGCGAGTCCTTCATCCGCGTGTACAGATCCGTGAGCACGGTGGTGTGTGTCGCGCGATCGCCGATGCGGAACACCTCGTTGATGTCGACACCGCGCGGCGCGCTCGGGCCGGCGTAGCCGCCGGTGGCCGCGAGAATGGCGACGAGCGCGTCACGCAGGGTGTGGCGATTGCCCGATTGTTCGCGGATCGAGACGTCCGCCTGCAAACAGAAGAGCGCGCCGCCCCAATACGTGCGCGCCCACGTGTGCGTTTCGTCGAGACCCCCTTCGCCCCGTTTGGGAAGGCCTACGGGCATGGAGCGCAGGAACTCCGACCATACGTCCGCGACGGGGCGCGTGCCCGCCTGCGCCCGCGCGATGCCTTCGACGTACGTCGCGAGCCCTTCGGCGAGCCAATTGTGCCTACGCCCGACTTCGGGCAACGCGAGGTGCACCAATTCATGGACGAGAACCCAGTCGTCGGCGAGCTGCTCGCGAGTGACGCTCGTGCCGACACGAATCTCGATCTGCGCGCCATCGGTGTTCGTCGTGACGCCGCCGCCGACGCCGCCACCGGATCGCGGCTCGAGTCGCAGCGAGAGTCGCTTCGCAGGAAACCGTCCGTAGTAGCGCGCCACCGCGCGCGCCGAATGGCCGACCCACTGTTTCAAGTCGGAAGAAACGGGCGCGAGTGCCTCGTCCCATTCGACCACGATCGTCGCATCGCCGACGTCGAGCGACGCGCGCTCATCAGCAATCGCGCTCCGCACGAACAGGAGCGCGATCGCGAGCAGGGAGACTATCAAAAACCGGAACGTCATCCCGGCAGTTGAGCACGCGGTCAGCTCGTGCGCAATTTCCGGTCGACGATATGCGGGAAGAACCGCATCTCGAGATTGATCGGCGAGAGCGGAGTGGCGAGCAGAAAGCCCTGCACTTCGTGACAGCCGCGCGCCCTCAGCCATTCGAGTTGCTCGACGCGTTCCACGCCCTCGGCGGTCACGACGAGCTTCAAGCTCTCGCCGAGCGACAGAATCGCGTTCGCGATCGCCGCATCGCTCGCCGAGCGGTCGACGTCGCGCACGAATGCCTTGTCGATCTTGATGCGATCGGGCGGAAAGCGTGTGATGTACGCGAGCGAGGAGTACCCGGTGCCGAAATCGTCGAGCGCGATCCGGCAGCCCAGGCGGCGCACTCGCTGCAGGGCGCTCTGCACGGTGGCCGAATCCTTGACCAGCATCGACTCGGTGATCTCGACTTCGATGAGCGAGGGCGGCACGTTCGCCGCCTTGGCCTCTGCCTCGATGACCCGCGCCGGGTCGCCGTGCAACAGCTCTTTGCCCGAACAATTGATCGCAATGGGCATCTCGAGACCGCGATCGAGCCAACTGCGCAGCTGCCGGCACGCGGCGCGCACCACCCAACCGCTCATGTCGAGAATGAGCCCGCTGTCCTCGGCGATCTCGACGAACCGATGCGGCGAGATGTCGCCGTACTCGGCATCGCGCCAGCGAAGCAGCGCCTCCACGCCGACGATGCAGTTGTCGCTCAGCCGAAACTTCGGCTGATACACGAGGCTCAGCAAGTCGTGATGCACGGCGCGGCGTAGCCGGCCTTCGAGCTCCAGCCAATCGCGCATGCGATGGCTCATCGCAGGTGTATACGACGCCATGGCGCCCGTCGCGCCGCCGGCCTTCGCCTGATACATCGCGGTGTCCGCGTGCTTGACCACGGTGGCGACATCCGGACCATCGTCGGGATACACGGCGAGACCGATGCTCGGCGCCGAATAGAACTCCAGCGACTTGTGCATGATCGGCTGCTTGAACGCTTCACAGCATGCGTTCGCCATCTGCGTCGCCACCGAGCGCGCGGACTCGTGCCGCAGCACGACGACGAACTCATCGCCACCGAAGCGGCCGATGATGAGGCGGTCCGATGAGGCGCCGAACTTCGCGATCGTCTGCGCCAACCGTGCCGCGAATGCGCGCAGTACCGCATCGCCTGTCGTGTGGCCGAACGTGTCGTTCACGCGCTTCAAGCTGTTCAGATCGAGCGACAGAACGGCCACGCACTCTCCGAGCTGCGTGGCCTCGGTGAACAGCTTCTCGGCGGTCTCGATGCAGCGCTGCCGGTTCGGCAGCTCGGTGAGCGGATCGAAGTAGGCAAGCCGCTCGATGTACTCGGCCGCGGCCGTGCGCTCGGTCGTATCCTGCCGGAGCACGACGACGTCGCCACCCTCGCGCCGACTGAAGCGCAGCTCGTACGAGGCGCGCATGCCCGGCGCGCTCTCGCCGCGATACTCGAGTGTTCGCTGCACGCCATCGGCGGCCGTATCGCGGATCGCGACGAGCGCGGTGGGCAGCAGCTCGGGCGGCGCGACCGCGCGGCCGCGGGTGTCGGCGTTCGGGCTCCACTTGATCTGGCCGTCGGGAGCGACGACCCAGAGAGTATCCGGCAACGCTTCGACGAGCGTCTTCACCTGCACCATGCGCTCGTTGAGCGCACGCGCGGCGGCGGCATTGCGCAGGATGTATTCGAGCCGGCGCGGCAGCAGCGCCCAGTTCACGGGCTTCGAGACGAAGTCCGTCGCGCCCGCTTCGAAAGCCCGCGTGATCGCCTCGGAATCCTCGTGGCCGGTGACCATCACGATGGGGATGGTCGCGAAACGCGGCTCGGCGCGCAGGCGCCGACACACCTCGTAGCCATCCATGCCCGGCATATCGACGTCGAGCAGCGCGATCGTCACATCACGCGCCAGCGCGGCGCCGAGCGCATCGGTGCCATTGTCGAAAGCGAGCGATTGCAATCCGACTTCGGCGACGGCCTCCGCGAGCAGCAGTCGGCCGAGATCCTCATCGTCGGCGATGATGGCCAGTGGGAGCTTGAGAAGGGTCGTGGTCTCGGTCGTCATGCGGTGGCTCGTAGACTCACGCCGAGCAGCGCCTCGATGAGCGCCGCGTGTGCGGCCTGCAGGGTGTCGTGCAATTCCAGCGCCTGCGCGCGCTCGCCGGCGAGGCAGAGCTGCTCGAGCTGACGAACGTGCTTGGCATACGCCAACGCGCCGACGTTCGCCGCGCTCGAAGAAAGCTTGTGACAGATCGCCGCCGCCGTCTTCAGATCGCCCGCCGCAAAGGCGGCACGGAGCTGCCCGAGCGAATCCACGGATCCGGAGCGGAAGAGCCCGACGAGCTTCGAATACAGGTCGGCATGCTTGTCGGCGCGCAGCTTGCGGAGCGCGCTCACCGCGGCGAGGTCGATGCTAGCGAGTGAGCCGGGCGCGCCAGTGCTCGCCGGTGCCTGACTCGCGACGCGTGGCGCAAGCGTGGCTTCGCTGCGCGCGAGCCATCGGCGCAGGAGCCGTGTGCACTCGTCGAGCGCGTAGGGCTTGCTGAGAATGTCGTCCATGCCGGCTTTGAGGCACTTGTCGCGATAATTGATCGCATCGTGCGCCGTGAGTGCGATGATGGACACACGGGTACCCTGCCCTTCGCGCTTCCGGATGAGACCCGTGGCCACGAAGCCGTCCATGTCCGGCATGTTCAAGTCCATGAGGATGAGATCGAAACGCTCCGTCGCGCTCCGCGAAACCGCGTCGGCGCCGTTTCGGACCCACACCGACGTGCAGCCGAGCGCCGCGAGATAGCCCTCGGCCACCGCCGCATTGACCGCTTCGTCCTCGACGAGCAGCACGTGACCTCGGAGCGCGGCGCCTTCGCTCGTGCGCTGATCGACGCCCTCGACCTGCAGTCCCATGGCAACCGCGAGCGCTTCTCGGAGCGCGATTCGATGGACGGGCTTGAGCACGATGCGCTTCTCGTCGATGAGCACGCGCAGTCCGAGCGCTTCTGCTTCCGCCGCAGTCGCGATCACCACCAATGCCGAGCGGGACGCGTCGCCGCTCGCCAGCAAATACTTCAGCTCGTCGGAATGCGTGCTCGCATCGATCACTACAACTTCGTCCGAAGTCGGCTCACGCGCGACCGCAAGTCCGAGCGCCGACGCGTGCCGCGCCAAGGCCTCCTCCAACGAGGGCCGTCGCGTGAGAACGCGCACCCCGCGCGCCGGCAAGCGCAATGTCTCTGCGGCTGCGGGCTCCGCGCCCACTTTCAGCGGCAGCGACAAGCAGAACGTCGATCCGATCTGCGGCTTGCTGTCGACCTCGATGGCGCCACCCATGAGATCGGCCAACTCGCGGCAGATGGCGAGCCCGAGGCCCGTGCCGCCGAAGCGCCGCGTCGTCGTCTCGTCCGCCTGCGAAAACGGCTCGAAGATGCGCTTCATCGCGGCGGCGTCCATGCCGATGCCGGTGTCGGATACGGCGATTTTCACGGTCGCGCGGTCGCCTTCTACCGTGCCCATATCGGCGCGCACGACGACCTCGCCCTGTGAGGTGAACTTGACCGCGTTACCCACGAGATTCATGAGAATCTGCCGGACGCGGAGCGGGTCGCCGAGCAGCATGCGCTCGGAGCGCACCGGCGGGCACACGATGAGCTCGATGCCCTTGTTCTCGGCGGCGCCGGCGAAGAGGCTCGTGCACTCCTCCAGCACCTGCGCGAGATCGATCGGCAGCGCTTCGAGCGCCACCTTGCCCGCGCGAATCTTCGACAGATCGAGCAAGTCGTTCACGATCTGCAGCAGGATCTGCGCCGACGAGCGAATTGTCTTCGTGAGATGCGTCTGCGTCGCCGACAGCGCGGTGCGTGAGAGCAGCTCCGTCATGCCCACGACGCCGTTCATCGGCGTGCGCAGCTCGTGACTCATGCGATCGAGGAAGTCGCTCTTCGCGCGCGCCGCTTCGGCGAGCTGCCGATTGCTCTCGACCAGCTCGCGTGTGCGCAGCTGCACTTCGGATTCGAGGCGGTCGCGCGCACGCGCCATCTCGCGAAACTTCATGCGCTGCTTGTGCACTCGATACAAGATCAGCGCGAGCACCACGAGGGTGTACACCGCGTATGCCCACGGCGAGCGCCAGGGCGCCGGATCGCGATGAATGGTCACGCGCAGCGGCGTAGTGCTCCAGATCGAGTCGGAGTTCGCGGCGCTCACCTCGAGCACGTGATCGCCGGCGTCGAGGTTCGTCAGCGTGATGCGCCGTTGTGCGCCGAGGCTGATCCAACGATCCGTCAGGCCCGGCATGCGATACGCGAGCCGATTGTGCTTCGGCGACGTGAAGTCGAGCACGCCGACGTCGAGCGAAACGATGCTGCCGCGATAGTCGAGATCGATGCGATCCCGCAGCCACGCCGACGCCCCGCTCTTCATGCGCACCCCGAGCACGTCGACGCCGGTGAGCGCGAGGCGTGGCGGCTGGCGGTTCTCCGTGAGCCGCGCCGGATCGAAGATGTTGAAGCCGCCCGGACCGCCGAATGCCACCTGACCATCGCGCAGGCGGGCGTACGCGCCGAACGAGAATTCCTCGCCCTGCAATCCGTGCTCGCGGTGGTACGTTTTGACCGTGCCTTTTGCGGGATTGAAATGCATCAGCCCCGCGTTGCCGCTGAGCCAGATGCCGCCGCCGGCGTCGGCCACGACGCCGTAGAGCGTATCGCTCGACAACCCCTGCGCGCGTGTCACGGTCTCGAACGTGATGGACTGCGTTGCCTCCGACGAGCCCTGCACGCGCACGAGACCACTACCATCCGTAGCGATCCA
>Ga0081455_10003308_pt1 | contig 18643 bp, 17 predicted proteins | sample TabmetS3T2R1_FD_70207 | JGI IMG/M metagenome (GOLD analysis project Ga0081455, IMG submission 70207) | Tabebuia heterophylla rhizosphere microbial communities from the University of Puerto Rico - S3T2R1 | ecosystem: Host-associated > Plants > Roots > Rhizosphere ... | reverse complement strand
CAATCACTGATTTCTGATTTTCCGCTGTTCGACGGTCTCGCTCCCGAGGCGCTTGATGATATTTTGGCGAGAGCCCATGCGCGCCACTACACAAAGGGCACGCCGGTCTTTTCCCAGAACGAGGAAGCACATTCCTTTTTCCTGCTGCTCCATGGGCGCCTGCGCGTCACCCAGGTCACACCGCACGGCGAACAACTCGTTGTGCGGTTTGTCAGTCCGGGCGATTTGTTCGGGGTGGCGATGGCTCTTGGGCGCGACACCTATCCTGGAACGGCTACCGCCATTGTGGACAGCCTCGTACTGCTCTGGCCATCGAAGGCCTGGCCGGACCTGGTTAGCCGTCATCCCCTGTTGGCCAACAATACCATGCGCATGATCGGTGGCCGGCTACAGGAAGCACATAAGCGCTTGCGGGAGATTTCTACCGAGGATGTCGAGCGGCGCGTCGCGCACGCGGTTCTCAAGCTCGCCGACGAAGCCGGCCAGGCATCGGCGGGAACGACGGTCATAGATTTTCCGGTGAGCCGGCAAGACATTGCCGAAATGACGGCAACGACCCTGCACACCGTCAGCCGGATCATGAGCGCATGGGAAGCAGCCGATGTCATCGAAGGCGGCCGTCAACGGATCGCCATTTACCGCAACCGGCTGCAGGCGATCGCTGACGGTCAGGACTCTTGAGCGCGCAATAGCGCTTTGCCTCATTTTGCGCCAAGCTAGCGTCAACAATCAGACAGCGGCGAGAAAACCCTCCCCGGGAGAATGCTCATGTCGGTCAACGTCGCATCCAGACGGCTCGCCCTCACCGCCCCCCGCGCGCTCGCAATGTCGTTCGCGCTCGCTCTCCTGACGCAGTCGGCGCAGGCCCAATACACGGCGAAGGAATGGCCGGAAGGTCCGATGAAACAGCGCTTCACCGAGGTATGCGGCGGCTGTCATGACATCAATCGCGTCCGGGTCGGCTACACGCCGAAGGGGTGGCTCACGGTCGTGCGCATGATGCAGAACGTCGACACGCCGGTGCCGCCTGAAGAGTGGCCGGCGATGACCGAATACCTGATGAACAATTTTCCGGAGCGCGCCCGCCCGTCGGCGGTGATCCTGTCGGGTCCGGTCAAGGCGCGCATCGATTTGTGGGATGTGCCGACGCAAGGCTCGCGCCCGCATGATCCGCTCGCGGCGAAGGACGGCTCGATATGGTGGACCGGTCAGCTCGCCAACAAGCTTGGCCGCATCGACCCGAAAACCGGCGCGATTCGCGAATACACTTTGAAATCGCCGTACACCGGCCCGCATGGGCTGGCTGAAGACAAAGACGGCAACATCTGGTTCACCGGCAACAATCTCGGCCTGATCGGAAAGCTTGATCCCAAAACCGGCGTCACGACCGAATATCCCATCCCCGACAAATCGGCGAAGGACCCGCACACGATCAATATCGCGCCGGACGGTATCGTCTGGTTCACGGTGCAGAACGCCAATATGGTCGGCCGGCTCGATCCGACGAGCGGCGACATCAAGCTCGTCGCGTCGCCGACCGAGAAATCGCGCCCGTATGGCCTGATGATCAATTCAAAAGGCGTGCCCTATTTCGTCGAGTTCGGCGCACCGAAGATCGCCAGCATCGATCCACAGACCATGGCAATCAAGGAGTACCCGTTGCCGAATGCAGCGGCGCGGCCGCGGCGCCTCGCCTTCTCCGACGACGACACCATCTGGTACACGGATTTTCCGCGCGGCATGCTGGGGCGGCTCGATCTCAAGACCGGCAACGTAAGGGAATGGGAATCGCCGAGCGGGCGCAAGTCGGAACCCTACGGCATCGTCTTCGCCAAGGGTGCGGTCTGGTACAACGAGTCCGCCGCCAAGCCGAACACCATCGTGCGTTTCGATACTGCAACCGAAAAATTCCAGAGCTGGGCGATACCGGGCGGCGGGGACATCGTCCGCAACATGGACGTGACGCGGGATGGCAACCCGGTCACCGCCAACAGCCTGTCCAACCAGGTCGGCTTGGTGACGGTAGAGGACAACAACTGAACACGCTGCTGTCACGTTCATTGCGGCCCTTTAAACCGTTCGTCCCCCGCGAAAGCGGGACCAGCAGTTTCCCTTTAGAGCTGGATGCCGCTTGCGCGGGCACGAACGGAGAAATACCGGACCACAAAATAAATACGGAAATCAGACCGGCCTTACTTTCCCCGGTTCGCCCAGCGCGCACTCCAGGGCTGCGCGATCCCATTTGGCTAGATCCGCTGCCGCGGCGTAGGTGCCCTGCAGGAAGTCCATCAGCGCCGCTTCCGGATCGCGCGCGGTTCGGACGGCGTCGTAGGGCAGCAGAAACTCGCCAAGCTCCTTGCTGAAAAACGCTTCCTTCGGCAGCACGCGCGCAGCGCTGAACCCCTCCGGCGCAGGATAGGCGTAGGAATAGAAGGCGGCGTAATCGATGGGCCCGCCCCCGCCTGACCAGAAGCCGGCGCTCGAGACCTCGTGCGAATAAGCCTCCTGCGCGACCGCATCTGACAGATGCGGCACGCCGCCCGGATGCCGGGGTGCCGACCGGCCGGAAAAGCGCGTGACCGCGAGATCAAAACTGCCCCAGAAGAAATGCACGGGGCTTGCTTTGCCAAGGAAGGCGGTTCGGAAGCGCGCGAATACCTCGCTCGCCGAAAGCAACACGCGCCAGAAGCGATTGACGTACTGGGCGTCGTAGGACGCATGCGCGGTGTCCTGCTCGAACGGGATGCAGTCGGCGATCTCGCACGGCATGGTCATGATGTTTGCTTCAATGTCGAGCTTGCGCAGCGCGATCAACAGGTCTTCGTAGAATTCGGCGACACTCATGGGCCTGAGCATCAGTTGACGGAAATGTCCCTCGCTCGTCCTCACCCACAGCACGTGGTCGATGAAATCGAAATCGATTTGAAAGCTGCCGCCGCGCCACGGAATTGGGGACGTCGTCAACCCCCGCGCGGTCACATAAAGCGCCACATGCCAGGAGTGATTGAGCCAAGGTGTCAGGGCGAGCCTGACCTTGCCGACAACCTGCGTCCACAAGTGCAGCGTATCCCGTGTTTCTTTCCACGCCGCATACGGCAGCGCAGGCCAGCGCTCAGTTGTTCGAGCCTCCATGCCGATCGTTTTCTCCTATCGCCGGACCTTATACCAGCATGCTGCGGACGGCAGCCATGGTTGGGCGTATAGTCGCGCCGGACCGGGGGGCTTGATGACCACGTTTGCGGACAAGGACACCGCGCCGTCACATCGCTGGCTGCGCCTGTTTCTTGTTCTTGTCGCTGCGCTCGAATTTCTCGACGCGCTTTCCGGCGTGCAGAATATCTTTACCGATTATCATCACGAAACAACGATGCTGCGTTTTGCGCAGGCGCTGACAAGCATCAACCTTGCGCTGGCGCCATTGCTCGCGGGGGCCGCACTGATCTTCGCCGCATTAGGCAACATCCGCTATGCCGTCCTGGCATTGGCTGCGATGACGTTGGCCACTTGGGTGCTTGATAGCTTGCCCTCAATCGCTCTCCGCGGCGTCACGCTCGGGCTCGACTTTGGCACTCTCGCGGAGCTTTTTCTTTACGTCATCGCTCCCGTGGCCGCGGTGGCGGCGGCACTGCTGGCGCTGAACTACAAGCGGCTCACCCTGGCCACCCTGCTGGCCGGCCTGCCGGCGCTGGCCAAATGGTTGGGTTTCGTCGCGTTCTTCATCGCGATCATGATCTACGGCTTCTAAGCCGTGCATCAGACTGGCATCTAATTACCAGTTGGACGGGGAGCGGTTCCAGTTATCTACAATTCGATTTTCTGTGGTCAGCAGATTTTGTTGATACTGGCGTTATTGACGCCGGACGGGGAGTCGTTGCGATAAAAGTGTGTTCGGACTCAACATGTCAGCGCGGGGAATGCCCCATGCGAGACTTGATGTTCATGTTGGCCCCGGTAGCGCTCGTTCTTTATTTTGTCGTCTATCCGGACCAATTCTCTTCTTTCCTCGGCTGGGCTGGCCGGCTCCTGCACTAGGACGCAGTCCTTTGCCGAAGGTGTCTGCAATCGGGTTGTCCTATTTTCATAGGACAGTTCAAGCATTGCCTTCGTTAAGGAAGAGCGGGCAATTGACCTGCGGCGGTTGATCTGCCATCCGCAACATTCCTCTCTCCTTGTCCGTTCGTTCCCGCAATGCCCCGCAGATCATTCCGTATCGGCCGTTCTTTCACAGGCTTCGGCCTCTTTGCCATTCGGTCGATCAAAAAACGTGAAAAAATCGCCGAATACAAAGGCCCGCGCGTTGACGCGGACGAAGCCGTCCGTCTCGAACGTCGGGGCAACCGGTACCTCTACGAAATCAATCCCCGCGTCACCATTGATGGAAGTCCACGAAGCAATATCGCGCGCTACGCCAACCATTCGTGCAATCCAAACGCGGAGTCCTACACATATGGAGGTCGCGTGTTCATCCGGGCGCTGCGCAACATCAAGCCCGAAGAGGAAATTACGTATGATTACGGCAACGATTACCTCAAGTACGTAATCGGACGCTCCAGCTGCAAATGCGCGCGCTGCCGGCGACGCCGGGCGCGCAGACAACGGGAAGCGCGCGCCCTGACGAAACGCCGGGCGCGACTGACACGCAAACGCAAGGTCGGCCTGCGCTAATTGCATAAAGGAGGAAAGCCCATGAGCCTGAGCATCCGCCGTGTTGTGACCGGTCATGACGGTCAGGGGCGCGCTACGGTACTGATCGACGAGACGGTCAAGAATGTCGCGGCGCAGCGTCCGGGTGCCCTCTACAGCGTCATCTGGTCGACCGAGGGCTTCCCGGTCAGCAATGACGGGGACGCTGATCCTTCGGGCAAGAAAATAGGCACCACGATTCCCGAAGGGACCGTTTTCCGCATCGTCAGCTTCGGACCAGGCGTCGCGCCGCGTAATCATCGCACCGACTCGATCGATTACGCGGTGGTGATGTCGGGTGAAATCGACATGGATCTTGACGGCACGATCGTCCACCTGAAAGCCGGCGATGTGCTGGTGCAGCGTGGAACAATTCACAACTGGATCAATAAAGGCACCGAGCCTTGCGTGATTGCCTTTACGCTCGTATCGGCAAAGTCGGTCACCGCGGATGGAAAGACGCTGCCGGCGCTGGGGTAGCGCCTCCCGCTCGCCGCCCTAGCGGTCAAGCTCCGGGTAGTGCCGGAATATTCCCATCTCGTTGAAAGCGATGCGGCGAGGCGATGCAAGATAAGCCTTGATGCGCGGTCTCGCCGCAACCTTGTCACGCACCTCGACAAGACCCGGAACTTTTCTTTCGATGTCCTTCATCGCGCGCGGAAACGCATAACGTAGCCCTTCGATCAGCTGAAAAATCGAAAGATCGATGTAGGTCGTCTTGCGGGCGAGCAAAAAAGGTCCGCCGCTCTTTTTCAGCACCGTTTCAAAGTAGCCCAGATATTTCGGCACCCGTTCGTCGAGAAAATTCTCGGCGTATCGCCTGGCTTCCGGCTTCTGATCTTCATAGTAGAGGCCTGAACCGACCGGATGATGGGTATCGTGGATTTCCTTCACGAAGTCGGCCACGGTGAGCTGCAACTGATGCAGCCACAGACGACCTGCCTCGTCGCGGGGAGCAAGCTTCAGCCGCGGGCCGAGAAAAAACAGGATATTGGCGACTTGCGCGATGACCAAGTTGCCGGCCTTAAGGAACGGCGGGGCAAATGGCGGGCGCTTGTCGCGCACGCCGTTCATCATCGCCATCATGCGGTTCATGCCGCCCGGTTTGCGCGCCATGTCTCCGTAGCTCGCGCCCGCATCTTCGAGCGCAAGCCGCACAAATTCGCCGCGGCCCTGGATCTCCGGCCAGTAAAAGAGCTCATAACGCATGGCAGTCACCCGGCAAGTTTGAGGGGTTTTGCGTCAGCTTCGCCCGCGTTGCGGGCTGACTTCAAGGGGCGGGTCTAGCGGGCCTGAATCAGGCGTACGGACTTTTCGGGACCGACCACGCGGTTACGGCCTGCCGCTTTAGCTTCGTAGAGACGCTTGTCCGCGATCTCAAAAAGCGTGTCGTAATCGGATGCATCGCGTGAACAACTCGCAATGCCGACGCTGACGGTCAGACCATCGGCACTGCCCCCATGTGAATCGGCAATCCGACGCCGGATGCGCTCGCCGAGCGATAGGGCGTCTTCCGCATTGATGCCGTCCGCAATCACAACAAATTCGTCGCCGCCGAAACGGTAGGTGAGATCGGACATGCGCGCCGCAGCCATGATGTCGAGCACAATGCGCTTGAGCATTTTATCGCCTGCGGCATGGCCGAAACGGTCGTTGTATGATTTGAAGTGATCGATATCGATCAACAGTAGAGCCAGCGGACGGCCTGCGGCCGCAGCATGCTCGACAGCGCGGTGGCCATGTGCTTCCAGCGAATGTCGATCGAGCGCGCCCGTCAGCGCGTCGCACCCGGTGCGCGCGAGCAGGTCTTCATACCGCTCGCGGTAAGTCAGGGTGTCGAATACGTCCCAGATCCGCGGCGTGTCCTTGTGCCGCCTGACAGGCCGCTCGAAATAGACCAGGTAGACGCCGGCAAGAACCGTGTACAGCCCCACCGCACCCATTTTGGCGATCCAGCCGCCGATGAGCACGTCCACTCCTGCGCCGGTGAGCATTTGCAGACCGGCGAAGAAAGCGGCTTGGTCGAAGCTCAAGACGACCACGCCGCACAGTGCCAGTCGCGGAAATATGCGGTCGCGAAACCAGTTCCGCGACCGCTCGTACAGCAGGATCATGATGATGCAGTCGAAGAACAGGATCGCCGTTCCCCACACCATCAACGCCCCCATTTCGTTGAGGAAGGCGAAGTCTGCCGCGCGACCCGGCGTAAGCGGGAAGCAGCATCATGAGCTTGCCGGTGAACAGCACGGTGGACCCCGGCGAGGTGACGATGCCGAACGGGAGCGAGACGTAAAGAATGCTGGCAAGGTACGTCTCGAGGAAATGCATCACGCCGAGCGCGCAAAAGAATGCGCCCAATCCAATGCGCGTGCGGGCGCGCAACAGCGCGGCCAAGACTACAAAATAAAGGAGTGCGTCTGCGGCAAGCAGAAGGACATTTTCGATTTCAGCCATTGCCCCACATGACCTCGCGCCGGCCAGACCCGGCGCAAAGGATCCTAACTCGCATCAGCTCAGTCGAAAGCCGTGTCCCCCCGGCATCGATAGCATGGACGATTCAGGCGAAAAAGCCAGCGAGGCCGGCGCAGCGCAGGAAATCCACGCTTTCGCCGGCCAAGTTCCTGGTATTTTGTATGCCGTGTCTAATTGGCCGCGAAACAATAGAACAGTCCGTCGCCACCCGTGCTGCGCAGATCGGCCTGCGAACAACCGCCGTCCGGCCCGCGCGAGGGATGTGACGAATTCCACGACCGGGACGCATCATCGTCGCGCAACCCCACACGATCCGAATGCCCCACCATGACCGCGCCTTGCGTGCTGCTCGAATAATTTCTGCAGGTGCGATCATCGCTTCCGGCGAATGCCGTGCCATCCGGCTGTGAGCCGGTAAGAATGTCGTGCCGGTTCGGAGTATCGCCGCGGCCGTTGGTGACCTCGCCCTTTTCATTCAGGACCGTTTGCTTGGTCATGTTGTTCGGGCCGTGCAACTCAGCGACGTCTTTGGCGATCGTGGCGCCTTTTGCGTTAATCCAGGGTCCCCTGCCGATGCGGTCGCGCGCATTCACCGCGCCGTTGCCTTGCGTCGACAAATAGGCGCGCCAGGTCTTTCCACCCGCGCCGACCGCCGCCGCCAGTTGCTGGCAATACTGGTCGGCCCCGGCAAGCCCGCCAAGGTCGCCGCCTTTGCCCGGCCCGACGCTGGTTACGAAAAAAGTCATATTGGCTTGTTGCGCCTGAGCAGGGACCGCACAGAAAAAAGCGATACAGGCAGCCAGTGGCGCACTCATCCGAGTGATGGTCATCTTATTACCTCCCGATATTGCGCGGGCCCTGCCCGCGGTCGCGAGGGACACAACACCAATCTTGCTCTGCTATTCCTCGGATCACGGGCGCTTGATGTTCCCGATCGGCCTCAAGCTTTGCCGGAATATTGCTGGTCGGTGACAGGTTCTAGCCAGGTGACGTGTTCGCCGCCCTGGGCCTCTTGCATGGCAATATGTTCCATCGCGTGTTCGGCCGTTGCGCCGTGCCAGTGCTTTTCCTGCGGCGGAATCCAGACGGTATCGCCGGCCCGGATTTCCTTGACCGGGCCTCCCCAGGTCTGCACCCATCCGACGCCCGACGTTATGAACAGTGTCTGACCGAGCGGATGCGTGTGCCATGCGGTTCGCGCGCCCGGCTCGAAACGCACCCACGCCGATCGAATGCGCGCCGGATCCGGCGCCTGAATGATCGGATCCTGCCAAACCGTTCCGGTGAAGCTTGGCGCGCTCATCCTGCGCGAGGGGCGTGATCCGCAAGCAATAATGTCCATATGAATTCCTCCCGATGGCAATGCCGTGGTCCAGCGAAGTCTGCGTTGCAATACTCTACCCTGCCGCTCATAAAAAGCCTCCCATCCTCGCTTCGACGATCAGGGCTGACATGGAGCTGGCAAGAAACGAAATTCGGGACGGAATGCGGATTGATTGGGATGTTCCGATCCAGATGGATGACGGGATCGTGCTGCGAGCCGACATTTTTCGGCCGGTCGTTGACCGCAGGCACCCGGTTATTTTGAGCTACGGTCCATATGCGAAGGGGTTGTCCTTCCAGGCAGGCTACAAAGGCAATTGGGCGCGCCTGACCAAAGCCGCGCCGGAGGTGCTCGAAGGATCAAGCAATAAGTATCAGAACTGGGAGCTCGTCGATCCCGAGAAATGGGTGCCCGACGGCTATGCATGCGTCCGCGTTGACTCGCGTGGCGCTGGCGGTTCGCCCGGTATTCTGGATGTCTGGTCGCCGCGCGAGACACAGGACCTTTACCAGTGCATCGAATGGGCCGGAACGCAGCCATGGAGCAATGGCAAGGTCGGCATCAACGGCATTTCCTATTACGCGATGAACCAGTGGAATGTGGGCGCGCTTAAGCCGCCGCACCTGGCGGCGATGTGCATCTGGGAGGGCTCGTCCGACTATTACCGGGAGCTGTGCCGGCACGGCGGCATACTGAGCGATTTTCTCAACAGCTGGCATCCACGTCAGGTAGCGAGCGTGCAGCACGGCGTCGGCACGCGCGGCGCGAGAAGCGTCGTGACAGGCGAATGGGTGGCCGGGCCGGAGACGCTATCCGGGGAAGTACTTGCGAAGAATTCTGCGGACACACCGGGCGAGGCAAAGCGGCGCCGAACGCACGACAGATATTACGCAGAACGCACGGCCGAATTCGAGAACATCGAGGCGCCGTTACTGTCGGCCGGCAACTGGGGCGGCATGGGCCTGCATACCCGCGGCAATTTCGAGGGCTGGTCAAGAGCAGGATCCAGACAAAAGTGGCTCGAAGTGCACGGCGACACGCACTTCACGCACTTCTACAGCAAGTATGGCGAGGCGCTGCAGAAAAAATTCTTCGGCTATTTCCTCAAAGGCGAGGATACCGGCTGGATGCAACAACCCCGCGTATCGCTGAACATCCGTCACCCGGGTGAGAAATTCGTGTTGCGCGGAGAAAACGAATGGCCGCTCGCGCGCACACGGTGGACCAAATATTTCCTGCAACCGGATGGACTGCGGCTGGAGCCGGAGCATACGCCGCACTCCGCAAGCCTGAGCTTTGACACAACCGGCGACGGCCTGACTTTCAGCACGCCTCCGCTCAAAGACAGCCTCGAGATCACCGGCCCCCTCGCTGCTAAACTGTGGGTGTCATCGCAAACATCCGATGCCGACCTGTTCCTGGCACTGCGGCTCTTTGATCCAGCGGGCAAGGAGGTCACCTTTATCGGCTCGAACGATCCGCGCGTTCCGGTAGGACTTGGCTGGCTGCGCGCATCGCATCGCAAACTCGATCCGCAGCGCTCTTTGCCTTACCGGCCGTGGCATACGCACGACGAAGAGTGGCCCCTTACGCCTGGCGAGCCTGTGGAGCTCGACATCGAGATCTGGCCGACCTCGATCGTGGTGCCCGCGGGCTATCGGTTCGCCTTAACCGTGAGCGGCAAGGACTACGAGGTCGACGGCACCGATGCGGCACTGCCGAACGCGCCGTATCCGATGAAAGGCGTTGGCCCGTTTCTCCACGTCGATTCCGACGACCGGCCAGCGACCGTCTTTGACACTCGCAATACGCTGCATTTTGCACCCGGGCGAGCACCATATATCTTGTTGCCGGTCATTCCCACGGCGTAGAGTTTGGAAAAATTATCGAGTGGAGGCGCGCATGCTGAGGCGTTTTCTTGCCGCCGTGTTGCCGGCCATTTGCTTGTTCGCGCTCGTCGCGCAGGCTTCGGCGCAGCAATATCCAAGCCGCACCGTCACCGTTATCGTGCCCTATCCCGCCGGCGGGCCGACAGACGAGACTGCGCGCGTGGTTGCGAATTTCCTGTCGAAGAAGCTGGGCCAGAACTTCATCGTCGAGAACGTCACCGGCGCCAGCACGATCATCGCCACCAATCGCCTGGCCAAGGCCGCACCCGATGGCTACACGCTCTTGCTGCACAATCTGCAAATTGCGGCGAACGTCACGCTGGTCAAGAATTTGCCGTTCGACACCGCAAAAGACATCGTCGCCGTCATGCTGGTGAACAAGAACCCGCTGGTATTGGTTGGTCGCCCCGGACTTGCGGCAAACAACCTGACGGATCTGATCGCGCTCATGAAGAAACAGCGTTTGAGGGAGGCTTTGCCGGGTTATGGCACGACTGGACATCTGACCTCTGCGCTGTTCGCGCAGGAAGCGAAGGTTGACATCGATTTCATCCCCTATCGCGGTGCCGCGCCTGCAATGAACGATCTTTTGGGCGACCATGTGGATTTGTTCGTCGGCACGCCGCAATCGGTCGCGCCGCATGTGGCAGCCGGAAAACTGAAGGCTTACGCCATCACATCGAAGGAGAAGTTGCCGCAGCTGCCGACCGCTGAAAGCCTGGTCGATGCGCTCGGGCCGAAGTTCGACATTGTGTACTGGCAAGCCATGTTCGCGCCGGCGGGAACGCCGCCCGAGGTGATCAAAACGCTGAACGGTGCCCTGCAGGACGCGGTTTCGGATCCGGACATCGTCAAGACCTGAGCGGACCAGGGCTTCGCTGCTTTTCCGAAAGATCAGCGTTCGCCTGAGGCTGCCAATGCGATGATGAAAAGCGAGGTTGAGCGCTGGGGCCAGGTTATCCGCGACAATAACATTCAGGCCACGCAGTAGGTCACGTTTTCACTTGAGAGCCCTGGCGGCGCTCGAAGGAAGCCTCATCGTGCCGGTTGCAAGACCTGCTCAAGCCAAGCAGATGCTCATTCGATCACCTCGTGGGCGTCGCTAGGCCCTCTAGTGAGCTGGCGCGGTTGGGAAATGGTACAGAAATCATTGGCTGGGAAGCCAGAAGCTCCGCGCTTCAATTACAGCTTAACTTGGTTCTGGAGTTGCGCTTTATTCTCAACGCAGTAATAACCGCGGGATAGACGACTCACTACTTTGTGACGCTGCCAATCGTTGAGGATCCGGGTCACGCTCTCTCGCGCAATGCCCGCCATGGCGGCGAGATCGTGCTGCCCGATCTTCTGACGGATGACGATCCGGCCCGACCCGTCTTCTTGCCCGAAATGTTGCGCCAACTCGAGCATTGTTCGGGCGACCCGGCCTTTAAGCGAAAGGAAGCTACTGGCTGCCACCACTGTGTCTGCCTCGCGCAGACGTTTAGCGAGAAGCCTGACTAACGATTTGTAGATCTCGGGACATTTTGCTGCAAAGGCCTCAAACTCGGCCCGGCTCAGGCGGCTCAATGTGGCATTGCGCACCGCCACCACCGTCGCGGAACGTGGCAGTCCGTCGAGGACAGAAAGCTCACCGACGATCGCGCCCTGGCCGAGAAAGGCAAGGATCCGCTCGGCGCCGGAGTCCGAAAAGATTGTAACCTTGAGGAGTCCGTTCTCGATGCGATAGCAGCCGTCGTCAAAAGAGCCCGCCTGGAATAAGAACTTACCAGCGGCGAGCCGCACCAGCTTCGCGTTGGCAAACAGCTTCGTCGAAAGAGGCGCAGGCAATCCTGCTAGCAGTTGGGGATATTCCGGCCGAAGTTCCATGGCCGAAGTTCCATGATTGTTGGTAAACCCACACCGGGTGTTTTTCGTTACGTCCAACATGGAACGTCACCGCCATTGCCGCGCCCGCAACGGTCGCATGTGAAGTGTGAAGTAACAGCGCGAACGCCAACTCGTCTTGCTCTTGCCCGCCAGAATATTGTGATCTCCTGCCGCAGAAAACTGGGGGTAAAGCGGACATGCGTTGTTGCACTGCATATGTCCGCTTGTGATCCAAAGCGGACATTTGCAGATAGCCGCATCTAGGCCAGCTAGAGTCTTGGGAAAGCCCTCTGGGCGCGTTCTACGGTAAACTTGGCTGGATAAGGACTATCCGACGAGGACATCGACGCGATCATGCCGCCGAGGAAGTGAAAATCCGCGCAGGGCAGGCTGGTGAAGCCGATGCGCAGATCGCTGGGACCCAACGGTGGGCTGAAAAGCCGAGGGCCACCCCTCTTTTTGAGGATGGCCCGTCACTCAACTAACCTTGTTCTTTTGCTATGATGACACTCATTGCCCGTCGAACGAGAGGTCGTCGCCTGAGCCGGGGTGACCAATCGATCTATAATCAATTCTGTCCGGCGCAGGCTGACTCCCACTCGCGTTCGTCAGGTATACGCAGAGGTTTCCTTGAGGAAAACACTGCTGCGTAGTTAGTTGAGGTTGAGCCTGTTTCTTCTTCGGCTTCTCAACCGCCATCGCCGGTGTAGATAATCCAGCGATGAGTCCAATCACTAACAAGTGTCGCATACGATTTCCTTTCCTGTTCCTGTTTGATGCTGGGAAGGAGGGTACCCGAAGACGCGGTGCCGGGGCTGTATCAGCAATGTAACAAGTTTGCTGGCTGCGAAGGCGGGGTTGCCGGTTGGAGAACGGCAGTAAGAAGCGTTGATTGGGCGATGTCCGCTTTTGGCCCAAAGCGGACATCCCTTATTGCACCGCACATGTCCACTATTGGGCGTAAAGCGGACATGGCTATTGCAACATGATTCTAAGGCAAGTTGGGTACCTTGCTCAAATCCCTGGTCGTTACTTCTATGCTTTCCATTAGACTCTTAGAGTCACGTAAATCGATCGATTCGAATCCCTCTGTGAATTGGTCGTAGACCAACTGCAAAAGCTGTGTTGCCTCCTTCATTCGCCCTTGCCCCGTCCATAGCCGCGCAAGATCGGCGGACGCACGCAGTTCCCAGGAGCGCGCGCATTGGTGGCGGGCAGTGTTCAGGCTTCTGACAAGAAGGGTCTCGATTTCCCTGACCGCTGCGAGCCCCGTCGACCCCGTCAATGGCAGTAAACGGGCCTTAAGGCGGAGCACCTCGGCGAGCGCCCACCGCTCACCGGTTTCCGCAGATATAGCAATGGCTCGGTCGATCGCCTGCAGTGCGTCATCATTACGACCTGCTTTGGAGTAAGCCTCGGCCTCCATCATGCCGAAGATCGGCAGCCACAACTTAGCCCCCGCCATCCGCCAACCTGCCAAACCTCCCCGTAGCGTCTCTATTCCTGAGCGCACGTCGCCGCCACATATGGCTGCCCACCCTTCGAAAATGCGGCCGCAGTTCATCCAATGCGAAAGGCCATGTTCGGCGCAGAGCGAAACAATGACGTGGGCATAGGACTGCATCTCTTCCCATTGACGCTTAAAAATACCGATAAACGCGCGCGCATGACATAGCGTGTAAACGAGTGTGTGGGGGTGGGACAGGGCTTCGGCGCGCCGTATCGCTTCGTCCGCAACCTTGGCTGCCTGTTCGACATGTCCGAGATGCCACAGCGCCCAACTCAGATAGCAGAATGTGGCCGCACCGATGTCCTGGCCGTACTGGAAACGAAAGCGAGAATGGTGCTCGTGATCGAAAAGAGCACGTGCTTGCTTGAGGTGCTGCAGTCCAGCATCGAACTCCCCTCTTACCAAACAAGTGCTGCCGGATACGCGATGCGCCATACAGCGAGCCGCTGTATCGTTATGGCGCTCTGCTTCGGCAAGAAACTCGTTCGCGGCCCGCCGCTGTTGGGTAGCCTCACCGCCGACGTAGTGGCCAGCCCATATTCCATAAAGAACGGAAAACCTTTTCGAGGGGTCCGTTCGATCGTCAATCAGCATCTTGGCCCGCGACAGAGCCTTCTTGGTTTCAGGGGCCGCGTAACCGCGGCTCGCAGTCAGTGCTTGACCGAGCATTATTTCCAGTTCGAGGGCCATATGCGCGGGTGCAGCGCCGGCCGGAGGCGATCGCAGTAATGCGAGCGCGTTATTGAGGTGTCCGATGGCTTCGATGTTGGCTGAATGCTGGATCGCGCGCTGCCCAGCCTTTCGCAGGTAGTCGACGGCCTGCACATTTAACCCCGCTTGCACGAGGTGATGCGCCAACAACTCGGGCCGGGCTTCGATCGTGCTCGGGAAATTCTTTTTGAGAGCGTTGGCGATCTGGCGATGCACTTGCTGTCGCTTGCACCGCGAGAGCATGGCATAGGCTGCATCCTGGACCAGCGTATGCTTGAAAATGTACGTTGCATCCGGCGGCTCGCCGCGGACTGAAATCAACTCGGCAGCGGCAAGCTGTTTGAGACAAGCGTTCAACGAATTGACCGACGTCGGGACTACATCGGCTAGGAGCTGATGAGGAAATTCGTGACCTATAGCTGCACCGATCTGGGCGATTTCTCTGGCCGGGCCGAGCCGATCGAGACGGGCGGTTAGAGAGCCAAGAAGCGTTACCGGAATAGCGAAAGCAGGTATGGGCTCAACAGCGGCAACATATTGGCAACCGGCATCTTTGACCAATCCAGATTCCAATACGCTTATGGTGAGTTCCTCGACGAACAAGGGAACCCCCTCCGTTTTGCTGAGGATTTGCTCTTGGATCTCCTGGGGCAATTTCTTGCCTCGGGTTACGCCGGAGATGATGGCGCGCGATTCGTCTCGTTCCAATCGATCAAGCCACAGCATGGTCACATGCGGCTTGCCCAACCACTGTGGGGAAAATTCCTGCCTAAACTTTATCAGTACAAGCACTCGTGCTGCCTTGATCGAAGCAATAATCTGATCGACCAACTCGAGCGTGCTGGAATCAATCCAGTGGGCGTCTGCGAGCACTATGATTAGCGGCTGCTGGCGAGCAATATCAAGGAGATGGCGCGTCAGTGCGGCTATCAAACGATTTTTGTATTGTTTTGGTGTTGAGCCTATCGCTGGCTCTCGTCCGGCCGTTTTAATCGAAAGCAATTCAGCATACAATAAAATATCATTTTGCGTCGCCTTGACAGCGTTTGACAATGCGGCTCTCAACTTCTCGAGTTTGGTCTCCGGCGTATCCGATTGCTCGAACCCAATTGCCTGCTCGAGCTGGCTGCTGAGTGGATAAAATGGACTGTTGCCGCGGTACGGAGAGCATTGATATCGGATGGTCGCGTGCGGCTCTTCCGAAATACGATCCATAAAAGCTTCGCAGAGATGCGATTTTCCGATGCCAGGCTCGCCGCCGACGAGAACAACCTGGCCTTCCCAACGCTTGGCACGATCCCAAAGAGCCGAGAGCTGTTGCAATTCTCGGTTTCGGCCGACGAGCCGCTTAATCCCTTGCGAATGCTTCGCTTTGAAGCGGCTTTCGACTCTTCGCTCCCCAACGATGCGGCAGGCGCTCACCGCATCGGAAACTTCGTCAATCTGGTATAGCTCCATATCCTCGAAAACAAAGATACCGCCAAGAAGTTTGCGTGTGCTCGCGCCGATAAGAATTGAATTCGGTGCCGCCGCTTTGCTTAACCCTGCAGCAACAGCTAGCGGTTCCCCTAGCGCTTGCTCTCGGCTGACGATGGCTGAGCCGGTCGCTATGCCCACCCGCACTTGCAGCGGCTCGCCAGTGGGCGACAGGAGCTGGCCGATTTTCATAATTAGATCGAGTCCGGCATGCACCGCGCGTTCGGCATCGTGTTCAGTAGACTCGGGATATCCGAAGTAGGCGAGGATTGCGTCACCTGTAAGTGTAGCAACTATGCCCCCCATGCGCTTGATTACAGCGGTACCAGAGGTTTGGAAATTGCGGACGACACTGCTCACGTCCTCAGGATCGCAGTGAATAGCGAACGCCGCCGAGCCCACAAGGTTGCAAGAAAGGACTGTGAGCTGTCGTCTCTCAGACTCCGTCGGCGTAGCTCCGGATAGTTGTTTTTCGGAACTGGGGAGTCGAGCCATTAGTTTGTATCCGACCCCAGGCACAGTTATAATGAAGCGCGGAGCCTTTGGGTCTGGCTCGATCTTGTGGCGCAGCCGGGCGACAAGCATATCAATGCTGCGATCGAAGGGATCTACGCCTCGTCCAGCAACAGCGTGACGTAATTGGTCACGTGACCGAACCTCGCCAAGACCGCGTGCCAATTCCTTAAGCAACACTCCTTCGGCGCGTGTCAGAGGCAGTTCGTTCCCATCGGCATCAACATAAACGTGGGCCGCCAAGTCTAGCCTTCGACCTTCAATGCATAGACTGGTCTGAAGAGACGCAACTCCATTTTGCGTTGTATCGCCGAAAGCCATCATTTTGGCCAGCTGGTTGACAACCTCCTCATTGCTTGATGATTTTAAGAGAAAGGCGTCAAACAGCGAGCGGTTCAAATGAGTGATCTCGTCCTTTCGCTCTGCCAGTACGAGTATTTTTGGAATCGTAACGCGTAACTCCTCCAGTATCGATACGCCGAGGCGTTGGCTTGGCGCCACGAATGCGACATTGAACTTATGATTCAAAGCGAGCTTGAGAGCTCGTTTCTCGTTGTCGGCTAGCTCAACGCTATAGCCAACTGACTGCAATACGCGCGCCATCCTGGCGCGGAGATCAATTTCCTCTGCAGTGATCAAAACGCGCTTTTGCATCGATCCGTCCTGCAAGACGAAGGTTTTGTAGAATGGCCTTGACATGACTAGCTTTGCTGATTGGGAGACGTACAACTGTGACGGCAATCACAGATTCAAATAATTTTAGGGTCGGAGTCAGGCTAGAAACGAGTTGTTCATGGAACTTAATGCGCTGTTCAACGAAATCTAAAATGAGAATTACACCCCCGATGATGAACGTTGATGCCGCATATCTACACTTTTTTACGAGAATCACCGTGAAATTTACATAAAAATTACACTTGGCCTCTCTGCCTTAAACGGCAATGCCAAGTGCAATGACCAATGAGGCGGCGGGATTTGATCACACTTCTTGGCAGCAGCAGCGTGGCCACACGCGGCACGCGCGCAGGAGCCAGCGGTTCCGGTTATAGTTTTTCTGAATGGTGGCTCCTCCGACGGCTTCGGCCGCTTCGCTCGTCATTTCGGCAGCCGACTTGCCGGTCCTGCGACCGACGAAATTCGAGTTGGTCATCAACCTCAAGACTGCCAAAGCACTTGGCCTGACCTTTCCATCAGGCGTTCTTTCCATTGCGGACGACGTAATCGAATAAACCACCGAAATGTCCCCCCGTGGCGGACATTCCAAGTTCACGGCTGAATGTCCGCTTTCGGGGGTAAAGCGGACATGCCGCTTGCACCGCGAAATTCCGCTTAGGACCCACATCGGTCAGCCTCGATCCGCAACGCAGAAGTGTAGGTACCTCGGCTCGATCGCATTGGGACACTTGATCAACCCCACGCTAAGCGGCCAGTGTCCGTTGCGCTACTAAGCCAGCACATTAACTGTTTCCAGTTTTCAGACTGGCGGTTGAAGGGGCCCAATTACGCGTCCGCCTGAATTGTTACATCGCGGTTACACAGCTGACAGTTGAAACCGGATATATTTTCAGACGACAGTAAGAGAGCGTCATGAAAAGGCTAGTTTTGATCTTGGTGATGACAACTCTCGGCGTAGCCAGTGCGGCCATGGTCTCTGATGCGACCAAGAATCACAAGATGGCCATGGACGCGCGCACCGACGCTCATCATCATATTGATATTGCACTCCCGTATAACCTGAAAAAGCTTCCGGTCGAACAGTTATTACCATTGCCTTGACGTTTTGCCAGCCGAGCACTGAGTTAGATGGGTGCTGCCATGAAAAGCGATCGAAACGACTTTTTCCAAAGTACAGCAGGTAGACTAGCGCTGTTAGGTGCGGCGTCAGTCGTATTGCTGGTTTTCGCGTTCAGCTACGTCATATAGCGCGACTTACCTGGGCAAGGACTTCCGGCTATTCCAACAATTCCAGATAAGTGCTGTTATTCACACGTCACGCTGTAAAACGATTGCAAGCGAAAAGCGGCATGCGTCATTTGCTACTAGTAGCATGGCCATCATCTTGTTGGCTTTGGCCACTATGGCCGTCATCGTGTTTTTATAAACGAACGGCGTCAAGGCGACCTAGCTGAATTTCGACGTAGCGTGCTGCCCTAAAAACCCGGCGTCCGTTTGTTGGCGAGAATTTTCCGAGTGCCCGAC
>Ga0081455_10003307_pt1 | contig 18643 bp, 14 predicted proteins | sample TabmetS3T2R1_FD_70207 | JGI IMG/M metagenome (GOLD analysis project Ga0081455, IMG submission 70207) | Tabebuia heterophylla rhizosphere microbial communities from the University of Puerto Rico - S3T2R1 | ecosystem: Host-associated > Plants > Roots > Rhizosphere ... | reverse complement strand
AGGGGCGGCCCGCCCGCGGTGCCGTCGGTACCGCAGAACGGCCCGCTCGCCGACCCGGTCGGCGTGTTCGGCGAGGTCCCGGCGCACAGCGTCGTACGCCGGTCGTTCCTGGTGACCAACGCCAGCCCCGAGTCGACCGCCACGCTGGGCTTCAGCACCGCCGGCTGCGCGCTGAGCCTGGACGAGTCGGTCGCCGACCCGACGACCTGCCGCTTCGGCCAGCACCTCGGCCCGAGCGCCTCGTGCCTGGCCTATGTCCGCTTCGAACCGGACGGCGTCGCCCCGTACGCCGCCACGCTGACGCTGACCTCGGCGGCGGCCGGCCGGCGGATCATCCGGTTCGCCGGCTCCGGCACCCGCGACCTGGTCCTGTCCCGCCGCGACACCACCGGCGACGGCACCTTCGCCGGCGCACCGGCGATCGTGAGCACCGCCGGCAGCACCGCCATCGACGGCAGCCAGCCCGCCGTCTCCACCGACGGCCGGCTGGTCGCCTTCACCTCGCACTGCGCGGCCACCGCCCTGGACTGCGGCGGCGCGAGCCGGGTCTACCTGCGCGACACCCGGGCCGGCACCACCCGGCTCGTCTCGATCCTCCCGACCGGGGCCGCGGCCGGCACCGCCGACCAGCCCAGCCTGTCCGGCGACGGCAACCGGGTCGCCTTCGTCGCCGCCGGCCCGCCCGGCCAGGTGTACGTCCGCGACCTGGCCGCCGCCCGGACCGTACTCGCCTCGGCCGGCCCGACCGGTCCGGCCAGCACCGGCGCGGACAGCCCGGCCCTGTCCCGGGACGGCAGCACCCTCGCGTACGTGTCCACCGCGCTCAACCTGGTCGACCCGCCGCCCACCGACCCCGGCAGCCGCGTGTACGCCCGCGACCTCGGCCCGGACTTCGCCCCGGGCGATGCCGGCGGCCCGGCGCGCGGCAACGAGCAGGTCTCGGTGGGCGAGGCCGACGGCCCGGTCGACGGCGCCGCGAGCCAGCGCCCGGCCATCGACGGTGCCGGCGGGGTGATCGGCTTCGACTCCGCCAGCCCGCTGCTCGGCAACGACCAGGCCGGCATCGCGGCGTACGCCCGGGAACGCTTCCCGCACCTGGCGGTGGCCCCGCTGCACGTGGACTTCCCGCCGACGCCGGTCGGGGCGACCAGCCAGCCGCTGCCGGTCACCATCAGCAACGGCGGGCCCGGCCCGGTCGTGCTGGACCTCGCCGTCACCGGCCCGTACACGATCGTGGGTACGCCCTGCGTGACCGTGCACCGGGGCGAGAGCTGCTCGGTCACGCTGGCCGCCGCGCCGGTGGCGACCGGCCCGCAGGCCGGCGCCCTGCTGGTCGGCGGCAGCGCCGGCACCGGCACGTTGGACCCGGTCCGGGTCACGCTCGGCGGCGTGGCCACCGCGCCCATCCTGGCCATCGCGCCGGACCCGATCGCGTTCCCGCCGCAGGGCCTGGGCGTGGCCAGCCGGCCGGTCACCGTGACCGTCACGAACACCGGCCCGAACCCGCTGCGGATCGCCGCCGCGTTCAGCCCGCCGGACCGCGGCTTCGCCGTCCGCCGGACCACCTGCACCGGGGTGCTGGCCCCGGCCGCGCGGTGCACGGCGCTCACCACGTACACCCCCGCGGTGCTGGCGAAGCGGACCGCCGACCTGGTGGTCACGGTGACCGACCCGCAGCTGGTGACCGTCGACCAGGCGGTGCCGGCGACCGGCAGCACGATCGCGCCCACGCTAAACGCCGAGCCGGCGGTGCTGGTGGCCGGCCGGGTCGCCAGCCTCGCGGGCGAGCACTTCCCGCCGGGCCAGCCCGTCACGATCGGTTGGCGTCCCGGCATCGGCGAGGTCACCGCGGTACCGGACGGCGGCGGTCACCTGGAGGCGCAGCTCGTCACGCTGAAGTACGACATCGCGGGCAGCCGGGAGCCGGTCGCCGCGCTGCCCGACCTCGGGGTCGAGGTGGTCGGCCCGCCGGTCCTGGTCGTACCCGGGTCGTACCAGCCGCCGGACTTCAGCTACCGCGGCTAACGGCCCCCGAGCAGCCGGGCCGCGTGCGCGCTCAGCGCGGCCCGCCCCGGCTGGTCGGTCTTCATGATCAGGCTGGCCACGTGCTTCTCGACCGTCCGCGGCGAGATGTGCAGCCGGGTGGCGATGGCCTTGTTGGTAAGCCGGTCCACCAGCAGCTCCAGCACCTCGTACTCGCGCAGCGTGACGCCGAGGGCGCGCAGCTCGCCGGGCACCCGGTCGGTGCCGGCGCGGCGCTGCTGGACCGGGGCGCCGAGCTGGCGCAGCAGCGCGCGGCAGGCGCTGGCCACTGCCGGGATGCCGGCCCGGTGGAAGTACTCCTCCGCGCCGCGTACCAGCGTCCCGTCCGCCCACCCGCCGGGCAGCCAGCCCTCTCCCACGGCGGCCTCCCCCACCGCGGCCTCGGTCACCAGCCGGATGCCCAGCCACCGCCCCAGCGGGTACGGCTGCGCGCTGGCCAGCGCCTCGGCCAGCGCCGCGGCGGCCTCCTCCCGCTGCCCGGCGCGCCCGAGCAGCACCGCCCGCGCGAACTGGACGAACTGCCGGTTCCACCGCATCCGCCCGGCCGCGCGGCCGGCCACCTCGTCGTACTCCTCCTGCCCCGCCTTCCCGGCCAGCACGTCCAGCAGCAACGCCAACCCGTTGCCGCCGGCCAGGTAATAGGCCGAGGGGTGTGACGCCTCGACCGCGGCGGCCGCCGCCAGCTCCTCCCGGGCCAGCTCGCGGTCCTCCTCCAGCAGCGCGCAGAACGCCCGTGCCATGCCCAGCGCCAGCGACTGCTCGGCCGCCTCCGCGCCGCCCCACACGGCGAACTCGGCCAGCGCCTGCTCCATCTCCCGGCGCCGGCCCCGGTGCGCGGCCATCGTGGCCCGGCTGGCCAGCAGGTGCCGGGCCAGTACGGCCACGCGCAGCCGGGACACCGTCGGCCAGCACTGGTCCAGCAGCTCCACGGCCTGCGTGTGGTCGCCGGTCAGCACCGCGTGCAACGCCAGGTTGGCGTCCACGTTGTAGACCATCACCACCAGGCCGAGCCGCAACGCCTCCTGCCGCGCCTCCTGCAACCGGCCGGTCTCGCACTCGGCCAGCCAGGCGTTGCTGCCCAGCCGGATCAGCGCGTACGCCCGCAGCGTCGGCAGCTGCCCGCGCTCGGCGACCTCCCGGGCGCGCTGGAAGTAGCGGTCGGACTCGGCCAGGTCGGTGACCCGGGCGGCCAGCCCCAGCGCCTGCCAGCAGTCGAAGGCGATCTCCGGCATCGGCGCCGACTCGGCGGCCCGGCGGGCCAGCTCCGCGGCCTGCGCCACCTGCTCGTTGCCGGGCGCGCCGAGGACGACCAGCGCGGCCACGGCGTTGATGGCGGCCAGGTCCGCGTCAGTGGCGTCCGGGCCGAGCTGGGTACGGGCCGCGTCCAGCTGCGCCTGCGCCTGCGCGGTACGCCCGGCCAGGCACGCGGCGCGGGCCAGCCGGGTGTGCAGGGCGGCCCCGCGGCGCTGGTCCAGCCCGGCGCGGACCAGCGCGTCGATGGTCGCGGCGCGCTCCAGCGCGGTGTCGAACTGGCCCGCCTCGGCCAGCGCCGGCAGCAGCGCCTCCAGCAGGTCGGCCTGCGCGTCCGGGTCGGGCTGCCCGGCCAGCAGCTCCTCGGCCCGCTCCAGCAGGCTGCCGGCGGAGCTGGCCGCGCCCTCGGCCAGCGCCCGGCGGCCGGCCTCCACGAACAGCCGGCCGGCCGCGAGGTGCTGGCCCGCGTCCCGCCGCAGCGCCGCGACCAGCGGGCACCACTCCCCCGGCAGCCCGGGGTAGCGCGCCTCGATCACGTCGGCGACCTGCCGGGCCAGCGCGGCCCGCTCGGCCGGGGTGAGCTGCGCGAGCAGGCCCTCGGCGGTGAGCGGGTGCCGGAAGGTGTACCAGTCCGGGGTGATGTCGTCCGGGGCGACCAGCTGCCCCGGGATGCCGGAGCGCAGCGTGCCCAGCAGGCCGCGGTCGTCCAGCCCGGTCACCTGCTGCAGCACGCCGAGCGGGAACCGGCGGCCCAGCACGGCGGCCGCGGACAGCACGGCCCGGCCCTGCGGTTCGAGCTGGTCGGTACGCCGGGTGAGCGTACGCATGAGGCTCGCCGGCACCTCCGGGCGTTGCCGGCCGACCGCCTGCCAGCCGCCGGCGGCCCGGACCAGGTGGCCGCCGGCGATCATGGACTGGAGCAGTTCCTCGACCACGAACGGGACCCCGGCGCTGCTGTCCCACAGCTCCTCGCCCACCTCGGCGGGTACGTCCTCGACGGTGATGTCGAGGCAGCTGGCCACCATCCGGTAGACGTCGCCGCGGCCCAGCCGCTCCAGCGCGAGGATCGTGCCGGAGCCGCGCTGGGCCGCGTTCGTGGCAACGGTGAGCGCGTCGGAGGGGTCCGCGCGCAGCGTGCACAGCAGGACGGCCGGCTGCTGCCCGATGTTGTCGGTCAGGTAGTCGACCACGGCCAGCGTCTCGGCGTCGGCGTCCTGCAGGTCGTCCAGCAGCAGCAGGCAACCGGTGTCCCGGCCGATGGCGGCGGTGAGCCGCAGCACCGCCTCGGCCAGGATCACCGGCGACACCGGCTGCTGCGCCGTACCCTCGCGCGCCCAGTCGGGGACCAGGTGCCCGAGGACCGGCCGGTACGGACCGAGGGTGCCCTCCGCCGGCAGTTCCCTGGTGCGGGACAGCGACAGCAGCGCCTCGGTGAGCGGCCGGTACGGGACCATGGGACCGATGGCGCTGCCGCGGCCGCGCAGCACCAGCATCCCGTGCTCCGCGGCCCGGCTCGCCGCTTCCGCGGCCAGTCGTGTCTTGCCCACGCCTGGTTCGCCAGACACGAAGACCGCGCTTCCCCGTTCGGCACGCGCGCCGGCCAGCGCCGCGCCAAGCTCGGCTACCTCCTTGTCCCTACCGACCAGTGACCTCGCCCGGGTCAGCATGGGGCGAATGTAGCGAACCTGACCGGTTCCGGCCGGCTGCTTGTGGTGATCGGAGGGCTCGGCGGGCGGCACCCCCGTCGGTCACTTCATGCTGGAGATGGTGGCCGGCGACATGGCGATGAACCCACCGAGCGCGACTCCGGTGAGCGCGGCAACGCGGGCGCCGATCTGGCGCGGGGTGAGCCGGACCTCGCCGGCGGGGTTGCCGTTCTCGTCCTCGGTGGACGCGGGCGTGTTCTTGTCGGTGTCGTGGCGCATGGCACTTCCTTCCGGGGCTGATGGTGCTGACTTGGGAGCTGGGTGGTGCGGTGTTACGTCATTTCGGCGGAAATGGGCTGTGTGCTTGTAGAGCGTTGGTGCGTACGGGTGCCGGCCGCGAGCAATAGGACGGATGGCACCTGTTCGGGGAAGGCCAGCCGCAGCAGGCCGTACCCGATCCCGGCGAGCCCGGTGAGCAGGCCGGGGGTCGCGACGGCGCCGGGCGTACCGCACCGGGCACCGTCCTGATCGAGGGTGTCGAGGACCGCGCCGGTACGGGCGGCGAGCGCGGCGGCCAGCATGCCGCGCTCGTACCGGCCCCAGCCGCGGGGGTCGGCGGCCAGCGCGGACAGCGCTTCCAGCACGCCCAACTCTCCGTGGCACAGGCTCATCTGGGACAGTGGGCCGGTCTGCACCAGCAGGCCGGCGGCCCGGTCCAGGTAGCCGCGCTGGCCGGGTACGCCCAGCCGGGCCAGCACCTGGCCGGCGATGCCCGCGCACCAGCCGAGGTCGGTGCCCGGGCCGCTGGCCGGTGGCGGCACCGCGGCGGTGATCCCGGCCGGCAGCGCCGCCAGGGAACCACCCAGCGGCAGCGCCACCGGGCTGTGCCCGGCCGCGTCCTCGGCAGCCGCGTCATCGGCGGCGAACTCATCGGTGGCCAACCCGTCCGCCAGCGCCGGCCGCCGCGCGGACCCACCGGCGGGGTCGGGCAGGTCGGTGGCGGCGTAGCGGAACAGGGCCCAGCCGGCGCCGGCCGGGCCGTCGGCGAAGCCGGTGGGGCGCTCGGCACCGATGCCGGGCTCGCCGGCGCGGCGGCTGCCCAGCAGGCGCGCGGCGTACGCGGCGGCGAGGTCGGCCGCGGCCGGCAACCCGGACTCGGCGTGTACGGCGAGCATCGCCGCCAGCCCGCCGGCGTACCCGGTGCACACCCCGCGGTCCGCGCTGCCGGCCGCCCGCGCCGCGTCCACGGCCTGGGCCAACCAGCCGCGCACCTCCCGGTCGTCCAGCAGGGTCGCCAGCCGGGCCAGCGCGTAACAGATGCCGCCCAGCCCGGCGAACCCGCCGGGACCGACCGCGGCCGTCCGTTCCGGGTCGGCGGCCAGCTGGGCGAGCAGGTCGGGCAGCGGCCGCAGCGCCAGCCGGGCCAGCTCCCGGTACCGGCCGATGCCGGACAGCGCCGCGGTCTGGGCCAGGAACAGCGCCACGCCGGGGTAGCCGTGCGCGAGGCCGGCGCCCAGCGGCAGCACCGCCCAGTGCCGGTCCTCCACCGGTTCCAGGCCCACCCAGTTGGCCCGGCCGGTGCCGTGCAGCGCCCGGCTCACCAGCTCATCGGCGATCCCGCAGGCCGCGGTCAGCAGCCGCTGCGGATCGGGTACGGCGGCGATCACGGCGCTGGTGGAGGAGGCCATGGTGGCGCGCGCCGCGTGCCGCAGCGGCCCGGTCCGGGTGGCCAGCGCCGCCTGGACGTACCACTCCTGCACGTCCCGGTCGAACGCGCCCATCGCGCCCAGCTTGGCCGTCGCCGCCGCCAGCCCGCCGTACGGCAGCAGCCCGGGCAGCCGCTCCCCGGCCGCGGTCCACAGGTCCCGGCTGCCGGGCCGGGTGGTGAACAGGGGCGTGTCGCCGGCCCAGATGTCGGCCACCTCATGCCGCGCCAGCGCGCGCAGCAGCGGGTCGCGGTCCTGGTGCAGCAGGTCCAGCTCGCGGTCCCGGTCCAGCGCGTCGCGCAGCAGGTCGGGGTGGGTGGTCTCGCCCTGCACCCGGGCGTACACGGCGGTGTGCCGGGCGATGACCCGGGTCTGCTCGGCGGCGAACCCGGACAGCAGCCCACCCGGCCGCGCCAGCTCCGCCCGGCCGGCCACCAGCGCCTCGTACGCCAGCCGGAAGCCGTGCAGCAGCGCCGCGGCGTACTCGCCCGGTTCGATGTCCCGGCCGCCGAGCCGGGGCCGGTTGGCCGCGCCGGTGAACGGCAGCGGCTCGCGGACCAGCCGCATCCGGTCGGTGCCCGCGCCCACCCAGCTCACCTGGTCGGTCGGGTACGTGCCGCCGCCGTCGCCGCCGACCCCGGACAGGTCCAGCGCGCCGTGCTCGCCCAGCAGCAGTTGCGGCAGCAGCGCCGTGCGCAGCACCGAGCCGGCCAGCGCCCGCGCCGCCGGGTCCGCGCCGGACGGCTCCGGTAGCAGCACCGGGTGGAACAGCGTCTCGGTGTCGACCAGCACCGGGTGGTCGGCGCAGGCGATCAGGTTCTCGTAGTGGATGTCGGTGCCGTCGACGGCGTACAGCAGGGCCAGCAGCGCGCCGGTGCGGCGGTAGAAGCGCTCCACCTCGGTACGGTCCGCGCAGGGCCTGGCCGCGACGTACTCCTGCCAGCCGTACCCGTCGCGGGTCAGCGTGGCCGGCACCCGCGGCGCCAGGCCGGGGACCTTGGCGTCCAGCCAGCCGAGCAGCGCGCCGAAGCGGACGTGCACGACCAGCGGCCGCGGCTTGTAGACGACCCGGGCACCGCTGTCGAAGGTGAGTACGGCCACCGACCGGCCGCCCTGGTGCGGGTCGCCCGCGTCGGTGGAGACCTCGCGCAGCTTGCCCGGGTCGGCGCCGAGCAGGCCCGCGATGGCGTCCTGGTCCGCCTCCAGCCGCGCCAGCAGTTCCGCGTACGCCTGCGCGCCGCGCTGCGCGGTCTGGGCCAGCAGCCGGGCCAGCACCGGGTAGCCGGCGAACAGCGCGGCCAGCCCCGCGGGCGTACCGACCTGGGCCAGGAAGGCGGCGAACCGCTGCTGCGGCGTCTCCCCCGGCAACCGCCCGGCCCGGCGCGCCTGATGTAACTCGTACACCAGCACCCGGGCGGCAATCTCCGCCAACCGCCGGCACAGCCGCTCGACAAAGCCCTCCCGCAACTCCTCAGGCCCGCCGATCCGGTCCCACGCAAGCTCAGCCAGCGGCCGCAGCGGCGCCGCAAACGCCCCCGCCCCAGCAGCTGCCGCCCCAGCAGCCCCCCACCCAGCGGCATCCGGTCCGGTGCCGGCCGCCCCAGCGCCTCCAAGCCCAGCGGCGTGCGGGCCAGCGGCTGCCGGGCCAGCGGCTGCCGGGCCGGGCCCACCGCCCTGCCCGGCGGGCCCGGCCGGCGCCAGCGGGGCCCGCGCCACCGCGTCCTCGGCGAAGCGGGCCCAGGCCGGGATCACCGCCCGGGCGGCCAGCGCCCGCGGGGGCTCAGCGAGCAGTACGCGCAGCGCCGCCTCGTCCAGGCCGGCGTCGGCGAGCCGGCGGACGAAGTCCGCGCCGCTGGCGTACCGCTCACGCCACGCGGTCAGCCGGGCCCCGTCCTGGCCGCCCTCGGGGTCGGCCGGACCCTCGGCTGGAGTCGCCGCCGCGGCGGGATCCGCCGGGGCGAGGGCCGCCCGGTCGGCGAGACTGAGGCCCCGCGCCCACCACCACGGTGCGTCCCTCAGCATCGGCCGTCCTTCACTTGCTACGCGTCTGGCGGCGCCTTCGACACGCCACGTCCGGTACCTGCCATCCCCGTGGCAGCACCCTGCCATCGGCGGAGCGTACGGACATGGGTAGTGAATACCCAGATTCCCCCCATCGGGGGACGTCGGGGCCAGGCATTACCGCTCTGGGTGGTGGGTTCACCCGCCGGCCGGCCGACAGGGTGTACGCGGATCGGCGCAATGAAGATCGCGCTTCCGCGCGGACTACCCATCCCCGGGCGGCTCCGGGCGGCGCACCGTACCGAATGCGGGGGCCGGGTACTGATGTGGGTAGTGGTGCCCGGATAGCAAGCTAGGTACACAGCGCGGCCGGGGGGTCTGGCGCGGCCCCCCGGTCGCGTCAGGGCCGTGCCGCGCTGGCTGACGGGGCACGGGGTGTGGCATGGGGCTCGCGTAGGTGGCGAGAGGGGGACGTTTGCCGTGACACTGCGTGATGTCGGGCTGAGCGATCTGCAGGAGCAGGTCTACCGCGACCTGCTGGCCCGCCCGGCGGCCGACCTGGTCGACCTCGCCGCCCGCGCCTCCGCCACCCGCGACCAGGTCCGCGACGCACTCGGCACCCTGGTCCGCCTCGGGCTGGGCTGGGCCGACCAGGACGCGCCGGCCGGCATCCGGCTGGCCGACCCGGCCATCGCGGTCAGCCGGCTGATCGAGCGCACCGAGGACGCGTTGCTGCGCCACCACCGGCGGGTCGCGGAGACCCGTACCGAGCTTGCCGGGCTGGTACGCCTGCACGCCGGCCGCTCCGCCCGGGACGGCGAACCCTCGCTGGAGCTGACCGACGACGACCGCCGGGTGCTGGCGCTGCTCGCCGGCGGCTGCACCGATGAGACCGCGGCCCGGCAGGTCGGCGTGTCCGTCCGCCACCTGCGCCGCCGGGTGGCCCGGCTGATGAACCACCTGCAGGTGACCAGCCGCTTCAGCGCCGGGGTCGCCGCCGCCCACCGCGGCTGGATCTGATCACCTCGGCGGTACGGTCGCGGCGAGGCCGGCGACCAGCATCTCGATGCCGAACCGCAGCCGCTCGTCCCCGGTGCCGGTGGTGAGCGGCCCGGCCAGCCGGACCAGGTTGGGGTAGCGGCTGGCCGGCAGCTCGCTGATGTAGCGCTTGAACTGGTCCACCCACTCGGCGATGTCGGCCTCGGTGGTGCCCTCGGCCCGCTCGACCGCCTCCTCGTAGCCGGCCGCGGAGATGAACAGGCCGATCATGTCCACGGCCCACGCGGCGGCCTGGTCGGGCACGCCGCCCGCGTGCAGGATGCCGAGCATCGCGTTGCTGAAGTCCATCGCGTGCTCGCCGGTCGGCACCCGGCCCAGCGCGTACCGGGCGGCGCCGGAGTGCCGGCGCATCACCTGGATGGACTCGAACAGCATCTCCCGGAGCTGGTCCTGCCACCGGTCCGGGTCCGGCGCCGGCAGCACCAGCTCGGCGGCGATCCGGTCGAAGACCAGGTCCTCCAGGTCCCGCAGGTTGGCCACGTGCGCGTACAGCGAGGCGGGCCCGGTGCCCAGCTCCTGGGCGACGCGGCGCATCGTCATCGCCTCCGCGCCCTCGCGGTCCAGGATGCCGAGCGCGGTCTCCACGATCAGCTCGCGCGACAGCGGCGGTTTGCCGGCACGCCGGGTGGCCGGCTCGCGCCTGGTCAGCCATGGCGGCACCGGCGGTCGGGCGGTCCGGCCACCCCTGCTGGTCTCGTCCCTCGCGTCCATCGACGAACACTGTACTTGACACGAACACCGTTCGTCATGAGAACATCGTTCGACCTTGACGAACAATGTTCGTACGGCGAGCGGTGTTCGCTCGACTCGTACGGCCGGGCACTGGGGGTGCGTTCGAATGACCACGACGGCAACAGAGCCGGCGCGACCGGCCGCGGCGGCGTACTCGACCCGCCGCCAGTGGGCGGTGCTCGCGGTCGTGCTGGCCGTGGAGATCATGGACCTGCTCGACGCGACGATCATCAACGTGGCCGCGCCCACGATCCGTACCGACCTGGGGGCCAGCTTCACCGCGGTGCAGTGGTTCGCGGCCGGGTACACGCTGGCCTTCGCGGTCATGCTGATCACCGGCGGGCGGCTCGGCGACCTGGTCGGGCGGCGCCTGATGTTCGTGCTCGGCGCGGCCGGGTTCACCCTGACCTCGGTGCTGTGCGCCTTCGCCCAGTCGCCGGAGATGCTGATCACCACGCGGGTGCTGCAGGGCGCGTTCGGGGCGGTGATGATCCCGCAGGGCTTCGGGGTGATCAAGGAGGTGTTCCCGCCGGAGCGGCTGTCCGCGGCGTTCGGCGTGTTCGGCCCGGTGATCGGGCTGGCCGCGGTGTGCGGGCCGATCGTGGCCGGCACGCTCATCGACGCCGACCTGTTCGGCACCGGCTGGCGGATGATCTTCCTGATCAACCTGCCGCTCGGGCTGCTGGCCGTGTTCGGGGCGCTGCGGTTCATGCCGGCGACCAGGCCGGCACCCGGGGAGCGGCTGGACGTGCCCGGGACGCTGCTGATGGTGGCCGCCGCGGTGCTGCTGATCTACCCGCTGGTGCAGGGGCGTGACCTCGGCTGGCCGCTGTGGGTGTTCGCGCTGATGGTCGCCGCGGTGCCGGTGCTCGCCGCCTTCGTGGCGTACGAGCGGCGGCGGTCGGGGTCGCCGCTGATCGAGTTGGCGCTGTTCGGGCGGCGGGCCTTCACCGCCGGGCTGGTCGTCATCACCGTCTTCTTCGGCGGCCTGGTCGGGCTGATGCTGGTCTTCGGGCTGTACCTGCAGGTCGGCCTCGGCTACACCCCGCTGCACGCCGGCCTCACCTTCGCGCCGTGGGCCTTCGGCATCGCGGTCGGCTCGGCGCTGGCCGGGATCTGGCTGGCCAACCGGTACGGCCGCCGTACCGTCCACGGTGGACTGATCATCACGGCGGCCGGGCTGGGCTGGCTGGCACTGTCCATCCGGGCCGGCGGGGCCGGCGTCAGCACGCTGGACATGCTGCCCGCCCTGCTGGTCTGCGGCGTGGGCTGCGGGCTGGCGCTGGCGCCGCTGTTCAGCGTCATCCTGAACGGCGTCCAGGACCACGAGGTCGGCTCCGCCTCGGGCGTACTCAACGCGATGCAGCAGTTCGGCGGGGCGGCCGGCGTGGCCGCGCTCGGCACGATCTTCTTCAGCCTGCTCGGCCACACCGGCAACTTCAGCACCGTCATCCAGTGGCTGCTGCTGATCACCGCCGGCCTGATGGCCGCCACCTTCGCGCTGGCCTACGCCCTGCCCCGCCAGGTCCGTCCCGAAGGGTGAGCCGCTAGACGCCGCGGCTGCCGTCGAGGGTTTCGCGGAGCAGGTCCAGGTGACCGGCGTGCCGGCCGGTCTCGTGGATCATGTGGGTGAGGGCGAAGCGCAGGCTGAAGTCGTAGCCCTCGCTCCGGGCGGTGTCGGCCAGCTCCGCGGCGGCGACGATCTTCCGGGACCGGGCGCACTCCTCCTGGTAGCCGGCGAGGATGCCCGCCAGGGTGTCGTCGGGGGCGATCGGGAAGTTGCCGTGCCGGTTGTCGGAGGTCCACGGCCATGGCACGCCGGTGTCGGCGAAGTCGATGCTGAACCAGAACCGTTCCACGCCGGTCAGGTGCTTCACCACGCCGGCCGGGGTCAGCTCCGAGGCTGGCACCGGCCGGCTGAACGCCTGCTCGTCGCTCAGCCCGGCGACCTTGTACACCACCGTGGCGCGCAGGAAGTCCAGCATGGCCGTCAGGGTCTCCCGCTCGGTACCGTCCTGCGGCACCTCGGGGCGCTCTCCACTCGTGGTCATCGGGACAGGATAGGGATCGGCGTGTCGCCCGTACCGGTGGAAGTGGTCGCGGGCGGGTTCCCAGCCGCGTGCAGCCGGGTAACAGTGATGCCCGGCCCCGCGGAGGTGAGCAGTTGAGCACTGCGGTCAGGTTCGCCGCGCGTGCGGTGATATGCCTCGTCGACGGCTGCTGCGCGGCGGGCGCGGCGACCTCCGGCGTCATGTACGAACCGGCGCTGTGCCCGCGGCTGCGGGCCAGGCTGGCCATCGAGCGGGAGGTCGCCGAGTTCCGCCGGCAACTGCGCTGCGTGTGAGCGGGCTCAGCCGCGCTTGGGCAGCTCCTGCAGGGTCCACCCGTTGCCGTCCGGGTCGCTGAAGTAGACGAAGTTTCCCCACGGCTGTACGTCCACGTCGCTGGCCTTCACGCCGTTGTCGAGCAGGCGCTTGCGGGCCTCCTCGGCGCTCGGGATCACCGCCATGATGCCGCGCTGCGAGCCCGGCTCCATGTCGGTCAGCCCCTTGCCGATCACGATCGAACACGCCGACCCCGGCGGGGTGAGCTGCACGAACCGCAGCTCGGGGTTGACCTCGTGATCATGGTCGGCGCTGAACCCGAGCTGGTCCACGTAGAACGCCTTGGCCCGGTCCACGTCGGTCACCGGAACGTTCACTACCTCGATCTTTATCGTCGTCATGCGCGGCAGCATACGAGCCGGGTACGACAGTTCTCAGCGCACAACTCTCAGCGCAACCAGGACCGCGGCGTCGGTTGCAGCCGCAGCCGCTCCGGCTCGCCCGCCAGCCGCGCCAGCAGCTCGGGCCGTACCTTCCCGGTCCACTCCGGCGAGGACCGCAGCCGCTCCCGGTACGCCTCGTGCGCCGCCGCGTCGTCGAAGGCGACCACCGTGACGACCACGTGCTCGCCCTCGCGTACCGGCAGCCCGGGGAAGTCGTTCACCTCCGGCGAGGTGCGCAGCTCGGCCACCACCCGCCGCCCGTCCTGCGCGGCCACCGCCGCCGCGTCCCCGCGCAGGAAGTCCAGCAGCTCCAGCTCGGCCTCCGCCGAGGCCACCGGGAAGACGGTGACCGCGATCAGTGCCGCGGACTCCGCGGTGGAGCCGAGCGGCGGCCGGGAGTCGTCGGCCGGCGGGAACCGCACCCCGGCCGGCCGCAGCAGCAGCACGTTGTCGGAGTCGATCATGGTCTGGTTCGCCTCGCCGGCCTTCGCCTTCCACGCCGCGCCGCCGTAGAAGTCGGTCAGCATCCGCAGCCGTACCGCCATGTCCGGGAACCCGCGCAGCCAGACGAACCGGTCCGGCCGGTCCAGGTCCCGGAACTGCCCGATCAGCCGCGCGTCGTGCTTCTCCTGCTCCTCCACGAAGTTCTGCTCGAAGATGCCCACCAGCACCTCGCGCTGGCCCGGCTTCAGCGTGTACTGCCGCAACTCGACGACGTCCATGACCCCGACCTTAGGGGCTCGCGGTCGGGTGCAGCACCGGCCGGTATCCCTGCGCCAGCACGCCCACCGATGCCGGCGGCGTCAGCACCTGGACCGGGTCCGCGGGCGCCGGCAGCGCCGGGCCGTACCCGTCGAAGGTCCACGGCAGCACCTGCCCGCCGAGCAGCAGCGCCGGGCCGTCCCGCCACACGATCATCACCCCGTCCGGCAGCGCGGCCGGGTCGGCGCGGTGGGTACGTTTGCGGCGCGTGTACGACTCCACCCGCTGGGCGTGCAGCACCGCGTCCATCTCGTACGCCCGGAGTCTGGCCGGCAGCCCGGCCGCGGCCTGCCAGGCGTGCGCGTAGGCGAGGTAGTCGGCGCGGCGGCAGTACGCGCAGGGCCGGTGCCCGGCGGCCAGCGCGACCGCCTCGTCGGTGAAGAACAGCGCGGTCCACCGGCCCGGCGGCATCACATCGCGCTTCCACCCGCGCCAGTCGAGCGTGCAGGTGATCCACAGTTTCGACCGCCACCGCGTCGTACCCAGCGTGCGGTCCGGGCGGTGCAGGCAGCCGCGGTTGCCGGTGAACAGCCCGCGCGCGGGCACGGCGACGATCTCCCCGGTGGGTGAGACCCGGTTCTGTAGGGGCACGCCGCCACGATGCCAGGTGCCTCCGACAAAACCGGGAAGTAGCCGCCGTGCCCCTGCGCCCGGCCGCCGTACGCCGTAGCCTGCGGGGCGTGCAGGTACGCGCGGGGACCGGCGACCCGGTCCGGATCGGCGACTACGCGGTGCTCCGCCGGCTCGGCCAGGGCGCGATGGGTGTGGTCTACCTGGGCCGCTCGCCCGGCGGCCGGCTGGTCGCGGTGAAGGTGGCCCGGGCCGAACTGGCCGACGACCCGGCGTTCCGGGAGCGGTTCCGGCAGGAGGCGGCCGCGGCGCGCGCGGTCGGCGGGTTCTGGACCGCCGCGGTGGTGGACGCCGACCCGGATGCCGCGCGGCCGTGGCTGGCCACCGAGTACGTGCCCGGGCCGACGCTGCGCGAGGTGGTGACCGCGCACGGCCCGCTGCCCGAGCCGGCGCTGCGGCGGCTGGTGGCCGGGCTCGCCGAGGCGCTGCTGGCCATCCACGCCGCCGGGATGGTGCACCGCGACCTGAAGCCGGGCAACGTGCTGCTGGCCGCCGACGGGCCGCGGGTCATCGACTTCGGCATCGCCAAGGCGCTGGAGACGCCGGGGCTGACCGCGACCGGGATCCTGATCGGTACGCCCGGGTTCCTGTCGCCGGAGCAGGTGGAGGGGCGGGAGCTGACGCCCGCCAGCGACGTGTTCGCGCTCGGGTCGGTGCTGGTGTACGCGGCCACCGGGCGCGGACCGTACGGGGACGGGGACGTCGCGGCGCTGATGTACCGGGTCGTCCACACCTCGCCGGAGCTGGCCGGGGTGCCGGAGCCGCTGCGGCCGCTGGCCGCGCGCTGCCTGGCGCTGGACCCGGCGGACCGGCCCACGGCGGCGCAACTGCTGGCCGAGGTAGGTACGCCCGATGACACCGAATGGCTGCCGGAGCCGGTCCGTACGCTGGTCACCGCGCAGCTGGCCGAGCACCGGGTGGAGACCCGGGCGTACACGAAGGTGGCGCCGCCGCGGTCGCCGGAGCCGGCGCCGCCGGGCGTTGGGCCGCCGCCGGGCGGGAGCGCGCAGTTCCGGACCTCGAAGTGGGTGGCGCTGGTGTGGGGCGCGGTGTTCGTGGTCGCTATGCTCACCTGCCTGTCCTTCTCCGACGGCGCCCGGAAGCTGAACCAGGGCGGCGCCAGCTTCCTGTTCTTCCTCGGCGCGGTGGCGTGCGCGATCCCCGCGGTGCGGCTGGCGATCACCGTGTGCCGGCCGGCGCGCGGCGTCGAGGTCTCGGCGGCCGGGCTCACCCTCGTCCGCGGCCGGCGGCGGACCGCGCTGCCCTGGTCCCGGCTGGCGCGGGTGCGGGTGGTGGACCACAGCAGGCGGCCCTGGCTGGTGGGCTGGCCGGCCGACCCGCGCGGCCTCGGCTCCGGATTCCCGGCCGTACACGGGGGTTCCCGGCTCTACCCGGTCGGCCACGAACGCCGGGCCCGCGCCCGCGACCGCGAGGTCCGGGAGCTGCGCGCGGCCCTGGCCTGGTACGCCCGCGGCCGCTTCGACCCGTCCTGAGGGTTGTTCTAGGTCACCAGCACGACGACCAGCGTGCGGGGCCCGTGTACGCCCTCGACCCGCTGCAACTCGATGTCGCTGGTGGCCGACGGCCCGCTGATCAGGGTGATCGGCCGGGTCGGGTCGAGCCGGCCGATCAGTTCGGGCACGGTCTGTACGACCTGCTCGGCGCGGACCACGCACACGTGCCGGTCCGGGACCAGGCTGATCGCGCGCCGGCCCTGCCCGGCCGAGCCGTCCAGCGCGATGGTGCCGGTCTCCGCCGCCGCGGCCGCGCACGCGGTGACCACCGCGGCATGCCCGTCCAGGTCGTGCGGCCCGGCGGTGCCGTCGTCCACTGTGGACTGCTCCACCGCGAACGGCAGCCCGGGCGGGACGATCACGGTGCCGCCGGCCGGCAGGATGCCGGCCAGCGCCTGGCCCACCACGGCCGGCAGGTCGGCGGCCACGGCCCGGATGACGGTGGCCCGGTAGTCGACCAGCCGGTCCTCCAGCAGGTCCAGCAGCTCCGGCGCGCCGGGCGGGTGTTCGCCGGCCGGCCGGTAGTCGCGCGGCACCTGCGGCGGCGGCGCCTCGCCGCGGGCGGCGCGGATCCGGCCCAGGATGGCCTCCCGTGCCCCGCTCACCGGGACCGCCACCACTGCCGGAAGGTCTGCTCCGGCGGCCGGGGCGCGTCCCGCGCGTCGGTCCACTTCGACAACGGCGGCGGCAGCCGGCGGATCCGGTTGCGCCGCCGGCCGAGCAGCCGCCCGACCCGCATCAACCGCTCGGCCAGCCCGAACCGGCGCGGCCCCGCCATCACCCAGGCGGCGGCCGCCATCGCGACCGCCTCGACGGACGGACCGGCCTCCTCGACGTGCCGCGACCGCAGGTGCACCAGGATCGACGGGATGTCGATCCGCACCGGGCACACCTCGAAACAGGCGCCACACAACGACGAGGCGTACGGCAGCGACGCGTTGTCCTCCACCCCGGTCAACTGTGGACTGAGGATCGCCCCGATCGGCCCCGGGTACACCGACCCGTACGCGTGCCCGCCGGTCCGCTCGTACACCGGGCAGACGTTCAGGCAGGCGCTGCACCGGATGCAGTGCAACGCGGACCTGCCCACCTCGTCGGCCAGCACGGCGGTGCGGCCGTTGTCCAGCAGCACCAGGTGGAAGTCCTGCGGCCCGTCGCCGGGGGTGACGCCCGACCAGAGCGAGGTGTAGGGGTTCATCCGCTCGCCGGTCGAGGAGCGCGGCAGCAACTGCAGGAAGACCTCCAGGTCCTGCCAGCGCGGCAGCACCTTCTCGATCCCCATCACCGTGATCAGCGTCCGCGGCAGCGTCACGCACATGCGGCCGTTGCCCTCGGACTCCACCACCCCGATGGTCCCGGTCTCCGCGATCGCGAAGTTGGCGCCGGAGATGCCGACGGCCGAGTCGAGGAACTTGCGCCGCAGGTGCGCGCGCGCCGCCATCGCCAGCCGCCGCGGCTCGTCGGTCAGCTCACTGTCCACATCGGACATCTCGCGCCGGAAGATGTCCCTGATCTCGGTACGGTTGCGGTGGATCGCCGGCACCAGGATGTGCGAGGGGCGGTCGTGCCCCAGCTGGACGATCAGCTCGGCGAGGTCGGTCTCCCAGGCGGAGATGCCGACCGTGGCCAGCGCCTCGTTCAGCCCGATCTCCTGCGTCGCCATCGACTTGACCTTGACCACCTCGGTGGCCCCGGCGGTGTGCACGATCGAGGCGACGATCCGGTTGGCCTCGTTGGCGTCGGAGGCCCAGTGCACGGTGCCGCCGCGCTCGGTCACCGCGCGCTCCAGCGTGACCAGGTGCTCGTCCAGCCGCGCCATCGTCGCGGTCTTGATGGCCTCGCCGGCCAGCCGCAGCAGCTCCCAGTCCGGCACCTCGGCGACCACGGCCGCCCGCTTGGCCCGGATCGTGCTGGTCGCGTGCCCGAGGTTGCGGCGCAGTTGCTCATCGCGCAGCGCGGTACGGGCCGCGGCCGGGAACGGCTCGTCGCCGCGCAGCGCGCCCACCCCGCGCGGCGCGTACGGCATGCCCAGGAACGTACTCATACCGAGGCCAGGATCTCGGCCAGGTGGACGGTCCTGATCGGACTGTCCAATCTCGACAGTCCACCGCCGATGTGCATCAGGCACGAGGAGTCGCCCGCGGTCAGCGCCGCCGCCCCGGTGCTCACCACGTTGCGCATCTTGTCCGAGAGGATCGCGGCGGAGGTGTCGGCGTTCTTCAGCGCGAACGTACCGCCGAAGCCGCAGCACTGGTCCGCCGCCGGCAGCTCGACCAGGTCCAGCCCGCGGACCGCCCGCAGCAGCCGCAGCGGCCGGTCGCCGACCCCCAGCAGCCGCAGCGAGTGGCAGGTCGGGTGGTAGGTGACGCGGTGCGGGTAGTGCGCGCCGACGTCGGTCACGCCCAGCACGTCGACCAGGAACTCGGACAGCTCGTAGGTGTGCCGGGCGACCAGTTCGGCGCCCTCGACGAGCACCGGGTCGCCGAACTCGCGGGCGACCTCGGCGTGCTGGTGCCGGACGGCTCCCGCGCA
>Ga0081455_10003306_pt1 | contig 18651 bp, 14 predicted proteins | sample TabmetS3T2R1_FD_70207 | JGI IMG/M metagenome (GOLD analysis project Ga0081455, IMG submission 70207) | Tabebuia heterophylla rhizosphere microbial communities from the University of Puerto Rico - S3T2R1 | ecosystem: Host-associated > Plants > Roots > Rhizosphere ... | reverse complement strand
CCCGCGCAAGCCGAGCCCCACGCACCCCTGGCGTCACTCCACCCCTTACTCCACTCCGCACCGGGGGATGACATTTTCACGGAACAGTTAACGTGACATTTCTACTGGACAGCGACACGCGCCGCTCGCGCTCCGCGCGGCTCATCGGCCGGCCAGCTCGGCGCTGCAGGTCTCGTCCCCGGGGCTCCGGGGATCGCCCCGGCCCGGGTCGCGGCGTCGGATGTCCGCCGCCTCCACGCAGTAGTGGTGGCCCACGGCCTGCCGGTCACCGCGCAGGCGCTTTCAAGCAGACCAGATGCAGCACGGTGGCGCGGACCGCCACCTTCTCCGTGTCCCCCCACGCCTGCAGCACCTGCACCGACCACGCGTCGGCGGTCATCTCGAGTCGAGCGTGCCGCCACTGGACCGGCTCAAGTGGTGACCGAGCTCGTGCGCGAGCAGCCAGCGCGTGTTGCCGTCCGCGCCCAGTTGCAGGAGGTCCGTCTCGCAGTTGTACGGCCGAGGCTGCCGGCCACCAGCGTCACGCGGGCCGGGGGCGCCGCCAAGCACGCGGTCGCCTCATCGGCGGGCGTCTGCCACGGCTGCGACTCCGAGGCCCGCATCGAGGCGCAGCCGGCCAGGATGGGCCCGGCCACGAGCGGGCGTGAGGCGGCCGGCTTCACGAGGCCGGGCGCGACTCCGCCGCAGCCCGGCGCTCCACCAGGAGATTGTGCGCGGAGTCCACGCGCGCGTGGAAGGCCGGGCCGATCAGCGACGTCGCGTCGCTCTGTTCGATGAGGGCCGGGCCGTCGAACGCCATGCCCGGGGCCAGCCGATCCCGCGCGTAGGCGGGCGCCTGCACGAAGCCGGCTCCCCGGAAATACACCGGGCGGCTGCCCAGGCGGGCGTCGGCGAGTCGGTTCGCTCCGGTGGGCGGCGCATGAGGCTCGCGGCGCGGGAGCGCGCCCACCGCAGTGAGCCGGAGATTGACCAGCTCGACCGGGGCTGCCGGCAGGTCGTAGCTGTAGAGCCGCCGGTGCTCGGCGTGGAACGTGGCCACCAGGGCGGCGAGCCGCGCCGCGGTGACGGGCCCCTCGCCGAGCGGGCACGTCAGCTCGAAGCTCTGATGCTCGTAGCGCAGGTCGGCGGCCCGCTCGAAGCGCTGGCGCTCCCGCGACACCTGCTCGCCGTCGAGCCAGGCCTGCCCCTGCCCCTCGAGCTGCGCCCACGCCGCCTGCAGCTCGGGTACCGCGGAGTCGGCATCGGCGAGGCGCCGCTGGACCACCCCCACCGTCTGGACGAACGTGGCGCGGATGTCGGTGTCGAGCAGGCCCCAGGTCGAGAGCACGCCCGGCCGCGACGGGATCACCACCGTCGGAATGTCGAGCAGCTCGGCCAGTCGGCAGGCGTGCAGCGGCCCCGCGCCGCCGAAGGCGACCAGCGCGAAGCGCCGCGGGTCGTGTCCGCGCCCCACCGAGACGGTGCGGATGGCGCGCGCCATCGTGTTGTCGATGATCTCGATCACGCCGGCGGCTGCCTCCTCCACGCCCAGGCCGAGCGGGCGCCCGATGCGCGCGCCCATCGCCTCGCGCGCGGCCGTCACGTCGAGCGGCAGCTCCCCGCCCAGGAGCGCAGCCGGGATGCGGCCCAGGATCAGGTGCGCGTCGGTCACGGTCGGCTCGCCGCCGCCACGGCCGTAGCAGACCGGCCCCGGCTCGGCGCCCGCGCTGCGGGGGCCCACCGTGAGCCGGCCCGCGCCGGTCACCGCCGCGATCGAGCCGCCCCCTGCCCCGATGGTGTGGATGTCGACGATGGGCAGCTTGAGCGGAAAGGGCCCGATCATGCCGTCCTTGGTGACCTCGGGGCGGCCCTCCCGCACCAGGCAGATGTCGGCGCTAGTGCCGCCCACGTCGATCGAGATGATGTCGGCGAAGCCGGCCGACCGTCCCACCGACACCGCCCCCACCACCCCGGCGGCGGGTCCGGACAGCACGGTCTGCACCGGCTGGCGCACGCAGGTCGCAGCACTGGTCACCCCGCCGTCCGACTTCATGATCAGCAGCGGCGCCTGCACGCCTTCGCGGTGAAGGGCCGCGCTGAGCACGCTCACGTAGCGGCTCACCGGCGGCATCACCGCCGCGTTGAGCGCGGTGGCCATGGTGCGCTCGAACTCCCGGAACTGCGGCAGCACCTCGGAGGACAGCGACACCAGGACGCCCGGATGCTCCTCGGCCAGGATCGCCTGCATGCGCTGCTCGTGGGCGGGATTCGCGTAGGCGTGCAGGAAGACGACCGCCACCGCGGGAATGCCGAGCTGGCCGATCTGACGCGCGAGGGACCGCGCGGCCAGCTCGTCCAGCGGCGTGAGCACCGAGCCGTCCACGTCGAGCCGCTCCGAGACCTCGAACACCCGCTCCGGGGTGATGGGCCGGGTGGGCTTGGACCAGCCGTAGAGGTTGCCGTGTCGCGGGATGTCGTGCCGGCCGATCTCGAGCACGTACTTGAACCCGGACGTCGTCACCAGCGCAGTGGGCGGCGTCTTGCCCTCGAGGATCGCATTGGTCGCGGTGGTGGTGCCGTGGAACACGCGCAGCACGTCGCCGGGGGTGCGCCCGGCTAGGGCCAGCACCTTGCGCACGGCGGTGATGAACCCGGCGGAGAGATCGCCGGGCGTGGACGGCGTCTTCGCGACCCACAGCCCGCCCGAGGCGGCGTCGGTGAAGGTGATATCGGTGAAGGTCCCGCCCACGTCGATGGCGAGGGTGCAGGTTCGGGTCACGGACGGCCATTGTAGACCGCGGCCGCCGCACGAGAAAGTGGCCGTGGCCCGGCCGAGCCCGAATCCGTCTGCTACACTTCACTCGAAGCGGGCCAGGCGGCGCCGGGCAGAGCCGGGCGCCGCCTTGTCGTCCAGGGCCGGAGAAACGATGGAATACAAGGACTACTACAGGACGCTCGGGGTCGACCGGACGGCCGACGACAAGGCCATCAAGACGGCCTATCGGCGGCTGGCGCGGAAGTACCATCCCGACGTCAACAAGGGCAACGCCGAGCGGTTCAAGGAGATCACCGAGGCCTACACGGTCCTGTCCGATCCCGACAAGCGCAAGCGCTACGACACGCTCGGGCCGGACTGGGAGCGGTACGCGCAGGCCGAAACCGGCGCCGGCCGCGCTCCGTTCGAGGGTCGTCACGTCCGATTCAGCGGGGAAGGCGACGCGGCCGGCTTCTCGGACTTCTTCCGCACCATCTTCGGCGACCTCGGGGGCTTCCGCCGCGCCCAGCCAGGCGGCGGGCCCTCCGCCGAGTTCGAGTTCTCCGATCTCGGCGATCTCGGCGGCTTCGGCACGGCGGGCAAGGGCAGCGACGTCGAGGCGGGCATCCAGCTCACGCTGGAGGAAGCCTTCCAGGGCACGCGGAAGGCGATTGCCATCGAGCTGGACGAGCCGTGCCCGGAATGCGGCGGCTCCGGCAACGTGAATCGGCGGCCCTGCCCACGCTGCCACGGGAGCGGCTGGACCAAGGCGAGCCGCCACCTGGACGTGAAGATCCCGGCGGGGGTGGACACCGGCTCGCGGGTGCGCGTGGCCGCGGAGGGGCCCGGCGGTGGCTCCGGCAGCCGCACCGACCGCGGCGACCTCTACCTGCGCGTCACCGTCGCCCCGCATCCGCGCTTCGAGCGCAAGGGCGACGACCTGCACACCGAGCTGGCGCTGCCGGTGGCGGTGGCCGCCCTCGGGGGCGAGGTCTCGGTGCCGACGCTGAAGGGCCCGGTGTCGATGAAGATCCCGCCGGAGACGTCGAGCGGCAGGACGTTCCGCCTCCCCGGCCGCGGCATGCCCCACCTCAAGGGCGGCGGGGTCGGCGACGAGTACGTGAAGGTACAGATCGTGATACCGACCGGGCTCAGCCCGAGAGAAAAAGAGCTCTTCGAGGAATTGAAGACGCTCAGAAGCGGAGACCAAGTGAGATGAGGCTGGACAAGCTGACCGTCAAGGCGCAGGAAGCGATCCAGGCCGCGCAGTCGCTGGCCGACCAGCACAATCATCAGGCCATCGAGCCCGAGCACCTGCTCCAGGCGCTCTTGCAGCAGCAGGAGGGCGTGGTGGGGCCGCTGCTCGCGAAGCTGGGCGCGCGCCCGGAGACGCTCGCGCGCCAGGTGCAGGCCGAGGTCGACAAGCTGCCGAAGGTGCAGGGAGGTGGCGGCCGGCAGTACGCGTCCGCGCGCTTCGAGGGCGTGATCAACCGCGCCTGGGAGGAGGCGGAGCGGCTCAAGGACGAGTACGTCTCGACCGAGCACCTGCTCATCGCCATCGCCCAGGAGAAGGGAGGCGCGGCGGCGCGCCTGCTCGCGGCGGCCGGGGTGACCCCGGAGACGATCTACCGCTCGCTGGTGGACGTACGCGGCAGCCAGCGAGTGACCGATCCCAATCCGGAGGACAAGTACCAGGCCCTGCAGCGCTACTCCAAGGACCTCACCGAGCTGGCCCGCAAGGGCAAGCTCGACCCGGTCATCGGCCGCGACGAGGAGATCCGCCGCGTGGTTCAGGTGCTCTCGCGCCGGACCAAGAACAACCCGGTGCTGATCGGCGAGCCCGGCGTGGGCAAGACCGCCATCGTGGAAGGGCTGGCCCAGCGCATCGTCGCCGGCGACGTGCCGGAGGGGCTGCGCAACAAGCGGCTGGTCGCGGTGGACATCGGGGCGATGGTGGCCGGCTCCAAGTACCGCGGCGAGTTCGAGGACCGGCTGAAGGCGGTGCTGCGCGAGATCACCGAGTCCAACGGCGAGATCATCTGCTTCATCGACGAGCTGCACACCCTGGTGGGTGCGGGGGCCGCGGAGGGCGCGGTCGACGCGGCCAACATGCTGAAGCCGGCCCTCGCCCGCGGCGAGCTGCGCTGTGTGGGTGCCACCACCCTCGACGAATACCGCAAGCATATCGAGAAAGACCCGGCGTTGGAACGGCGCTTCCAGCCGGTCATGGTGCGCGAGCCCTCGGTGGAGGACACCATCGCGATCCTGCGCGGCCTCAAGGAGAAGTACGAGGTCCACCACAAGGTGAAGATCAAGGACGCGGCCCTGGTGGCCGCCGCGGTGCTGTCGCACCGCTACATCGCGGACCGCTTCCTGCCCGACAAGGCGATCGACCTGATCGACGAGGCGGCCTCACGGCTGCGGATCGAGATCGACTCCATGCCCGCCGAGCTGGACGAGACCAAGCGCCGGATCATGCAGCTCGAGATCGAGCGCGTCTCGGTGGCGCGTGAGTCCGACGAGGTCTCGCGGGAGCGGCTGGCCCGCCTCGACGCCGAGCTGGCCGAGCTGCGGGAGCGGTCGGCGCGCCTCACCAGCCAGTGGGAGGCCGAGAAGACCGCGATCCTCACCATCGGCAAGACCAAGGAGGAGGCCGAGGCGGCCCGCGCGGCCATGGCCGACGCGGAGCGCCGCGGCGATCTGCAGAAGGCGGCCGAGCTGCGCTACGGCACCCTGATGGAGCTGGACAAGCGCCTCACCGCCGAGAATGCGCGGCTGGAAGAGCTACAGAAGTCCGGCCGCATGCTGCGGGAAGAGGTGGACGAAGAGGACGTGGCCGAGACGGTGGGCAAGTGGACCGGGATCCCGGTCACGCGGCTCCTCGAAGGCGAAGTGGCGAAGCTCGTGAAGATGGAGGAGCGCCTCGGCGAGCGCGTGATCGGCCAGCCCGAGGCCATCGTGGCGGTGTCCAACGCGGTCCGGCGGGCCCGCTCCGGTCTCTCCGACCCGAACCGGCCCATCGGCTCGTTCCTCTTCCTCGGCCCGACCGGAGTGGGCAAGACCGAGCTGGCCCGCGCCCTCGCCGAGTTCCTGTTCGACGACGAGCGGGCCATGATCCGCATCGACATGTCGGAGTACATGGAGAAGCACACGGTGTCCCGCCTCATCGGGGCGCCTCCCGGCTACGTGGGCTACGACGAGGGCGGCCAGCTCACCGAGGCGGTGCGCCGGCGGCCCTACTCGGTGGTGCTCTTCGACGAGATCGAGAAGGCCCACGGCGACGTGTTCAACGTGCTGCTCCAGCTGCTGGACGACGGCCGCCTGACCGACGGCCACGGCCGCACGGTGGACTTCCGCAACACGGTGGTCATCATGACCTCGAACCTGGGCAGCCAGTTCTTCCGCGAGGAGACGGATCCCCAGCGGGTGCGCGCGCTGATCACGGACCTGCTCAAGCAGGCGCTGCGGCCGGAGTTCCTGAACCGCATCGACGAGATCGTGATCTTCCAGCCGCTCGGCCGGGAGCAGATCGCCTCGATCGTCGAGATCCAGGCTCGGCATCTCATGAAGCGGCTCGCGGACAGGCGGGTGACCCTCGAGCTGACCGCCGCCGCCAAGGCGCTGCTCGCCCAGGAAGGCTACGACCCGGTGTACGGGGCCCGGCCGCTCAAGCGGACGATCCAGCGGATGATCCAGGATCCCCTGGCGCTGGAGCTGCTGAACGGCACCTTCGGCGAGGGCGACACGGTGGTGGCGGACGCCGCCGACGGCAAGATCGTCTTCCGCAAGGCGGTGGAGGCGAAGGCGTAGCCCGGGGTCAGGTCTCACATTCCGACATTTTCGTGGCGCGCGGCGCTGTCGTCTGGAGCGGCGAAAATGTCGGGATGTGAGACCTGACCCGCTCTACTGGCCGAGGATGGCGGTGACGGCGCGGGAGAGCTGGTCGACGTCGAAGGGCTTGAGCAGGACCTGCGCCCGCGTGCCCTGGAGGAAGCCCGCGTACTCGGGCGACTCCACGAAGCCCGAGATGAAGAGCAGGTGCGGGCGCGTGCCGGGCCAGCGGCGGGTCACCTCGAGGTAGAGGCTGGGCCCGTCGAGCCCCGGCATCTTCAGGTCGCTCACGATCAGGTCGTAGCCGGGCTGGCCGTCGAGGATCCGCAGCGCGTCGGCGCCGTCGCGCGCGGTCTCCACCGCGTGGCCGTCGGCGGCCAGCACCGCGGCCACCAGTTCCCGCACCGGCGTCTGATCGTCCACCACGAGCACGCGCTTGGCCGCCATGACCATGTCCTCGCCCGAAGGCGAGCAAGGCGCGTTCCAATGTGCCACCCCGGGCGGTCGGCGTAGTTAGGCGCGATTCAGGCGGTTCGTACCGACGCCCGTTGTCGCGGCAACACGACGGACGTCGGTCCCCCGTCGTACGAAAAATTCCTGAATCGCTGCGCGCAGAACGTGCGCGCCGTGGCGCGAGCGGCGCGCGCGCGGGCGGGTGGCCGCTCGGGACGCGCCGACGCGGACCGACTTGACAGGTGCACGAATCGGCCTAGTCTCGTGCCAGCGTTCGGAGACGCGTGGCCGCTCGACCTGACCCTTCACCCGGAAGGAGGTCCGTCATGGCCCACTATCTCAGCGACGAGGAGCTCTCGCGAACCGCGCCGGCGGAGGTCGCCTCGTTCGCTTCTCCCGTCCCCACCCAGATCGTGTCCAACGGGGAGTTCAACCCGCTGCCCCAGTCGCGCGAGCAGCAGCGCGTGGAGGCTCGCATCAAGGAGCTGGCCGACGGGCTGGGCTCGCGGCACGGGATGAACCGGCGCCAGTTCCTCGCCTCGAGCGCGGGAATGGCGGCCGCCTTCCTCGCCATGAACGAGGTGTTCGGTCCGCTCTTCGACGTGAGCCCCGCGGAGGCCCAGACGCCCGGGGTGGCCAACCAGCGGGCGGGGGCGCTCTCCAAGCAATTCATCATCGACGCGCAGACCCACTTCGTGCGCGACGACTTCAACCAGGCCGGCCTGCTGGACCTGGCCAAGTACGCCAAGCAGAACTGGAATCCGTCGCTGTGGGGTGAGAACACCCTGGCCCGCTACAAGTTCGAGAACTACGTCAAGGAAATCTTCGTCGACAGCGACACCAAGGTGGCGCTCCTGTCCGGCGCGCCCTTCGACGACCCCGCCTGGGACTTCCTGAGCAACGACCAGATGGCGATGGCGCGCACGTCCATCAACAAGATCAGCGGCTCGCGCCGGCTGCTCGTCCACTCGGTGGTCACCCCCAAGCGGGCGGGCTGGATGGACGAGGTCGACCGTTGCATCGCCACCATCAAGCCCGACTCCTGGAAGGGCTACACCATCGGCGACCCGCTCTTCCCCTCCAAGCAGCAGTCGTACTGGCGGCTCGACGACGACAAGCTGATGTACCCGTTCTACGAAAAGATGGTCAAGTCCGGCATCAACACCATCTGCATCCACAAGGGCCTGCTTCCCGCCGACTACGAGAAGTCGTGGCCGGGCGTGTGGGAGTACGCCACCGTGGCGGACGTGGGCAAGGCGGCCAAGGACTGGCCGAAGATCAACTTCGTCATCTACCACAGCGCGCTCCGCGCCTTCCTGGAGAAGCCCGACGAGGCGCTGGCCGAGTTCGAGAAGACCGGCCGCATCCAGTGGTCCACCGACCTGGCCGAGATCCCGTCCAAGTACGGCGTCCGGAACGTGTACGCCGAGATCGGCACCGCCTTCGCCAACTCCGCGGTGGCGAATCCCCGGTTCGCGGCGGCCTTCATGGGAAGCCTCATCCGCGGGCTCGGCGCCGATCACGTGATCTGGGGCACCGATTCGCTCTGGTACGGGTCGCCCCAGTGGCAGATCGAGGCGCTCCGCCGGCTCGAGATTCCCGCCGACATGCAGAAGAAGTACGGCTTCGCCGCGCTCGGTTCAGCCGACGGCCCCGTCAAGAGCCAGATCTTCGCCCGCAACTCCGCCCGTCTCTACCGGCTGGAGATGAAAGCGGCCCAGGGCGCCATCACCGGCGACAAGATCGCGGGGATCAAGGCCGAATACCAGGCGCTGGGAGGTGAGCGCAGCAATGCGCGCTATGGCTACGTACATCGCGTGACCGGCTAGTCCACGCCGCGCGCCCATTGGCCGGCCCACCCAAGCGGCCGGTTGGATGACTCGGAACAGGCCGGGTCGGAATCTCGACCCGGCCTGTTTGCCATCGAAAGGAGCACCAGCGTAAGCTGGTCGGGTTTTCCATCCTCACGAGGAGGCGCCGGTGAAGGCATCGCGCGGCACGATCCACTACGCCTGGGTGGTCCTGGGCGCCCTGGTCGTCGTCATGCTGCTCGCCTCGGGGCTGCGCGCGGTCTTCGGCGTCTTCATCAAGCCGATGGAGGCCACCTTCGGCTGGGATCGCGCCGCACTCTCCGGAGCCGCCGCAGTGTCACTGCTGCTGCTGGGGGCGAGCGGCCCGATCGTGGGCTGGCTGGCGGACCACTGGGGCCCGCGGCGGGTGATCCTGATCTCGGCCATCATTCTCGGGGTGGGCACGCTGCTCACCGCGCGGGTCACCGCGCTGTGGCAGGTGTACGTCACCGCCGGCGTGCTCATGGCCCTCGGCTCGGGCGGCGCCGGGATGTCCACCGGCGCGGCCATGGCCGCGCGCTGGTTCGAGGGGCGCCGAGGACTGGTGATGGGCGTGGTCGGCGGCGCGATGTCGGCCGGCCAGCTCGTGATCATCCCTCTCGCGGTGTGGCTGACCCTGCACTACGGCTGGCGTCAGTCGCTCGTGTATCTCGGCATCCTGCTCTTCGTGATCGCATTGCCCCTCGGCCTGCTCCTGCGCGACGACCCCGCCCAGAAGGGTCTGCGGCCGTTCGGCGCGAACGGGGCCGCGCCCGCTTCCGGCGCGGCCACCGCACCCGCCGAGGCGCGCACCTCGGTGACCGACGCGATGCAGGTGCCGTCCTTCTGGCTCCTGGCCGGGACGTTCTTCGTGTGCGGCTACACCTCCAACGGGCTGGTGCTGACCCACCTGGTGCCGCACGCGGCCGAGCACGGCTTCAGCGAGATGCACGCGGCGCAGGCGCTCGGCGTGATGGGGGCGATGAACATCGTGGGCACGGTGGCGTCCGGTTGGATCTGCGACCGGTTCGGGCGCAAGGGCCCGCTCGCGTTCTACTACGGGGTGCGCGGCCTCTCCTTGCTCTTCCTGCTCTACGTCTGGAACGTGCCCTCGCTGCACCTGTTCGCGGCCCTCTTCGGCCTCAACTACATCTCCACGGTGCCGCCCACCACGACGCTCACCGCCAACATCTTCGGCCGCTACTCGGTCGGCACCCTCTCGGGCTGGATCTACTTCTCGCACCAGTGCGGCGCCGCGTTGGGTGCGGCGGTCGGCGGCTGGGTCTTCCAGGCCACGGGCTCCTACTCGTGGGCCTTCATCTCGGCGGCCCTGCTCGCCTTCCTGGCCGTGCCGTTGGCCCTCGCGATCAAGGAGGCCCCGGTGCGGCCGCGGCCGCGCCCCGCGCCCGCGGGCCTGCCCGCGACCGCGACGTGAGCGTGGAGGACTCGGTCCCCGGAGGTAGAATGATGAGCATGAACGAGCCTCGGACGTCGCTGACGGCGCTGCAGAAGGACTTCCCGTTCGAGAGCCAGCTGAGCCTCGGCCCGCTGATCCGCTTCTGGGAGGAGCAGGCTCAGGATCCTTCCGTGCGCGGCGACACCGCGCGGACCCTGATCGCCCGGCTGCGCGAGGCGCCCGAGCTCACGCGGCCGATCGACGACATCACCCGGCTCGACGCGCACGCGCCACTCGTGGACGCGCTGATGAGCGCGGTGTTCCCCGCCGCCTTCGTCGAGCGTGCGTACATGGGCGCTCTCATCCCGTTCACGTTGCGCAGCGTCTACGGGACGCCCGCCTTCGACCGCATCATGGGCCCCGACGGTGTGCTCTACGGCAGCCTGAACCTCGAGGTGGCCGCGCTGAAGGACTTCCGGCTCCTCAACGCGTACGCGCTGACCCTGGAGCGCCTGTACGGGATCGAGTTCCCGGTCGACTACCCGCTCATCCTGACCAAGCCGGAGCCGGGCAGCGGCCTCGACCGTCACTTCAAGATCCAGTTCGACGGCCGCTTCGTGGACGTGGAGCGGCTCGCGCCGATCCCCCCGCTCTCCGACGACATGCGCCAGCGGCTCGCCGCGCAGGCGCTGGACGTGTCCGGACTCGCCGGACTGATTCCGCCCGGCAGTGTGCGCTTCTCCGGCTTCACGGTGGTCAAGGCCTCGGACGTCACCGACCAGGAAGTGCTCTCGTCGATCAAGCGCGACCTCATCGACAAGGAATCGATCGTCTCCAATACCCGCTTCGAGAAGCTCCAGGCCAAGCTGCGCACCCTGTTCCGGCGCCCCGAGCTGCACCTGAGCCTGGCCGCCTTCGAGGGCGAGCGCATCCTGCTGCTGAACTCGGGCCACCAGCTGCAGCAGGGTCAGGGCTGCATCTTCGCGGGCTCCGCGCACGGCAAGATGTCGGACTACGCGGGCTCGATGTACGAGCGGGCGAGCCGACGGCGGGAGCCGGTCTTCGTCGAGGACGTGGCCGCGCTGACCACCCGCTCCGCCAAGGAGGAGGCCATCCTCCGAAAGGGCATGCGGAGCCTGGTGGTGGCTCCACTGCACTACCAGGGCGAGCTGATCGGGATGCTGAGCCTCACCTCGCCCAATCCGGGCGACCTCAACTCCCTGCTCGCCCCGCGCCTGCACGAGGTGCTCCCGCTGTTCTCGATGGCGGTGCGCCGCAGCGTGGCCGACCTGCACGCCCGCGTCGAGGGCTTCATCAAGGAGCAATTCACCGCCATCCACCCGGTGGTGGAGTGGCGATTCCGCAAGGCGGTGCTGGAGGGCATGGAGCACGGCGGCGCGGATGGCGCGGCGGGCGGCGAGATGGATCCGATCGTGTTCCGCGACGTCTACCCGCTCTATGCGGTGTCCGACATCCGCGGCTCCTCCACCCATCGGGCCTGGGCCATCCAGGCCGACCTCCTCACCCAGCTCGGCCTCGCCCGCGATGTGCTGCGGGCCGCCCACGACGCGCGCTCCCTGCCGATCCTCGACCAGCTCACCCATCGCATCGACGGCCACGTGGCCGAGATCGAGGTCACCCTCCGGTCGGGCGACGAGCTGGGGGTGATGAACTTCCTGAAGAGCGACGTCGAGCCCCTGTTCGACCACCTGCAGACCTTCGGCGAGGGCGTCCGCGAGCGCATCGACGCCTACCGCACCAAGGTGGATCCGGGCATCGGTCTCGTGTACGCGCGGCGCCGCGAGTTCGACGAGAGCGTGACCCTGATCAACGAGGCGGTGTCCTCCTACATCGACCTCGAGGAGCAAACGGCCCAGGGCATGTTTTCACACTACTTCGAGAAGCAGAAGACGGACGGGGTCGACTACACCATCTACCTGGGTGGTGCCCTCCGGGAGGACGGCGGCTTCGACCCGCTCTATCTGAAGAACATGCGTTTGTGGCAGCTGATGGTGGCGTGCGGCATCGCGGTCCGGGTGGAGCGGCTGAAGGACCGGCTGCCGGTACGCCTGGACATCACCAACCTGATCCTGATCCAGCACGCCCCGCTCTCGATCCGGTTCCGCCCGGACGAAAAGCGCTTCGACGTGGACGGCGCCTACAACGTCCGCTACGAGATCATCAAGAAGCGCATCGACAAGGCGATCATCCGCGGCACCACCGAGCGGCTCACCCAGCCCGGCAAGGTCGCCCTGGTCTACTCGCACGCCAGCGAGGCGGCGGAATGGCGCGAGTACATCGAGTATCTGCAGGGGCTCGGCTACCTCACGAGCGAGACCGAGGAACTGGAGCTCGACGAGCTGCAGGGCGCCCAGGGCCTGCGCGCGCTCCGGGTGACAGTGGACCTGGCCAACCGGGAGCTGGACGTGCCGAGCCGCGCGGCGTCCCTGTCCCGCGCTCCTTCGACACCCTAGGCGCGGCCATTTTCGCGCGAGGCCCGGGCGTCGCTCTCCTCGCGGTGATGCTGCTGGCCGGCTGCGCCACCGCCGGCCCGTCGCGCCCGAGCGCCTCCGCGGCCGAGGCGAGCGCTCCGCCGCGTCGCTGCTCGCTCACCGATCCGGACCGCTGGGCGTGGTTCTGCGTGGTGGGTCGGGTCCTCTACGGCGCGGCCGCCTTCTTCACCCCGGTCGACGAGACGGCGCTGAGATAGCCGTCCGTCAGCTGCCCATCACGAGGCCGCCGTCGACGTTGATCGCCTGCCCGGTCATGTAGTCGGAGTCGGGCCCCGCCAGGAACGCGACCACGCCCGCCACGTCGTCGGCCCGCTCGGGCCGTCCGAGCGGGATGTGCCGGATGCGGCGCTTCCACGCCTCACCCTCCCCCAGCCCCTCGATGGCGCCCCACTCGCGGTCGATCTGCTCCCACATCGGCGTCTCGACCGCGCCCGGGCACACGCAGTTCGAGGTGATGCGCTCGGGCGCCAGCCGCTGCGCGGCCGACCGGGTCAGGCTGACCACGCCCGCCTTGGAGGCGGAATACGGGGTCATCAGGTGGTTGCCACCGCGGTACGAGGCGATCGACGCGGTTTGGATCAGCTTGCCGCGCAGCTCCGAGCCCGCCATCGGCGCCTGGGTCATCATGCGCTTCGCGGCCGCCTGCAACACGAAGAACACCGCGCGCAGGTTGACGTCCATGATCCGATCCCAGTCCGCCTCGGTCACCTCGAGCATGGGCTGCACCCGGATGACCCCCGCGTTGTTGAACAGCACGTCGAGGCGACCCCACCGGCGGTACGGCTCGTCCACCATGCGGGCGATGTCGGCCGGCTCGGTGACGTCGGCCCGTAGCGCGACCTGCCCCAGCTCAGCGGCGAGCCGCTCCACGCCGGCGCCGTCCAGATCGGTCAGCACCAGACGCGCGCCGTCGCCGGCCAGGCGGCGAGCGCAGGCGGCGCCGATGCCGCGGGCGGCGCCGGTGATCAAGATCGTGCGTCCCTCGAGCGTGGGCATCGGCTCTCCTTCCGGGTGCGGTCAGGGCACCCCGAGCAGCTTGCGGAACTCCTCGAGCTCCGGCTTGGGTACGTCCGGCCGCGCCTTGACGCGGGCGTACACGTTGGCGGGGTTCTCCTCGATGAGGCGAATGACCTTGGCAAACACCTTCAGCAGCCCCCGGGCCTCTCGGTCGGCCTTTCGCTGCACGATCGGACCGCCCATCTTGCCGATGACGCGAATCACGCCGCTGTCGATCTGCACGAACGACGTCACGGTGGTGGCCACCAGCGACCGTCCCCTCGGGCCCGGCCGGAAGCCGTAGGCCAGCGCCACCACCGCACGGCCCTTGATGTCGGGCAGCGCCGACTGGTAGGCGCCGTCGGCCAGCATGATGCGCAGGCCGGGCTCTGCGTAGACCGTCCAGAAGGTTCCGCGCACGCCCCAGCCGTCGTCGAGCCACAGCGTGCCCTCCTCCTGCCAGATGCGGTAGCGGGCCGCCTTCAGGGCGCGGGTGACGTGGCTCGCGAACTCGGGGTGGTCGAGCAGGTACTCGAAGATCTCGGGGCGGACCGGGTAGGCGTCCGCCGACTGCTGGGTCGAGGCGAAGGACTGCCTGACGATCTCCTCAAGCCGTTGCCGGTCGGCCGGCGACATCGCCGGCGGGATGGGCAGCGTGGGAGCGGCGTGGAGCGGCCGCGATGCGCCCAGCGCCACCCCGACCGTCAAGACACCCGCGGCGACCAGAAAGCGCCACCGCGCCGAACGCGCGGTCGCGCGACCTACCAACCGATCGAGTGCGCGCCGCGGCGCGGGTCCGCGCCGCCCAGCCGGGTGCCGTTCGGCCCGATCACCGACGCGCATACCGCCCCCGCGCGCCAGTCGTAGTCCGGCCACTCGTTGATGACGTGGCCGAGCCGGGCCAGGGCCGCGCGCGTTTCGGGAGCAATCCGGGTCTCCACGTCGAGCCGCCCGGGCGAATTCGCGTGCGGCCAGAAGGAATCGGGGAAGGAGCGGGTGGCCAGGCGCGGCGCCTCGATCGCCTGCTGCGGCCGCATCCCGAACGCGGTCATGTTGAGCAGCACCTGCAGCAAGGCCTGCTGCTGCACGTCCCCGCCGGGCGTGCCGAAGGCCATGACCGCGCGCCCGTCGCGCAGGACCATCGAGGGCGCCGGGGTCAGGCGGGGCCGCTTGCCGCCCGCCACTTCGCTCGGGTGCCCCGGCTCGAGCCAGCCCTGCGAGCCGCGCGGAGACACCACGCAGCCGACCCCGGGCACCACCGGCGAGTCCACACCGCCCGGGTCGCTCGGGGTGGCGGAGAACGCGTTGCCCTCGGCGTCGATCACCGACACGTAGGAGGTGTCCAGCGTGCCCGCGGCCGAGGGCGCGCCCACCTTCGTCGCGGCGCCGTGGCCGTTCCGCACCGCCGCCTTGCCGTCCGGATCGCCCGGCGGCGGCATGTCGGGCCACGCGCGATCCTCGCGGATCAGCCCGCGGCGGAGATCGGCGTAGGCCTTCGACAGCAGGCCCTCGGCGGGCACGCGCACGAAGCGCGGATCACCGTAGTAGGCCTCGCGATCCGCGAAGGCCAGCTTCATGGCCTCGACCATGACGTGGAGCGCGTGCGGGGTGTTGTGACCGAGCGCGGGCCAGTCGTACGGCTCGATGAGGTTCAGCATCTGGAGGAACACCGGCCCCTGGCACCAGAAGCCGCACGCGGCGACCTCATAGTCGTGGAAGGCGGAGGTGAGCGCGGGCGCCACTTCGGCGCGGAAGTCGGCCAGGTCCTCGACGGTCAGCAGCCCGCCCTCTCGCGCGTGGTAGTCGGCGATGCGCCGGGCGATGTCGCCCTTGTAGAAGGCGTCGCGGGCCGCCTGGATCGCGCCGACCCGGCCGCGATCGCGCGCGCTCCGCTCCGCGGCCACCATCTCCTTGATGGTGGCGGCCAACTCGGACTGCACGAACAATTGCCCGGGCGCGTGCGGTTTGCCGCCGGGCAGGAAGATCGCCGCGGAGGTGGGAAAGCGCGCGTACCGCTCCGCGTTGTTGGCCATGATCGAGGCCGAGAAGGCGGAGGTCGGGAAGCCGTGCTCGGCGCATTCGAGAGCGCCCGCCACCGCGTCGGTGAACGAGCGCGTACCCCAGCGCTGCAGGGCCACGCACCACGCGTCGGGCGACGCGGGCACCACCGTGCGCAGCAGCCCGGACGGCATGTCGCCCCCGTGCCGGGTGCGGAAATACTCGGCGCTGGCCCGGCGCGGATACGGCCCCACGCCGGAGACCTCGAAGGTCTCGCGGGTCGCCGCGACGTGGACGAGGATCGGGGCGACGCCCGCGAAGCTCACCATGTCGGGGTGGACGACCCCCAGCATGAACCCGGCCGCGACCCCGGCGTCGATGGCGTTGCCGCCGGCGGCGAGCACGCGCGCGGCGGCCTGGGCGGCGAGCGGATGGCCGGCGGACACGATCCACTGCCGTCCCATGACCTGGGTCATCGGCCCCGATCCGGTCGGGGCCGCGCTGCGCTGGTACTGCGCCGAGTCGAGTGTCATGCCGCGTATGCTAGCACAACGGCTACTCGACCATTCTCCCGAGGTCTTTCACGCGTAGCCAGCTGTGCACGAAGGTCGTCACGACCAGGGGAGGAAGGCTCAGGCCGGCGAGGTAGAGGGCCGCTCTCGATTCCCGTGGGGCGAGCCGTCGCAGCTTGCCCAGGCAGGCGCGCGCGTACACGCGGTCTCGCAGGCGCCCGTAGTGGAAGGCCTTGCGGGCCGCCTCGCGGGCGAGCTCCCGGAACCGCGAGACGACGAGGGGCCGATGCTGCGACGCGCAGATGGCCTGATGCCGGGCCAGCACCGCCACCGCCATCACCGTCCATTCGATCGAGCGCCGTTCCTCCGGCCCGGACACGCTCGAGGCGAGGTACCGCCACCGCACGAGCCGGTCGCGGTGGAACGTCACCGGGTAGTCGTGGGCGATGCGGAGGTAGTAGTCGAAGTCCGATGCCTGGCCACGGGTCGCCGCCAGGTCGCCGACCCGCTCGACCACCGCCCGAGGGATGAGCGTCTGGGCGGGACACGACACCTGGTTGTGGAGGACGAACTCCCGGTAGAACGAGCCGGTGATCTCCGGCTGGGGCGTGGCCGCGAACCGGGCAGTGAGGGCGGGGCCGAAGAGGCTCGGGCGGAGGATCCGCTCGCCGTCGAAGTACACGCCGTCGCAGACGATCAGGCCGCTCTCCGGATGCCGCACGGCCACCGCGAGCTGGATCGAGAGTTTGTCGGGCAGCCAGACGTCGTCGTGGTCCAGGAACGCGATGAAGTCGCCCGCGGCCGCCCGCACCCCGGTGTTGCGGGCCGCCCCCGCCCCGGCGTTCTCCTGACGGATGTAGGAGACGGCCGAGCCGTAGGGCCGCACCCGCGCGTGGACGTCCTCGGTGGAGCCGTCGTCCACCACGATGATCTCGCAGCGCACTCCGGTCTGGGCGAGGGCGCTGTCGACGGTCTCGGTCAGCCACACGCCGCTGTTGTGGGCGGCGATGATCACGCTGACCAGGGGCTCCAACGCGACGTTCCTCCCGCGACGAGTGTCGATCGGTCGAAAGCCGTGCGATTCTACCACTCCCCGACGAACGTGAGCCAACCCGTAAAACCTACCGGGCAAGGGCAAGCTGGTGATCCTCGGCACGCGCCGCTTCGCCGAGGAAGTGGCGGATCTCGTGAGCGACGGTGACCTGCCGGATCGCACGACTGGCCGTCGGTGCCGCCGACCCCGGGCGGGCCCGCGATGCGGGCGCGCCCGGCCGCGCGCCTCGGGGCCTGTGCTAACATGACGCCATGTCTCGCTCCGCTCCGCTCATCGGCGTCAGCACGTCGATCACCGTCGCCAAGCATCCCGAGCGCGCGTACCTGAACTCGGCGTACCTGCACGCGGTGCAGCAGGCGGGCGGCGTGCCGGTGGTCCTGCCGCCGCAGCTCTCCGCGGCCTCGCTCCGGCGGCTCGGCGGCGAGCTGCGCGGCCTCCTCCTGACGGGCGGCGGCGACATGGATCCCGCGCTCTTCGACGAGGCGCCGCACGCCACGCTCTACGACGTGGCGCCCGCGCGCGACACGCTCGAGACCGGCGCGCTCCACCTGGCCCTGCCGCGCGGCCTGCCCGTCCTCGCGGTGTGCCGGGGCATCCAGGTGCTGAACGTGGCGCTGGGCGGCAGCCTCCATCAGGACGTGGCCACCGATCCGGGCACGCAGCTCCCGCACGGCCAGAAGGAGCCGCGCGATCAGCCCAGTCACAAGGTGAAGGTCGCGTCCGGCAGCCACTGTTGGACCACCTTCATCGCGTCGTACCACATCGGGCCGGCGGTCGTGGAGCCGTGCGCCGTGGGCACGTAGGCGCCGTTCAACAGCTGTCCGTTGAGGGTGATCCAGTGGCCGAGCCGGTTGGCGCCGGCGATCATCGACGCGGTGGCGAGGTTGGGGGTGTAGCCCATGTACCAGACCGACATGTTGTCGTCGTTGGTACCGGTCTTGGCGGCGGACTCCTGGTTGAGCAGGAGCGCTGCACCGAAGCCGGAGGGCGACTGGACGCCCCGCAGGACGTCGTTGACGGCGTCCGCCACCGGGGCAGCGATCACCTGCTGGCACTGTTGTGGGTAGGTCTTCAGCTGGTGGCCGTTGGAGTCGTCGATGGACACCACCGGGCGCGGGTCGCAGTGCAGGCCGCGCGCCGCGAACGTCGCGTAGGCGTCGGCGAGCTCGAGCGGGCTGACCGAGGCGACGCCGAGGGTGAACGACGGCACCATGTAGCGGCCGGGGTCGTGCAGCGGGATGCCCATCTTCTGCGCGAGGTGGTAGGGCTCGCACAGGCCCGTCTGCAGCTCCAGGCGGGCGAAGAACGTGTTCACCGACTCCTGGGTGCCGGTGT
>Ga0081455_10003304_pt1 | contig 18657 bp, 19 predicted proteins | sample TabmetS3T2R1_FD_70207 | JGI IMG/M metagenome (GOLD analysis project Ga0081455, IMG submission 70207) | Tabebuia heterophylla rhizosphere microbial communities from the University of Puerto Rico - S3T2R1 | ecosystem: Host-associated > Plants > Roots > Rhizosphere ... | reverse complement strand
AAAATCGAGCCAAACTATCAAAAAGACGTTAATTTATGTGTTAATACCCAAGGAAATTGTGATTATGGTTGCCGATATTTGTAAAAAAATGCAAGCGGAATTCATCTAAAAGTTGTCCACTATAATTGAAGCTGGAGAGGTAATTCATATTGCAAAGAGTGGTCGATTGATATTGAAGATTGGAAATGGTATTGCTTTGAAACCTGGCGAAATCCTTTTCGATAGAGTAGGTAAAAAAGTTGGAAGAGTAACTGAACTGATCGGTCCAGTCGATGCACCATATGCCTCGGTACTCCTGGTCGGTGTTCAGGTTAAGAGTCCCAAAGGGAGTAAATTGTTTAGATTTTCATTTCAGAAAGGTGTACCACCAAAGACTGGAATGAAAAGACGTTCTTTTGGGAAAAAGAGGCGCAGGCATAGTTGAAACTAAAACAACAGATGTCCATTAGCCGTAAGTGGCCCGAATAATGTTTGATTTGCGGATCATCTGTTCTAGTATTACTATCGCTCATTAGACAGACTACAGTGATTTATATTCCAAGCAAATAGCCTTGCGAGCAACTTTAAGTCTCAAGTAATCAGCGGTGAAATATTGCGGAGGTATTCAGATTATCTTTAGGCATTGTTAGTACATACGGTGACTATAATTAACATGATTAGAGACCCTGAGACTCAATTTCCATCAACTCTGAGAGACGAAGTAGGATGGTCTTCCACTCTTGTCCCTGTAACTGAAACCAAATTCAGTGAGGTGCTTCAGGTTCATGGAATCAAATATTGTTCCGTCTCGACATACAAGTTTGTCATTAATACAACAACTTCCACAAATCCCGATTGCACATTTCATGTACCGCTCCAGACTAGCCTCAACTGGAATAGAAAATCTTTCTCCCAAATTCTGAACGCCTTTCATCATTAGTTCGGGTCCGCACGTATACATTATCTCAAATTTTTTGGAAACAAGGATGGATTCCGCTAAGTCTACCGTTGATCCACTAAATCCATAGGTTCCGTCATCAGTTGAAAATGCAATAGTATCATTAAGATTACTGTCGGCAAGTAGCTTCTGGACCTTGTGCTCAAACAGTATTTCATTCTTAGTTCTTGCTCCCATGATTAGCAAAGCTTGGATCCGGTCATGTAAAAGATTACTAAACAATCTTACAAGCGGCACCAACCCAGTACCTCCTCCTATTAGCAGTGCATTCCTGAGATTTTCAGGTACCGAAAAGCAATTTCCGTAAGGGCCTCTTATACCAATAAGGTCCCCCACTTGTTTGTGGTAAAGTGCTGTTGAACCAATGCCGTATTTTCGGACAGTAACAGCAGCAAACTTACAGCTCTCAACATTTTCAATCCCTACACTCATTGGCAGCTCTTCAATTGGCGGGATCCACACCATTAAGAATTGTCCAGGCATTGAAGCAATACTGTAATCATCCTCAAATACGATAGTCCGTATAGTCGGCGTCTCTTCAATTACCTTTTTTATTTGCACAAGGCGTAGTATGTCAGTATTTGTGTGATCTGCCAATTACTTCCTTCACACTCTGATAACCTTTCTTCTTTAGGTATTTGAGTATCCCACTATTTATGGAGTTAAAGATACTCATACCATCAAAGCCCATAGCTGTGCCCAACTGAAACGATGTTGCTCCAGCGATCATGAACTCTAAGGCATCCTCCCAGTTAGTTATTCCACCACATCCAATAATAGGAACACTAAATTTCTTTGAGAGTTCGTAAACGCATCTGATGGCAATTGGCTTAATTGAACTCCCTGATAACCCTCCAATTTTGTTGCTCAGAATAGGGTTAAAATTATCAATGCTAATTTTCATCGCTCTAATTGTATTTATTGCCGTGATTCCATCTGCCCCTGCATTGATTGCAGTTTGAGAGATATCAATTAGATTCGTATTTCCAATGCCTACTTTCACGAAAACTGGCTTGGTTGTATTGGATTTAGTGGCTTTAACTATCGATTTCACCATTTGCGGATCGTCGCCCACTTCCATTCCTAGTTTCTGGACATGAGGGCAAGATAGGTTTATTTCAAATCCAACAATTTTTGACTTATCGAATTTTCTTGTCATGACTTCAAAATCTGAAGGGTCTGATCCAACCAAGCTCACGATAAGAGGAACCTTGTCATTTGTGCTAACTTCCTCATAAAATGATTCATGGCCGGGATTGGATAGCCCTACCGCGTTGATATAGCTCTTATTCTCCAGTACTACGACAGTAGGATTTCTATAACCCTCCATAGGATATTTGCTAATAGATTTGCTGACCAATGCTCCTGCTCCCTCATCGAAAATTCGTTCAAAGATAGCTTGAGATATCCCAAGAAATCCTGATGCAAGGATGGCAGGATTTCTCAGAGATATGCCTGCGATCTCCAGATTCAACATATTACTTTCAATTTCCAGACCCACTCCCTCTTCTCTATAACTCCTACATTAATTGCAAACTGATATTTTTGTGATGCGCTTCATTAAGATTTAGAATGCTAGTAGTAAGCTACAATGTTGTATTGACCAACGCCGTTGGTAAAGAAATTTATTGAACATTGAGAAGATTTGCACATGAAGTTTGCATTTAGTACAAACGCCTTCAAGCGATATTCACTTGAGGATTCTATAAAGGAGATAGGATCTATCGGATATGAAGGGGTTGAAATTCTATGCGATATTCCACATCTATTTCCTCCGCTCGTTTCGAAACAAAGACTATCACGCTTGAATAAGCTTTTAGAAAGACAGTATCTGGAGGTTTCTAACTTGAATGCATTTACGCTCTCTGCAGTAAGTGATGTATACCATCCTTCTTGGATAGAAATGGACAAGCATTCCACAGACATTCGCATAATGCATACAATCAATTGCTTGAAAGCAGCCAGACTGCTTGGCGCAAAAAACATTTCTACTGAAGGAGGGGGACCGCTGACCGCTAATGCCAGTGAAAGAAAGGATCTGGTAAAGCTTTTTGTGAAAAACATCGAGCACGCTCTAAAGATTGCGGAAACTGAAAAAATCAGAATTCTGGTTGAACCAGAACCCGGACTAATAATAGAAAATTCGTCACAAATTACCGAATTTCTGAACAGTTTTGACTCTAAAAGTATAGGAATGAATTGTGATCTGGGACATTTTTTTTGTGTAGGAGAAGACCCAGCAAAAGTTGTGTATCAGCTTGCTGACTATATAGGACACATCCACCTAGCAGACATTTCTAGCGACAGGGAGCACTACCATTTGTTACCAGGGACCGGATCTATCAACTTTAAGGATATTTTTGATGCAATAGGATCGATAAGATATCAGGGTTTTGTTACAGTTGAGCTGTATACTTATGAGAATAATCCTATTGAAGCTGCTCGCCTGGCTTACGAATATCTCCAGAGGTTCGTCTAAATAAGAGGTATCACGGCGAGCGTTACCAGCTGCTATGTACTGATTCCATTATCGTAGTAGATATATTATTATACACTTTGTAATACTATCTATATCTATACCACTGCACTACTATTCTTTTGGCACTATGGAGTTATAGTAGTGTGATCTTAATATTTTCTGCTTTTGGGTAGTCTTATCATCTAAATAATGGCTAAAATGAGTATACAAAATTGCATTCCTTGAACGGAGGAGCCCATTAATATGGGGTTTGATAATAAGTAAGTGGATGCGATGGAGTTCGGCGAAAAGCGTCAAAAAAGAATCCATCCTGAAAAAAAGGGAGTCCGTGTGTTTGGAGTGGCGGAGAGCTTCAAGAAGAACTCGACATTTTCAACCCTCTGCGGTGTTGTTTTACGGCGTGACATGCAGGTAGACGGAGTCGTCCTGGGAAGGACATTGGTTGGAGGGGACGATGCTACAAAGCAAATTATCTCAATGTTCAGGAAATTGGATCGGAGCGATGTTAATTGTATAATGATCAATGGTTTGATAATAAGCCTGTACAACGTCGTCGTTGGGGGAAAAATACTTGAAACAACTGGAATACCAGTAATTGGGGTAACATACCAAGATTCATTGGGGATAGAAGACAGATTTTTTGATAATTTTTCAAAATCGGAAGCGACTAAACGAGTCGAGGAATATAGGAAATTGGGAAACCGTGAGCACTTCACTCTGAAAACTGGAATGACCGTATATGTTCGAAGTTGGGGTATAAGCTCCCCCAAAACTCTTCACATATTAAATAGTTTTATCATCCAAGGAAAAATTCCTGAACCTTTGAGAATTGCCAGACTTATTTCGAGAGCGGCTAGAACCTTTCCTGTTGAGGAATAAAGTATTGAATTATTTGGATAAATACGGCATAGAAGTTGACTCACGAATCAAGATCATTTCAACATTGATGGTTCACCTTTTCAAATAGCAAAGTCCTTATCTTCCGCTTACTCGGAATTACCTCTCAGATGAAATTCAACCTGGTAAAAATTTACTGTACAGGGCTTATTTCAACCAGGTATAACCAGTCTGTTATTATCATTGTTATATTACTTTGGCCAGTTCTGCTTTCGTATGTTCTTTTTCCAGATACATTTGGATTCTCATGGAACGAGGGAAGAGGAGGTTTCTTGATTGTAACGATTCTTACTATAATTGAAATCGTTGGGTCACATCCTGCTATTACAGGTCGGAAAATAAGTTTGCTCATCACTTTCGCAATTTTGACTGGATCATATTTCTTCAGTCTATCTCTCGGCACTTCATATATGCTTCTAGATATGGGAAGATCAGTTGGAGCGCTAATAAGCGAGAGCTGGATGTTAATGTGGGATTACATCATCCTAGCAATTTATTTTGGAATAACCCTTGTCCTGATCTTCGGAACAAAGGAGTGGTTACGAATCGGAGGAGCTGCTACCCTATTTCTAGTTGGCTATGTTACAATCCTTCTTCTTGATTCTCTGTTTCCATACGACACTTTGGGAATTCTTCAATATTTGGTTCCAACCTACCTCCATTTTAACGTAGAAATCCTCAATTCAATTATCCACTTCCTGAATCTCGAAACGGGGTTTACTTCGCAAACCTTTGGTAACACGTTGGTGCTATATAGTCCCGACGGCCCTTTCGTGATGAAGGTATACTGGCCCTCTGCAGGAATTCACAGTATCGTTATCTTTGGCTTAGTAATGTTTGCGTTTCTACTTAAGACCGTCATTCCATGGAAGAGAACATTGATTTATCTATTTTCAGGAATAATATTGACTTGCATTGTAAATTGTATACGAATTACATTGCTTTCTCTTTACGCCTTAAATCCGAATTCAGACTTAGGTAGTTGGGAACAGTTCCACTCGGTCATCGGTGAAATGGTGTTTATCCCATGGGTCCTTTTTTACTTAGCTGTTGTCATTTACTTAGAAAATCGCTACTATAAAACAAGAAGGGATCTAAATTTACATGGCAATAGTTGCTCCAGCAAAGGTAGATAACCACCCCCCTTTTTTCCCAATAAGATCCTTTGTCACGTCTAAAGCAGCTTGTGAATGGCATTACACTTGATGGATATCTATGTCCTATAATGGTTGTGAATGGTGTGTAACGCCATAGTTTATATATGGAGGGCGGTGAATTAAAGACATGTCTTCAACAAAGAAAGATCAAACATCAGCACCAGCATCGACATCATCTCTTCAGCAACAGCAACAACAACAAGCCGAACGTCTCCAAGAAAGTACTCAGAGAATGTTTGATGAAACCAAGCACAATATACAGAATTCGTTAGAAGAGGCACGTAATCAAATTCCTCGCTATAATCAAGCAATTTACAACTATCAGGAACAGGTTGTAAATGCTACAGGAGAAATTGCAACCAGTTATATTGACACTCAGAATGCTATCATACATGCGTTTAATGCTTCAGTTGCTCCATACTTTGAAAATATTCAAAATACATATCGACAATACTACAGTATAAATCCACAAAATGTCCAAGAGTTCTATTCTCAAACTATTAGCAATATTGCAAACAATAGCGTAACTGTTGTTAGACTGGTAAATAACACAATATTTACAAACTTTGACTTGCTCAAGACATCATGGCAACAAGCTACAGATAACGTCAAAGAGATATCAAGAGTTACTACAAATACTGCCAGAGCATTTGGACAGACTAGTAACAAAGAGGTCTCTTCAGCGGTCGCAAATAACGCAGCACCATCTTCTTCAATCGCATAATAGAGGGGTAGTCTTCACCCAGTCACTGCTATCAGCGGTCGATCAACTTCTGTACAATAGCAATTCTCTTACTTAGCGACTTCTGTATTTCGATTGTGAGAGCTTATGTGTATGTCCAAAACCAGCCAGTTCGCCTTAGCGATTGTAAATGAACGTTTTAAACGTTCAAAATATTCAGAAAGTTTTACCTTATTGGGTGTTCAGCTGATGTTCAAAACGCCGTTCGATTTCGTCCAACGAGTCACTGTCGAATACTGGTATTTCCATCTAATTGAATGAAGAATAATATGGCTGGACCTATTCAGAACCTCAATCTTGCAGCGGGCCCGTCGGGATTCGAACCCGAGACAGCCGGATTTCTCTCATGTGTTAAAAGTCCGGTACTCTACCTGGCTGAGCTACGGGCCCACCTTACAGTTAGGCTTTGCAGGGGTATAATTTAATCATATACTAAAGAGAACTTGCAATCTGAATATGACTACGGATCACCTCAGTACCCTGAATTCTATTCTTTCAAACTTGGATGCAACAAGCAAAACGTTTTTAATTAGTATTTTAGATTCACTGCTTGAGTTTGCGCGCCCGGGTAGTATAGAAGAGCTCTGTTCAAAAGCTCTGTAAAGTCCGGTCTAGTATGGGGGACTGTCACTCCTTCGACCCGGGTTCGAATCCCGGCCCGGGCGCTTAACACCTTTATTAAGTTGATTGCAAGAGTTGTAAAAATTCTCTGTTATTAACGGCAATAAAGGATAATCTATTGTCGAGAGAGAAATCGGAGTCAAGAAGTTCGCCTTTAGGGTTGAATAATAAGCCTCCAGCCTCCTTTGAAATTAAATAACCTGCAGCCATATCTGTTACTCTAATTTTACCTCGAAGATCGATATACATGTCAATTAGACCTCGGGCAAAAAAACATAATTCAAGTGCATTAGCACCCAAGTGTCTAACATGCAGGCATTTTGATATGATCCTGGTTACCTTTTCAATACTACCAGCACCCATACCTGAGATGTTAACTCCTACAACAAGCTCGTTCTGAGTTTTGAAACGCTTAAGTATATCTTCATCATTTATCTGTAATCTAATTCCATTCATCAAAGCACCTTTATTTACGGAAGATTCGTAGACGTCTCCAGTATTCAAATCAATTATGACGGCTTCAATCACGGAACTAAGGTTACAATGGGTTGCAAATGCTAATGAGCAGCATGAAAATGGAATCCCGCGTATAGCATTGGTTGTTCCGTCAATAGCGTCCATAACTAAGTAACCATCGCCACCATCAATCATACCGCATTCTTCTCCTATCACTGTCGGGCTAAATTCTAGCTCTTCTATCGTGTTGAGCACAGCTTTCTCTGCTACGAGATCGATTTTCGAAGACAAGTCTCCTCCTGCGCCCCTCCCGAACGTCACGGCGCTTTCTGGGCTGCCGATGAGATTTCTTGTCTCCTTGAACACCGCAGAAGCGGCAGCCTTTAAAATGTCTATTCTTTGCAACTTGTTAAAACCCTAAGCTAACCTACTTGCTACTGCGCCTTTTTTCTATGATATTTGATTTCAGGCGGATATTTCGTTTTCTCGTTTGTTTTTTCTACTTCTAATTAGTTTGTAAATGTAAACCTTGGCGGCCAGGTATAGGCTATAGAGATGAGACTTTGATTGCATATATTTTTAATCTCTGGTATCAGTTATAAAGTTATTGAGCTGATTCGACTAGAATTATAATCGTTCGAATCAGGCGCAGTCGAAGATCTAAGACGCCTGCTGCTGCACCGACCCATAACATGAAGCTGCAGCATTGGTCCTTAACCTAAGTGAAATTTAAGTCCTTCACAGATTACTTAAAGTTTCGTTTCGACACTCTATCAATCCGGATCAAACTCTATTTGTATGATGTCCTCTCGACCTCCTGAATTTAATTTAAGTCGGCTTTGACTGATTAGGAATATCATCATTATCAGAGCTATCTACTGCCCAAGGGAACCACTTTCCAATTATTCTCGCCCAATCGACACGAACTGAAAGGTATACAATAATAACCAATAGGACTACACTTGCAATGATCCCTAACGTCAAGAATAGAGGATCTATATCTGTTGAGATAAATGATTCTATAAATGGCCTTCCTAGAATTACTGAGCTCCATACAATTATTTCATTTAGTATGAACTTACCACTAAACGTAGCTATAGCAAATTTCCATGGACTGTACCTTGCCAGTCCAAGAGGGATGTATACCACATCGTCTGGTATAGGTGTTAATGCAACTATGAATGCCCCGAACCCACCGTACCTGCGAAGCACTTTCTGTAGAGGAAACATCCTTTGTTTGGTCTTGTCGCTCAAAACACTCCGACCATAATAACTTGCATAAAATATGATCATTTTTGCTAGCAAGACCCCGACTGCGCTAACTAAAGAAATCAGGTTTGGGTCTAATTTCTCACTTAGTGCAGCTGCTACCAAAACAGGAAAGTAAGGTACAGGCACAAAAACTATAATACTTCCAATAAAACTCGCCGTGAAAACACCTAGATATCCAAAACTATCAAAGAGCGTAAATAGCCAATCTAGTGTTGTCAATCGAAATAGAGCTGCTAATAACCTATATATCTACTAGTTGCCATTCGAAATTCTATATTCAAACGGCTTCAATAGAAGGTAGAACGTATCTACACTGATGAGAATTGAATTTAATAAGCCTTAGCGAACAGCGGAATGGCTTCTGCTTTTTTACCACAATAAATGCATCTCATCGTGGAATCCCATTTAGGAGTGCTCTCAAAAGGTATGAGCCTTATGTCTGCTCCAGTTTCTTCCTTAATAGAAATCTCGCAGTTTTCGTCACCACACCATCCTGCGGAAACAAAACCTACTTGCTTCTGGATCATCTCTTTAAGCTGGTAAAAGGTGCTTGCATTCGCAACGCTCCTTTGAAGGGCCTCATTCGCCTTTTTGAGGAGATTCGTATGAATAAGATCCAACAATTTCATCACCTTCTTTACCAAACTGTCTTTTGGAATCGTCTCCTTCTGCAATGTATCCCTTCTAACAACTTCTAGTTCTCCCTTCAAGATCTCCTTGGGTCCTATGCTAATTCTCAAGGGAACGCCTTTCTTCTCCCAATCGTTATATTTCCATCCTGCTGTGAACTCATCGCGAGTATCTAAATGTGCTCTTATTCCTGCCTTGGTCAACTCGGATGCAAGTTCCATCGATTTAGGAATTACATCTTGATTATACTGGTCCTTCTTATAGATTGGAACCAATACCACTTGAATAGGAGCGATTTTTGGAGGCAAGACTAGCCCGCGGTCGTCCCCATGAATCATAATGGAAGCTCCTATCAATCGCCAAGATATTCCCCACGATGTTTGCCATGCGAAATGCTCTAGATTATCACTGCCAAGAAACCTTATTTCAAAAGGGACCGAAAAGTTCTGACCGAGATTATGAGAGGTTGCCAATTGCAGCGCTTTCCCATCTGGCATCATGCCTTCGAGAGTTGTAGTCGCGACCGCCCCAACAAATTTTTCCTTTCGTGTTTTACTTCCTTTCAAAACGGGGATAGCCAGATAGTCTGCCAATATCTTCTCGTATAAATCGAGTATAAACCGCACCTCCTCTTCTGCCTCTTTGCTGTTCGTATGCACCGTATGACCCTCTTGCCATAGGAATTCAGAATTCCGAATAAACGGTTTTGTGGACTTTATTTCCGCCCTCATTGCCGAATTCCAAAAATTGAGTTTCATGGGGAGGTCTTTGTAACTGGAAACCCAGTTTGAAAATAAATAATAGGCTATAGCCTCTGAGGTTGGACGTAAGGCAAGTCTTTCTTGTAATGAATTAGCTCCGGCTTGAGTAATCCAGAATACTTCTGAATTGAAGCCCGAGAAATGAACCTCCTCCTTTCTCAGCAAACTTTCTGGGATAACTGTTGGAAGAAATGCATTTTGGTGGCCAGACTCCTTAAGACGAACATCGATAATCTGTTTGATTGATTCCCAGATTGAATATCCGTATGGCTTTAAGACTATAAATCCCTTTGAAGGGCCGTAGTCGATAAGATCTGTTTTTAGTAATGCTTGGCTATACCACTCGCTTAAATTGTCACCTTTCTTTACTGTAATTCCGTATTCTTTTTGAATCTTCAATAATGAATGGCAGAATAGAATCTATTTATGAAGTTTTTGTGACCTATAAAGGCTCTCCTCTGCAGTACACCTGCCCCGATATTCTGCTGTGAAAGTTCTTACATACATAACATTGTATAAATCCAACTTCAGACTGAAGAACCGGACAGTCTACTGCTTCAAGTTTCATACGCCTCAACATACGTGGACTAACACCCTTCAACTTCAACTTTCCTTTATCGTCCATCATTCCAACGCTCTTGAGCTCGTTTTTTGAATCGTTCGATAACTTCACTGCTTTTTCTACTTGTTTTACTGGAACCAGAAATTTAGTCTCAACCGTCGCTCCCTCATTCATTCATACATGCTTCAGTAATTTCATGATATAATGCTTTTCCTTCAAGGGCAGATAACAATGAATAGTTCGAATATCTAATTCAATATTATTGTATCTCTGATATAGAGATCGTTCTACACTTTTTTTTCTGAACAAAGTTAATATATAGTAAAATTAGAGGTCTGAATAATATCCCTAAGATGCTTGTCGTCTTCGACGTTGAAGGAGTTCTTCTGAATGCAGAATATCTCCCTGTTCTGGCTCAGGTTATGGGCCCAGAAAAGGAGAAGGAGATCTGGGACATTACTAAGCAGGGAATACGCGGCGAAATCAAATGGGAGGAAGGTCTGATAAAGCGAGTTCATGCGTTAAGGGGTATTAGTCATGGTGACGCCAAGAAGATAGGCGAGAATTTACAAATTATGCCTGGCGCGGTAGAATTATGTCAGGCGCTAAAGCGATCTGGCTGGAAATTGATCGCTGTTTCGGGTGGCTTCACCATAATTACGGATAGACTGAAAGAAATGCTGGGTATAGACAGAATATTTTCTAATGAGCTGGTCTTTTCCAATGGATTACTTCAAGACGTCATCATTAGAGTTACTTCTGATAAGGCCGCCGCGATAAAGGATGTATTGCTTGAGTGGGGGGTCAAGAAAGAAGATACTGTTGTCGTGGTTGACGGTGCAAATGATCTGAAACTTTTCGCAATTGCAGGATACACAGTGGGATTTTGCCCGGTAGATAAAATAAAAGAACGAGCCGATGCGGTGATTGAGATTCGTGATTTGTCACTTCTTTTAAATTTACTTGAAAAAAGATTCGGTAAGGCCGTTCTAGCAAACCTATAGAATTTACAGTTCCACATAATTGTCGAACCTGCCCTTGCAAATCATCCCGATTCCCGTAGAGAAGGATGTAACCATAGGTGATGATATTGCAAGGGTAATAATGCACGCACTCAAGGCAAACCAAATATCCGTGGTGGATCAAGACGTGTTGGTAGTTACGCAGAAAATTATTTCAAAATCTGAAGGTCGTATTTTGGATTTGTCGAAGGTGAAACCGTCGAATCACGCAGTAGAATTAGCCAGCAAGACAAATAAGGATCCTCGATTTGTAGAATTAATTCTCATGGAGTCGAGGAATTTAGTGAGGTATTCGGAAAATCTGATCATTACCGAAACAAGGCACGGGTTTATTTGCGCAAACTCTGGAATAGATCAAAGTAACGTCTGCAGGCCCAGAGACAGCTTTGTGTCACTGCTGCCCGTTGATCCAGATCTATCTGCAAAAAGAATAAGACAAGCTATTGCCGATACTATTGGCATTGATATTGCCGTTGTAGTGTCTGATACATTTGGAAGGCCTTTTAGATTGGGACAAACAAATGTTGCAATTGGACTTTCAGGCATGGATTCTATAAAGAGCTACATAGGGCAAGCCGACATGTATGGCAACTTGCTTAGGATCACCGAAATTGCGATCGCTGACGAACTCGCATCAGCTGCCGAACTCGTAATGGGCAAAACTGAGAGGGTGCCTGTAGCCATTGTAAGAGGGTATAAATTTTCTTCTACGGAGAACGGTTCTGCGAAGTCACTAATACGGGACAGTGTTCATGACCTGTTCCGATAGGAAACTTACATTGTAAATGTTTCTAAACATTTAATATCTTGAGAACTCAAATTAATCTATTCCTTGAGTGCCAAGAGTGAAATTGCTCCTACAAAGACAATTGATGTGAGGGGATTGTATTGCCCTGAACCTGTGTTCAGAACTAAAATCGAAATGGAACGTCTTGCCAAAGGGGAGATAATTAAAGTAATAGCTGACGATCCCGCTTCTGAGGAAGATATTTCAAGATGGGTCAATAGAAATGGTCACGAGTTGCTTTCAGTGAACTTGATCAATCCAGATCTGGAATTTATGATAAAAAAAGGAAAGTAGATGTATGGCCACTTTAGCTCAAGCGAAAGCTACTGAACGTATTGGGAACACTCCACTCATAGAGCTTTCTTCCTTTTCAACCAAAAACATCAAGTTCTATGCTAAACTCGAATGGTATAATCCGTTTGGATCAGTAAAAGATAGGCCTGCGTATTGGATGATTAAGGATGGAGAAAAGAAAGGCTTGCTTAAGAAGGATTCTAGCATCATTATCGAGCCTAGCTCAGGTAATACTGGAATCGCTCTGGCTGGGATCGCTGCTGCTCTGGGTTATAAGGTTGAGATAGTTATCCCTGAAAAGGTGAGTCAGGAGACCAAATCACTTTTGAGAAACTTGGGAGCTAGTTTGCATGAAACAACAGATGATCTTTGTCCAAGGGTAGGCGCAGGTACCGATCAGAGTATAGCGCTCGCGAAGGCTATCTCAAAACCTAGACCTGATATCTACTATATGCCCAATCAATACGAAAATGATGCTAATTTTCTATCTCACTATGAAGCAACAGGGCCTGAGATATGGGAACAAACAGACGGTAGTGTTACTCATTTTGTTACTGGGTGTGGGACCGGGGGAACAATCACTGGCACAGCGACGTTCCTGAAGGAAAAAAATCCACACATCCGTGTTATAGCAGTACAAGCACAAAGAAATCATTTGTTGCAAGGTTTGAGGAATTTTGAAGAGTCAGCTATGCCAGACCTCTTTGTTCGAAGAAAACATGTAGCTGATGATTGGCATACGGCAACCAATGATGAGTCTTTTTTGATGGTAAAGGAATTGGCCGAAAGAGAAAAGCTATTTGTCGGGCCTTCGACTGGCGCAGTGATGTCCGCCATGGTAAAGATTTCGCAAGGAATGAAAGACAGAGGTTCTATTGTAGGCATATTTGCAGACGACGGTAGGAAATTTAAGACGCTATATCAACAATTGAAATTGTTTGATGAGGGACAGATGTCCAAGATAATGGCCGAGTCAGCGCATCTACCAGCGCTTGCGTTTGATACCGATTAGCTTCAAGTGCACCTTTAAGAGCCGGCATACATCTAAAGTCCAGCTCCTCGAATCTCCACTAACCACTTTTCGACGTCTAGCGCTGCCATACACCCAAACCCTCCGGCTGTGATTGCTTGACGATATCTGTAGTCGTGCACGTCGCCCGCAGCGAATACTCCTTCAACACTTGTTCTAGTATTCTTTGTTAGAACGATATATCCTCTATCATCGAGCTCAAGTTGGCCCTTAAATATAGATGTGTTCGGTTCATGCCCTATCGCAACAAAGAGACCGCCAACTGGGATCTTTCTTTCCTCGCCAGTCTTTAGATTTCTGACCGAGATGCTGTTGATCTTCTTATTTCCGCTAATATCGGATACGACATTGTCCCAGACAAAATCAATCTTGGGATTTTCAAACGCTTTTTCTTGGAGAATCTTGCTAGCTCTAAGGAAATCCTTTCTATGTATTATTTTCACTGATTTTCCAAATTTTGTAAGGAACGTTGCTTCTTCAATTGCAGTATCACCACCTCCTACGACCGCAATATCTTCGCCTTTAAAAAAGGGCCCATCGCATGTGGCACAGTATGAGATACCTTTACCAGCAAACTCTTGCTCAGCTCTTAAACCCAGTTTTCGCGGTGATGCCCCAGTACAAATAACAACCGATTCAGAACGAAATTCCTGCCCGTGAGTCCTAATTCCGAAAGGCCTCTTCTTGAAATCGACCTCCACAACTTCGTCATCCAAAAGTTTGGCCCCAAATCTTTCCGCCTGTTGGCGCATATTCATCATCAATTCAGGCCCAAAAATTCCATTTGGAAATCCCGGATAATTCTCCACTTCACTCGTAGTCATCAACTGTCCTCCGGGCAGAGATCCTGAGATTAGAAGCGTATTCAACTTAGCTCTAGACGTATATACCCCAGCGGTATAACCTGCTGGTCCAGATCCTATAATTATTACTTCGTACGTTTCTGGTCTGTGGGAAGAGTTGTTCTCGCCTCTTCGAGGATCATTCGACATAGATTTTTAGGATCTTAGGAGTACCGACCTGTTAATAATTCGTTCGGAAGTCTTAATGCATTCATTGTTAACAGAGAATAGTGAAAAGAGTACTAATCTGGCTGTATCGAACATAGATCCATCTGGATGGTACTCGCGCGAAAGACGTTGGCCTGACGCATCATAGTCAATAGAGAGCCTAAGATTATTTGATAAAGGTCGTCAATAAACGGTAGCAAGCCTTATCAATTTTGAAGTTAGGTTAGGTTATCGGACTCTTTCATTTTATATTCCGTAACCAAAAGGGTGGAGAAATGAAGGTTAACAAAAAACTGCTTGGAAATAAAGTGGTGATACAACCTTTTGCTAGCATTTGAGAGCATTTGTCGAATCACTCAGTTCTGTTCAGCTTTAACAATGGATCTGTGGTTACTTTTTTGCGTTTTTTACCTTAACTTTGGGAAATTCAGATAAACCTCTTATTTTGTCAGTGACGATTTCTGCGACCTTCTTTCCAGATAAAAGCATGGAACCAAACGTCGGCCCCATTCTAGGCAGACCAAATGTTTCTGTCACACACATACCTGTCGCCACTAGTCCAGGAAATATTTCAGCAGTGTTTTCTACAACTGCATCCTCTCCCCCATTTACCCACATAGGATCCATCCCTTTCCAATCAACTAGGCCTCTTTGCATCAATCTCTTGACTGCAACTGAATCATGTCCAGAAGCATCAACTACTATCTTACTTTCTAGCGCAATAGGGTCCACACAAGTAATATTCCTTGGTAGTGCAGAAACTGGCATCCAATTTACAACAACGCCGCCTACCCGCTTATCTTTAAGAACCAAATCGTCAAACTTTGTAAGTTGCAGAAAGCGAACCCCTGCCTCACATGCTGCGGCTATGAGTTTAGAGCATGCCTCCGGACCCCAAGTTGCATATAAGCTATCGCTTATCTTCTTGTAACGCACCCCCAATTCTTCCCAAACCAATTGAGCGGGAGCTCTTACCGTGACGGGATTCATCATGTAACCTCCAACCCAATAACCGCCACCAAGGTAATTGTTTTGTTCAATCACTAATGTTCTTATCCCATTATTAGCTAACCCCTTAGCAGCAGTCAAGCCGGCTGGGCCTCCACCAATTACAATTACATCTGACTGAGAATATTCCTGTAGTGTATCATTAAACATCGAAGTTATTGTTCTTGTGATCTCGCTTTCGCTTACTTCTGAAAATATCCTTGCCATTCTAATAAACGTACTTCCCGGATGTAAATATATTATTTACTCCCTTTGGGGTCAAAACAGAAGACTTCATTTTAGCATCATTATGACAAAATTAAAGATTTGCTGAATATCTACTGACCTTTGGGCTGTGAACTTGAAACTGGACCGGCCCGAATCTTGGCATCGATATTTTCCACCAACTCTAGCAATTCCGTTTTGTGTGTGTTAAGATATTCAAGGCCCCTGTCCTTCAACCTTATCTGATACAACCTAAGATCACGGTGATCATCAAAAAATTGTTCAATCATAGCCGCCCCGTGTTTGCTCGGATTAATTAATAATTCAAAGCAATTGGTCGTCGCTTCCAGATCTCCTTTTTCTAATGCCATCTTTGCATCCCCAAGTACTTCACTTATATCTCGCAGCTGCTGCATAGGCGCGGAGATAGTTTTAGTTCTGTGGAGTAACCCTGTACGTTTGGTACTTCCTACTCTTTCGGCGATAGTCTTTGCTAGTTCGTAGTACTCCTCCCTCCTGCCAAATGGGTAGTAACCATATCTCTGTTCCCTGCGCACTACTAATCCATTCATAGTCAATCTAGTAAGAGCGTAGTCTACTTCTTCTTTGTCCATCGAAGTGATCCAGACTATTTTTCCAGGATAATTGTAACCTTGTCTAATTGCCTCAAGAACAACAACTTCAACAATGCGCCTAAATCCTTCCTCGGCCCTCGCGTATTCAAAGTCCCTATCGCGAACAGCCTTCCTTGCAAAAGAGATATCGATCTCGATAGACCGCTTAAGCGCCTCCAATCCATCCCCCACGTTCTTGCTAAGAACAAGGTAGCAAGCCAAATTATACCAAGCCATACCGTCGTTTGGATCGAAATCTATAGCGTTTTCACAAGCTTGTATTGCTTTTTCATAATTTTTCAATCTGTAAAACGCTAGTCCCTTCAGGTTCCAAGCTTCTGCATTGTTAATATCGATTTCAAGAGCTTTATCGTAACATGAAACGGCCGTAGTAAATTCGTCCAAATGAAAATGAGCATAACCTTTCTTGATCCACGCGTCAACATAACTTGGGTCTAATCGCAAAGCTAAATCAAAATCTCGAATAGCATCTTCCATCTTGTCATCAGACATATGCGAAATTCCTTTCTTGTATTGGTCAATCTTTTGGATATCTCGAATGTCTAGTTGCTCCTCTTCATTAGAGCGAGCAGAGACTTCACTTTGATCCTTGTTAGGCGTCCTCCTCCGAAGGAAATTGCCCATTTAATTAAACTACTCCATTCGTAGTTAAATACATTTGGAAGATTTCACGGTAGAATGCAAAACAAGGTCGATTATTGTTCCCAAAATAAGAAACGTTCAATCATTTAATACCCTATTTGTAAACTAGGGGCCGGCACACCGTTTGACGCTGTATATATGAAAATCGACATTTCGGAGCTAGGTATAGTTGTTAGAACTATCATCAAGGTCGGAACCGCTCCACATACAATGATTGTCAATATGATCAGCCAAACGGCAGTCATTTTCTCTACCATATTTTCAATTTTTGTAGATTACATATATAAATTTTAAAACTGGATAGAGACAATCTGGATAGTTATAATAGAAATTTGGTGACTTTATGGTTCTTTTGCATTATTTAGAGTGTTTAATAACAAAATTAAATAGAATTATAAATAAGCTAATTATTTTTTCTCCCAAGAGATGAGGTTACTAGAGTATCAAGGGAAAGAGCTTTTTAAAGAATTTGGAATCCCCATCCCCAAATCCCGAATAGCTTTTTCGGTCGAGGAAGCTCGCCTACTCCTTAATAGCGAACTTGCATTCCCGATAGTACTAAAATCACAAGTCCCAGTTGGCGGTCGAGGAAAGGCTGGCGCTATCAAAAAATGCCAAAACATGGATGAAGTTGAAAAACAATTTTCTGTCCTCCAAAATAAGAAAATCGAAGGGGAGTTTCCTAGAGGCCTTCTCCTTGAGGAAGTCATAAGTATTTCTAAAGAATTGTATGTCTCCCTATTTCTCAATCGTAGTACGCGTTGCTTTTCATTGATCGTATCTGCGGCCGGAGGAATGGAGATAGAATCGGCCGAAAATCGATTTATTCTAGATATTTCCTCCAAAGATGATATAGAAGAAATTGCTTCGAGAATAGCTGAAATGGCCGGTATAGGTAATGAAAATCGTCAGAGATTTGTTGAATTCGTGAAGAAGCTCTATGGATTACTTTGCGAGAAGGAGGCGGAACTAGTGGAAGTAAATCCAGCTGCACTTTTAACTGATGGCTCGATTGTAGCACTGGACTCCAAGGTCATTATTGATGATAACGCCTTGTTCCGCCATCCTGAGTTGATCAAGTATGAAGAAGCGTCAGAGCTGGAATCTCTTGCCAAAAAGAATGGATTTTCATTCGTGCAGCTTCAGGGAAATATCGCAATTATTGGCAATGGTGCAGGGCTGGTCATGTCTACACTTGATATGGTATCTGACGCAGGGGGAAATGCTGGTGCATTTCTGGATTTTGGTGGCAGCGCAACCTCAGAGACGATCTATCAAGCTCTCATGGTTATCAGCAGAGTCAAGTCAGTTCAAACAATTGTTGTAAATCTATTTGGAGGCATTGTCCGTACAGATCTAGTAGCAGAAGGTATTCTAAGGGCCTATTCAAATGATCTAATAACAGTACCTCTATTCGCCAGAATCTCTGGGGCAGAATCAATCAAGGCAAAGCAAATACTCAATAACTCAAAGGCACACTTGTTTGATAGGATTGAGGATGCAATCCATGC
>Ga0081455_10003303_pt1 | contig 18659 bp, 24 predicted proteins | sample TabmetS3T2R1_FD_70207 | JGI IMG/M metagenome (GOLD analysis project Ga0081455, IMG submission 70207) | Tabebuia heterophylla rhizosphere microbial communities from the University of Puerto Rico - S3T2R1 | ecosystem: Host-associated > Plants > Roots > Rhizosphere ... | reverse complement strand
ATTGCCACGACACTCTCTGGACGCTGGCGTACCGCTGCGAGAAAAGAGACAGAACAATCCTGGCAAGGGCTCGCGGTTTCCCCTAGGAGCGATGGGCTCTATTCCGTGTATAACGTTGTGAGAGTCTTGACGGGAGAGACGGAAGGCCAATGGAGACTCACCCGGGACTGGCTTGATGACCGGATAAAGGCAGGGAGAATCCCCTTTAGCCGTGATGCTCGGGGCTGGAAGTGTCTTGACGAGCACGGCTTGCAGTGTGCGCGAAAGCTGGTCAAAGACGAAACGCTACGGAGAGCATTAGTAGGATATCAGATAGACGAGTTAAGGAAATCGCGTCGTGCGGCGAGTAAGTTCATTCAGGAGCACGAAGCTCGCGGCGAGAGCCTTGAGGATATTGCAGAGGCACTGCTTTCTCAACAGCGGGGGTAGTCATCCCTAATGGCCCCCCAGGGCCAGCAGACCCTGCGGACCATCGCTCTCGGAGTGATCCTTTTGAGGAAGAGGCCAAGGCGATCTTTACTTGCAGGCAGCACTTACGAAGACGGAGTTCGACACATGACGCACATTTATAAAGTCCCGCTAATACTCACCCGTCAACCGGAAGGTGGCTATATCGTGACGAGTCCCGCACTCCCGGAACTCGTGACAGAAGGCGACACCATAGACGAAGCCCTGCTGCATGTGCAGGATGCCGTCCAAGCCGTAGTGGAACTCTACGAGGATCTCTGCAAGCCCTTTCCCGCGACCCTCCGGCAATCCCCCGAGACTGACGCGATCCACTTTGAATATGCCGTGGCTGTTCCATGATCTATCGTGAGGTCGCGAGGAAACTGCGACGCTTGGGCTGCCAGGAACTCCCACGTCGGGGTGGAGGGTCACACCGGAAGTGGTACAACCCGGCAATAAGGCAGGGCACAACTATCCCAGACTGGGGACCGAAGGATCTCAAGGTGGGCACCCTGCATGCTGCGGTGGGCCAGCTTGGTCTCACGTGGCAGGACTTCGAGGAAGCGTAAGCACATCACTCGCTCCCTCCTGCTAGCTCTCCATACGACCCGGTGCACGTCCAGCGTTTATGCCACTGCAAGCCCTGCAGGCCTGTTGTGAAAATTGATGGGACTCTGATGGGAAAATGTGGGGAATCCAGGGAAATGAAGGGGAAGGCACAACAGAGTGCTATCCCAAAAAAAATCAGGGGATTAGCAGCCTTTTCAAGGCATTGCCAATCCCCCTCAGAACGGATTTTAAGTCCGTTGTGTCTACCATTCCACCACCCCGGCGATGTAAATAAATTAAGTACCTATGGGCTTTCTTATTCCTACATATTCCATCAAATCCTACGGTATTTCTCCTATCAATTGGTCATCGATTGGTCATTGAGTAGAGGGAAGTATACCCTACCCGCTGAACGGAGTGAAGAGCGAAGCTGCTGCTACTGCGCACGTCCTCTTGCGGTTGGCTTAAGCCCTTTTGAATTGTGCGCCTATACCAGGATACAGACAAAGCTGAGGTTTCAGTATGTCCTTGACTACAGTGTGCCTGAAGGGGTGTCTTGGGAACAGTGGCAAAGATTGCTGGAGCTCCCGGCGCAGAGTGCCGCACCAGGGCAGACCTCACCTGCGTACCTCTGATCCTCGTGACAATCTCCCGGATGTGAAAGACGGGCTCACCCGTCGGGAATGTATCGTCCTCTAGCGCCTCTATGACCTGCAGCAGGAACGCGGTGGGAGGCATGTTCCGACAGGAATGCTATACGGTACTGTGGTTGAGCATGTGGACATGAGCGTTAAGGAAATGCAGAGTATTCTGGTGCGGCTGATCGGGGATAAGCGACTCCCCTCTTGACATGAAGGGCAACCATGCTTGCACATGTGATCACAGCATATTTGCATTTCCTCGGTATTATGACCCTGATGGCGACGTTATTAGCGGAACATGTCACGTTACAACCGTATATGACCCGCTTGCACATACAACGGCTGGCTATGATAGACTTGTTCTACGGGATTGCGGCGGGTATCGTCTTCCTCACTGGGCTCCTGCGGTTTGCCTATTTTGGCAAGGGGATACATTTCTACATGGGCAATCAGCTGTTTTACGTAAAAGTCGGGATGTTCCTGCTGGTGGCGCTCATCTCCATCTATCCGACCGTGCAGTTGCTCTCGTGGCGGAAAATGCTCAAACAAGATCAGATGCCTGCGGTGGATACACAACGAGTGACACGGCTACGCTCCGTAATACGCCTAGAGCTAGGCTTGTTGCTCGTCATCCCCTTGCTCGCTGTGCTGATGGCACGTGGGATTGGGTAGGCTTTATAGGGTCAAGGGAGTTGCTGCATTGAGTGGGCAGCAGCCTCCTCAAGAGAGGATCGCATCTTTGCTTCTCCAGGGCAATATCATCTTAGCCGAGAAGCGTAAGCTGACCAAGCAGGTGATGCCCACTGGTCTCCAGCGATGAATTGGACACAAGAAGCCAAACGGCTCTTTAATATCCCCCAGCCTGGGCACTTCACCAATTATCGACATTGTTGTGAATGTGCAGAGCATGACGCGACGTTATTGGCTCATGACGTCGATTCCATTGGCTTAGAGCAACTCGGCAATCCAGGTTGGGACCCCATGTGCTTTGCCTTAGTAGGAGGCTTTTTGTATTACCTCCCCGCGTTGATTCGGCTGACCCTGGAAACCATGGAGAAGCCCCAAGAGAGGTACCTGGACCAGTTCCTCTTTCACCTCATGCGTGACGGCAAAGATAACGATTTAGTCCGAGCATGTAGCCCAGAACAACGTGCATTCGTGGCAGAATTTTTGGCGTATTTGATAGCTCAGTATAGCGTTGAGCTTGACGGGGGCACTTACACAGATAACCTTTTGAAGGCGTATGAGATTTGGAGCGTTGGATAACGACCACGTGTGGCCGATTGCCACTCGCCTATGCTCCACGACTCCTGGAAGAAGCCCCTGGATGATCACGCCTGTCCTGACATCCTCACCTTTCTCCTGGCAGGTACGGAATCAAGCCTTTCGCATAGGCGATCTCTTGAAGGACGCGTGGCATCTGGCGGACATCCACCACAAACCCATTGACCATAATCATCCATGCCAAGGGGTTGTCCTCCATCTTACTGGGGCGATACCATTGCGGGTCCATCTGCCCCATGCCTAAGGCATCGCGGACGGCTTTGGCTTTCGCTGAGCCGGTGCTCTTACTGACTCCAAAGCCCGCACACAGTTCGGCAGCACTCATGGAAGGTGTCTGACTTTTGTCAAAGAGAAAATTCGCCGCCCCCAGGGCATAGACAATGCCACACACCCAGGTCTTTAGGGGGCCCGTTGCCAGCGGGGACGGACGTTTACGGCACAACGCTGCAGTGGCTTGCCGGGCTAATTGCGCATATTCCTCATCCAGATGCGCGTGACAAAAGGCATCGGTGAGCGCGACAATGGCGTTGAAAGTTGCTTGCATGGGTTTGGGGACGCGTTCGGATTTGCTGAGGCTCGCCATCCTTGCTTCCTCAATTCCTTCGAGGTGAACGTTCGCCACCAACCCTGCTGTGCAGACCAGGAGATTGGATACCAATGCGGACAGCAGATTAGTGCTATGGTAGGCTTGGAGTGTGAGGCGAATTGGCGTCCGATGCAAGGTGGAAAGAGAGGTGCGCTATGTTTTCCCACACAGCCCAGTATTACGACACTATCTACCTCGCCATGAAAGATTATGGTGCTGAAGCGGAAAAGCTCACCGCCTTCACTCACCAATATCGTCGTTCAACAGGGAGCCGTCTTTTGGATGTTGCCTGTGGTACCGGACTCCATCTCTCCTATCTCAAACAGCATTTCCAGGTCGAGGGACTCGATCTTGACGAGCAGTTACTTGCCATCGCTCGTCAACGAAATCCTGATGTCCCACTGCACCAGGCAGACATGACGGACTTCAACCTCGGACGCACGTTTGACGTTGTGACTTGTCTCTTCAGCTCCATTGGATACGTCAAAACCCTCGCTAACCTCTCCCGAGCCATCCAGTGTATGGCGCAGCACCTGAGGGCTGGCGGTGTCCTGATGATCGAACCGTGGTTCACCCCTGAGACCTGGCGACCAGGAACGGTCCATGCACGTTTCATCGACGAACCCCACCTGAAAATTGCTCGGATCAATACCAGCTTCGTTGATGGACGGCTGTCCTCTATGGACATGCATTACCTTATTGGAACACCAGAAGGTACCGAACACTATGTTGAACGTCACGCACTGGGACTCTTTACCACCGAAGAGATGAGCCACGCCTTGACGACATGTGGGCTAGAGGTGACGTACGACGAAACAGGTTTGACTGGGCGAGGGTTGTACATCGGACAACGAGGGCGTTCATAGGTACATCGTATCCGCTGAGGGGATACTATGATAACCAAGACGAATATTGACGAGGGACATGCCTTTGATTGGGGGAAAACCTCTCCAGATTATGCAGTGTATCGCCCTGGATACCCAGCATCGTTTTATACCGTGCTCCAGGCAGTCGGCATAGGGAAACCTGGACAACACATCCTGGATTTAGGGACGGGCACTGGCGTCTTAGCACGTGCCTTTGCCAAACAGGGGGCTTACGTCATCGGTATCGACATCGCGGCAGAGCAAATTGCGGCTGCCCAGCAGCTCGCTGCTCAGGAACACCTCGATGTCCGTTTTATGACCTGTGCTGCCGAAGACGCAGCATACCCCGCTCAGTCCTTCGATATCATCAGTTGTGGGCAGAGTTGGCTCTATTTCGATCAACAGCGCATGATCCCTTTGGTTAAAACCTGGCTGAAACCTGGGGGGAAATTGGTCCTCACCTATCTGTCCTGGCTCCCACGTAAAGACCCGATTGCACAGGCTTCTGAACAGTTGATCCTGCGCTACAATCCCCACTGGAGCGATGCCGATTTCCCAGGGAGTCGGACGATTCAACATGCCTGGTCCAGGCAGGATTTTCGTTTGGTCACTTATCATGCCTATGAGGAAGGTATCCCGTTTACACGAGACAGTTGGCGGGGGAGAATCCGTGCCTGCCGAGGGATTGGAGCGTCACTGGTTCCTGAGGAGGTGGCACGCTTCGATCAGGAGCATGACGGATTACTCAGACAGATTGCCCCAGAAACGTTCACCGTTCTGCATCAGGTCTGGCTGCACGCGTATACGCCCATTGAGCATGCTGACGCGGTGCAGGCATCACCGTCCTAGCATGAGAACAATACGCGTCCTTGGGGAAACCAAACCCTGTGAACGGATGGAAGAAGCGTGTCCAGGCTTACAGAAGGCGATGTATGCTGATTGGGCTGGAGGAGTGTTTGGTGAGGTACTCGACGACGGGAGAATTGTCGTAGGGGACCCTGTATGGTGGCTGGAGTGAACTGGAGGAGACCTGGCAATGCACACGACAGAAGCCGCTAGGAGCTACGTCAATGTCTTTGACTGAACTCCCCTTTGGTCTGCCTGGTCGTATCTTTCGGAGCCCTATGCCGTTCGGACCCTACGATCTGCATGGCGGGGTCTATGACCAATTTTGTGAGGAACAGATTGCGGTTATTGTCCTCCTCGCGAGTGATGCAGAATGTCTCCACAAGACAGGATGCAATCTGCGAGCGTTGTACCTCAAAGAGGGCTTCCAGGTGCTATATCTGCCCATTCCTGATTTCAGCGTGCCTGCCACAGACGACCTGGAACAGGCAGTCCAACACACCATTGCCTATGCACAAGCAGGACAGCATATTGTGATTCATTGTTCAGCGGGTATTGGGCGGACTGGACTCTTTATGGCATATCTGGCAAAGCGGTGCCTGGGGCTCTCAGGCCAAGAGGCTCTCCAATGGGTACGATACTATATCCCTCGTGCTGTGGAAACACCTGAACAACAACGGTTGATACTCCATGACGATGGGTCATAAGGGACACAGAGCCGAAGGCAAGCCCCGCATGTCATCACATGACGTATGTTTTCCTCCTCCATCCATGGTCCGATCACTGTGCCGCGCAGGGTACAGGGGGCAAGACGTATACGAGGATTGCGGCATATCCGTTTCACCTTCCCGGCGTTCGCCAGGGTGTAGACATACCTGGTCGTAAAACCAAGTTGCTGCACATAGATGGTGGTGGTCCCAGAGTCGGAGGCTCCAAGGATGTGGATGCGTTTGACCATGGTGTGACGCCGACACGATCAGGAGGCAGGCGCAGGCATGCAGTGCTGCATCATGATCTCTTTGAACACCTGGATTTCATAGAGGGCAAGGCACCGAGCCGTTTCATTGGTCGTCTCTTCCACGAGGACCGTGCCATCCTGCACCGTCTTGAACTGGAATAAATGATCGTGCGCCACGATGGTTTCCATCTCTCGCAAGTAATTGTAGTTCTTTCTAAACACGATCTGCTCATAGATCGGATATAGCCAAGGCGTGGTCGTGTAGAAGACCATCTCGCCCGTATTGTCGGTAAGAGACAGGAGGAACAAGGGGAAGGTCCCCTGAACTCCACTTTCAATGAAGAGGGGTGTGCCGTCCAGGGCGAGGGTGGCAAGGTAGTCACGGCATGCCTGCGTGAACGACGCTGGAATCGCAAGATCGGCGTGTACAGCCGTGGCAATCTGACGGCACAGCGTTGCCAGAGTGCAGGGACGGGCTGCCTGGAGCACGCGATAAATGACGTTCCCCAGCGCACCATGGGTGTCTCTGCCACCCACATACAGGTCGGCAAATTTCCGCCCAAGGAGGACAGGCTGAGGTGCGGGTATCGGCATGCCGTGGTGGCGCAGCCAGGTGAGTCCTAAATGGATCAAGAGCGTATCCCGGAGCAACGGGACAGGCACCACAGGGACAGGCTGGGCGAGCCGCGCACAAATCCAGTGGAGAAAGGCAGCCATTTCCGTCATCAGCACCTGGGTTTTGGCTTGCCAGCGCTGCTGCTGGTCAGCACGCTCGAAGCAGGGAGCAATGTCCACTGGATCGTCTGACAGGTGATTGAGACGGTCGAGATACGCGTGCAACTCGAAAATCGCTCCGCCTGCGAACGCCTCGGTTGTGAACTGGGGCATCGGGATCAGGTCGGGGAAGAGGTAAAAACGTTCACGTTCTGAGGGACCTCCCAGTTGCGGCAGCACCGTGGACAGAAACCGTTGGAGCCGGTTGAAGGCATCGGTCTGTCCGACGAGTCGGTTGACGGTGGTCGTGTAGCCCTCCTCTAAGATATCGGTGAGGAATTTGTGTAATGCCGAGGCTTCCCCCGCGATGTCGAGCAGTGCAGGTTCGGGGCACCGTGCGAGATCGAGACACTCATAGTAGTGCAGGCGCTCTTCGTAGTATGGGGCAATGAAGGCAGAGAAGGACACGGCATGCCTCCCCTTATCCTAACCGTTTCCGCAGATAATAATTGCGGTGATGTCAGGGTTGCATCACGGGCTCCTGCGTTTCGATGCTGCACGAAACCGCGTATAGTATAGACGCACACAGCGTCGAGGGTTCATCCAGTATGTAGCTAATTGGGCGGTCGTGTCCCACCCACAACTCGTAAAGGAGATTACGGTGCCAGGACGTGTAGCAGGCAAAGTCGCGTTAGTCACGGGAGGGGCTTCAGGCATTGGCAGAGCAACAGCACTCACCTTTGCCAGGGAAGGTGCCAAACTGGTTATTGCTGATATGAATGAAGACGGTGGACAACAGACCGTTCATATGATCACGGAGAAGGGTGGGGAAGCCACCTTCGTCCAGGTCGATGTCACCAGCGCCAGCGCCGTTGAAGCCTTAATCTCGAAGACGGTGCAGACCTATGGCAGACTCGATTGTGCCCATAATAATGCGGGGATTTCAGGAGGAGGACGCGCTCTCACCGCAGAGTATGCCGAAGACACGTGGCATCAGGTCATCGCGGTCAACCTGACAGGTGTCTGGTTCTGCATGAAATATGAGATTCCCCAGATGCTCAGTCAAGGCAGCGGAGCTATTGTCAATACAGCCTCGGTGGCAGGGTTGATCGGTGGCAGAGGGCTTGCCGCCTATGTGGCGAGTAAGCATGGGGTGGTGGGTCTGACCAAAACAGCGGCGCTGGAGTATGCGCAACAGGGGATTCGTGTTAATTGCGTCTGTCCAGGAGTGATCCACACGCCGATGACGGAAAGAAGCTTGAGCAATCCCGAACGAAGGACACGGATCATTGCCAGTGAACCCATGGGACGGGTCGGCACACCAGAAGAAATTGCAGAAGCGGTGGTGTGGCTCTGCTCCGATGCTGCCTCGTTTGTCACTGGGCATACGATGACTGTGGATGGCGGATATGTTGCTCAGTAGTGCACGCGGCTCCAGTCACTGGAGATTTGGAGTCCTTTACCAACTTTGCTATGAGTCTGATCATCGCGCTCTTCCTACAAAAGGGTCTGGGTCTCAGCGCTCAGCAGGCGGGGGAGATTATGTTGCCGGCAGCGTTTGTCTGGGGACTGACGTCGTTTTTCTCAGGGCGTCTGTCGGACCACCTAGAGAGTCGCTGGCTCATCCTGGTCGGTGCCCTATCGCAGGCCGTGGTCCTGGCGCTCTTTGTTGGGATCACGCCTGAAAGCAGTGCGGTGGCGATTGCCGGACTCATGATCATGCGGAGCATGACACGCGGACTCATGCAGTCTCCCATCATTACCCTCAGTATGGTGGTCCTCCCCGATCATCAAGTACGCTTGGGCGCCGGGCTGCGCAGCCTCATTAATAGTCTGGGAGCGACCTTCGGGGTTGCCACATCAGGGTTTTTCCTACAACAGCGCCTGGCAGTATGGACGCAGTTCTTCCAGGAGCATCCGCCGCATGCGACAGTCATGGAGATGTCCGATAGCTGGCTTGCGCAGGAAGCGACCACGCGCGCCGCGCACGATCTGTTTCTCGCCGCCGCTGTCGCGGTGGTGCTCACGGCTATCCCTGTCCTGTGGTTGCGCGACCGGCGTGTCTCCTGAACTCTCCGTGCTGCTGAGGTTTGACTTTCCACCGTCTAGCGCTACAATCAGACGCAGCTACAGGGCACGCAACCACAGGGCAGGTACGATTGCGATACCAGGCTTAGTGCTTTTCTTACGAGAAATGAGGTATGCATGCTGACAGTTACTGAAGCGGCGAAACACAAGATTTTATCGGTTATCCAAGCGCACGGGAAGCCAGGTGATGGCTTGCGCATCGCCATTGTTGGACGTAGCTCGGCGGGCTTCACCTATGATATGCAGCTCGTCGAAGAGGGGGATGCAGAGGCTGAAGATGTCATCGTGAATGTGGGTGATTTCCCAGTGGTCATCGACGCTGAGAGCGCCCCACACATGCGAGATGTCATCATCGACTATGTGGAAGAGCTGCAGCAGAGCGGGTTTCGGATCGGCAATCCCAACCCGGTCTGGACTGATCCCAAGGCCATGGCCATTCAAGAGTTGCTCGATACCCAGATCAATCCTGCGGTCGCCAGCCATGGCGGCCACGTTGAACTCGTGGATGTGCACGACGACATCGTCTATATCCGGTTTGGTGGTGGCTGTCAGGGCTGTGGCATGGTCAGCGTGACGCTGAATCAGGGGGTCGAGCAGGCTATCCATGAGGCATTTCCAGAGATCCGTGAGATTGTCGATGTCACTGATCATGCGGCCGGCACCAACCCCTATTACCAATCGTCCAAAGGCTAACCGTCGTCGCATGCCGAGGGCTTACACAGGGATGTGCGACGTATGCCACGCCTCTTGCTCCTGATGACCACAACGACGTATCGGGCCTCGGCCTTCCTCGACGCAGCACGGCGGCTGCAGGTAACGGCGGTTGTTGGTTCTAATCAACTTCAGGCCCTGGAGGCGCTGACCCCAGGGAGCACGTTGACCCTCGATTTCTTCCATCCCGAGGAAGCTGCTCGCACGATTACCGCGTTTGCTGCTAGGTATCCCCTTGACGCTGTGGTAGGAGTGGACGATGACACAACGCTGGCAGCTGCCATGGCGGCGGAGGCGCTGGGTGTGTCACACAATGCCGTGGCATCTGTGGCCGCGGCGCGCAACAAACACCAGATGCGCCAGCTTCTAGCTGCCGGCGGGGTCCCCTCACCGCGCTTTGCCTGTTATGGCATCGATGATGATCCCGTAGAGGTGGCACGGCAGCTCACGTTTCCGTGTGTGGTCAAGCCGCTCTTTTTGGCCGCCAGCCGTGGAGTCATACGTGCCGATGATACCAAACAGTTCATCGCAGCGTTTCAACGGCTAGTGGCTTTACTGCGCCGTCCCGAAGTGGCCATGCGTGGCGGGGCTTTGGCCCACCAGCTCCTGGTTGAAGCATTTATACCAGGCCAGGAAGTGGCCCTGGAGGGACTGCTCACGCGTGGGCAGCTCAAGGTGCTGGCGCTCTTCGACAAGCCTGATCCCCTCGATGGGCCCTTCTTTGAAGAGACCCTCTATGTGACCCCCTCACGCCTTCCGGCGGCTGTGCAGGCAGCGATTGTCGCCTGTACAACCCGCGCCGTGCAGGTGCTGGGGCTGCGGGAAGGGCCGGTGCACGCTGAACTGCGCGTCAATGACCAGGGGCCGTGGATCATCGAGGTTGCGGCACGCTCGATTGGTGGCCTCTGTTCTCGTACACTACGGTTTGAGGCTGGACACTCGCTCGAAGAGGTCATTCTGCGCCACGCACTCGGACATGACGTAACGTCCTGTGAACGCGATCTACATGCCTCTGGCGTGATGATGCTCCCGATTCCGCACCGTGGTATCCTCCGAGCCATCCATGGCCAGGAGGACGCGAGGTGTGTGCCCGACATCGAAGCTCTCAGCCTCACGATTCCTCTCGGGCAGGAAGTGATTCCATTACCCGAGGGTGATAGGTATCTGGGCTTTCTCTTCGCCCGTGCTGCAACACCGGATGGCGTCGAGATTGCCTTGCGCACGGCGCATGCACGGCTCTCCTTTGTGATTACCCCAGTAGAGAGCTAAAAAGCGACTTTGGCTGGCACTACGTGGTAGGTGAATGCGATGCAGCTCTGGGTACTGAGGAACAACGGCACCCCAAACCGGGCTCCTCAGAACCCATGCTCTCCGGAGGTCTCCCGCTAGGCTATACGTCTTCCCTCAAGGCCCCCACAGTATGACATCTGCCTCGGCAGAACGCGCCACTTGCCTCTGATGCCCTGCTCCAGGAGTACTTCTTCCCTAGCGATCACGGCGTGGCTCACGGCGTGGCTCACGCGGGCGCGCTTCGTTGATGGTCAACTGGCGGCCCTGCATTTTAACATTCTGGAGTCCTGCAATGGCGGCCTGGGCCTCGCTGGCATTGGGCATCTCCACAAACCCGAAGCCGCGTGGCCGGCCCGTCTCACGGTCGGTGATGAGATTGACACGCCCTACAGCGCCATAGGGTTCAAAGAGTTCCCGTATGTCCTCTGGCTTTGCGGTAAAAGGAATATTGCTCACAAAAATCTCCATACGTCATCCCTTCCAATGAGGGGTACGCACGTGCCAACTCGCCGGCCCAACACGGCTGAGGTAGCGGGAAATAGCCTGGAAGCATCACACCGCTTGCCGCCACCACCAGGGGGTCCGGAGGGTGGCACGGTCGTAGAGAATAGCCACGCAGGCAGATTGGCCTAGTCTAGCACTAAAAAGCGTCAGAAGGAACAATAATTCTACTTGACACATGGTCCATGATGCCAGGGAGAGACAGCGCAACGTGTGCTTGTCAGGCTGAAAACAAAGCATTATCCTTTATGCCATGCTCCTGAGTGCTCGTGGGCACTCCGGGGTAGGTGAGGCGTTGTGTATGTGACCCTGGGCTCTATGAGGCGAGGTGGCGGGACCCGAGAGAGGTTGAGGAGAGAGACCATGCAACAGGCAGACGTGGCCATCATTGGTGGCGGGATTGTCGGGCTCGCGACCGCTTACAACTTGACACAGCGATTTCCCGAGCGTCGCGTCGTGGTACTCGAAAAGGAAGCGCAACTGGCCCAACACCAGACGGGGCATAATTCTGGCGTGTTGCATTCCGGCATTTACTATAAGCCTGGCTCACTCAAGGCCATCAACTGCCGCGCTGGCAAGCAAGCCATGGAGGCGTTTTGTGCCGCGGAAGGGATTGAGTATGAGATTTGCGGCAAAGTCATTGTCGCCACCAGCGAAGCCGAGTTGCCGGCCCTGCAACGTATCTATGAGCGTGGCCAGGAGAATGGGGTGCGCTGTACCATGATCGAGCGCGAGCACCTCCAGGAAATCGAGCCTCATACCGCCGGGATCAAAGCCATTCATGTGCCTGAATCTGGCATTGTGAACTATCCACAGGTCTGCCAGCGTCTGGCCACGCGTATTCAGGAACGTGATGGTCACATCATGACCAATGCCCAGGTCACCGGTATACGGCGCTATAACGACCACATCGTTATCAACAGCCTGGCAGGGGATTTTGCGGTCAATTACGTGGTGAACTGCGCCGGTCTGCACTCTGATCGCGTCACCGCTCTGAGTGGGCAGCAACCCGAAGTCAAGATTGTCCCCTTCCGCGGTGAATACTATGAAGTCAAACCGCAAGCACAGCATCTCTGCCGCAATCTCATCTATCCGGTGCCCGATCCAAACTTTCCCTTCCTCGGCGTGCATTTTACCCGCATGATCCATGGGGGGGTGGAGTGCGGCCCCAATGCGGTGCTCGCCTTCGCGCGTGAGGGCTATGAGAAGCTCAACATCAACGCCGGGGATTTGCTGGAAACGCTGACCTATTCCGGGTTCCGGAAGATGGCGGCGAAATACTGGCAGACGGGGCTGGGCGAGATGTGGCGCTCGTTTAACAAAGCGGCATTCGTCAAGGCCTTGCAACGCCTTGTGCCGGAGATTCGTGCCGAAGACCTGGAGCCGGCCCATGCCGGCATCCGGGCGCAGGCGATTGCCCCGGATGGCTCGATGGTGGACGATTTCCTCATTCAAGAGACGGAACGTATCGTCAACGTGTGCAATGCTCCCTCGCCAGGCGCCACGGCGTCACTCAATATTGGTAAGCTGATCGTCGAGAAGCTGGAAGGGCAGTTTCGCTAAACCTGGCTGGCCGCGGCAAATGCCGCTTGAAGTTGCTGAGTTGCTTTATGCGGATCGGGTGCGGCCAGGACAGCGCGAATCATCGCTACCCCGTATGCACCCGCTTGCACGACCTGCGGCAGATTCGTGTGGTCGATACCACCAATCGCAATGACTGGGATATGCACCGCGCGGACAACCGTGCTCAAGTGTTGCAATCCTTGGGGAGGACCATAGGCGACTTTGGAAGGTGTCGTGAAGACAGGGCCGAAGACGATAAAATCCGCTCCATCTTTAGCGGCACAGCGTGCTTCCTCGACACTATGGGTAGAAACCCCAAGAAGCTTACTGGCCCCTAACACACGGCGCGCTACTGCCGTTGGCAGTGAGTGGCCAGCCAGGTGCACACCCGCGGCATCGAGAGCCAGAGCCACATCGAGACGGTCATTAATTAGCAAGGGCACTCCGTAAGGGGCTAGGGCGGCCTGGAGACGTGCCCCCAGGGCGTAGAGGTCACGGGCGCTGAGGTCTTTCTCACGCAACTGGATAGCCCCGGCGCCCCCCCGGGCTGCGGCTGCCACGATTTCCTCCAGATCACGCCCAGCAGCCTCGTGGCGGTCCGTGACGATATAGAGGCGAAAATTAATACGGGCTGGCTCAGATGACACGGATAGCCTCAGAGATGCTTAGGCACCGATAATCCCCTCAAGTGGACTGCTCGCCGTAGCGTAGAGCTTGCGTGGAATGCGACCTGCCTTATAGGCCAGACGACCGGCCTCGACAGCGAGACGCATAGCATGGGCCATGGCCAGAGGAGCTTTTGCTCCGGCGATGCCAGTATTCATTAGCACGCCATCCACCCCCAACTCCATAGCAATGGCCGCGTCGGAGGCGGTGCCGACCCCAGCATCTACAATCACCGGCACATTGACGGTTTCCATGATCAACCGAATGTTATAGGGGTTACAAATCCCCAGGCCAGAGCCGATAGGGGCCCCCAGGGGCATGACCACTGCAGCGCCAGCATCCTCAAGCTTCTTGGCCGTAATGGGGTCGTCATTGGTATAGGGCATGACGATAAAGCCTTCTTTCGCCAAGGTACGCGTCGCCTTCAGCAGCTCCTCGACGTCTGGAAAGAGCGTTTTCTGGTCACCAATGACTTCCAACTTGACAAAATCTGACAGCCCCGCTTCACGAGCGAGCCGCGCGGTTAATATAGCGGAATCTGCGTCGTAGCAGCCCGCCGTGTTCGGGAGAATGGTAAACCGGTCGCGGTCAATGTAATCCATCAGCGTCTTACTGGTGCCCGGCAATTCCATGCGCCGCACGGCCACTGTGACCATATCAGCACCGGAGGCTTCATGGCACTGCTGCATCAGCTCCAGCGTTGGATATTTTCCCGTGCCCACGATGAGCCGGGACTGGAACTCTTTGCCGCCGATAATCAGTGGGTCTTCATACTTCATACGGCCTCCTCGTTTAGCCACCGCCAACGGCCTGGACGATCTCTACACGGTCACCCGACTGTAACACTGTTGTAAGATGGGCTGTGCGCGGTACCACCTCCATATTGACCGCTACGGCAGTCCCCTCGCGGTGGGCCACGCCCAGCTCTTCGAGCAGGCTACGCACGGTACTGTACTCAGGCACAGACCGCTTTTCGCCGTTAATGACTATCTCGATCATCATAGGTGACTACTCACCAAAAAAAAACCGCAGCGCGTGGCATGCGGCTATCTCTGCCCCGTACAGACCCCGGTGCTACACGGCTCCGGTTCAACGTCAGTACGAAGTGAACGGCGCTTCCCTACGCTGGCATTACCCAGGTCAGGTTCTAAGGGTTGTCACCACTATGACAGCGTCACATGGTCACTCTCAGCATCGCACACCCCTAGCGGTATGGCTAAACATAGCAGACCCCCCATATATTTGCAAGCCGCCCCTGGACCTATCCAGGGTAAGCGCATTTGAGAATTGAACGCACTCCTTTTCCAGGGTATCAATGGTCGCCATGTCTGTCGACTCTCACCGTGGAGAAGGAATGCCCATGGAAGAACCCGCTTCTGCTCGCTTGTTTGACGCTTTTGCGCACGTGAGTGATCCCAGGAGGGCGAACGCACGGCACCGGTTGTTCGATATTTTCGTCATTGCCCTGTGCGCCGTCATCAGCGGAGCGGAGGGCTGGGAAGACATGGAAGAGTATGGGCAGGCCCAGGCGGAGTGGTTCAAGCAGTTCCTGGAACTCCCGCATGGCATTCCGTCGCATGACACCTTTCGCCGTGTGCTGTCCCGGCTCAAGCCCGACGAACTGACGCAGTGCTTTGTGAGGTGGACCGAGGCCCTCCGCGAGTCGCTGGACGGAGAGATCGTTGCAATCGATGGCAAAACGCTCCGGCGCTCCTTTGATCATGCCGCCTCCCAAGGCGCCATGCACATGGTCAGCGCGTGGGCCAACGCCCATCGGCTGGTGTTAGGTCAACTTAAAGTCGATAACAAGTCCAATGAAATCACTGCCATACCCCAACTGCTGAAGATGTTAGATGTGGAAGGCGCCGTCGTGACGATCGATGCGATGGGATGTCAAAAAGAGATTGCCAAGACCATTACGGAGCAGGGCGCGGAGTACGTCTTGGCCCTCAAGGACAACCATCCAACGCTCCATGGGGAGGTGCAACTCTTGTTCGAGGACATCAAAGCGGAGCGCTTGGACCATGTTACCACTGCGCGTCATACGACTATTGACGCCGATCATGGGCGCCTGGAGACCCGCCACTATTGGATGACCTCCGATATCGAGTGCTTAGGCGTGAAGGCATCCTGGGCGAATATCGCCAGTGTGGGCCTGGTGGAGTCGTCCCGTGAGGTCGGGGGTGAGGTCGCCATGGAGCAGCGGTTTTTCTTGACGTCGCTTCCCTGTGATGCCATGCGTTTCGCCCAGGCGGTACGGGAACACTGGGGCGTAGAAAATTCGCTCCATTGGGTCCTTGATGTCAGCTTTCGGGAAGACGATTGTCGCATTCGCCAAGGCCATGGCGCACAAAATATGGCGGTCCTGCGCCATATGGCGTTGAATCTCTTGCGACGAGAATTGGGCCATAAACGAGGCATCAAAGCCAGACGCAAGCGGGCGGGCTGGGATCGAGACTATCTCTTTCAGGTGTTAACAGGGTAGCCAAATGCGCTTACCCTGACAGCGACACTTGTAGAACATGCTCTTCTATCACAAAGGTTTACGGGGCCGTAAAACACCACTGTCCCTTGTCGCTTACGCCCGGAAAGCCGCGATTCTACGTGGGCAAATTTGGGCAACACCCTGAAGTGACGTTGTAGGGATAGTCATCGCTTACAGTTCCTCCACGTCGATCGGGCCCACGCCATGAAATGTGAGCTTCAGGACCCCCCCGCAGCGCAAGAGGACCCTCGCCTCACCATGCGCCAAGGTATACGTCACCAGATTCACGAACCAACTATTGTTCCCCGCGACGGCCCACTCGCTCACGGTACGATGCGTGGGATTCGTTGGGTCGAATTGCGAAGGATAGGGTAGAATCATATCTTCAACGGTCAGAGGCTCCTGGAGAGTCTGCATAGTGTACTCCTTCTCGCCCACGGGCGAGATGAACAGGGTAGCGATGATGCACCACAAGTCGAGCCGGACGCTGCCCGTGGCCATGAGACTGAGAAAAACCGGCCTCGATCACAGCGTCGGCCACTTTCGGTCACTCAGCATAACCCGACAACGTCACTGGTTGACATATCATTTCAGGCTCTTGTTGGATTCCAGGGTCGTGGATTTGTCGATGGCGTACAACCTGACTTTTGTCATTCTCTCCTCCTTGAAGCCCTTATTTTTCAATAGCCTAAAAAATGAGTCCCGCTTCTCGGACAACGCGGGAGCATAAGACCCCGGAATCCAATAAGAGCGTCATTTCATTGCCACGAGACATGAAGGTTTGTATCAAGTATTTTGACAACTTTCGTCGCCGTAACCCGTTGAATTCCAATTACTTATAAACTCATTTTATTTCAATAGCTTGCAAGAAAAGGAAGAAAATCAAATAGTTGCACAAATGATACAGTTTGATTTAGACTTAAAATGTGCTTAAAGAGACACGGAAGGATAATGGTATAAGCCATTGAATTCATTGCTATTTTGGTCTTTATGCACTTTTACGTCGTACAGAAGCAGAAGGGGGTGGCCGACGCCATGATCAAGGCCAACTTTTGTAATCTGCCCAAACACGGTGAGATCAAGTTTGAGCAAGGACAGCCTTGATCTGGGGAACCGACCAATGGTCATCGGCGAGTTTGTCGACAATCCAGTCAACCAACTGCCCCAGCTGTTCGCCTTTGACCGCCCGACAGGCTTCGCCGATGGTCGTCAGCATGGCCCGAGCCCACTCCTGCGGACGGCTCTGGTGGAGCGAGCGCATCAGCAGACTGTACGCTGCGCTGACGAGATACACGTGGCGGGTCTGCCCCTCGCCGTTGCGCACCTGGCAATCGCCGAGCCCCAACTCCTGCTTGCCGTCCCGATGAAACGTCTCGGTGCCTGTCCAGCGGTGCCGATACACCAACACCATGCGAATCACCTCCCAGGTCAGCCGATTACTCACCAGCGCTTTGCTCGCCTCTGCATCGCCGCGCTCCTTCCAAAACAGCACAATGCGTACCGCATGCTTGACGTCCGGAATCCGCATCTGTTTACTGAAATACCAGTACCTTCTGTTGCCTACGCGCACCGGTTTCTTGGCCTGCCAAGGAATCTGGCGCGCCACCGCCTGCAGGGACTGCTCGCGTCCCTCAGACACTACCTTCCGATTGAGCTTCAGGTCCCCCACATAGCCCCGCTTGGTGCTCTCAATGTGGTTGAGGATCTTGGCACTGGTGAAATAACTGTCAAAGGTGAAGTCGCCAGGGATACCTCGGGCAATGGCATCATTGATCAGCTCGATACACAGCTCAGTATGGTCGGTAAATTCCCCCTTCGCGCACGCCTCTCTTTTCTTGAAGCGGCGCCATTCAATGGGATAGTGCGCTCCCGAGGGACAGACATAGTTGGAGATTAGGTAATCATGAGCGATGATATAGCGCTCGTTGGCATGGTCCCAGAACCAGCCTACGTCTGCGATCAGCTTGCCCGCATGATCCACCAACGTATTATCGATGGCAATCACGCCCCGCGTGCTGTAGCGGGTTTTGGGATCCCCCTGCAGCCACTGCAACCGTCGGTCGTTGAGGGCTTTGGCGTCCCACCCCACCTCATTGAGCCAGCGGTTCAGGCACGATTGGTCGGTCGTCACCACAAACGCGCTGTTGATCCCACTGACGGTCTTCTTTGCGGCAACCATCAGGCCGGTGAGATACTCGGCAAAGTGCCGTCGTTCCGGTTCGTTGGCAAACAGGTCGCCAAAGATTTCCACCGCGTCCTTGACAATAGTCGGAAAGTCCACAATGGTGGGCATCAGGGCAGCCTCCGCTCACTATCGAGTAGGTTTCTAGCTTCAGAGGTATGCTACCCACTATACGCTATGCAACCCGATTTGCAAAAGTCCAGGCATTACGTTCGTGCTCCCACGCCTTCGTTTCTTGTTGTAACATTTCGATCGTCGCGATGCGACGATTGAGACATTGCT
>Ga0081455_10003302_pt1 | contig 18664 bp, 16 predicted proteins | sample TabmetS3T2R1_FD_70207 | JGI IMG/M metagenome (GOLD analysis project Ga0081455, IMG submission 70207) | Tabebuia heterophylla rhizosphere microbial communities from the University of Puerto Rico - S3T2R1 | ecosystem: Host-associated > Plants > Roots > Rhizosphere ... | reverse complement strand
GGCATCCCGCCAAAGAGCGCGCGGACCGCGATCTTATTCCCGAATTCCAACAATTATTTTTCGCCGATCCGGGGAATTTTCACGTCCCGAGGTCCCTTTCGTGGGCGCATCAATCAAGCCCCAGGAGGTGAAATCATGACCAGCGACTTCGATCGACGCGAATTGATCGCGCTTGCGGGCCTTGGCGGCCTCGGCGTTGTGTTCGGATCGGCCATCGCGCCGCCGGCGGCAGCGCAGGTCTATGGCGGATCGACCACGGCAGCACCGGAGGATTTCTTCTTCGTCCAGCTCTCCGATACCCATTGGGGCTTCAAGGACGACGCCATCAATCCGGATGCCGCGGGCACGTTCAAGAAAGTCGTCGCCGCGATCAACGCGCTGTCGCGGCAGCCGGACTTCATCGTGTTCACCGGCGACATGACGCACACGACCGACGATCCCAAGGAGCGGCGCAGCCGCATGGCGGCGATGCGCGATATGATCAGCGCGCTCAAGGTCAAGGACGTGCGGTTTGCGCCCGGCGACCATGACGCCCAGAAGGACCGCGGCGAGGCCTATCAGGAGTTCTTCGGCAAGCTCAACTACACGTTCGACCACAAGGGCTATCACTTCATCGTTCTCGACAATACGTCGGACCCCGACCAGAAGCTCGGCGATGCGCAGATCGCCTGGCTCGCCGCCGATCTGCGCCAATTGGCGGCGGGGACGCCGGTCGTCGTGCTGACCCATCGTCCGCTGTTCGAGCTTTATCGGCCGTGGGGCTGGTGGACGCCGGACGGCGACAAGGCGCTCGAGCTGCTCAAGCCATTCAAGCCCACCGTTTTCTATGGTCACATCCATCACGAGCACCACACGACAGCGGTCGGCGCGGTGCATCACGCCACCACCTCGCTGATGATTCCGCTTTATCCCGCCGGCACCCGGCCGGATCGCACGACGGTGCCGTGGGATCCGAAGCGGCCCTACCAGGGCATGGGCTGGCGCACGGTGTCCGCGCGCGGCAAGGGCACCGCCTGGGATATCCAGCAGCCTGGCGTCAGCTGAGCTGAGAATGCCGAAAGGGCGGCGAAGCTCCTTCGCCGCCCAACGGCTCATTGTCTTGGCTCGCCTACTTCCTCGTAGCTGAGGCTCCAGGTTGGCGTGCCGTACCAGCGGCGCATCGGGTCGGTGGGCTCGTTCCAGCGCAACGATCGCACGAACTCGAACCCGGTGCGCTCGAACGCCTCATAGAGCGCCAGCTCGGCGTCGGCGTCGCCTGCCAATGCGCCTTCGGCGCAGACGTAGTAGGCCGGATAGAGATAGCGTGCCGGAAATCCATTCGGTGTCCGCTCGATGAGGAATGCGCCGCCGCGCGCGGCATGCCGCGGAAACTTCTTGCGCGCGTCGGGGTGTGGCACGCCAAGGGAGAACAAGAGCTTTCCGCCCGTCTTGAGATGCTCGATCCAGGCTGGCGCCGGCGCCGCAACAGCGAAGTTCACGTAGATGCGGTCGACGTCCTCGGTCAGCGCACTGCCGCCATCGCCGCAGATCACCGTCACGTTGCGCCATGCCGCGAGATTGGCACGCGCGCGCTCGGCGAGCTGCGGATCGAACTCGATGGCGGTGACGCGTCCGGCCGGCCCCGCGAGCTCCGCCAGCATGGCCGTGTAATAGCCGGCGCCAGCGCCGATTTGAGCGATGTGCTGGCCCGGCTCGACGGCGAGGTCGTTGAGCATCTTGGCGTGCAGCGACGGACTGCCGTTGTTCACGCCGCGCTCGGGCGCAAGCGTGATCACCACATCCTGATAGACATAGACCGGGTCGTTGACCGGTAGGGTAGCAGCCCCCGGCGGCCATTGCATAATCCGCCATGGCTCGGGCCCGAGAAAATCCTCACGCCGGACCGTCGCAAACACCTGCTCCAGCCGGTCGTTGCGGACGTTGGCGATGCCGAGCATCTGGCGCGCATAGGCGCGCCGCACGATGGCGAGCCCGTCCTGGTCAAGCAGCCAATCCGCCATGGCGCATCATTCCGCCGCCTGCATGCCTCCGGCATCGATGAAGCCGCCGGACTGCCGGCGCCAGAGCGCAGCATAATGGCCGTTCGCCCGCAACAGCGCCTCGTGCGTGCCCTGCTCGACGATGCGGCCGTGATCGAGCACGACAAGCCGATCCATGCGGGCGATGGTCGAGAGCCGGTGCGCGATCGCGATCACGGTCTTGCCCGCCATCAAGGTGCCGAGGCTCTGCTGGATCGCGGCCTCGATTTCGCTGTCGAGCGCCGAGGTCGCCTCGTCCAGCACCAGGATCGGCGCGTCCTTCAGGATCACACGCGCGATCGCGACGCGCTGGCGCTGGCCGCCGGAGAGCTTCACGCCACGCTCGCCGACATGAGCGTCATGGCCGCGCCGCCCGCGCCAGTCTTCGAGCATCGCGATGAAATCTTCAGCGTGAGCGAGCCGCGCGGCGCGGACGATCTCCTCCTCGCCTGCCTCCGGCCGGCCATAGCGGATGTTCTCGCGGATCGATCGGTGCAGGAGCGAGGTGTCCTGCGTCACCACCGAAATCTGCGCGCGCAGCGTTTCCTGTGTGGTTTGCGAAATGTCCTGACCGTCGATGAGAATGCGGCCACCTTCGAGATCGAAGAAGCGCAGGAGCAGGTTCACGACGGTCGACTTGCCAGCGCCGGAACGGCCAACGAGGCCGATCTTCTCGCCCGGGCGCACCGTCAGCGAGAAGCCCTCTAGGACGCCGGTTTCACGCCCGTAACCGAAGCGCACGTCCTCGAAGCTGATGCGGCCTTCACGCACCTCGAGCGCCTTGGCGCCGGCAGGGTCGACAAGCTGGAGCGGCTTGGCGATCGTGATCATGCCCTCCTGCACGATGCCGATCTCCTCGAACAGATCGGTGATCTGCACCGCGATCTGGCGCGACATGTTGGTGAGCTGCAGCGTGAGCGGCAGCACCATGGCGATCGCCCCGACGTCGACTGCGCCCTGCTGCCACAGAATGAGCGCGATCGCGCCCGCGCCGGCAATCAACAGCGCATTGAGCACGTTGAGGAGCGTGCCGAACATTGTGAGCAGCCGCTGCGCGCGCAGGAACACGTCGGTGTGACGCTCGACCGCGTCGCGCACATAGTTGTCCTCGTCGCGCGGGCGCGCGAACAGCTTGACGGTGAGAATGTTGGTGTAGCTGTCGACGATGCGCCCCATCAGCGCCGAGCGCGCCTCCGAGCTGATCTTGGAGCGGTCGCGCAGGCGCGGAACGAAGTACGACAGAAGTGCGACATAACCCGCGAACCACGCGAAGATCGGCAGCGTGAGCCAGAGGTCGGCGGCGGCCGTCATCACGATCGCGGTGATGCCGTAGACCAGCACGTACCAGAGCGCGGTGACGGAGGCGACCAGCGTCTGGCGCACCGCCGGGCCAGTCTGCATCACCCGGTTGGAGATGCGGCCGGCGAAATCGTTCTGAAAGAAGGCCCAGCTCTGGCGCACGACGTGGAAATGCGCCTGCCAGCGGATCAGCCCGGTGAAGGGCGCCGCGATCGCCTGGTTGGTGATGAGATAGCGCAGCATCACGATGCCGGGCCGCGCGATCAACACTACCACCGCCATGCCGACGAGCCAGAGCCAGGTCTCCGCCAGGAAGCGCTCGGGAGGGGTCGAGGTCACGAGCGTGACGATGCGGCCCATGAACCAGGGCACTGCGCTGTCGGTGAGCGCGACGAAAAACTCGATCACGAACAGCGCGATGAACAACCCTTTGGCTTGGCGCGCGAAATGCCAAAGGAACCCGAGCAGGCTCGCGGGCGGCTCCGGGTGCTCCGGAACCGCGGTCGGCTGCAGGTAGCGTTCGAAGCGGGTGAACATGCGTTGCGTCGCGGCCTAAGCCCTTGTCCTCTGGTTGTAATCGCCGTCGGTCAGGCGCAAGGCGCCAGATGTACCGTGCCATTGTTACAATCGCAACGCACCGCATTACGATTGCAACGCATTACTTTGGAACGACGAGCCCTTTTTGGGATTTGTTCGCTTGTCAGGGTGATCTGCTTAACCCAGCTAGGGTCATAGATCTCATGCTCTCAACCATGCTCGTTCAGTCGATGCGCGGTCTCATTGTACACGCCACAGGATGGCACCAGGGCGCTGTCGCGTGCGCCGTGGTGGCTTCCGCATTGGTCCTGGGCGTGCCGGCGCGTGCGGATGATTGGGGCGATTGCATCGGGAGAGCAGCAGAAAAGATCGAACCGGGCTGCACCGCAGTCATCGAGCGAGGCGATCGCAACACGGCGGACCTTGCCCAGGCTCGCGCTCGGCGCGGCGACTGGTATCGCCGCAACAACCGGCTCGACGAAGCGCGCGCTGATTTCGACGAGGCATTGGCGCTGTCCCCCCGCCTCTATGCTGCGGTGAGCGGCCGGGGATGGATTCTGCAACGGCAGGGAAAGGTGGACGAGGCGATCGCGGACTTCACCCGTGCGATCGAGATCGCACCTGGGAACGCGCAGGGCTACCTTTCGCGGGGAGATGTGTACACACGCAAGCGCGACTGGACGGCGGCGCTCGCCGATTTCGATCAGGCCATTGCACTCAGGCTTGGTGATCCCGAGCCCTATTACTGGCGCGGCATCGCGCTGGGCCGCATGGGCGATTTCGACCGGGCGATTGCCGACTACGACCAGGCAGTTGCCCTCAAGCCAGACTATGCAAACGCGTTTCTTGCGCGCGCCAACGCACACCGCAGCAAAGGCGGGCTGGAGCAGGCGATCGCGGACTACTCGCGCGCGATCGCGCTGGACGACAAGAACGCCAATGCCTTCTTCGGGCGCGGCGGTGCCTTCAATGCCAAGGGTGACTTCGACCGTGCCATCGCCGATTACGACCGCGTGCTGGCACTGTTTCCCAACCACGAACGGACGCGACAGCTGAAGGAGGCCGCGCTCAAGAGCAAAGCCGAGATGGCGCGGATCAAGGGGCCGCTCACCGAGGGGAAATCGGACACCGGGGCGACTCAGTCGCCCTCGCGACCGGCCGAAAAGTCTGCGCCCCCATCGCGGCCGCCTCCCGTGCCCGGAACCAAGGACGCAGCCAAGGGTCAGGAGTCCACGGATCAATTGGTCAAGCAGGCGTATGGATTGCTCAGGGAGCGCAAATTTGACGAGGCGATTGCGGTTGCGAGCCGGGCGCTCGCGGCGGCCCCGGAGTCGGCGGATGCGCTCCAGATCCGCGGGCGGGCGCACTGGCTGAAGCGCCAGCTCACCGAGGCGATCGCCGATTGGAGCGGGGCCATCGCCGCGAGACCCGACGACAAGAACCTCTACAACCTGCGCGGCGTGGTTCTCCTCGAGAGCAAGCAATTTGATCGCGCCTTGGCCGATTTCGATCGCGCCATAGCGATCGATCCGCGCTACCTGGATGCCCGCAACTGGCGTGGCGTCATCTTGCTGATCAAGGGAGACCCGGCCGGCGCCATTGCCGAATTCAAGGCCACAATCGAGATCGATCCCACGTACGTGTCCGCCCGTACCAATCTTGGCAACACCTATCTCCAGCTGGGCCAGGTCGACGAGGCGCTTGTGGAGTTCGACCGCGCGCTTGCTACACATCCCAAGCACTCTGATGCGCTGGCGGGCCGCGGCTTTGCGCTGGTGCTTAAGGGCAGGTCCGCCGAGGCGGCGAGCGACTTCGATCGCGCGCTGGAAAACAATCCAAACAATGGCTGGGCGTTCCTGGGACGCGGCGTTTCATTGTTTGTGTCAGGCCAGACTGACCGGGGCATTGCCGCGCTCGATCAGGCGATTGCCAAGATGAGCAATGAGCCGCAGCCTTACTCCCAGCGAGGTCGCGCTTTCGCTGCCAAGGGCCAGTTCGATCGGAGCATCGCTGATTTCAACATGGCTCTGAAGCTGAGGCCTCGTTACAGCGAGGCCCTCACCGGGCGGGCATTCGCCTGGATGAAGAAGGGCGATTATGCGCGGGCGCTTTCCGATATCGAGGAAGGCTTATCGGCGCAAGAGAGCATCGAGGGTTATCATGTGCGGGCGCAGGTTCAGGCGCTGCAGGGCAAGATCGATCGCGCCACGGCCGATTTGCGGAAGGCCCTCGGGCTCAAGCCAAGCAATGTTTTCGATGTTGAGGCGCAGAACCAAGCCCGCAAGCTGCTTGATGAGCTCGCCAAGCGCATCCCTTGCGGCGAGTTGGGCAAGCCCGGCCAGAGCGATACCTGCCTCTAGAGCCCATGCCTTTCGAAACGATCGGCCACTCCATCGCGGGCGCTGCGTTACCGCGCCGGCACAAGGCGCAGAATCCGCCCCGACGAGCTGTCGGTGGCGAGCCAGAGCGCGCCGTCGGGACCCGAGCGCACGTCGCGGATGCGCTCGTTGAGCCCCTGCAGCAGGCGTTCCTCGGGTCCGACCGTATCGCCGCGCACATCGAGACGGACCAGCATTTGTCCGGCGAGCGCGCCCACGAACAGACTACCGCGCCAGGACGGGAACAGGTCGCCCGCATAGAACGCCATTCCTGATGGCGCGATCGAGGGCACCCAGTATTTGATTGGCTGCTCCATGCCGGCTTTGTGCGTGCTCTCGTGAATCTTCGCACCGCTGTAGTCGATGCCATAGCCGATCACGGGCCAGCCGTAGTTCTTGCCGGCCTCTGGAATGTTGATCTCGTCGCCGCCGCGCGGGCCGTGCTCGTGCGCCCAGAGCTTGCCGCTCTGCGGATTGAGCGCGGCACCTTGCGCATTGCGGTGGCCGTAGCTCCAGATTTCGGGCTTGGCGCCTGCGCGATTCACAAATGGATTGTCGGGCGGCACCGAGCCGTCCGGCCGCAGGCGCACGATCTTGCCGATATGGTTGGCGAGGCTCTGTGCCTCGTTGCGATAGGCGAAGTGGTCACCCATGGTCAGGAACAGGTTGCCGTCGCGTGCTTGCACGATGCGGCAGCCGAAGTGATTGCCGCTCGACAGCGGACCCTCCTGGCGGAAGATCACCTTCATGTCGTCGAGCCGCGGCGTGGCGCCATCGGAGAGCTTCGCCCGCGCGAGTGAAGTGCGACCGCCACCGTTCGCCTGTTCCGCGAAGCAGATATAGATCGTGCCGTTCTGTGCATAGTCACGGTCGAGCACGACGTCGTGCATTCCGCCCTGGCTGCGCGCGAACACCTGCGGCACGCCCAGAAGCGCCGGCGAGAGCTTGCCGTCCTTGCCGACGATGCGCATGCGGCCCGGCTTCTCGGTGACGATGAGACGGCCGTCGGGGAGAAAGGCCAGCGCCCAGGGATTGGCGAGCCCGCTTGCGAACGTCTCGACCGTAAGGTTGCCGGCGGAGGAGGGATAGCTCTGCGGGGCCGCAGATGCGGCGGTCGCAACCGCGACGATGACGCCGGCAAACAGCCATTTCATGAACGCCTCCTCGGACATACGACGATAACAGATACGCAATGGTAGCGGTTCCGGCGCAAGAGCCGCGGTCACGTGTGGGTGATTGCGCGCAGCCCACGTCGGTGCGTGACGCTCAAGCCTGCCCGGATCAAGCCCGAGTGAAGAGGCCCCGGTTCACCCGATGTGTTGCGCCAGGAACGTAAGGGTTCGTTCGCGCGCCAGCCGGTGAGCGGCGGGATCATGGCGTGCGGTCCGGTTCTCGTTGTCGAAGCCATGTTGCGCGCCCGGATAGATGTAGACCGGCACCGATGGCTGCGCTGCGCAGAAGTGCTTGATTCGGTCCGGCGGCAAGGTGGTGTCCTTGTCGCCGATATGAGCGATCACCGGGCAGCGCGACTGCTCGCCGGCATAGTCAGGCATCATCGACCCGTAATACGCGACCGTGCACGCAAAGGTTCGCCGACAGGCGGCGAGCCAGGCGAGCGAACCGCCCCAGCAGAATCCAACGAGGGCAACCTTGCCGGCTTCGCCGACTGCGCTGCGTCCGGCATCGAGATCGTCAAGCGCAGCGTCAAGGTCCCACGCCTTGTAGGTGTGCTGCGCCCGGTCGTGGTCGTCCTTGGTATAGTCGTAGATGAGCCCTCGCTGCCGCCGATCATAGAGCGCCGGCGCGATCGCGAGATAACCGTGCGCGGCATAGAAGTCGCACACCGAGCGCAGATACGCGTTGATGCCGTACATCTCCTGCGCGATGACCACGCCGCCACGGACACCCGCCGCCGGACGCGCCAAATAGGCATCGAGCTCGTGTCCGTCGCGTGCTCTGAGCCTGACCATGTCAATGCGTGACGGACGCCGGCGCGCCCGGTTGCTTCAGCGGGTGGGCACGCGCAAATGCGTCCTCCTTGAGGCAAGCATCGACGATGCGGGTGACGGTCGGGTAGGGCGTCAGATCCACCTCGAACAGCCTGGCCCCGACCGCGTGACTGACCAGGCAAATATCCGCCATCGTGACGCTGTCGCGGTGGCAGAAGCGGCCGGTCTGCGGGTCGCGGCTGAGGGGGGTTTCGAGCGCCGCAAGCGCTTCGCCGATCCAGTGACGGATCCACTTGAGGCGTGTCGGTTCGTCGAGCTTGAGCTCTTTTTCGAGATAGCTGCGCACGCGCGGCACGATCAGGGGATGGGCGTCGCAAGCGACGATCATTGCGAGCGCGCGCACGCGCGCGCGGTCCGCTGGCTCGCGCGGCAGGAGCGGTGGGTTGGGTCGGATCTCATCCAGGTACTCCAGGATGGAGACCGATTGGAACAACGTGTGCCCAGTGTCGTCGATCAGCGCTGGAATCAGCATCTGGGGATTGAGGGCGCGGAAGTCGGCTGCGTGCTGCTGTCCCTTCATCAGATCGACGTTCACGACCTCGGGGGCGAGGCCCTTGAGGTTAAGCGCGATGCGGACGCGGAAGGTCGCGAGCGAGCGCCAAAAGGAATAAAGCTTCATGGCCGGATGTCCTCCCCTCGTGGGTCACGATGACGCATTAACGATTTTGCGGCCTTGCCAGGAGTTGATCAGCAAGTTGGTCAGGAAAGAGTGGCAGCGGTTTCTCTGTCAGAAAGCGCGCCCGCGCAAGACCCATGCGGCGCAGGAGCTTCCAAGCCACTGCGTCGCCCGATCACCAAGGAGGGTAGCGCGTGGCCTGAAACCGCGTCATGCTGAGCCCAAACACGACGCCCAATGGGGCACCAGAAGGAGGAGAGAGCCTATGACAGTCCATCGTCGGAAAGTGCTGAAAGGCCTCGCCGCCGCCGGCGTCGGGGTGGCGACGCTGCGGGCGCCCTATGTGCACGCCCAGGCCCCATTCAAGCTCGGGCTGCTGACGGTCAAGACCGGGCCGCTGGCGCAGGGCGGAATTCAGATGGAGCAGGGCATTGCGGCGCTGCTCAAGGAGAAGGGCAACTCGCTCGCTGGGCGCAGGATCGAGTTCATCTCGGCCGACACGGGCGGCAATCCGGCGGGCGCCAAGACCAAGGCGCAGGAGCTGATCGAGCGCGACAAGGTCAATGTCATCCTGGGACCGCTCGCCGCCTTCGAGCTGTTGGCCATCACGGACTACGTCCGCGACAACCAGACGCCGCTGATCAGCTTGGCGGCGGCCGAGGACGTGACCCAGCGCAAGGCCAATCCATTCGTGATCCGTCCTTCGGCCACGTCCGCGCAGTGCTGCCACGTCATGGGCGACTATGCCGCGCAGGAGCTCAAGTACAAGCGCGCCGCCACGATCTCGGAGGATTTTGCGTTCGGCTATGAGCAGATGTCCGGCTTCCAGCGGGTGTTCGAGGACTATGGCGGCCGTATCGTAAAGAAGCTGTGGCCGCCGCTGGTGACGCCCGATTATACGCCCTACATCGCGCAGATCGGTAACGTCGACTGCGTGTTCAACGGGTTTGCCGGATCGAATCCGGTGAAGTTCATGCGCTCCTACGCCGATCTCGGCCTGAAAGGGCGCATTCCGCTCCTCGCCGGGTGGACTGCGATGGACGATGCCCTGCTGCGCAGCCTGGGCGACGAGGCGGTCGGCGTGATCTCCGCCGCGTGGTATTCGGCCGATCGCGACACGCCCAGCAACAAGCGCCTGGTCGAAGCCATGCGGCGAGACTACAACGTCCTTCCCGGCGGCTACTCGGCCGGCATGTATATCGCCGGCCAATGCGTCGAGGCTGCCATCCAGAAGATCGGCGGCAAGGCCGACGATCGCAAGGCATTTGCGGAAGCGCTGCACGAGGTATCATTGGTCGACACGCCGCGTGGCCCGGTTCGCTTCGACAGCTACGGCAACGTCGTCGGCGACGTCTTCATCCGCAAGTGCGAGCGCAAGGGCGGACAGCTCGTCAACACCGTCATCAAGACCTATTCGAATGTCAGCCAGTTCTGGACCTACGACGAGAAGCGCTTCCTGGCGGAGCCGGTCTATGCGCGCGATTATCCGCCGGCGAAGTATTTGGAGTAGCGGCTGCGGATCCCTCCGTCGTGTCGCAGGTCTGCGAGCCCGGGATCCATTGAAATGATCCCGGGTTCCTTTCGTGACGGTTGCCGGGGATAGACCATTCATGTCGCAAATCACAGCCGCGCAGGCCGCCATTCTGGCCATCAATAGCCTCGCCCTCGGCGGGCTGCTTTTCCTGCTGTCCTCCGGCTTCTCCCTGATCTTTGGACTGATGCGCATTCCCAACCTGATGCACGGCTCCTTTTTCATGCTGGGAGCCTATTTCGGCGTCACGTTGCTCGACCGCGGCACGAACTTCTGGCTGGCCGCGCTGCTGAGCGGGCTTGCCGTGGCCTGCATCGGCGGCATCATCGAACGCTTCCTGCTGCGCCGCCTGGAAGGCCAGATTCTGCCGCAGGTCCTCCTGACGCTCGGCTTCGCCTTCATCATCGCCGACATCTGCCTGATGGTCTGGACCGGCGATCCCTGGCAGCCATCACCTCCGTCAGAGCTGCGCGGCGCGGCACAGGCTTTCGGCCTGTTCTTTCCGCTATATCGCCTCGCCATCCTTGCGGTCGCCGTAGTCATTGCGATCGCGCTCTGGATCATGGTCGATTGGACGCGGCTCGGCGCCATGATCCGTGCCGGCGTGGATGATCCGCCGATCGCGCGCGTCGTCGGCATCAAGGTCTCGCAACTGTTCACGCTGATCTTTTGCCTCGGCGCGGCGCTCGCTGCCTTCGCGGGCGTGATCGGCGCGCCCTATCTCTCGGTATATCCGGGGCTCGATTTTGAGATGCTGCCGCTCGCGCTGATCGTGGTGATCCTTGGTGGCAGCGGCAGCCTGTTGGGCACGCTGGTCGGCAGCTTCATCATTGGGTTCCTCTACAACTTCGGTCAGGCGAGGTTCCCCGATCTGGCCTATGTCATCCTGTTCCTGCCCATGCTGCTGGTCCTCGTGCTGCGGCCGCAAGGCCTGTTCGGCCGGAACGTCGCATGACCGCAAGGCTGCGATACGCTGCGATCGCGGTTGCGCTCGCTTTGCTCGTCACTTTGCCGCTGTGGATGGGCAATTCCTACTACATCAATATTGCGAGCCAGATCCTGCTGTTCGCGGTGTTCGCGCTCGCGCTCAATGTGCTGGTCGGCTATGCCGGGCTGGTGTCGCTCGGCCATGCCGGGCTGTTCGCCGTCGCCGGCTATAGCAGCGCGCTGCTGCTGCAGGCCGGATTCGATCATCTAGCCGCCAATAGCGCGGCCATCCTCATCACGCTCGCGGCCTCCGCGATTTTTGCCGCGCTCGCCTTGCGCTCGACCGGGATCGGCTTCCTGATGATCACGCTGGCGCTCGGCCAGATCGTATGGGGCGTCGCCTATCGCTGGGCGAGCCTCACCAACGGCGACAACGGCGTGAATGTGGGCACGCGGCCGACGCCATTTGGGATCAGCCTCGCCAGCGCGCCGTCGTTCTACTTTGCGACACTCGTGGTCTTCCTGCTGGCGCTCATCACCATGGCAGTATTCGTGCGCTCGCCTTTTGGTGCGAGCTTGCGCGGCACGCGCGACCAGGCACGCCGCATGACTGCGCTCGGCTATAACGTGTGGCTGATCCGGTTTCTGGCGATCGTGTTCTCTGGCTTCTGGACCGGCGTGTCGGGACTCCTGTTCATCTACTACAACCAGTTCGTCAGCCCACAGGTGGCCGCGCTGACGTCCTCCGCCGAGGTCCTGCTCATGGTGATCTCGGGCGGCACCGCCACCCTGTTCGGCCCGATCGTTGGCGCCGCCATCGTGGTGATCATGAAAAATGTGGTGAGCGCTTATATCGAGCGCTGGAATCTCGTCCTCGGCGTGATCTTCGTGGTCATCATCAGCTTCATGCCGGAAGGCCTCGTGCCGGGTTCGGTGCGGCTTGCGCGCTGGCTGTGGCAGGCAAGCCGCTTCGGCGCAACCGCCGTGCGGTCGAGCGAGGAGCTCAAGCCATGACCGCGCTTGCCGTGAGAAATCTCTGCAAACAGTTCGGCGGACTGCGGGTCACCGCCAATGTCAACCTGACGGTCGAGCCCGGGGAGCGGCGCCTGATCATTGGCCCCAACGGGGCCGGCAAGACCACCCTGTTCAACCTGATCACCGGGGAGATTGCGCCCGATTCCGGCTCGATCCGGCTGTTCGACCGGGATATCACTTGGGTCTGGTGCCATCGGCGCACCCATCTCGGCATGGCGCGCACCTATCAGATCATCACGCTGTTCGCCAACGACACCATCCTGCGCAACGTGACGCTTGCGCTGCTTGGCCTGTCGCGGCTGCGCTGGAGCGTGTTCAAGGATCTCGAGCAGCAGCATGCGGTGGTCGAACGCGCCCGCGCCGCGCTCGCCCGCGTCGGGCTCGGCCACATCGCGGATCGACCGCTGTCGCAGACCTCCTATGGCGAGCGTCGGCGGGTCGAGATCGCGATGGCGCTGGCGCAGGATCCCAAGGTGCTCCTGCTCGATGAGCCGTTCGCCGGTCTCTCGATCGACGAGCGGCGGGATGTGCGGCAGCTGCTCAATGCCATTCCGCGCCAGGTAACGGTCGTGATGATCGAGCACAATATGGATGTTGCGCTCGATTGGGCCGAGCGCATTACGTTGTTGCACTTCGGCGAGGTCATCGTCGAAGGCACGCGCGCCGAGGTGGTCGCCAACCCGCGTACCCGGGAGGTGTACCTTGGCCACTAACGCCTTTGCCCTGAACGGGATCGACGCCTTCTATGGGGATAGCCACGTCCTCGAGAAGGTCTCGTTCTCGCTCGGCGAAGGGCGCCTGCTCGGCCTCCTTGGCCGCAATGGCGCCGGCAAATCGACCTGCATGAATGTCGCCGTCGGTCTGTTGCCGCCGCGCGGTGGCACGGTCGAGCTCTTCGGCCGCGATGTCTCGCACTTGCCGCCGGAGCTGATCGCGGCGCGCGGACTTGCGCTGGTCCCGCAAGGGCGCCGCATCTTCAAAAGCCTCACCGTGCGCGAGAACCTCGCGGTTGCGGCGCGCCGGCCTGATCCTGGGAGCCGGCACGCGCCGTGGATAGCCGAGACGGTGTTCGCCATGTTCCCGCGGCTCGCTGAGCGCAGGCGACAGATCGCGGCTTATCTCTCCGGCGGCGAGCAGCAGATGCTCGCCATCGGGCGCGCCCTGATGGCCAATCCGCGGGTGCTGCTGATGGATGAGCCGTCCGAGGGGCTCGCGCCGCAGATCGTGGCCGACGTCATGGCGACGATCCGCAGGCTCAAGGAGAGCGGCCTTTCCATCATACTGGTCGAGCAAAATCCGACCCTCGTGTTTGATGTCGCCGACGATGTCGTGGTGCTCAACAGCGGGCGCGTAGTCGTCGTTTCGACGGCCACGGAACTCAAGCACAACGGCGCCGACCTGAGTCAGCATCTCGGGGTGTTCTAGAGGAGTGTCATGCGAACGTTTCTGGCTGCCGTTGCCGTGCTCGCTACTATGAGCGCAACCGCGCACGCGCAAACCTATCCCTCACGCCCGGTGTCGGTGATCGTGACTTATCCGCCCGGTGGCCCGGTCGATACGGTGGCACGCATCGTCACCGACCACATGCGCGCGACGCTCGGACAGCCGTTCGTGATTGAGAACGTGGGCGGCGCCGGCGGCAGCCTCGGGGTCGGCCGGCTCGCGCGCGCGGCGCCCAACGGCTACACCATCGGCGTCGGCGATATCGGAGCTTTTGTCCTCAACGGTGCCGTCTATGCGCTGCCTTACGATCTCCTCACCGAGTTTGAGCCGATCGCCTTGCTTGCCATGAGCCCGCTCCTGGTGCTGGCCAGGAATACGATGCCGGCGAAGGATCTCAGGGAGCTCACCGTTTGGCTCAAGGCCAATCAGGACAAGGTTTCGCAGGGCCATATCGGGTCAGGGACGCTCTCGCACCTGTGCGGGCTCTACATGCAATCGACCGCGGGCGCGACCTGGCCGTTCGTGCCTTATCGCGGCGCGGCGGCCGCGCTGCAGGATTTGACCGGCGCACAGATCGACTTGATCTGCGCGGCGCCAGGCGGAAGCGCGCTGCCGCTGGCGCGCGAGGGCCGGATCAAGGCCTATGCGGTGATGGCCGGCACGCGCCTCCCCAGCGCACCCGAGATCCCGACCGCCGACGAGGCCGGCTTGCCCGGCTTTCATCTCTCGTTCTGGCAGGCGATGTGGGCGCCCAAGGGCACACCCAAGGACATGATTGCGACGCTCAACGCAGCCGTCGTCGCCGCGCTCGCCGATCCGGCGGTGCGCGGCAAGCTCGCAGACCTCGGCCAAGTGATCCCGCCGCGTGCCGAACAGACTCCGGACGCGCTCGGGGCGCTGCGCAAGGCCGAAGCCGACAAATGGTGGCCGATCATCAAGGCGGCCGGCATCAAGCCGGAGTGACCGCGGGTAACCGCGCGAGCCACTGCAATGCCCCTCGGCCGGCGGCAGCGCCGGTTGCAAAGCATGCCTGCAGCAGGTAGCCGCCGGTCGGTGCTTCCCAATCGAGCATCTCGCCGGCGACGAACGTGCCGGCGTGGCGGCGCAGCATGAAATTTGCGTCGGCCTCGTCGAACGAGATGCCGCCCGCCGTGGAGATCGCCTTGGTTATCGGCTCGATGCCGGCGAGGCGAATGGGCACGGCCTTGATCAGGCTCGCAAGCGTCGCCGGAGCAAGCTGCGGTAGCTCCGTTGACGCTTCACGCAGCAAACCGATTGCTGCTGGCGACAGGCTCGCGGCCTTCCGCAGCACATTCGCGAGCGACTGCTTGCGGCGCGGTGCGCTGAGCTTCTGCTCCAGCGCAGCCGCGCTGCGATCCGGACATAGATCGATGTGCAGCACGGCATGGCCTGCAGCCACGATCGCCTCGCGCAGCACGGCGGACAGCGCATAGAGCCCGCCACCTTGCAGTCCCTGTTTGGTGATCATCGCTTCGCCGCGCACCGAGCGGCCACCAAATGAGAGCGCGATTCGCTTCAGCGGCTGGCCCTCGAAGCGGCTACGGAAGACATCGGACCAGTTGACCAGAAAGCCGCAATTTGCCGGGCGCAGCGGTGTCACCGCGATGCCGGCATGAGCCACGGCAATGACCCAGCCGCCATCGGAGCCGAGCCTCGGCCAGCTCGCGCCACCCAGTGCGAGCACGCTTGCATCGGCCGTCACAGCCGTGCGCCCGTCCGGCGTATCGAAGATCAGTCCCCTGGCTTCATCCCAGCCGACCCAGCGATGCCGCAGCTTGAATGTCACCCCCATCGTGTCGAGGCGGCGGAGCCACGCCCGCAGCAGGGGTGATGCCTTCATGGCCTGCGGAAACACGCGGCCGCTCGATCCCACGAAGGTCGGCTGACCGAGCTCGCCGCTGAAAGCGCACAGATCAGCGGGCGAGAACGCCTCGATCGCGGACCGGAGCCGCAGCTCCGCGCCACCGTAACGCTGGAGAAATTGTTCAATAGGCTCGCTGTGCGTCAGGTTGAGACCGCCACGTCCCGCGAGCAGGAACTTGCGCCCGACGGCCGGCATTTGATCGTAGATGGTGACGCACGCTCCACCATGCGCCAGCACGTCGCTCGCCATCAGTCCGGCGGGCCCGCCTCCGACAATGGCTACGTGATGTCCGCTCGCGCCGGCCATGCCGGCTCATAGCGAGCGCGTGCACGTCTGCCTAGCGGTCGTGAATAGCAATGAATGGCGCGGGCTGCGAGGCGGTGCGCGCAATGAGCCCGTCAGCGCGCGCGATGCCGATCGACACCGCCGTGAGGGCGATCAGGGTGGAGAGCGCCAGGCCGAGCGTTGCAAACAGCTCGACCGGGCGGGTCGAGGGACTATTGGACATGATGGATCTCCGCGAATCACGAACGACGAGTTGTCGCAAAGCTCTATCCAGATACCGGCGTCTGTTCGTCCGGACTTGGGCGAAGCCGTTGATGAATAAGGGCGATTTCGTGGATTTTGGTTAATAAAGCGTTAACGGCCGCTTGAAAGCCGCTTGAAACGTGCCTCCCTTCGGGCAGGGCGCGCCAATCTTCGTGATAAGCTCCTCGTCAAGGCGCACCAAGAACGCCGCGCGACTCGCCACCAGGGAGGACCACGATGAAAGCAATCTGCGGCGTTGCCGCGCTGTCGCTATTGCTGATGGCAGGCGTAGCCGCCGCCCAGACCAGCTACCCGGAGAAGCAGGTGCGCGTGCTGGTCGGCTTTGCGGCCGGGGGTCCTGCCGACATCGCCGCTCGAGTCGTCGCGGATGGGCTCAGCGAAGCCTGGGGCAAGCCGGTGGTGGTGGAGAACGTGACCGGCGCTGCCGGCAATGTCGCCACCGAGCGTGTCGCCAAGGCGGCGCCGGATGGCTACACGCTGGTGATGGTTGCCTCGCCGCCGATCGTTACCAATGTCAGCCTCTACGACAAGGTGTCATTCGACCCAGTCAAGGATCTCGCCCCCATCTCGCAGGTCTGTTTCACGCCCAACATTCTCGCCCTCAACAACGATGTGCCGGCAAAGAGCGTTCAGGAGCTGGTTGCTTTCGCGCGTGCCCGGCCAGGCGAACTCACCTTCGGCTCGGCTGGCATCGGGACCTCGCAGCATCTGGCCGGCGAGCTGTTCAAGGTGATGGCGGGCGTCAATCTCCAACACGTGCCGTACAGGGGCATCGCGCAGGTGATGCCGGACTTGCTCGGCGGCCGCCTGACCATGGTGTTCGGCAACATCTCGGCAGTGCTGCCGCTGAGCCGCGAGAACAAGGTGCGCGCGCTCGCGGTCACCTCGATCAAGCGTTCGGCATTCGTGCCAAATCTGCCGACCATGGCCGAGCAGGGCTTTCCCGGCTTCGACCTGACCGCCTGGTTCGGCCTGATGGCGCCGGCCGGGACGCCGGCGCCGGTGGTTGCGAAGCTTCATGCAGAAACGGTGAAGATCCTGGCACGCCCCGCCATACGCGAGAAGTTCGGTGCCCTCGGCATGGAGGCCATCGGCAGTACGCCCGCGCAATTCGCCGATGTCATCAAGGCCGAGATTCCGGTCTGGGCGAAGGTCATCAAGGCCGCCGGTGTGAAGGCGACCGAGTAGTCTCATTCTGCTGCAACGGAGCGCGGCTCATCGGCCTCCTCCGGCTGGCGGCGCTCGCCGCTGAGCCACCGCTGCAGGCGGTCGAGATAGAGATAGATGACCGGCGTCGTGAACAGCGTCAGCAGCTGGCTCATGGTGAGCCCGCCCACCATCGCGTAACCCAAGGGTTGCCGCAGCTCCGAGCCGGAGCCAGTCCCGAGCATCAGCGGCAGACCGCCGAGCAGTGTCGCCATGGTGGTCATCATGATCGGCCTGAAGCGCTGCAGACAGGCCGCATGAATGGCGGCTTCCGGCGACATGCCTTCGCGCTCGCCCGTGATGGCGAAATCGACCAGCATGATTCCGTTCTTCTTCACGATTCCGATCAGCAGAATGATTCCAATGATGCCGATCACCGACAGGTCGAACCCGCCGGCGTACAATGCCAGAAGCGCGCCGACGCCGGCTGACGGCAGCGTCGAAAGAATGGTCAACGGGTGAATGTAGCTCTCGTACAGCACGCCGAGGATGATGTAGACGACGAAGAGCGCGGCCACGATGAGGATCGGTTCGCTTGAAAGCGAGTCCTGGAAGGCCTGAGCATTGCCCTGGAACGTGCCGATCAGCGACGACGGCTTGCCGAGCTCGTTTTCCGCGCGGGTGACCGCCTCCACCGCCTGACCAAGCGACGTGCCCGGCGGAAGATTGAACGACAGTGTCACCGCGGGAAACTGCGCCTGATGCGAAACCGAAAGCGGGCCGGTGCGGCTCATGTCGACATTCACCAGCGTGGAGAGCGGAATCGCCGGCCCGTTATTCGAGGCCTTCACATATAGCTGATCAAGCACCGCGGGATTTTGCTGTAGAGCAGGAAGCGCTTCGAGCACGATGAAATACGCGTTGGTCTGCGTGAAGTACTGGCCGACCTGGCGCTGCCCGAAGGCGTCGTTGAGCGTATCGTCGATCACCTGCGGCTGGATGCCGAAGCGCGCGGCCGCGTCGCGGTTGATCGTGATCGTCAGCTGCGGCGCATTGGATTGCTGGTCCGTCGATACGTCGGCGAGCTCGGGCAGCGTCTTGAGCTTGGCGAGCATCCGTGGCGCCCAGGTGTTGAGCTCCTCCAGATTGGCGTCCTGCAACGTGTATTGAAATTGGCCGCGGGAGATGCGCCCACCCACGGTGATGTCCTGCGAGGGCTGCAGGAACAGGTTCGCGCCCTCGACCTTGGCAAGCTGCGGGCGCAGGCGATTGATCACATCGAGCGCAGTGG
>Ga0081455_10002141_pt2 | contig 18668 bp, 14 predicted proteins | sample TabmetS3T2R1_FD_70207 | JGI IMG/M metagenome (GOLD analysis project Ga0081455, IMG submission 70207) | Tabebuia heterophylla rhizosphere microbial communities from the University of Puerto Rico - S3T2R1 | ecosystem: Host-associated > Plants > Roots > Rhizosphere ... | reverse complement strand
CTTGGCCGCTGCGATCACGCCGGCAATATCGAGATAGGCGGCTGCGCCTTTTCCTTTAAGAGCGACCGCTTCATCGACGCGGCGGACATGGAGCGAGGTGGCGTCGTCATCAGAATGGATGCCGACGGTGGGGATTCCAAGCTCGGCGGCGGCCTGTGCAATGCGGATGGCGATCTCGCCGCGATTGGCGATTAGGAGCGTTTTGGGCATGTCTGATGTCTTGGAGTAGAACTCGTCATGGCGAAAAGGCTGCTCATTGTGGCGCACGCGCCGTCAGAGAACACGCTTTCCCTGCGCGAGGCCGTGCAGCGCGGCGCGCTGAGCGAAACGGAGATCGAGGTGCGCGTCGCCGCGCCCCTGCAGGCCGGTCCGGACGATGTGCTGACCGCCCAGGCCCTCATCCTCGGCACGACCGAGAACCTGGGCTACATGAGCGGCGCGCTGAAGGACTTCTTCGACCGCTCGTACTATCCGCTGCTGGAGAGGACGCAGGGCCTACCCTACGCGCTCTATGTCCGCGCCGGCAGCGACGGCACCGGCACGCGCCGCGGAGTCGAGACGATCACCACGGGCCTGCGCTGGCGCGCCGTCCAGGAGCCGCTCATCTGCCGCGGCGCCTGGCAACCCGTTTTCGTCGAGCAGTGCGAGGAGCTGGGGGCGGCGATGGCTGCAGGCCTCGCCGCCGGTATCTTCTAGCTCTAGTCGTCGGCCGCCATCTTCAGGTCCTCGGGCTCGAGCGCGTCAAGGACCTTGGGCGGCGACATGGGCAGGCTCGAGAGACGCAGGCCCAGGGCGCCATGAATGGCATTGGCGACCGCCGCCATCACCGGCACCAGCGGCACCTCGCCGACTCCGCGGACACCCTGCGGATGCTTTGGATTGGGAACCTCGATCATGACCGTATCGATCTTCGGCAGGTCGGAGGTAACGGGCATACGGTAGTCAAGGAAGCCGGGGTTATCGAGCTTGCCGTTCTTGTCGTAGATGTACTCCTCGCTCAATGCCCAGCCGATGCCCTGGGCGACACCGCCCTGCATCTGGCCTTCGACGTAGTCGGGATGGATCGCCCGGCCAACATCCTGGAAAGCCGTGTAGCGGGTGACCCACGCGCGGCCAGTCGCACGGTCGACCTCGACGTCGCAGATATGCGTGCTGAAGCCACCCTCGGCGCCGGTCGTGTTGGTCGACGCGCTCTCGCCGATCGGTCCGCCGGTTTCGGTGGCCCGGGCGGCGAGTTGCTCGAGCGAAAGCGGATCAAACTGGCCGGCATTGTCGCCGGCCGGCTTGGCTTCGCCGTTCTCCCATTTGACGGCGTCGGGATCGATCTTCCAGATCTTGGCCGCACGACGTCGCAGGTCGGTGATGACCTTGTCCGCCGCCTGGGTGACCACCATGGCGGAGGCGAAGGTGACGCGGCTGCCGCCGGTCAGGTTCGAGAAGCCGACGCTGCTGGTATCGCCGATCAGCACCTGCACCTTGCTGTGGTCGATGCCGAGAATCTCGGCCGCGATGTTGGCCGTCGAGGCCCGCGAGCCGCCAATGTCGGGGTGGCCGGTCATCACCACAACCGATCCATCCTCGTTGATGCGCATCGAGGCGCTCGATTCGCCGCCGGCGTTGAACCAGTAGCCGCTCGCCACGCCGCGTCCCTGGTTGGGACCGAGCGGCGCCTTGTAGTGGGGATGGTCCATCGCCGCCCGCACGGTCTCCTGGTAGCCCATGACCGGATAGACGGGGCCGTGCACCGCCTTGGTGCCCTGCTTGGCCGCGTTCTTGAGGCGCAGGTCCAGCGGATCGATGCCGAGCTTCTCGGCCAGCTCGTCCAGCACGCACTCGACGGCATAGGCGCCGATCGGCGCGCCGGGCGCACGATAGGCCGCCACCTTCGAACGGTTGGAAACGACGTCGTAGCCCAGCGTATGGGCATTCGGGATATCGTACGGTCCGAAGGCGCAGCCGGCGGCACCGCGGATCGGCGAGCCCGGGAAGGCGCCCGCCTGCAGCCAATAGGTGCCCTGGCCGGCCACGATCGTGCCGTCCTTCCTGGCGCCGATCTTGACCTTGCTCATCGAGCCCGAGGTCGGGCCGGAGGCGCGGAACACCTCCTCGCGCGTCATCACCATCTTGACTGGCCGGCCCGACTTGCGGGCCAGCACCAGTGCCAGCGGCTCGAGGTAGATGATCGTCTTGCCCCCAAAGCCACCACCGATCTCGGCCGGGATGGCGCGGATGTCGCTCTGCGCCATGCCCGTCAGCAAGGCAGACATTGCGCGCACCATGAACTGGCCCTGGCTCGAGCTCCAGATCGTGGCCTTGCCGTCGACGACGCTGACGAGGCAGGCATGCGGCTCGATATAGCCCTGGTGAACGGCCTCGGTCTTGAAGCTGCGCTCCACGATCACATCGGCTTCCTTGAACCCCGCCTCGACATCACCCTTCTTGTGCTCGAGCGTGCCGGCGATGTTGGAGGGATTACCCTCGAACCTGACGTGATCGTGCAGGATCGGCGCGCCTGGCTTGATCGCAGCCTCGATATCGATCGCCCAGGGCAGCACCTCGTAGTCGACCTCGATCAGCTTCAAGGCTTCAGCGGCGATCGCCTGCGTGGTCGCCGCAACGGCGGCCACCGGGTGGCCATGGAACAGTGCCTTGTCGCGCGCCATCACGTTGCGGCACATCCAGCGCATGTCCTGGATGCCCAGCATCACCGGACCCTTGCCGATCTCGAAGTCGACAATGTCCTTGGACGTCATGACTGCCATGACGCCCGGGAGCGCCTCGGCCTTCGACGTGTCGATCGACTTGATTCGGGCGTGCGGATGGGGGCTGCGCAGCACCCTGCCCCAGATCATGCCGGGCATGGTCGTGTCGGCGGCATAGGCGGCCCGTCCGGTGACCTTGTCCGCGCCGTCCGGCCGGGGAGTACGCTTGCCGATCCACTTGTTGTCAGGAGCTTCGACGGTCATGGCGGTGATCCTGTCCGTTGGGGATTAGGGAGGGACCCGCAATCAGAACGGGTCATGAGTTCGAGATCAAGCCCTACTCGGCTGCTTCGCGGCCCTTCTTGTCCGCCGGCCCCTTCTTGGCTGCCGGATCGTCCATCATGACGGTGATGTCAGCCGCAATGTGATGCGTCGGCCCTTGGGCGGCCTGGTTCTCCTGCACGATGGTGCGGCCATAGGCCGAAACCATGGGCACGTTGGCCGGATCCACCGGCGCGGCACGCTTTTTGCGCTTCAGCGCCGCCTCGATGAAGGGGGCCAGCTCAGCCTGCTTGCGGGCGTCGCGCTCTGCCTGATCGGCTTTCAGCACAGGCATCACCTTGGCGGCGAACAGCTCCAACGAGTCGCAGATGTGCTCATGCTTGTTGCGGCCACCCTGCTGGATGAACACGACCTGATCGACGCCAGCGTCCTGGTAGCTCTTGAGATGCCCGGTGAGCTCGGCCGGCGTGCCGATCCCGCTGCCCTGGCCGACCGGCGGCAGCTTGTCCTTCGCGGCCTCGAACCGTTGCCACACATCGGTCATGCCTGGCTGGTGATGGCCGTAGACGTAGTAGTGGCCGAGCGAATAGCCAAAGAACTGGAAGCCGTCGGCGCCGCGACGACGCGCCTCGTCGCGGTCCTCGTGGCAGGAGAAGCCGGTCACCATGGCGACATTGGCATTCACCGCATGCCCGATCGGCACGCACTGATCGCTCTTGATGATGTCGTAATACTCGTGCGCCCATTTGCCGGCCTCGGCCGGATCGACGAAGGCGAAAGTCAGCGCGCCGATGCCGGCCCGGGCCGCGGCATGGATGGTCTCGCGTCGGCTGCACGCCACCCAGAGCGGCGGATGCGGCTTCTGCAGCGGCTTGGGTACGATATTGCGCACCGGCATGGAGAAGAACCTGCCCTTGAAGCCGGGATAGGGGCTCATGGTCAGCATGTCGGCGGTCTGCTCGACCGCCTCGGCCCACATCGCCTTCTTCTGGTCCGGATCGATGCCGAAGCCTTCGAGCTCGACGCGCGACGCCGATTCACCGGTGCCCCAGTCGACGCGGCCGTCGGAGATGAGGTCGAGCGTGGCGATGCGCTCGGCGACGCGAGCGGGATGGTTGTACCCGGGCGGCGCCAGCACGACGCCGTGGCCGATGCGGATGCGGCTGGTGCGCGCGGCGCAGGCCGCCAGGAACACTTCAGGCGCCGAAGAGTGCGCGTACTCCTCGAGGAAGTGATGCTCGACCTCCCAGATGTAGTCGATGCCAATGCGATCGGCCAATTCGACCTGGGCCAGAGCGTCCTTGAATAGCCGATGCTCGGCATCGCCGCTCCAGGGACGCGGCAGCTGATGCTCGTACAGAAGCCCGAAGCGCATGGCTGTCTCCTAATGAGCGGTCCACCCGCCATCTACGACGAGGCCGGCCCCTGTCATGAAGCCCGCATCGTCCGACGCCAGGAACACGATGCCCTTGGCGATGTCCTCGGCGACGCCGAGCCGGCCGATCGGGTGCAGGGCGAGCGTCGCTTGGCGCGCCTTCTCGGTGTCGTTGGTGCCCTGTTGACGCGCGCGCATGGCGAAGGTCTGCTGGCCCATGTCGGTCTCGATGAGCCCGGGATGGATCGAGTTGACGCGGATCTTGTAGCCCTTGCGGCCGAATTCGAGCGCCGTCGACTTGGTGAACAAGGTCACGCCGCCCTTGGTCAGCGAATAGAGCGGGTCGAGCTGCGAGCCGACCAGGCCGGCGATGGAGGCGAGGTTGACGATGGCCGAGCCGTGCTCGCTTTTCTGCCCGCTCGCCTTGAGATGCGGCAGCGCGGCGCGCGTGCCCAGCAGGACGCCGGTCAGGTTGACGGCGACGAGCTTGTTCCATTCGTCGAGCGACGCGTCCTCGACGCCCTTGCCGACGAAGATGCCGGCATTGTTCACCAGCACGTCGAGCTTGCCGAACTTCTTCACCGTGGCATCGAGCGCGGCCGCCCAGCTCGACTCCTGGGTGACGTCGAGGGGGACGTAGAGGGCCTGGCCGCCTGCAGCCTCGATCTCCTTCGCGGTCTGCCGGCCGCGTTCGTCGAGCACGTCGCCGATCGCGACCTTGGCACCGGCGCTCGCCATCAGCTTCGCTGTCGCACCGCCGATGCCGCGCGCGGCGCCTGAAAGGAACGCTACTTTTCCGTCGAGACGATTCATTCTTCCTCCTGCTGGGGGCGCGCCACTCCAGTGGCGCGTCTTTGTTGAGAGCAATGAAGATCGCGCCACTGGAGTGGCGCGCCCCCAGCTACTTCATCTTATTGAACGGCACGTCCTTGTCGACGCGCACGTCCTGCGGCAGGCCGAGCACGCGCTCGGCCACGATGTTGCGCAGGATCTCGTCGGTGCCGCCGGCGATGCGGAAGCCCGCGCCGCCGATCCATTGCGCCTGGAAGCCCGCCGCATGCGGCACTTCCTCTTTCATGATGCCGGCCGGGCCCATCAGCTCCATGGCGAAAGCTCCCATGTCCTGCATCTTGGGCGCCGCCACGATCTTGATGATCGACGATTCGGGCCCCGGCGTCTGGCCCTTGGACAGCGCCGTCAGCGTGCGATAGCGCGTCAGCCTCAACCCCTGTTGCTGGACATACCAGTCGGCAATCTTGGCTCGGACCTGCTGATTGCGGATCGCGGGCCCGTCCTCCAGCTCGGTGTCGCGCGCGAGCTCCATCAGCTCGTCGACATCGAGCCCGCCCGACGGCAGGCCGACGGCGAGGCGCTCGTTCATCAAGGTGGTCAGCGCAGCCTTCCAGCCCTCGCCGACCTTGCCCAGCCGCTGGCTGTCCGGCACGCGCACATTGGTGAAGAACACCTCGTTGAAGTTGGCGCCGCCCGACATCTGCTTGATCGGCCGGACCTCCACGCCGGGCGTCTTCATCGACAGGAAGAACATCGTGAGGCCCTGGTGTTTCGGGACTGACGGATCGGTGCGGGTGATGATGATGCCGTAGTCGCTGTAGTGCGCCCCCGACGTCCACACTTTCTGGCCGTTGATCACCCAATCGTCGCCGTCACGCTCGGCGCGGGTGCGGATGCCGGCGACATCTGAACCGGCGGCCGGCTCGGAGAAAAGCTGGCACCATACTTCCTCGCCATGGAGCGCGGACTTGACGTAGCGCTTGAGCTGCTCGGGCGTGGCATAGGCCATCATGGTGGGGATGCACATACCGAGCCCGATATCGAAGAAGCCCAGCGGCACCAGGTAGTTCGACTCTTCCTGCTGGTAGATCACCTGCATGATCGGCGAGCCGCCACGGCCGCCATACTCAGTGGGCCAGGTGATACGGGCATAGCCTGCCGCGGCCTTCTTGGCCTGCCAGGCCTTGGCTTGCTTCAAGAGCTCGGGATCGTCGTTGCGCGCCCGAAAGCTCTGCTTGTCGTCGCTCTTGCGCGTGGCATTGGCGTCAAGCCAGGCGCGCACTTCCTTGCGGAAGGCGGCTTCTTCGGGGGTGTCGTTGAAGTCCATCAGGGTCTCCTGCCTTAACTCCTCCCCTTCGCGGATTCCGCGAAGGGGAGGAAAGTTACGCCACGTTCTTCTGCTCGAGCCGGCTCACCAGCTTGTCCTTCCAGGCCATTGGCCCGCCGAGCGACAGCGCCATCACGCGGGCGCGCCGATAGTGGAACTGGGTGTCGGCTTCCCAGGTGAAGCCGATGCCGCCATGCGTCTGGATGTTCTCTTTCGAGGCGAAGTCGTAGGCGTCGGTCGCTGCGATGCGCGCTGCCGCGGCGGCGACCGGCAGGTCGGCCCCGCCATCGGTCAGCATCATGGCGCCATAGTAGGCATTGGAGCGCGCCAGCTCGAGCTTGACGTAGCAGTCGGCAAGCTTGTGCTTGATCGCCTGGTAGGAGCCGATGGCGCGGCCGAAGGCCTGACGCTGCAACGCATAATCGCGCGCCATCCACATCGCCGCTTCGGCCCCGCCGACCTGGGCGAAGGCGAAGTAGACCGCGGCGTCGTCGTACAGGCGTTCGAGGAGGCGCCAGCCCTCGCCTTCCCCGCCCAGCAGCTCCGCCGATGCGTCGTTGAAGGAAAGCTCGGCGTGCTTGCGTGCCGGATCGATGGTCTCGACGCGCTTCCTGCTCACGGCCGGCTGTTTCAGATCGACCAGCACCAGCGACACGGCGCGTTCACCCATGTTCCCGGTGTTGGGGCCACCGGTATTGGCAAGAACAATCGCGACGCTCGCGGCCTCGCCGTCAGCTACGGGCACCTTCTTGCCGTTGAGGCGGCCACCGCCGAAGGTCGTGCGGATGCTGCGCGGCTTGGGCGGCTGAGCGCCTTCCGAAACGGCCAGCGTGCCAATCGCGTCGCCCGAGGCCAGCAGCGGCAGCCATTTCTTTTTCTGCGCCCCGGAGCCAGCGAGCTTCAGCGCTTCGGTCGCCAGAACCACCGAGGTATCGAATGGCACCGGCGCCGCTGCGCGACCGATCTCCTCGGCGACGACGCAGAGCTCGAGCGGCGTCAAACCAAGCCCGCCATACTCTTCGGGGATCGTCGTGCCCGGCACGCCGAGCTCGACCAGGCCCTTCCAGACGTCCTCGGCGTGGGTCTCGTTGCCGTCGAGCACGCGGCGCACGACCTTGGTCGGGCACTTGTCGGCCAGGAATTTGCGAACCTGCTCCTTGAGCAGCTTCTGATCGTCGGAAAAATCGAAGTTCATGATGGCAAAGCCTAGCAAGCCCGCATGCATCGGGGAACGGCAGAAGGTTCCGACAGGCGGGCTCTGCAATGTGCTAGGGTGGCGGCATGGACACCGCACACATCAAGGACTGGCACGCCCACGTCTACTTCGACACCGCCTCGCGCGATCGCGCCTGGGCCTTACGCGAGCGGATCGAGAAAAGCTTCGACATCAACATGGGGCGCTTCCACGAGAAGCCCGTGGGGCCCCATCCGCGCTTCAGCTACCAGGTCCACTTCAGGAACGAGCAGCTGGCGCCGCTGCTGTCGTGGCTGGCGCTCAACCGCGGCGAGCTCACGGTCTTCGTGCATCCCAACACCGGCGAGGATCTCGAAGATCATCGCGACCGCGCCATCTGGCTCGGCCAGCAGGTGCCGCTCATTCTCGACGTGCTCAAGAAGAAGGATTCGTAGAATGGATTCGCTGCTACCGCTCGCCCAGAAGGTCGGCGAGAAGCTGAAGGCTCGCAAGGAGACAGTCGGCATCTCCGAATCATCCTCGGGCGGTCTTGTCTCGGCGGTGCTGCTCGCCGTGCCCGGTGCCTCGGCCTATTTCATGGGCGGCGCCGTCGTCTACACGCGGCCCGCCGGTGAAGCCTTCCTGACTGCGACCAAGGAGAAACGCGCCGGCATCCGCTCCTCGTCCGAGCCGTGGGCGTTGCTCGCTGCCGAGCTGGTGCGCGAGCGGCTCAACACGACGTGGGGTCTCGCTGAGACCGGTGCCGCCGGCCCGACCGGCAATTCCTATGGCGATCCTGCAGGGCATACCTGCGTCGCCGTCGTCGGCCCCAAAGGCAAGGTCGCGCGCACCTTGCGCACCGGATCGAGCGATCGGGCGGCCAACATGCGTGCCTTCGCCGCCGAGGCGCTCAAGCTGATCGACGAGCAGCTGTCGTGAGGCATCCGCGGAATTAATTTCTGGCATTATTGGCAGTCGCATCATCCCTCGGCGCACCTGATGCTCCCTCTCAGCCGGGGGTTACAAGAGCACTCAGCTCGTTACGAGTGTGGCGCAAATACAACAGGTGATTGCATGGAAGAATGAGGGCTCTACCGCAAAACATCCATGTGCCCGCCATCATTTATGCATACCCAGGTGGCGTCATTGGACGGTGTGGCGAAGGTCGCTGACGACACGGTCAAGCCAGGGAGGACACGAACATGGCTGTTACTGCAAGCTTTTCCCCCGGGACCGGCGTGCTGACCGTCACTGGCGACAGCGCGAGCAATGCGATCAGTGTCAGCCGCAATGCCGCCGGTACCATACTCATCAACGGCGGCGCGGTGGCAATCTCGGGCGGCACGCCCACAGTGGCCAATACCAAGCAGATCCAGGCGTTCGGCCAGGATGGCGACGACACGATCCTGCTCAGCGAAGCCAACGGAGCCCTGCCGGCCGCGCTTCTGGGGGGCGGCCTGGGCAATGACACGATGACGGGCGGCTCGGGCGGCGACCAGCTTTTCGGCGAAGGCGGCAACGACACGCTCCTTGGCAAGGGCGGTGCCGACCTGCTCGACGGTGGCGATGGCGACGACGTCCTGACCGGCGGCGATGGCGACGATCAGATCTTCGGTGGGGTTGGCAACGACCGCATGATCTGGAATTCCGGTGACGACACCGACCTGTTCGAGGGCGGCGACGGGACGGACACCGCCGAGGTCAACGGCGGCAACGGCGCCGAAGTCTTCACCGTGACGGCCAACGGCACGCGCGTGCGCTTCGATCGCCTCGACCCGGCGCCGTTCAGCCTCGATATCGGCACGACCGAGAGCCTCGTGCTCAACATGAACGGCGGTAACGACAGCTTCAGCGCCACCGGCAATCTCGCCGCGCTCATCAACATCACGGTCGACGGCGGTGACGGCAACGACACGATCCTCGGCAGCAACGGCAACGATCTCCTCCGCGGCGGCGCCGGCAACGACTTCATCGACGGCCAGCAGGGCAACGACACCGCCTTTCTCGGCGCCGGCGATGACGTGTTCCAGTGGGACCCAGGCGACGGCAGCGATACGGTCGAAGGCCAGGCCGGCGCCGACACGCTGCTGTTCAACGGCAGCGCCATCAACGAGATCCTCGAGGCGTCCGCGAACGGCGGGCGAGTCCGCTTCGCCCGCGATATCGGCAACATCGTCATGGATCTCGACGACGTCGAGATCCTCACGCTCAATGCGCTCGGTGGCACCGACACGGTCAGGGTGAACGATCTGTCCGGAACCGACGTCACGCAGGTCAATGTCAATCTGGCGGGAACGATCGGCGGGACCGTCGGTGACGCCGCAGCTGACACGGTGGTCGTCAACGGGACGAACGTCAGCAACACGATCAACGTGGTCGGCGCGGGGACATCGGTCTCGGTGGCGGGCCTGGCGACGCAGGTTGCGATCGCCAACACCGAAGGCGCGAACGATACGCTGGTGGTCAACGCGCTTGGAGGAGACGACAGCATCACCGCCACGACGCTCCCGGCAGGCATCGTCAGGCTCACGATCGATGCCGGAGCGGGCAACGACACCGTGCTCGGCAGCCAGGGCGCAGACACGATCCTGGGCGGCGACGGCAACGACTTCGTGTTCGGCGACAACGGCGACGATGTCGCCTTCCTCGGCGCCGGCGACGACGTGTTCGAGTGGGATCCGGGCGACGGCAACGACACGATCGAAGGCCAGGACGGTTCCGACAGGTTGCTGTTCTTCGGCTCGAATGTCAGCGAGAACGTCGACATCTCGGCCAACGGCGGACGGGCGCGGTTCTTTCGCGACGTCGCCACCGTGACCATGGACCTGGACGACATCGAGACCATCGAGTTCCGTGAGCTCGGCGGCGCCGACAATATCGTTGTCGGCGACCTCAGCGGAACGGACGTGACGCGGGTCGACCTCGATCTCAGGGGACCGCTCGGCGGTGGTGACGGCCAGGCCGACACCGTCACAGTCAACGGCACCCAAGGCGACGATACAGTCGGAATCACCGGCGACGCGGGCGGTATCACAGTGTCCGGCCTGCAGGCCTCAGTGAACGTCTTCTTCCCCGAAGCGGCCAATGACAGGCTGACGCTGAACGGCCAGGGCGGCAACGATGTCATCAATGCCAGCAGCCTTCAGGCCGACGGCATCCAGCTCACCATGAACGGCGGCCTTGGCGCCGACATCTTCTTCGGCAGCGCGGGCGGCGACCTCATCAACGGCGGCGACGGCGACGATACGGCACTCATGGGCGCCGGCGACGACACGTTCGTCTGGAACCCAGGCGACGACAACGACACGATCGAGGGCCAGGCGGGCATCGATACGCTTCAGTTCAACGGCGCCAACATAGCCGAGCACATCGAGATCTTCGCGAATGGCGGCCGTGTCCTATTCACGCGCGACATTGCCAGCGTCTTGCAGGATCTCAACGACGTCGAGACGATTGCCTTCCGGGCCCTGGGGGGCGCCGACAGCATCGAGGTGCATGACCTCTCGGGCACCGACGTCGACACCGTCAAGATCGACCTCTCCGCGGGTGTCGGCGGTGGCGACGGGGCGGCCGACCGGGTCGCCGTCGATGGAACGACAGGCGCGGATGCCGTGACCGTCGCGGCTGCCGGCACGGCCGCCAGGGTCAGCGGCCTCTCCGCAGTCATCGACATCTCCAACGCCGAGCAATCGCTCGATGTCCTGACCGTCGCCACCCTCGGCGGCGCCGATTCGATCACGGTCAACGACCTGTCCGGCAGCGGCCTTGCGCGGGTCAAGCTCGAGCTCGGCAGCGGCGGCGTCGGTGACGGCCAGGTGGATCAGGTGGTCGTCAACGGGACGGGTGGCGCCGACAGCATCGCAATCTCCGCCGCGAGCGGGGTGGTCAGCGTCGACGGGCTTGCTGCCGGCGTCGACATCTCGACCGCCGACGCCGGCCTCGATTCCCTGACCATCAATGGACTTGGCGGCGACGATATCATCACCACCACAGGCGGCCCAGGCAGCCTGGTCGGCCTCATCATCGACGGCGGCACGGGCAACGACACGATCAACGGCGGCCTCGGCGCCAACATCCTGATCGGCGGCGGCGGCAACGATTCCATCATCGGCGGCGACGGCGACGATGTGGCGTTTCTGGGAACGGGCAACGACCTCTTCATCTGGAATCCCGGCGACGACAACGACACGGTCGAAGGCCAGGACGGCGCCGACACGCTCCTGTTCAACGGCGCGAACATCGCCGAGAGCATCGAAATCGCGGCCAACGGCGGGCGCGTCCGGTTCTTCCGCAACATCGGCAACGTCATCCAGGACATCGACGGCGTGGAGACCATCGACCTCCGCGCCGTGGGCGGTGCCGACGTCATTGCGATGCATGACTTGTCCGGCACCGATGTCAGCAAGGTCAAGCTCGACCTCGGAGCGGCCGACAATGCGGCGGACCAGGCGATCGTCGATGCCACCGCGGGCGCCGATGCCGTGACGGTCACCGTCTCGAACGGCGTCGTCAGCGTCAACGGGCTCTCGGCACGCGTCGACATCTTCAACGCCGAATCCGCTCTCGACATCCTGGCCATCAACGGCTTCGACGGCAATGACACCATCAATGCGGGCGCGCTGCCGAACGGAACGATCAGGTTCGCCATCGACGCCGGCGCAGGCAACGATGTCATCACCGGAAGCAAGGGCTCGGACTTCGTGCTCGGCGGCAGCGGTGACGATCGCGTCATCGACAAGGACTTCGTCAATTTCGACGCCTATGACGGAGGCGACGGCATCGACACGATCGACTACAGCGGCATCACCTTCGGCAGCGGAATCGTGACGATCAATCTCGCGACAGGACAGACCGTGGTTTCGGGAGGCAACACGGAGACCATTGCCAACTTCGAGAACGTCAAAGGCAGCCAGGGCGGCGAGACCATCATCGGCAGCGCCGCCGCCAATGTGCTCGACGGCAACGGCGGCAACGACACGCTCGCGGGCGGCGATGGCGACGACACCCTCAATGGCGGAAATGGCAACGACAGGCTCGATGGCGAGGGCGGAGCCGATCTCCTGTCGGGCGGTGCCGGGAACGATACGTATGTCGTGGACAATGCCCTGGACAATGTCCTCGAGGCATCGAGCGGCGGCAGCGACATCGTCCTCGCCAGCGTGGACTACGTGCTGGGTGCGGGCCAGGCGGTGGAGTTCCTGCTGGCCAATGCCGGTGCCGTCGGCTTGACGCTGACCGGCAACGAGCTCAACAACACCATCGATGGTGGTGGCGGCAACGACGTGCTCAACGGCAAGGGCGGCGTCGACAAGATGTCGGGCGGCGAAGGCGACGACCGGTATTTCGTCGACAAGGCCGCCGATCAGGTGACCGAGACGACCGGCGGCGGCAACGACCAAGTGTTCACGGGCGTCAGTTATACCCTGGCCGCGGGCCAGGAAATCGAGGAGCTATCCGTCATAAACGCGGCCGCGACGACCGGCGTCAGCCTCACCGGCAACAGCTTCGCCAATGCGCTGAACGGCAACGCAGGCAGCAATGTCCTCGACGGCAAGGGCGGTGCCGACACCATGAAGGGTCGCGCCGGCAACGACACGTATTTCGTCGACAATGCGGGCGACGTCGTTACGGAATTCGCCAGCCAGGGCACCGATACCGTCAACGCTGGCGTCAGCTACACGATCGGAGACAATGTCGAGAACCTGACGCTGACGGGCGCCGGCAATACGCGCGGCACCGGCAATGGACTCGCGAACCATATCGTCGGCAATGCGGGAGACAATGTCATTGCCGGCGGCCTGGGCAACGACACCCTGACGGGCGGCAACGGCCAGGATTCATTCCTGTTCGATACCACCCTCACCGCCAACCTCGACACGATCGTCGACTTCGATGCACCGAACGACACGATCCGGCTCGATCGCGATATCTTCACCGCCTTCACCGCCACCGGCACGCTCGCAGCTGGCGCTTTCCGGATCGGTGCGGCCGCGCAGGATGCGGACGACCGCATCATCTTCAACGCAACGACCGGCGACCTCTTCTACGATCGCGACGGCAGCGGAGCGGGCGCCGCCGTGCGTTTCGCTCACCTCAACGGGAGTCCCACCCTCAGCAACACAGACTTCGCCATCGTGGCGTAGGCTGGACTAAGACGGGCGTTGCGGCGCCCGTCCGCCGGCCGTCATGCCGCCGTCGATCACGAGCTCCTGCCCCGTGATGTAGTTCGCGACCTCGGTGCACAGGAACAGCACGCCATTGGCGATGTCCTGCGCCTCGCCGACGCGGGTGAGCGGCACCGCCGCGGCCGCACGCTCGCGCGGATCGATCGGCGCGTTGCGGCGATTGCCTTCGGCGCTGGTCGGGATCTTGCCCCAGATCGGCGTGGCGATGATGCCCGGATGCACCGAGTTGCAGCGGATGTTGTCGGCGGCATGCTCGAGCGCCACCGACTTGGCGAGCAGCCGCACGCCGCCTTTGGTCGCCGAATAGGCCGCGAGGCCCGGCGCGCCGCGCAGGCCCGCGATCGAGGACATCAGCACGATCGAGCCGCCGCCCGCCTTCCTCATCGCCGGGATGGCGTGCTTGACCGACAGGAACACGCCATCGAGGTTGATGGCCTGCTGGCGCTGCCAGTCGGCGAGCGTCATGGTCTCGATCGGCGACATGATGCCGATGCCGGCATTGGCCACCATGATGTCGAGCCGGCCGAAATTCTGCTCCGCCTCGGCGATCACGCCGGGCCAAGCCGCCTCATCGCGCACGTCGAGATGCAGGTAGCGCGCTTTGCCGCCCGTCTTGAGGATGCGTTCGACGACGCTTTTGCCCAGGTGATCATCGACGTCGGTGACCAAGACGGATGCGCCCTCGCGTGCCAGCGTCTCGGCACAAGCTTCGCCAATGCCGGAGGCGCCGCCGGTGACGATGGCGGCCTTGCCGGAAACCTGTGCCATGGCGTCAGCGACCCTTGAAGTTGCCGACGCGCTTCTCGGCGTAGGACTTGATGCCTTCCTTGAAGTCCTCGGTCTTGCGCGTCCAATCCTGTTCGGTGAGCTCGCGCTCCGTCGCCGCCTCGGCGGCGTCGGCGAAACCGCGCCGCATGGTCTCACGTGTCGACTGCACGGCGAGCGGCCCGCCTTCGGCGATCTCTGTGGCCAGCGCCAGCGCCGCCTTGCGCACCTCGGCCAGGGGCACCAGCACGTCGGCAAGGCCCCAGGCATGCGCCTCTTCGCCGCCAATCCGTCGCCCGGTGTAGAACATGAGGTTCGCCTTCTGCTGGCCGACCAGACGCGGCAAGGTGAAGGTCAGCGCAAAGCCGGGATGGAAGGCAAGCCGCGTGAAGTTGGCGGAGAATCGCGCCTCCGCACAGGTGACACGGAAGTCCGTCATCACCGCCAGGCCGAGGCCGCCGCCGATCGCCGGGCCCTGCACGGCCGCGACGCTGGGCTTCTTGGCGCGGAACAGGCGTGTCGCCTCCTTGTACAGATGCTTGCCGCTTTCGGCCGAGCCGGTCTGCGGACGATTGGCGAAATCGGCGCCGGCGCAGAAGGACTTGCCCTGGGCACAGAGCACATAGGCGCGGACGTTGCCGTCGCGGTCGAACGCCTCGAAGGCATCGGCAATCTGGTTGATCAGCGAATTGTCGAAGAAATTATGCGGCGGCCGCTGGATCTCGACGACCCCGACATGACCTTCGCTGCTGACGCCGATGTCCTTGTAGGTGGCGCTCATTATTCTCTCCCAAAGGCTATAAGGTGGGCCGGATATTGCCCCGCTGCCGGGGCGCCCGTCGAGTTATCAGTCGCACTGGGAGGATCGGAAATGCCGCAAAGCGAACGCCCTGCACCAGGTCATGCACTTGTCGTGGGCGGAGGCACCATGGGCGTCGGTATCATCGCCACGTTCCTGGCCGGCGGCTGGAAAGTCGATGTCGTGTCGCGCTCCGCCTCTACCCGGGAAGGTCTGCCTGCGACATGCTCCCGCGCGCTCAAGTCGCTGGGCAAGCCAGCGGACACGTCTGGGCTTGCGACGTTTGCCACGCTGCCCGAAGCCGGCTGGTCTGCGATCGACATCGTGGTCGAGACGGTCACGGAAGACCTGCCCCTGAAACGGAAGCTGTTCGCCGAGATGGAGCAGCTCGCCAGGCCGGACGCCGCACTGACCTCCAACTCCTCGAGCTTCCCCATCAGCGAGATCGGCAAGGGCCTGAAGTCGCAGCAGCGCATGATGGGGCTGCACTTCTTCATGCCGGCGCATCTCATCCCACTGGTCGAGGTCGTGCGCTCCTTGCACACCGATCCGGCGCAAGCCGAGCGCGTCGGCGCGATCATGTCGTCGCTCGGCAAGCGGCCGGTGCAGGTGAAGAAGGACGTGATCGGCTTCCTGGGCAATCGCATCCAGGGTGCACTGATGCGAGAAGCGCTGTGGCTGATCGAGCACGGCGTCGCTTCGCCGGAGGATGTCGACGCGACGGTGCGGCTCTCCTTCGGCTTTCGCTATGCCGCCGCCGGCCCGATCGTGCAGAAGGAGCATTCGGGCTGGGACACGACCTGCGCCGTTGCCAAGATCATCTGGCCGGATCTCACGAACGCCGACGGCCCGCCCCCCATCCTGCAGCGCAACGTCGATGAAGGCCGCATCGGCTTCAAGACCAAGCGTGGCTTCTTCGACTGGGACGACGAGACGATCGCCAAGGAGCGTGCCCGCTATGAACGCGCGCTCGGCAAGTGTCTCGAGATCTTCCGCGAGGAAGGGATCATCTAGAGGGAATCTCGTTTCAACGGAACGACGGTCTTGCCGGCGGCGCGCTCAAGAGCGGGCCTGGAGACCCGCGATCCAATGACACCTGATGCGGAGCCGCTATCGTCCGCTGTGCCCAAATGCAGAAGGTCGAGCATGCTCGCGAATGTCGTCTGGTCCTGGGTCGTCACCTGGTCCGGGCGTGTGCCTACGAACTCGCGCGCGAACGAATCAAGGCGACGGGCTTCCGGGATATCGAGCCCAAGATCCGCAAGGTCGGCGGCGATGGCGCCAGGAACAGGATCGAAAAAGCGGTTGGTGCTGTCGAGTCGCGACGCGTCCCGCACCCGAACGAAGACGATTCGGGAGGCGGACGGCAGCGGCTCGTGCGAGAGGAAAGCCACACCGGACATGACACCGCAAAGGACGCTCGCCGGCGGGCCCGGCAGCTGCACGCTGATGAACACCGGCATGTCGCCATCAGGCTCGCGCAGCAAGAAATGCATCGATCGCCCGCTGATCGACACCTCGGCCGTGAGATGCATGTCACGGCCAAAGAAGGATTCCGTATACGCTGCAATCAAGGCCCCACCTCTGCCGGGAGCAAGACGCAAGGCGCCGCGCAGCAAACGGCCGTGGTATGGGGGCGACCAGACGGGCGAGTAGGCCGCGAAGGCGCCGGTCAGAGTCGCGGTGCCGCCAAGCAAGCCGGCCGCGCGGGGATTGCCACGCCGCGAGAGACTGTCCGGAAGGGCAAGCGTGGCGGCGTCGACGCCGGTGCACGCGATGAGCTCCGCGGCAAATTCCTCCGGACTGCAATCAGCGAGCCAGCGCCCGGACTTGGCCGAACCGATGACGAGGGCGAGATCCGCATACACCGAGGATGCGCGCGGCAGCGATCGCCCCTGGACCCATTTGCTCAGTCGATCGAGATCGCACTGGGTTGCCGGATTGACCGCTCGAAAGCGAGCGCAGAATTCCTTGCGCGAGTTGCAGTTCAGTGCCGCTGCAGCCATTCGCAATTTCGTCGCAAAGGCGACCGCCAACCCCCGCTCCTGTCTCCGTGTTTTGGCGATCTTGAAGAATTCGCAAATATCCGAGGAATGTCCAGGAATTTCCCAACGCCATCGTAAACGGATGCAACGGATTGGTGTATCGACAGGCTTCCATCTTGCGGAGAGGAAGCAACCAGATGTCACTCCGAATCAACGCCGAAGCGCCGAACTTCACCGCCGAGACGACCCAAGGACCGATCGAGTTCCACAAGTGGATCGGCGATGGCTGGGCCATCCTGTTCTCGCATCCCAAGGACTTCACGCCGGTGTGCACCACCGAGCTCGGTTATATGGCCGGCCTGAAGCCCGAGTTCGACAAGCGCAACACCAAGATCCTCGGCCTCTCGGTCGACCCGGTCGGCAACCACGAGAAGTGGTCGAAGGACATCGAGGAGACCCAGGGCCACAAGGTCACCTATCCGATGATCGGCGATCCCGAGCTCAAGGTGGCGACCGCCTACGACATGCTGCCCGAAGGTGCCGGCGCGACCTCCGAGGGCCGCACCGCCGCCGACAATGCCACCGTCCGCTCGGTGTTCATCATCGGCCCGGACAAGAAGATCAAGGCCATGCTCACCTACCCGATGAGCTCGGGCCGCAACTTCGACGAGGTGCTGCGGCTCCTCGATTCCTGCCAGCTCACCGCCAAGCATCAGGTGGCGACGCCGGTGAACTGGAAGAAGGGCGACGACGTGATCATCGTCCCTGCCGTCTCCGACGAGGCCGCCAAGGCCAAGTTCCCGGGCGGCTGGAAGGCACCGAAGCCCTACCTGCGCATCGTCCCTCAGCCCAAGGATTGATCTTCTGGACCGCGCGCGGTCCGCATGAGAAGACCACCAAGCAGGTCCGACATGGCAGCTGACAGCACTGTCCTGATCGTGGGCGCCGGGCCCGCCGGACTGTTCGCGGCCTGCGAGCTTGTTCGCCATGGCGTGACGCCGCGCATCGTCGAGCGCCGGCTCACGCCGCACCATGAAGCTCGCGGCACGGCCCTCCAGCCGGCGGTACTGGAGGTTCTCGACCGCGGCGGCCTGGTCGAGCCGTTCTTGAATGCGGGCGTGCGCATCAAGCACATTCAGCTGCTCGGCCCCGGCTTGCGCGAGATCGCCAGCGAGCATTTCGCCGGCGCCGGCTGCAAGTATGAGTTCCAGTGCAGCCTGCCGCAGTGGCGCACCGAGACAATCCTGCGCGAGCGCTTGAAGAGCCTTGGTCTCGAGGTCGA
>Ga0081455_10003301_pt1 | contig 18671 bp, 15 predicted proteins | sample TabmetS3T2R1_FD_70207 | JGI IMG/M metagenome (GOLD analysis project Ga0081455, IMG submission 70207) | Tabebuia heterophylla rhizosphere microbial communities from the University of Puerto Rico - S3T2R1 | ecosystem: Host-associated > Plants > Roots > Rhizosphere ... | reverse complement strand
GGAATTGAAAGTGGCGCCCGAGCGCGAGATTCTGGTGCGCTCGCCCGGCCTTTTCAAGGAGTACCACGGCGATCCCGAAACCACGGCGCGGGCGCGAAACACCGATGGCTGGTTTCGCACCGGAGACATTTCCACGATCGACCCTGATGGCTTCGTTCAGATCGTGGACCGCGCCAAGGATCTGATCAAATCCGGTGGCGAATGGATCAGTTCGATCGAGATCGAAGCCGTCGCACTCACGCATCCCGATATCGCCGATGCAGGCGTGATCGCGGTTGACGACGAACGGTGGGGTGAAAGGCCGCTGCTGATAGCCGTTCTCAGGCCGAACAAATCACCATCCAAGGATGACATTCTTTCCTGGCTTGCGCCGCGTCTTCCGAAGATTTCGCTGCCAAGCGCGGTGGAATTCGTCGGTCAGCTGCCGCGCAACGCCACCGGAAAGATCCTTAAGACGGAACTGCGCCGGCATTTTCGTGAGCACTGGGTCGCAGCCGCTCACCGCTGAGTACGCCAGTAATTTTTCATCGGAGCATATGGAGGAGGAAAATGGGGTATACGGAAACGCAGCCGTGGGCTTTCGTCGTGTCCGCAGCCATTGCCCTGTTGTCAGGTACCGGCATCGCCCTTGCAGAGGCCCCGGCAAAGGAGCCGATCCGGATCGGCCAGACCATGCCATACAGCGGGCCATTGTCTGCCCTGGGCGCCGTCGGCAAGGCCGAACTGGCCTTCTTTCAAATGATCAACGACAACGGTGGGCTTAACGGCAGGAGGATCGAGCTTCACAGTCTCGACGATGCATTCTCGCCGCCAAAGACTTTTGAGCAGACGCGCAGACTTGTCGAGCAGGACGATGTGCTCGCCATTTTCGGTTCGCTCGGTACGGCAACCAACAGCGCGATTCAGCGCTATCTCAACGGGAAGAAGGTGCCGCATCTGTTCCTGGCGTCGGGTGCAACGAAGTGGGCTGATCCCGAAAAATTTCCCTGGACCATGCCGGGGATGGTGACCTATGAGGCGGAGGGTGCGATATACGCGAGGTATGTGCTCAAAGCCAAGCCTGACGCAAGGATCGCAATTCTCTCCCAGAACGACGATTTTGGTCGTGATTATGTAACTGGATTCAAGCGGGCTCTCGGGGAGGGCAACCGGGGAATGATCGTCGCAGAGAAGACCTATGAGTTAAGCGCGCCGACGATCAACTCGGAGCTTGCCGCGTTGAAGGCCTCTGGAGCAAACACGTTTTTCGCGGTGACTCTCGGGAAATTCGGCGCCCAGGCGATTCGTGGCGCCGCGGAAATGTCCTGGAAACCCCAATTATTCCTGGTTCCCTATTCGAGCACAGGCCTCGCCATCTTGGAGCCGGCGGGTTTGGAGAATGCAAAGGGGCTTGTCTCGGCTTCCTATCAAAAGAATGTGGACGATCCGCAATGGATGAACGATGGCGATGTCCGCGACTATCTGGCGTTCATGCGGAAGTACCTTCCCGACGCCGATGCCCGCAATACAAACTACGGGTTCGGCTACATGCAGGGAAATCTGATGCTCGAAGTGCTTAAGCGGTGCGGCGACGATCTGACGCGCGAAAATGTCCTGAAGCAGGCAACGTCGCTCCGGAAGTTGACGATGCCCTTGCTGCTGCCCGGCATCGCGCTGGACACCGGAACTAACGACTATCAACCCTTTCAGCAGCTCCAGATGCAGCGGTTCGACGGAACAAAATGGAGCATGTTCGGCGAGATTATTAACGACCCTGAATAAAAGGTCGTGGCCCGCCGGTTTACGGACTCTGTCTGGAACCTCGGTACCGGAAAAAACTTTCGTGTCAAAGATCCCAGCCGAGGGGTGTAGACAGGCTTACTCTGGTCAGTTGTCAGTTGAGTCGATCATGAAGGTGGTTCGTGGCAGGCGCCGATACATTCACCTCTCGCGTTAAGCCCGATTGGAAAACCGATCAAGCGCAGTTATCACCCGACAGTCGATCTCAACGTCCTGCTGATAGATCTCTGTTCTGAGGAACTTCCGTTCAATCTCCAAGGTGTCTTCAGCGGCGTCGATATACCAGGATCGCGGTCGCCCATCGGTGCCACCGTTCCAGCGATAACCTCGCCGCGCCTGGTTTTGTAAGTTGTTTCAATCGGCTGTGATCGGCACGTTTCTGGCTGAGTATCCTCCAGCCCCAGCCAGCGCGCGGCGCGCCCGAGGCGGAGCGCTTCGTCGCTCGGATCGGTCTCGAACCTGGCGGCTCAAAGCAGCGGGCTTGCCGATTCTCCTCGTGGAGCAAAGCCTTGACGTGTGCCGGGCCGTCGCGGAACGACATGTCATAATAGACGATGGCCGCGTCGTCTGGAGTGGCGACACGCAGGCGCTCGACTCTGCCGACCAAGTCCTGCGCCAACATCTGACTCTGGAGGACGCCTAGATCACGGCAATCGTCTGGTCTCAACCTTGCTAGTTGATTGAGTGAGGAGCGATACGCACGAGGCATGCGCATACTTCACTTCCTTGGCGAGACCACCATCGAAGTGCGCAGTACGTACGCGCGCCGGCGCACCGGAGGATAACCAAACCAGTTTGGCCACGCCCCAAGCTGCGAGAGACGCGAACGCCCTGTCAGGTTTGAACTGCGACCTTCAATGCTTCGGCGCGGATTTCCTCAACGAGCCGCTCCTTCAGCTTGACGAACTCCGGCGCGGTCTTGATCTTGTAGGATCGCGGATGCGGGAGGTCGATCGAGATCTCCGCCTTGATGCGGCCGGGGCGGGAGCTCATGACGATGACGCGGCTGCCGAGGAAGATAGCTTCCTCGATGTCGTGAGTAACGAACAGTACGGTCTTCTGGTCGCGCTCCCAGATGCCGAGCAGCATTTCCTGCATGAGCATGCGCGTCTGATTGTCAAGCGCGCCGAAGGGCTCGTCGAGCAGCAGGATCTTGGGATCATTGGCAAGCGCGCGCGCAATTGCGGTTCGCTGCTGCATGCCGCCGGAAAGCTGCTTTGGCCAATGCCTTTCGAAGCCTGACAAGCCGACGCGTTCGATGAACCCGTCGGCGATCATTCCGCGCTCCGCTTCGGCCAGGCCCCGTTCGCGCAGGCCGAATGCGATGTTTTCGCGCACGTTCAGCCAGGGGAAGAGCGTGTAGGACTGGAACACCATGCCGCGATCTGCGCCGGGTCCTTCGACCTCGCGTCCATCCAGCAGGACAGCGCCGCTCGTCGGGCGATCCAACCCCGCAACGATGCGCAGCAGCGTAGACTTTCCGCAGCCGGACGGGCCGAGGATCGTGACAAAATCGTTGTTGCCGACAACGAGATCGGTCGGTTCCAGAGCCCGCGTCGGCGCGTTGCCGTGGCGTGCGGGAAAGGTCCTGGAGACCTGCTCGATTCTCAGCTCCGTCATGCCAGCTTCCACGGAAACAGCCAGGCGTTGAAAGCTTTGAACAGGAAGTCCGAGATGAGGCCGATCAGCCCGATGACGATAATTCCGAAAATGATCTGGCCGGTATTCAACAAGGCCTGGCTGTCGGTGATCATGTGTCCGATACCGGACGATGAGCCAATGAGTTCGGCGACGATCACGTAGGTCCAGGCCCACCCCAGAACGAGCCGAAGGATTTCGGCGATCTCGGGGGCCGATGCCGGGAGGAGCACGCGACGTATGATGCCACTGTCGCTGGCGCCGAGCGTGTACGCCGCTTCAACGAGATCGCGCCTGGTGCTTCCGACGTTCACGGCGACCATCAGGATGATCTGGAAGACCGCACCGATGAAGATGACGAGCAGCTTCTGGAGTTCGCCGATACCCGCCCACAGGATCAATAGGGGAATGAAAGCGGAGGCTGGAAGATAGCGAGCAAAGGAGACGAACGGCTCGAGAAAGGCCTCGATCGGCTTGTACGCGCCCATCAAGACGCCAAGTGGCACGGCTATGATGGCCGCCAGCACAAAGCCTCCGACTACCCGCCATATGGTCATGCCGATGTCGAACAGGAAGCCTTGCTTCGTCAGCAACTCCCAGCCTTCCTGCACCATGGTCAGGGGATTGGCGAGAAACGTCTTGGACACGTATCCGCCAAACGTTGCCCATCCCCAAAGTGCGACGAACAAAACGAAGAACGCAAGGCCATACGCCGCGCGCTGCTTCGATGTGACGGGTTCAAGCGGACGTATCACCGGCAGGATCCTGAAAGCAGTTCGATCGCGGCAGGCCCGCTTCCATACAGCGTGGAAGCGGACCGTACCCGCGCTCGCCGCGGTTACTTGATGAAGCTGGGGTCGAACAGATCCTCAACTTTTGGAATCGACTTGATCACGCCGATCTCGAGCAGCAGGTCTCCGGCCTCCTTGTTGAACGCCAGGAATTCGTTTGAGAAGAATTTCTGGTTCGCTGCCTTGTCCTGCCAGCGCAGGAATTTTGCCGAATTGCCGAACTGCTCGCCGGACTGCTTCACATCGGCGCCCATGATTTCGTAGGATTTCGCCTGATCGTTCGCGATCATGGCGAGGGCTTCGAAATAGCTGTCGGCGAGAGCCTGAGCCGCCTTCGGATTGTCCGTCAGGAATTTCGGCGTGCAGCCGAACGTGTCCATCACCATCGGATAGTCGAGCGTGGTGGCGATGATCTTGCCTTTGTCCGGCGCGGCACGGACCGTCGAAAGGTAGGGCTCGTAGGTCATTGCCGCGTCGTTCTGTCCGGACACGAAAGCCTGCGCGGCGGCCGCCGGCTCCAGGTTCACGATGGTCACGTCCTTGAGAGAAAGACCGTTCTTCTTGAGTATCCAGGCCAGGGCGAAATAGGGCGACGTGCCGGGCGCCGACGCAGCGACCGTCTTGCCCTTGAGGTCCTTGATCGCTGCAATCTCATTTCGTGTTGCCATGCCATCGGCACCGTAGGACTTGTCGAGCTGGAATATCTGCTTGGTTGCAACGCCGTTGGCGTTCCAGGATATCCACGTCTCGACAGTGGTCGCCGCGCACTGGACGTCACCGGACGCAATGGCGAGGTGCCGATCCTTCTGCGGGATCTTCTTGATTGTAACGTCCAGGCCGTTCTTCTTGAAGATACCCGCCTGGTTCGCCAGCGTGAGTGGCGCAAAGCCGGTCCAACCCGAAATGCCGATACCAACTTTGACGTCATCAGCGATGGCTGGTGCGGCCATCAATAGTGCGGCCACTGTAGTGAAAAATCTCAAGCCAATCATGATTGTCTTCCTTCTGCCAATGTACGAGTTGCTTGCAGTTCGCCGTGCTTGGGATATCTGCATAAATTGTGCCGAACTTTGCTCACATTGAAATCCCCCTCAGCCGCCTTTGAAGCGGGCAACCAGCTTGTGAGACTCGCCTGGATAGAGCAGGCGCACGGCAGTCACCGTACGCTTGAGGCGCCATGTGCGACGATCGATCACGAGGCAGGCTGCACCTCTGGCGACGTGGAGTGCCGCCGCGGTTTCCGTGTCGGCTATGATCGCGCTGATCGAATGCTCGGCCTCTGTCCATGGGACATGATGAAGCAGCCAGGAGCCAGGTGGGTCGCTTGCGAAATCGGCTGTTGCTGCTTCGGGTACCGCGTCGAGATCGATGAGCCTGTTTTCGATCGCGAACGGGACGCCATCAGCGCTGTGGCGGCATGCGATTGCGACGACTTTGCCGGCTTTCGGCACGCCGAGACGAACGCGGTCGGCGGCAGTTGCAGTTCGCCGCGAGCATTGGATCAGTTGATAGCCGTAGCTTCGACCGAGTGCACCAATTTCCGCGCGGATGTCCGGAACTGTCAAGACCGCCGAGAGAAATTGCGGACGGCGCACGAACGTTCCGGCCCGCCGCCGGCGCTCGATTAGATCTGCTTGCACGAGTTCCGAGAGCGCCTTGTTCACGGTCATGCGCGCGCAACCGTACCGTTCCATGAACTCGTGTTCGAACGGGATACGATAGCCGGGCGGCCATTCGCCGGTCAGAATGCGACGTTCGATGTCGAGACGGATCTGCTTGTACAGCGTCGGCTTGCCGCGGGCTTGGGGTTTATCACGATCAATCGACAGGCTCATGCCACGAGCCTTCGTACGGCCGCGTTGAATTGTTCGCGTGCCTTTTGGCGGGAGCGGTGGCGGCCCCTCTCGACGACTTTGCTGCCACCGGCCCAGACACAGTCGATCGCACCGCCCTTGGCCGCAAAAATCCAGCCATCAAGGACGGCATCGCCGCTGCGTCCGGCGAGCGATGGATGCTTGGTATCAAGCGTAACGATATCGGCCCGGGCACCCGCCTGGAGCCCGGCAGTCGGCTGTGCAAGCGCTTGCGCTCCTCCAGCGAGCGCGGCGTTGAATAGCGTGCGGCCAGTCGAAGTGCCGGGATCGCCGGACAACACATTGCGCTGCCGATGCTTCAGACGCTGGCCATACTCGAGCTGGCGCAGTTCGTCCGTAACGCCGACCAGGACGTTGGAATCAGTGCCGATACCGAAGCGGCCGCTTGCGGCGAGAAATTCGCGGGCGGGAAAAATGCCGTCGCCGAGGCTTGCTTCAGTCACGGGGCAGAGACCCGCGACCGCGCCGGATCTGGCGAGCGCCGTGATCTCGGTGAGAGTAGTGTGGGTGGCGTGGATCAGGCACCAGCGCTGATCAACCGGCGCATGCTGCAGCAGCCATTCAACCGGCCGCAGGCCTGACCAGGCAATGCATTCCTCCACTTCCTTGATCTGCTCGGCGGCGTGAATGTGGACTGGCCCGGTCTCAGCCAACGGTATGATGGCCGTCAATTCGTCCGGCGTCACAGCTCGCAAGCTGTGCGGGGCGATACCGACATTGGCTCCTGATAGCGTCCGCAAGGCCAGCCGCGTTGCGGCGACCAACCCGGCAAATTGATCGATCGAGCAAATAAACCGGCGCTGGCCGGCATGTGGCTCAGCGCCATTGAAAGAGCTATGGGCGTAGAAAGACGGCAGCAGTGTCAATCCGATGCCGGCGCTATCGGCGGCCTGCGCTATTTGTGTCGCCATCTCGGCGGGATTGTCGTAAGGCGTACCGTCTTGGCCATGATGGAGATAATGGAACTCTCCGACGCGTGTGTAGCCTTGTTCGAGCATCTCGACATAGAGCAGGTTAGCGACGGCCCGGGTGTCTTCTGGCGTCATGCCCAGCGCGAAGCGATACATGGTCTCACGCCATGTCCAGAACGTGTCGGCGGTATCGCCGCGCGTTTCCGCAAGGCCTGCCATACCGCGCTGAAATGCGTGACTGTGCAGGCTCGCTATTCCCGGGATAGCTAGTTGATGACGTTCATCATCGGGGCTGGGTGCGAAGCCGGCCGTTACCCTTGCGATGGTCTCGCCGGTCACGATCACCTGCACGTTCTCAGCCCATCCCGAAGGAAGCAGCGCTGATCCGAAATGCAACGTGGGCATTTTCCAAACCGGATGGACAGAACTCCGACTGAGGAATATGTATAGACATATCGATACCCCCGTCAAGCTTGCTGCCCTCGAGGGATACGCCGCATGGCCGAGCGCTTCGATCGAATATGGCATAACGTCCGGCTCGCCACCGTTCGCGCCGATTTGCCGGATCTTGGCGTGATCGAGCGAGGCGTCATCGCGGTGCGCGACGGGCGCATCGCCTTTGCGGGAAGCCTTTCCGACTTTCCATCGGATGCAGATGCTGCCGAGAGGATCAACTGCGAGGGCCGATGGATCACGCCCGGGCTGATCGATTGTCATACCCATTTGGTTTTTGGCGGAAACCGCGCGCACGAGTTCGAGCTGCGTTTGCGGGGCGCAAATTATGAAGAGATCGCGCGTGCCGGCGGCGGTATCGTATCGACCGTCGCTGCCACCCGAGCGGCCAGCGAAGCTGAACTGGTGGATGGCGCGCTTCCGAGGCTTGACGCACTCATCAGCGAAGGTGTCACAACGCTGGAGATCAAGTCCGGCTACGGGCTGAATACGGAAACCGAAATGCGGCAACTGTCGGCCGCACGCGAGCTGGGTGGCCGGCGGCCGGTGAACATCCAAACGACGTTCCTTGGAGCGCACGCTCTGCCGCCTGAAGCGGATGGCGACAAGGATCGATATATCGATCTGGTGTGCCGGGAGATGCTGCCCGTAATGGCGAAGGCAAAGCTGGCGGACGCCGTGGATGCCTTCATGGAGGGCATCGCATTCTCAGGCGATCAGACGGCTCGCGTGTTTCGCGCGGCAACGGCGTTGGGGTTGCCGGTCAAGCTTCACGCCGACCAGTTGTCCAACCTTGGCGGTGCGGCGCTTGCCTCAGAGTTCTCCGCGCTATCCGCGGATCATCTCGAGCACACCGATGAAGCCGGCGTTGCGGCGATGGCGCGGGCGAATACGGTGGCCGTGCTTCTGCCTGGAGCTTACTATTTCATTCGCGAGACGACGAAACCGCCGGTCGAACTGTTCCGCGCCTACGGCGTGAAGATGGCACTCGCGACCGACTGCAATCCGGGGAGTTCGCCGCTGACGTCGGTTCTGCTCGCCATGAACATGGCGGCCACATTGTTCCGGATGACCGTCACCGAGTGCTTCGCGGGTGTGACGCGGGAAGGGGCGCGTGCGCTGGGCATCCTTGGCGAATCCGGCACGCTCGAGATCGGAAAATGGTGCGATCTCGCGATCTGGGACATCGACCGCCCCGCCGAGTTGATCTACCGGATGGGCCTTAACCCGTTGCACAGCCGGGTGTGGCGCGGGCAATGAGCGAGCTGGCGCCGATTGTTGTTGCGCCGGGACGCGTCGGTCTCAACCAGCTTGCACAAGTGCTTGCGGGCGCGCCCGCCGTGCTCGATCCTTCTTTCTGGGCGAGTGTTGAGGCAGCCTCGGCCATTGTAGCCAAAGCTGCGAACGCGGAAACTCCGATCTACGGTATCAATACCGGTTTCGGAAAGTTGGCGTCGAAGCGGATACCTGTCGATCAAACAGCACTATTGCAGCGCAATTTGATTGTGTCGCATTGCTGCGGGGTAGGGCCGTCCACGCCCGAACCGATCGTGCGCCTGATGATGGCGCTGAAGATCGTCTCGCTGGGACGCGGCGCTTCGGGCGTCCGTCGCGAAATCATCGAGCAACTTCAGGCCATGCTGGCGCGCGGCGTGTTTCCGCTGGTACCACAGCAGGGATCGGTGGGGGCATCCGGCGACCTGGCGCCGCTGGCGCATATGACAGCGGTGATGATCGGAGAGGGCCAGGCTATTGTTGGTGGCATGGTTGTTCCTGGCCTTGACGCGCTGTCCGCTGCCGATCTCCTCCCCATAGCGCTTGGCCCGAAGGAAGGCCTCGCACTGATCAACGGAACTCAGTTTTCGACGGCCTACGCAATTTCCGGATTAGTGCGCGCGCATGGCCTTCTGTGTGCGGCCTTGGTCACCGGCGCTTTGTCGGTCGATGCGGCGATGGCTTCGACAACGCCGTTTCGCCCCGAGATTCAGCAACTGCGTGGGCACGCCGGGCAAGCCGCCGCGGCCGCGGTCCTGACCGAATTGCTGGCTGGCAGCGATATCCGTAACTCGCATCTCGAGGGGGATGAGCGCGTGCAGGATCCGTATTGCCTGCGTTGCCAGCCTCAGGTGGCCGGCGCTGCGCTCGAATTACTGATGCAGGCGGCACGGACCCTGACGATCGAAGCCAACGCCGTTACCGACAACCCGCTGGTGCTGGTCGAGACCGGAGAGATCGTCTCCGGCGGAAATTTTCATGCCGAGCCGGTTGCGTTCGCCGCCGACCAGATTGCATTGGCGCTGTCCGAGATCGGTGCGATCAGCGAGCGGCGTATCGCGACATTGGTTGATCCCGCACTGAATTTCGGGCTGCCGCCATTCCTGACCCCCGACCCGGGCGTCAACTCCGGCTTCATGATCGCCGAGGTGACGGCGGCGGCACTCTATGCCGAAAACAAGCAACGCGCCGCTGCCTGCTCGATCGACTCAACGCCAACAAGCGCCAACCAGGAAGATCATGTGTCGATGGCCGCGCACGCCGCGCGCCGCCTGTCAGACATGGCGGATAATCTTGCCGCCATACTCGGCATAGAATTTCTGGTTGCAGCACAAGGCATCGCGCTGCGTGCGCCTCATACCACCAGCCCCGCGCTTGCGGCGGTGATTGCCCTGCTGCGTGAGAAGGTGCCGGCTTTGGGTAGTGATCGATACATGGCCGGTGATCTCGCCGCGGCCACATCGTTTGTCACCGCCGGAGCCCTGCCGACTATCGCGATTTCCCTGCTCGAGAGTAACCCGTTCCCCACGCTTGATGAGAAAGGTCCCTTGTCATGAACCGCCGAGTCGACAACGAGCGGACGATCCGATCGCCGCGTGGACCCGAAATCAGTGCCAAAAGCTGGCTGACCGAAGCGCCGCTCCGGATGCTGATGAACAACCTCGATCCGGATGTTGCCGAACGACCGAGCGAACTCGTGGTCTACGGCGGAATCGGCCGAGCCGCCCGCGACTGGGACAGTTTCGACCGGATCGTTGCCTCGCTGCGCAAGCTCGAAGGCGACCAGACGCTGCTCGTCCAGTCGGGTAAGCCAGTCGGAATTTTCCGCACACATGCCGATGCGCCGCGCGTCTTGATCGCGAACTCAAATCTCGTGCCACACTGGGCGAGTCTCGATCACTTCAACGAGCTGGACAAGCTGGGTCTGATGATGTTCGGACAGATGACCGCCGGATCATGGATCTACATCGGCAGCCAGGGCATCGTGCAGGGGACCTATGAGACCTTCGTCGAGGTGGGACGGCGGCACTACGGCGGCAGCCTTGCCGGGAAGTGGATTCTCACGGCGGGTCTCGGCGGCATGGGTGGTGCTCAGCCGCTGGCAGCGACGATGGCCGGGGCCTCCATGCTGGCGATCGAATGCCAGCCGAGCCGCATTGAGATGCGGTTGCGCACTAAATATCTCGACCGGCAGGCCAGCTCGCTCGACGAAGCGCTCGCTCTCATGTCGGATGCCAGGCAACGGGGAAAACCGGTATCGGTCGGTCTGCTTGGCAATGCAGCCGATATTTTTCCCGAACTGGTTCGCCGAGGCATCAAGCCCGACGTCGTCACTGACCAGACCAGCGCGCACGATCCCGTCAATGGCTATTTGCCTAAGGGGTGGACGCTTGCGAACTGGGCGTCTCGCCGCGAAAGTGATCCGAAAGCGGTTGAAGCGGCGGCCAAGTCCTCCATGGTCGACCACGTGCAAGCCATGCTTGATTTTCATGCCCAGGGCATACCCACCCTCGACTACGGCAACAACATCCGCCAGATGGCGAAAGACATGGGGTTGAAAAACGCTTTCGATTTCCCCGGCTTCGTTCCAGCTTATATCCGTCCTCTATTCTGTCGCGGCGTCGGGCCGTTCCGGTGGGCGGCGCTGTCAGGCGATCCCGAAGACATTTATCGCACGGACGCCAAGGTCAAGGAACTGATGCCGGAGGACAAGCATCTTCACAACTGGCTCGACATGGCGAAGGCGCGGATCAAGTTCCAGGGACTGCCAGCGCGGATTTGCTGGGTTGGCCTTGGCGATCGACACCGGCTGGGCCTTGCTTTCAACGAGATGGTGGCGCGTGGCGAACTCAAGGCGCCGATTGTCATCGGCCGCGATCATCTCGACAGTGGCTCGGTTGCGAGCCCGAACCGTGAAACCGAGGCAATGCGCGACGGCTCGGACGCCGTTTCCGACTGGCCGCTGCTCAATGCTTTGCTCAACTGTGCCAGCGGCGCCACGTGGGTCTCGCTGCATCACGGCGGAGGTGTCGGAATCGGCTATTCGCAGCACGCAGGCATGGTGATTGTCGCGGACGGAACGCCAGAGGCGGCGCGCCGTATTGAGCGGGTGCTCTGGAATGATCCGGCGAGTGGGGTTATGCGCCATGCCGACGCAGGATACGAATCTGCGATAGAATGCGCCCGAGCCAAGGCGCTCGATCTACCCAGTCTGGTGCCGTAGTGCGCCGAGATCGTGTTGCGCGTCGGTTGAGCTTTTCTCAAGACAGCGAGACAGGCCATGGTCAAACCATTTCCATCGAAGACCCATATCGGCAATCACGTGCTGCATCCCGAAACGCTGATGCTGAACTACGGCTACGATCCCCAATTGTCGGAGGGGGCCGTCAAGCCGCCGGTTTTCCTGACCTCGACCTTCGTCTTCAGGACCGCGGAAGATGGAAAGGATTTCTTCGACTACGTTGCCGGCAGGCGCGAGCCGCCGGACGGGATGGGCGCGGGCCTGGTTTATTCACGGTTCAATCATCCCAATAGCGAAATCGTGGAAGACCGGCTTGCCGTCTACGAGCGCGCGGAGTCCTGTGCGCTGTTCTCGTCCGGCATGTCGGCGATCGCCACCGCGATCCTGGCCTTCGTGCGACCTGGTGACGTGATCCTGCATTCGCAGCCGCTTTACGGCGGGACGGAAACTCTGCTTACGAAGACGCTTGCCGGCTTCTCGATTGGCGCAGTGGGCTTTCCTGACGGTATCGACGAGGAAGCCGTCCAGCACGCGGCCGACGATGCAACGCAAAGGGGCCGGGTTGCGATGATTCTCATTGAAACCCCGGCAAATCCGACCAACGGCCTCGTCGACATTGCAATGGTCCGTCGCATCGCTGACAACATTGGCGAGGCGCAGGGCTACACGCCGATCGTCGCATGTGACAATACTCTGCTTGGGCCGGTTTTTCAGCGGCCCATCGAACATGGCGCGGATCTTTCTCTGTATTCGCTGACCAAATATGTCGGTGGCCATTCCGACTTGATCGCCGGCGCTGCGCTTGGGTCAAAGAAACTCGTAAAGGACATCAAGGCGTTGCGAGGCGCGATTGGCACCCAACTGGACCCTCATTCCTGCTGGATGCTTGGCCGATCGCTCGAGACGCTAAGCTTGCGCATGGAAAAGGCGAACCAGAATGCGCATCTCGTAGCGGACTATTTACGCGACCATGACAAGGTGGAGCGGGTTCACTACCTCGCTCACCACGATGAAGCCTCCCAGGCCGGCCGTCTGTTCGCGAGACAATGCCTTGATGCGGGCTCCACGTTTTCGTTCGACATTGTCGGTGGCCATGCGGCGGCGTCACGATTTCTGAATGCGCTGCAGATCTTCAAGTTGGCGGTGAGCTTGGGCGGCACTGAATCACTTGCGAGCCTACCCGCCAGCATGACCCATTCCGGAGTTCCGGCCGATATTCGTGAAAAAATTGGCGTGCTCGACTCCACCATCCGGCTCTCAATCGGCATTGAGCACCCGTCCGATCTGATCGCGGACATTGCGCAAGCCTTAAACTCATGACTGCGTTAGAGGGATAACCTTGGCGAGTGTACCCCTGGACTTGCACAGACATTGCGGTGCGCTTTACCTCAGCTTGTCGTCCACGGCAGACCTTCCATAAACTTGGGTATGCGGTCCGCTTTTGGCGCTTCGCGCGTGCGGTGCGTATTTCATTGATTTCGCTAAAGAATATCTGAGCTTGGTAGCGAGTCCATCACCCGCTACCAAAACAGCGATTTCCACGCCAGACCGCGATGCTTTGCGAACGAGTTCGCCGGCTGGTTACGTCAACCGATCGCCCGCATCCTTAAACGTTAGTATGGCTTTGGCATACCTTTTCATATTGCGGACTTACGTCGGTACAATTGAGCCGTGTAGGTTCAGCCTCTAGTCTCGCTTCCAAATTGCAAAACTGATGGCAGGCGATGGATCGCTGCGCTGCCCCCAACCGGCACGCGTGCAGTTTGAAGGATCCGGCCGCCTGCCTCGATCGTCGAATGTCTGCGCGAGAGGTTTTTGGCCCAATGACGCGTTCCTCCCACATCGCATTGTTCATCGACGGCGCCAATCTCCACGCGACAGCCAGGGCGCTCGGCTTCGACATCGATTACAGGCGCTTGCTGCAGGAATTTCAGACTCACGGCGTGTTGCTGCGCGCATTCTATTACACGGCGATCCTCGAGGATCAGGAGTATTCCACCGTCCGCCCGCTGATCGATTGGCTCGACTACAACGGTTATACGGTCATCACCAAGCCGACCAAGGAGTACATCGACGCCTCCGGCCGGCGCAAATTGAAGAACAGGATGGATGTCGAGCTTGCCGTTGATGCCATGCAGGTCGCCGAGCATATCGACGAGATGGTGCTGTTTTCCGGCGACGGCGATTTTCGTCCGCTGGTCGAGGCAGTGCAACGCCGCGGTGTTCGTGTGACTGTCGTTTCGAGCATCTCAAGCCAACCGCCGATGGCCGCAGACGAACTGCGTCGCCAGGCCGATGTCTTCGTCGATGTCGCGGAATTGCGGGCCAGGATTGCCCGCCCGCTCGTTGAGCGGCAGGATCCGCGCCAGCCGCGCAGCTTGGGGGCCGGGCTGGGATCGACCCGGCAGCAGAGCGTGGGCAGTTCCTGACCTGGGCCCGGCAGGTATGGGCTGATCGTGACAGGGGGGCGGGCCTGCCGTAGCTCAGACTGCCATCTCACGTCCTGCCTTCACTGCAAGCCTGCCTGCAGTGCGCTTTCGAGACATTTGATCAGGGTCGGGGCGGCGAACGGCTTGGCCAGAAAGCAGATGGCTCCTGCCTTCATCGCCCTCGCGCGCAGGCCTTCATCGGGAAAGGCCGTGATAAAAATGAACGGTGCATTGTGGCCCTTGGCGCGCATCGCCGCCGGCAGATCCAGACCGCTCATAGCCGACATCTGCACGTCCGCGATGACGCATGACGTTTCACCAAGCTGCGACGAGCGCAAAAACTCTTCGGCCGACGCAAAGGTGTGTACGATGTAGCCGCGCGATCTCAGAAGATTGTTGGTCGCAACCCGGATCGAGGCGTCGTCGTCAATGATCGAGATGACCGAAGGCGCGGGCAAAGGCAACCCTCCCAAGGCGGAAAGGCTAAGCTTTGCCGGCCCGTCGCAAGGGTGGGCTTGCATGCTGAAATTGTAAAATCATACTTAGGTTTGTACGGGAGCACCGGGATGCGATCCAATGGAGCCGCCATCGCGGCGCAGGCCGTTGTTGGGCATCATGTTTTTGGATTGCGGCCAGTCACCCCTGCATTACTGCTGCCCGGCCGGCCCGCCCGGCGGCTTGACCGGACGAATGCCTAACGTTTCGGTCATTCTGATCAAATCCGCCAGCGACCTCGCCTGCATCTTCTTCATGATGTGTCCGCGGTAGATCTTGACCGTGATCTCGGCAAGGTCGAGCTCGGCCGCGACCTGCTTGTTCATCAAACCGGCTGCAACGAAACCCAGCACCTGGCGTTCGCGGCTGCTCAAGGTGTCGTATAGCGCCTGCAGGTTCGCGACGGTCTTGTCGGCTTCGCGCCGCTTGCGATCCTTGTCGATCGCGCTGACGACAGCGTCGAGCAGTTCCTGATCGCGAAACGGTTTGGTGAGGAAATCGACCGCTCCGCCTTTCATCGCCCGCACGGTCATCGGAATATCGCCGTGACCGGTGATGAAGATAATGGGAATGCGAATGTTCGCCTTGGCGAGCTCGGCCTGCAGGTCGAGGCCACTCAGTCCCGGAAGGCGGATGTCGAGCACCAGGCAGCTCGCCACCTCGGGTAATTCGCTTTTCAACAATTCGGCGGCCGAGCCGAACGTCTCGACCTCAAGGCCTACCGACTGAATGAGATTGGTGAGCGCCCGGCGCATGGAGAGATCGTCGTCGATGACGAAGACGAGCGGTTCCCTGACCGCTCCCTTGCCGATCGCGGGCTCGGGCGGAGATTTCGGTCGCTCGCTCACGCCGTGGCCTCTTCGTGTACCGGCAGCACAAACTGGAAGGTTGCGCCGTCGCTGGCGTTGCGGGAAGCCGAAAGCCGTCCCTCGTGAGCTTCCACGATCGAACGGCAGATGGAAAGTCCCATGCCCATGCCGCTGGATTTGGTGGTGAAGAACGGCGTGAACATGCGCTCTGCTGCCGCATCGGGAAATCCGACGCCGGTGTCGGAGACGGACAGGAATATTCCGCCGTCCTCGTGCCGGCCTGACCGGACCGTCAGTTCGCGCGGCCGATCTGCAACCGATTCCATGGCTTCCGCCGCGTTGATCACCAGATTGATGATCACTTGCTGCAGTTGGACCCGGTCGCCAAAAATCCGGGGCAGATCGGGTGCGAACGCCAGCTTCGGCACCGCTCCATGGCTCGAAAGCTCGCGCAGCACCAGCGCCATGGCATCGTTTGCAACGTCGTTGATGTCGAGCGAGGCCTTATCGATATCCGTCTTTTTCGCGAGCGCGCGGACGCGCCTGGTCACCTCGCTCGCCCGGTTGCCGTCCTCAACGATCCACTCCACCGAGCGGCGGGCCGCATCGAGATCGGGCGGATCGCGATCGAGCCAACCCAGGCACGCTTCAGCGTTGGCGATCACAGCAGCGAGCGGCTGGTTGATCTCATGCGCTATGGAGGCGGTCATTTCGCCAAGCGTCGTCACGCGCGTCACATGGGCAAGCTCGGCCTGGGCCTTGCGCAGCGCCTGTTCGGCCTGATCGGCACGAATGCTTGCGGTGATGTCGGTGCTGACGCCGCGATATCCGAGAAAAACCCCGTTCGCGTCAAAGACCGGCTTGCCGCTGGTACGAACGTAGATCGGCGATCCCATTCGGCTCTTGCTGCGATACACCAGGTCGCGGAAGGGCAGGTGCGCTTCGAGCGTCGCACGATGCGCTCGCCATTTCTCGGGTTCCGATTCGAGGTCGGACGCAATTTCCCAGCGCAGCATTCCGGTTGCGGCCGACGCAACCGCGCCGGTGTGCTCGGACAAATGCGTGACGCGGTGGTCCGGCCCGGTCTCCCACAGCCAGTCAGAAGCTGTCTCGGCATAATCGCGGAAGCGTTGCTCGCTTTCACGCAGCGCCAGAAATGCCGCTTCCAGCTTTTCCCTCGCCGCGTATTGCTCGGTCACGTCCATATGCGTGCCCAGGATCTCGCTTACCTCGCCATCGCGATCGAGTACGGGATGCGCCACCGAGTGGATGCGCCTTGTTGCGCCTTCGGGCAGCACGACCTGAAAATCGAATTCGAATTGTCCCTGCCTGGCCCGCACGGCCTTGCGCACCACGTCGCCAAGCATCTGCAGGTCTTCCGCGGGAATACGCGACTGGATCTCTTCCGCCGAGGCGCCCCGTTCGGGATCGAAGCCGAACAGGCGATAGACTTCGGCGGAGCGGTAGGCGAAGTCGTCGCCGCGCACGTCCCATGACCAGCTGCCGGTGTGGCTCAATCGCTGGGCGTGAGCGAGATAGGACTCGCTCTGCTGCAAGGCATGTTCGGTGCGCTTCCGTTCCGTGACATCTTCGCAGGCAATCAGGACAACGAGCCTGCCGTCGGAGCGCCGCATCGTCTTGGCGTTCTCGCGCACCCACAGCAGCGAGCCGTTCTTCCTGATCTTCCTGATTTCCCATGTGTGGGATTGCCCGACTGTCTCCAGGCAGACAGCGACGCATTTGCCCACGAACGCCCGGTCCTCCTCGAGAAATACGTTGAGCACTGACGCGCCGACCAACTCCGCAACCGTATAGCCGAGCTGCGCGGCACCAAACGTGTTCACGTTCAGCACGGTGCCATCCGGGTCGACCATGAAATACATGACCGGATTGTGCTCGAAGACTTCCCGCCACTCCCTTTCGTTGTCGCGCGCTTTGTCCTGGCTGCGCCTGAACCTGGCCTGGGCCTCGAGCGCGGCCTCCTTTTCGAGGCGGGCGTTTCCAGTCAGCCACGCCACGATCGTTCCGGTTACGCAGAAGGCGGTCACCATGACGACATGCTGCGGATCGTCGATGGCGAAACTCAGCGCCGGAGGAGCAAAGAAATAGGCCTGGCTCGCCACCGACAGGAGGCACAGCAGCATTGCGCCGGCGAAGCTGCCGAACAGCGAGAACACGAGGATCACCACCAGATCGGCGAATGCTGTCGTTGCGAGATCGGCATCCAGCATGAAGCAGATCAGGGTGACCAGTGCCAGCGCAAGGCCGCCGAGGGAGAACTGCGCGGCTGAACCTGCAAAGTTCCTGGTCTGGTTTGGCGTCATTCGCAAACCGCCTCTGTCCGACGGACAGATTAATGCATTTTGCGCAAAAAAGCGGCAGTTCCTTCCGATATCGGCTGCGTCATTAGGTGCACGCGCCGGGCCAGGGGTAACAGCGGCGGTCTCGCTGCTGCCCCGGCATGCCGGGCCGCGGCCACATACCTCCGTATAGCCTGCCCAACCGTTTTGATATCGCGTTCTTACCTCCGTACAATTGAGCGATCCCGACCGAAGGCCTTAGGCTTCACCCCAATCGGGAATAGCCGATTGCAGCGGCTTGAATGTCCGCAAGACCGGCCGACGGGCTGGATCGCAATCGCGATGGCAACGGCCGACATCGCATGATCAGCCCGGCCTGCAACGGAACCTTAAGACCAAGCTCCGCTGCCCCGGGAGGCGGCCCAAACGAGTGAAACCGTACGCCCGGCGTCTCTACGCGCCGCGCGATCTCGCAGACCACTACGACCCCGGTGCCGCACTCCACCTATGTGCGACATGCGACATCGAATACGACTTGTGCGTGACGTTGAGGAGACCGACATGCCAAACAATGACGATCATCGTTACAGGCAACACCGGCACACCCAAGCTCCACGCTGCGCCCTTTGCAAGGGAGAGTTCGGTCTCATTCGCCATTATTGCTGCCGCACTGTGC
>Ga0081455_10003300_pt1 | contig 18672 bp, 14 predicted proteins | sample TabmetS3T2R1_FD_70207 | JGI IMG/M metagenome (GOLD analysis project Ga0081455, IMG submission 70207) | Tabebuia heterophylla rhizosphere microbial communities from the University of Puerto Rico - S3T2R1 | ecosystem: Host-associated > Plants > Roots > Rhizosphere ... | reverse complement strand
CCAGGTGAGCACGGCAACGAGCACCGCGACGCCTGCGAGGGCGGCGATGATCATCCAGATCAGCCGGTTCTCGTCGTCGGCGCTGCTGCCCTCGTCGGGCGCCGGGACGGTGGTCGTGGTCGTGGCCTGGGCGCCCTCGGTGCCGTCGCCGGGCACCAGCAGGTTGTTCACCGTGGTGAACGTGAGGCCCTGCCCCCCAGACGCCTCGGACGCAGCCACCTCCTGGTCGGGCTCCTCCTCCGTGACGGCCGGCTCGACGTCGGCGTCGTTGTCCGGCGGGGGCGGCGGCTCGGCCGTCTCCGGCGGCGCCGTCTCCTGCGTCGTCGGCGGCGCCGTCGTGCGCGGACGTGTGGTCGTTGGAGTCGTCGTCGTGGTGGTCGTCGCGGGTGGTTCCGTCGCCGTGGTGGTCGTCGTGGGCTGCTCCCCGAACGCAGTGGACGCCCCACCAACGAGCAGCCCCAGCCCCAGCAGGGCCGCCGCGGCAACGCGACAGGGCGCCAGCCGCCCGCCGCGTGATGGTCTACCTGCGATCATGTACTCCCACCTTGCCGGCCCCCAGCCGGGGAGATCGTACCCATGCCCGTCGTCCGGACGGATGGACGCTACATCTGAGCAAATGAACGCGGTGTGAACCAGTCGAAGCGGCGCCGGGCCATGCGCGGCCGCTCACACCTGGTGGACCGGGCAGCTGACGGTCGTGCGCCCACCGATCCGCCGGACTTGCAGGGCGGCGCCGTCCCGGGGGCACAGGCCGTCGAGCGCCATGGCCTGACGGACGTCGCCCGTGTGGCTGCCGCCCCGCGCCGTCAGCTCGGCGATCACCCGACCGATCGCCCGATGCAGCCGCCGTAGCTCCGCCGCGGTCAGGCCGCCGGCGGGACGGGCGGGGTCCAAGCCGGCGGCGAACAGGATCTCGTCGGCCATCAGGTTGCCGATGCCGGCGACCCGTGCCTGGTCGAGCAATCGTGCCTTGAGCGGCGCGCGGCTCCCGCGGAGCGCCGCCTCCACGTCGCGGAGCCGGGCGTGCGCGGCATCGACACCTAGGCGGCCCTCGTCGGGCTCCAGCTCCACGCCGCCAAGCCGGCGGGGATCCCGGATCCGCAGGTCGCCGCCGTCGGTGAAGCGCAGGCCGAACCGATCCCAGGCCGGGTTGTTCCTCCCGCTCGCGTACTGGAGTCGATCGATGGCCGCGCCTCCGTCGACGATCAGGCGGCCGCTCATCCCGAAGCGCAGTCCGAGGCGGGTGCCGTCGTCGAGGTCGAGGACCAGCAGCTTGCCGATGCGCCGGACGCCCTCGATCGTGCGACCGGTGACCGCGGCGACCACTTCGTCGGGCGAGCTCCGCTTGACGTACCAGGCGTCGGGCACGTCGACGTGGGCCACCGTGCGCCCCAGCACCGCCTCGCCCTGGCGGCGGTAGGTCTCCACCTCGAGCATCTCTGGCACCGCAGCAGCGTACGAATTGGCGGCACGCGCGACCCCAGCCGCATCGGGCCGCTGGCCGGATGGCGTCAGCCGGCCGCGGCCTCCAGCGCCTGATCGAGGTCGGCGATCAGGTCGTCGGGATGCTCGAGGCCAACCGAGATGCGCACCAGCCCCTCGGTGATCCCCAGGTCCGCGCGCTCCGTCGGCGACATGAGCGCGGCGATGGTGGCCGCGTGCGACAGCAGGGTCTCCGGTCCCCCGAGGGAGATGGCGATGCGGCCGACCCGGCACGCGCCGCAGAATCGCTTGGCGGCCTCGGCGCCGCCGGCCACCTCGATTGACAGCACGGTGCCGCCCGACGACATCTGGCGCTTCGCCAGGTCGCGCTGCGGATGGCTGTCGAGACCCGGGTAGTTGACGACGTCGACCCCGGGGTGCTCGGCCAGGTGTTCGGCCAGCCGCTGCGCGGTCGCGCTCTGCTGGTGGACCCGGGCCGCCAGCGTGCGGATGCCGCGCAAGCCATTCCAGGCATCGAACGGCGACGCCTGGGCGCCGTGCATCAGGTGCCAGCCCCAAACGGCGTCCACGAGGTCACGGCCGCCGGCGATCACGCCGAGCAGCGCGTCGTTGTGGCCGGCGATGCCCTTGGTGGCGGCGTGGAGGACCAGGTCGGCGCCGAGCGCCAGCGGCTGCTGCACCACGGGCGTGGCGAAGGTCGAATCGACGACGGTGAAGGGACCGGGAATCGCGGACACCGCCTCGATGTCGGTGAGCGTGAGGGCGGGGTTGGCGGGCGTCTCGACGAACACGAGCTGCGTCTTGCCGGGCCGCACGGCGTCGACGAACTGCTGGGTGTCGGTGCCGTCGACGAAGGTCACGTCGATGCCCAGGCGGGGGCAGTGGGCGCCGAAGAAGGTCGACGTGGCCGAGAACGTGTGCCGCTGCGCCACGACGTGGTCGCCCGTCGAGCACAGGGCGAGCACCGTCGTCGTGACGGCCGCCATGCCGGACGCGAACGCCAGCGCCCCCTCCGCCCCCTCGAGTGCAGCGACGGCCTCCTCGAAGTCGCGGGCGGTGGGGCTGCCGAAGCGCGAGTAGTAGTGCGTCGCCCGGGGTGTGCTCGCCATCTCGAGGTGGTCGTCGATGGCCGGCACCTCGTAGGTGGTCGAGGGGAAGAGCACCGGTGCCAGCGAGGGTCCACCGAAGGTGCGCCCGGCGCGGATGGCTCGGGTCTCCAACCGCCAGTCGGCTCCAGCGACCTCGTCGGACGCCGTGTCGTCGGGACGGGTGTCGTCATCCATGCGTGCTCTCCACCTTGTCCAGGAAGTCCCCGACGATCCCCGACAGCTGGTCGGTCTCGATGAGAAAGGCATCGTGCCCGTGGGGGCTCCGCAGTTCGGCGTAGCGGGCGTCGACGCCCTCGGTGCTCGCCAGCTCGACGATCTCACGCGACTGGTGCGATGGATAGAGGATGTCGCTGTCGATGCCGACCGACAGGAGCGGCGCCCGCAGGCGGGCGAACGCCGGCGCGTAGCCGCCCCTGCCACGCGCCAGGTCGTGGAGGTCCATCGCCTTGGTGAGGATGAGGTAGCTGTTGGCGTCGAACCGGCGGACGAGCTTGTCGCCCTGGTACTCCAGGTAGCGCTCGACCTGGAACCGCTGCCAGAGCGTGAACCCGTCCACCGGCTCCACCGTCTCGCGCCCAAAGCGGGCGCTGAACACGTCGTCGCTCCGGAACGTCATCATCGACATCATCCGCGCCGTGGCCAGCCCCTCGTGGGGGCCGTCGCCGGGGGCGGCGTCGTAGTAGTCGCCGCCGCGCCAGCGCGGGTCCATGCGGATCGCCCGCCGGCCGCTGCTCCACCACCCGATCTGCTGGGCGCTGGCGGCGGCCGCGGTCGCGATCGGCACCAGCGCCCCGACCCGGTCGGGGTACATGACACCCCACTCGAGGACCTGCATGCCGCCCAACGATCCGCCCACGACTGCGGCCCAGCGCCCGATCCCGAGGTGGTCGGCCACCGCCGATTGGGTACGGACGATGTCCCGGACCGACACCACGGGGAACCGCGACCCCCAGGGCCGTCCGTCGTCGGGATGGGGCGACGCCGGTCCGGTCGTTCCCTGGCAGCCACCGAGCACGTTGATGCACACCACGTACCAGCGCTCGGTGTCCAGGGCGCAGCCGGGGCCGATGAAGCCGGCCCACCACCCCGGCGTCGGGTGGCCGTCGCCGAGCCCGCCGGCCGCGTGGCTGTCACCCGTGAGGGCGTGGCAGACCAGGACGGCGTTGTCGCGTCGTGGGGAGAGGTCGCCCCACGTCTCGTACGCGATGGCCATGCCTTGGAGCAGGCCGCCGCCCTCGAGGGCGAAGGGCCGGTGGGCGGGGTAGGAGACGAACCGGCGCTGCCCGACCGGGTCGCCGGGACGCCACGCACCGGTGACCGGCAGGGCGCTGGCGTGCGCCCGCCGGAACCCGACGTCGGGGTCCGTCATCGGCCGGGGTGCGGCGGCGGTTCCTGCCGCATTGGTGGAGTGTACGGATCGCGCCATCGCCGTCTGCCTGCCGATTGGTCGGGTCGGGCAGCGGGCGGTGCGTCCCCCGGAGGGGCACGGACACTTGGTTGCTCCCGAGGGAGCCGCATCCCCGGTGTCCCGGGATGGCACCTTGGCTGTCCGAACCAGGTTGCCGGGCCCCGCTCCGCAGAGCCGGACCGCTCCTGATGTCGCCATCAAACTAGTGCGCCACCGGACGGCCGGGTCCAGTCGAAACGGCCGCGCTATGTCGGAACTTGCGGCGATTGTCGCCCCCATGGCGGCCTTAGCCGCCGCAAGTTCGAAGTCAGGCCGGGCCGGATCCGCCGTCGCCGGCCCCGCCGCTCAGGTCTCCGGCGGGGATGCGGCGGCGAGCAACCGCTCGACCCGCGTGTCGATGGCGTCGAGCTCGGGCGAGGACCCCACGCAGGCCGCACGCAGCGGCCGCAGCACCCGCCGGCCGCGGTCGGCGTCGCCGCGCGCGACGAGCCGCTCTGCGAGGTCGGTCCCGGCGCGCAGCGCCAGCGAGGCGCTGCCCTGCTCCCCGGCGACGTCCAGCGCCCGTTCGAGCATCAGGTCACCGTCCGCGCCCGGGTCGAGGAGCGCCCCCAGACGCCACAGCTCCGGCAGCCACCACCAGTCGGCGTGGTGCCGGGCCAGTTGGTGAGCCTCCGCCAGCACGGTGGCCGCCTCTTCGGCCCGATCGGCGTCCATCAGCGTCTCGGCGAGGAGAGCCAGGTAGTAGGGCAGCCGGGACACGGCGCCGCGTTCGCGCAGGCGGCGGATCCCCTCCGCAATCAGGGCGGCGCCCTCGTGGCCGCCACGGATCCAGCCCTCCAACACGTCCCCCCAGTGTTGGTAGTAGGCGACGTCGTAGCGGGCCGAGAGCTCGCGGACCTCCTGGGACAGCTCGAGGGTCTCGCGGCGATCACCACGCAGCTGATGGGTGATGGCCGCGTAGGCCACGGCCATGACCCGACCGAAGGGCATGGCGAGCTCGTCCGCGGTCTGGATGGCATGCGCGGCGCGGCCCTGCGCGTCGTCGACGCGGCCGGTCAACCAGCACGCATGCGCGCCCCAGGCCCATGCCATCACCCGCGGTGCGAACCCGAGCACCTCGAAGTCGGCCCGCGCCAGGGGCGACGTCGCCACGTCGAAGTGCGGCAGTGCCCGCCGCGGCTCCCCCGCGGAGGTCAGCGAGCCGGCGACGGCCATGTGCGCGTACGGCGACAGGGCGGCGCTCCCCTCGCTCGTGGCGAGCGCCCGCTCGGCCAGCGCCAGGCCCTCCTCGAGCCTGCCCTGCACGAAGGACATTCCCCAGAGCCCGACCAGGGACACGACCTGCATCGAGCGGTCGCCGGTGCGCTCGCTCAGCTCGAGGATCTCCTCCAGGTTCCGCTGCGCGTCGGCCGACGTCCAGCCGCCGAGCGCGTTGTGCGGCTCGGCGGACGCCGCACGCAACCGGAGCTCGAGCGCGTCGCGCCGACGCCCGGGAGGCAGCCCGGCCAGGAGCGTCAGCGCCCGCTCCGCGAGCTGCACCGCCTGGCGGTAGGCGAACACCCGGGCGGCCTCCGCAACGGCCTGCTCGTAGTAGGGCACCGCCTGCGCGCCCAGGCCGCCGCGGTCGTACTGGTCGGCGATCTGACCGGCCACGGCGTCGATCGCGTCCGCGTGGAGCAACGCCAGCGCCTGCGCCAGGCGTCGGTGAACTCGGCGCCGCCGGGGCGGGCTGAGCCGGTCGTAGGCCGCGACACGCAGCAGGTCGTGGGAGAGGTCGTACGTGGCCGCCGACCGCTCGCGAACGAGCCGGCGACGCCACAGCTCGTCGAGCGCATCGACGACGGCATCCGCCTCCATGTCACTCGCTTCGGTGAGGAGATCGAGCGTGAAGTCGCGGCCGATCGCCGCCGCCAGGCCGGCAAGCTCCTCGGCGCCGGCACTGAGCTGGGCGAACCGTCCGGCCAGGACCGCCTGCACACGCGGGGACCCGCGGGCGTCCAGGTTGGCGTCGCGCTCGGGCGAGCGGCTGCGGGCCGCCTCGATGACGAACAGCGGGAACCCGCCCGCCAGTGTCTGGATCTGGCCGAGGAACGACGCGTCGGCGTCGGGGCCGAGCAGGAGCGCGGCGAGCTCGGCGGTCTCGGCCTCGTGCAGTGGGCCCAGCTCCACGTCCACGACCGTGCCCAAGGCGCGCAGGCGACCCAGCAGTGCGGCCACGTCGGGGGTGTCGGGGACCTCCTCGGCGCGCACGGTCGTGACGACGAGGAGCGGCGCGTCGGCCGCCCGGTAGAGGCAGAGATCGAGCCACGCCAACGTGTCGAGGTCACACCACTGGATGTCGTCGAGCAGTAGGGCGGTCGGCTGTCCCACGCCGAGGACCGCGCGCACGAGGCCCTCGAAGAAGCGCTGCCGGTACCACGTATCACCGCCGTGCACGGGGCCCACTTGCTCCTTCGGCCCGGCTCCGAGCTCCGGCACGAGCCGTGCGACCTCCGCCCGCCATGCCGGCTCCAGCCGCTCGATCGCGGGGCGGAAGGCGCCGCTCCGCAGCCATTCGGCGATCGGGGCCAGGGGCGGCGGGCGTTCTCCGGCGAAGCACCGGGCGCTCGCGGTCACGCCCCCGTCCCGGCGGATCGAGGCCAGCAGCTCGTCCGCGAGCCGGGACTTGCCGATGCCCGCCTCGCCGCTGATGACGGCGACGGCGGCTGAGCCGCTCCCGTCAGCGGTTGCCTGCGCCCAGGCGTTGCGCAGCGCGCCCAGCTCGCCATCGCGCCCCACGAACGGTGTCCGCTGCCGGGCGGGCGCCGTGGCCCTGTCGGGCTCGGCCCCCGGCCCGAACCACCGCTCGTAGACCGCCACCGTCTCCGGGCTCGGTGGCACCTCCAGGTCGCGCTCGAGCACCGAGATGCAGCGGTGGTACGCCTGGAGCGCGGCCGCCCGGTCGCCGGTCCGGGCGAGCAGGTCGATCAACGTGCGGTGACCGACCTCCTCGAGAGGCTGCAGCTCGACACGCCGGCGGGCGTACGTCGCTGCCGCCCCGAGGTCGTCAGCGCCGACCACGTCGGTCAGCCCGTCCAGCAGGCCGACGCAGCGCCGGCACAGCCGCTCGCGTTGCAGGAGGACCCAGTCGTCGTACAGCGCCGGCAGGAAGTCGCCGGCATAGACGCCGACCGCCGCCCTGGCTGCGTTGGCAAACCCGGTCATGTCTCCGCGCTCGAGCGCGGCCTCGGCGGTGTCCGCGGCCGCGGAGAACATGGTGACGTCGACGTGATTGGCGCGGTCGTCACGCCACCACACGCCGGCCTGGTCGACCGCCAGGACGGCGTCGGGATCCGGGAGACCCGCCCGCAGCGTGTGCAGTTCACGACGGAGGTTGGTGCGCGCCTGCGCCTCGGTGGAGTCCGGCCAGAACAGGTTGGCCACCTGCTGGCGGGCCTGGGGCGTCCCGGGGTGGAGCGCGAGGTAGCCGAGCAGGGCCTGCGTACGCGGCGAGCGAAGGCCCGCCAGGAGCGAGCCTTCGCTGGACACTCGGAAGTCGCCGAGCAGTACGACGTCGAGCATGAACGATCCGCCCACCCTGCCGACGCCCGCCGCGGGCCGGGGGACTACCGCTGCGCCGGAGGGATGTTCTGGTTCACCCGGAAGAAGTTGTCGGGATCGTACTGGGCCTTGACCCGCGCCAGGCGTTCGTAGTTGTCGCGGTACGTAGCGCGCACCCTGGCGTCGCCCTCGTCCATCATGAAGTTGACGTAGGCGCCGCCGGCCGAGTGCGGGTGCAGTGCGTCCCAGTAGTCGACCGCCCACTCCCGGATCAGCGGCAGGTTGGCCGGGTCCGGATCCACGCCGGCGATGACGCCGGCCCACGTGGCGTCCCGGTAGCTGAACGCCGTGTCCCCGGCGTCCGCATCGTGGGGTGCCCCGTCGATGGGATAGAGGTGCATCGTCGAGTGCATCGTCGGCACCTTGCCGAACCGCTCGTGGACGGCGATGGCGTCGTCGGTGATCTCGTCGAAGAAGTCGGCCCGCCAGTACCACTGCAGCCCCGGCGGGTATAGGCCGTCGAATGCGGCCTGGAGGGCGGGGAACGGCGCCTCGTGGATGCCGTCGAGCAGCGGCGTCCCGAACGCCCGCACCGGTGCCAGGACGTCGTCGGCCTGCTCGGGCGGGCCCACGTGGCACCACATGATCCCGCACACGTTGCGCATGTGCAGGTGCTCGGGGAACGGCGGCGCGGGGGGCACCGTCATGAAGGCGAAGAACCCGTTGAGGTCGTCGGGTGCGCTCGGGAGGAACTCGCGGTACCACCGCAGCACGTCACCGGCGTCCTCCACGTCGTACAGGACCGGCCCGGTCACGACGTTGCGCACGGGATGGCACCGGAGCTCGAGCGAGGTCACGACCCCGAAGTTGCCCCCGCCGCCGCGCAGGGCCCAGAACAGGTCGGGGTTGTCGGTTGCGCTGGCGGTGACGAACGACCCGTCGGCGAGCACCACGTCGGCGCTCACGAGGTTGTCGACCGAGAGCCCGTAACGCCTGCTCAGGTGGCCGATGCCGCCCCCCAGCGTGAGGCCCGTGACCCCGGTCGACGAGATGATGCCCGACGGGGTCGCCAGCCCGAACGCGTGCGTCGCATGGTCGACGTCGCCCAGCGTGGTCCCACCCTCGGCGCGGACGGTCTGGGCCTTGGGATCCACGCGGATCCCGCGCATCGACGACATGTCGATGACGAGCCCGCCGTCGTTGACGCCGAGGCCGGCCCCGTTGTGGCCGCCGCCCCGCACCGACACGAGGGCGTCGTCCTCCCGGGCCAGGCGGATGGCCGTGATCACGTCGGCGACGTCCGCGGGACGGGCGATCGCGCCGGGCCGACGGTCGATGGAGCCGTTGTGCACTGCCCTGGCCTCGTCGTAGCCGGCGTCCTCGGGCCGGATCACCTCGCCGCGTAGCTGGTCTGTCAGCGCGTCGACCGTCTTCGGGGACACGCTTCCGCTCGTCTGCATGGCTGCATCTCCTCGCTGGGTGGTCTGTCATGAGGGCAGGCCAACCGTAAGGAGGGGGGCGTTCGGGAACCGTTCGCATGGCGCCGCAAGTCGGAACGTGCGGCGGTTATCGCCCCCATAGCGGCCCTAGCCGCCGCAAGTTCGAGGTCCGGCCCGCTCGCGCCACCAGGCGGTCACGGCGGGCGGCGCCCCGTAGGCGGCCGTCGCGGCCTCCAGGAACCGGTCGCGTGCCGCCGGCGAGGACGGCCCGGCCGCCAGCTCGCACACGGCGGCGGCCGCATCGTCCCAGGCGCCGCGCTCGACCGGCAACGGCAGGGCCAGGAGGTCCGGCGCAGCCACCTTGAGCGCACCGCGGGCGAGCGCCGTGCCGGGGGCCCGACCCAGGAGCCAGGCCGTGGCCGCAGGCGAGGCAACGGCCGCCGCCAGCCGCCACAGGTCGGCGGGGTCGTGCGGCACCACCGACAGGACCGGCACCGACGGGACCCATGACCCTGCCGTGTCGACAACGGCCTCGACGACCCTCGTCTGCGCGGCGACCAGCAGCTTCGGCACCCGGGCGCGTGCGACCCACCGCCGGGCGGCGGGGGCGCCGGCGCGGTCCAGCGCGGCGAGGTCGACGACCGGCGCCCGCCAGGTGCGCTTGGCGAACCGGGCGGGGCGGAGCCCCCACGAGCAACCCAGCCAGTCGATCAGCCCGCTCGTGACCAGCGGCGCCGCGGCCTCGTCGCCCGCGGCCTGCTCGCGAACCGCGTCGACCAGCCCGTAGTACTCGTCGCGAAAGCCGGCGATCACGGTGGCGAGGTCGCCGACCACGGCGGCCGAGGGCGCCCGCACGAGGGGGATGCCGACCGCGTCGGCGAAGCGCGCTGACCAGGCGTTCGACTCCCCGCCTCGACGCCCGGCGTCGACCTCGAGCACCGGCGCGCACACCCGGACCGAGGCGGCGAAGACGGGCCTCTCGTCGACCCACATGTCGATCAGCCGGGCCCGGGAGTCGATCGCCGCCCGGACGGCGGCGGCGTCCCGGGCCCCGACCAGCGACTGCGGCTCCACCAGGGCCACGCGGCCCCCCGTGCGGGCCAGGTCGCATCCCGCCAGCAGGAACAGCCACGCGGCGTCGGTGTAGGCCCGCACCGCCGCGCCGTAGCGCTCCCGCAGCCGCGCCTGCTGGACGGGCGTGCGGGCCGTGGCGCGCCCGAGCTGGCTCTGGAACGGTGGGTTCCCGACCACCACGTGGAAGCCGGCGGCGGGCCGGTCCGGCCACACGGCCGGGCCGTCGGCCAGGGCGTCGGCCAGCACCAGGCGCCCGGGCGGCGGCGCCTCCCCCGCCCACAACGCGAGCGCCGCCTCGGCGCCGGCCAGGCCCACCGGATCGATGTCCGCGCCCCACAGCAGGTGGCGCACGACGCGGCGGCGATCGGCGCCCCGGCGGTGGAGGCGCCGGGCGGCGGCGACCAGGAACGCACCCCCGCCGCAAGCCGGATCGCAGACCGTGACCGCCGGCGCGACGCCGACGCCCTCGAGTGCCCGGGCCACCAGCCGGTCCGCCAGCCAGCGGGGCGTCACGTGCAGTCCGTTGGTGCGTCGCTGCTCCGGCCCGGTTGCCGCCTCGAGGGCCGCCGCCAGGTCCGCGCCGCCGGTGGCGGGCTCGACAACCCCGGCATCCGCCTCCGGACGCCCCCCCGCGAGCTCCCATAGCCGCAGGTCGTCCGGCAGGCGCCGGCCCGTCGTCGCGGCCAGCCGGACGGCGACCGCGGCCACGGCACGGGCGCGATCCCATTCGTCGTGTCCCGGACGTGCCATCTTCCCGGCCGACGGTACCGTCGATGGCATGGCCGGCCAGGGCACGACGAACCCGACCGTCGGGCCCGAACCCGGCATCACGGTCGAGCAGGTCGACGCTGCCGCCACGTATTCGCTGCGCCAGCGGGTGCTCCGCCCCGGCCGACCGCCCGACGCCGCCCGCTTCGCGATCGACGACGAGCCATCGACTGCGTCGTTCGCCGCCCGAACCACCGACGGTGATGTGGTCGGGACCGCCGTCGTCTACCCCGAGCCCTGCCCCTGGCTACCCGACCGGGCCGGTGCGTGGCGCCTCAGGGGCATGGCGACTGCGCCGGACCTCCGCGGCCGGGGCATCGGCACGCGGGTGCTCGAGGCTGCGCTGGCGCACGTGGCCGCCTCGGGAGGCGACCTCGTGTGGTGCAACGCTCGCGTCCCGGCGCGGCGCCTCTACGAGCGGGCCGGCTTCCGGGCCCACGGCGCACCGTGGGACGACCCCGAGATCGGGCCCCACATCGCCATGTGGCTCGACCTCGATGCCGCCGCCGGACCTCCGCCCCCGTAACCTCGGCCCGATGCGCTGGACGGTCCACGGCGAGCGGCCCCTCTACGATTCGGAGTGGCTCCGGCTCGTGCTGGTGGACATCGAGGTCCCCGGCGGCGCCCGCTTCGACCACCACGTCGTGCGCTTCCCACGGGCGGCCGCCGGCACCATCGTCCGCGACCCCGAGCGCGGGGTGCTGCTCATCTGGCGCCACCGCTTCATCACCGACACCTGGGGCTGGGAGATCCCGGCGGGCCGCATCGAACCGGGGGAGTCGCCAGAGCAGGCCGCGGTCCGGGAGACGATCGAGGAGACCGGCTGGCGGCCCGGGCTGCTCCGCCGACTGGGCAGCTACGCGCCCAACAACGGCTCGAGCGACCAGGTGTTCCACCTCTTCACGGCCGACGGTGGCACGCACGTCGGCGAGCCGACCGACCCGAGCGAGAGCGAGCGGATCGAGTGGGTGGAGGCCGACAAGGTGCGCTGGCTCATCGAGCAGGGTCAGGTGTACGACGGCATGTCGCTCACCGGGCTCCTGTGGGCGCTGCCCCCCTCGGCGACCTAGCCCCGTCCAGCCCGTCTAGCCCCGTCTACGCCGCGCCCTCGCGGGCCGGGTCCCAGCCGGCGAGGTCGGCGAGCCGCTCGTCGTTGGAGAACATCTCGACGATGGGCTCCTCGAGCCCGAGGCGGCGCTTCACCCGGCGGACCTCGAGCTCCTCGTTCCACAGGACCAGCGTCACCACCAGGCCCGCGGCACCGGCGCGCGCCGTGCGGCCCGCGCGGTGCAGGTAGGTCTTGGGATCGGGCGGCGGGTCGTACTGGATGACGATGTCGAGGTCGTCGATGTCGAGGCCGCGGGCCGCCACGTCGGTGGCCACCAGGACCGCCAGCTTCCCGGCGACGAACCGCTTCAGCGCCCGCTCCCGGACCTCCTGGCGGAGGTCGCCGTGGATGGCGCGGGCGTCGACCCCGGCGTCGCCGAGTTGGCGAGCCACCCGGTCGGCCGCCCGCTTGGTGTTCACGAAGAGCAGGCAGCGGGTGCCCGAGCGGCTGATTGCGGCCGCCACCCGGGGCTTGTCCATCTCGTGGACGAGCAGGAACCGGTGGACCATCTCCTCGACCGTGTGGGTCGTCGAGCCCACCTCGTGGAACACCGGATCGCGCTGGTAGCGGTCGACGAGGCCCTGGATGCCGCCGTCGAGGGTGGCCGAGAACAGCAGCGTCTGGTGGCTGCGGCCGATGTGGCGGAGGACCCACTCGACCTGCGGCAGGAAGCCCATGTCGGCCATGCGGTCGGCCTCGTCGATGACCACGTTGGCAACGTCGCTGAGGTCGGCGACGCCCCGGTCGATGAGATCGATGAGCCGGCCGGGCGTCGCCACCACGATCTCGGCACCCTCCTTGAGCCCGGCGATCTGCTTGCCCATCTGCGCCCCGCCGTAGACGGTCACCAGCCGGAGCGAGCGGGCCCGGAGCAGCGGGAGAAGGACGTTGGACACCTGCATGGCGAGCTCGCGCGTGGGCACGAGGACGAGGCCGGTGGGGCGCCCGGGCGACGCCGGTGTCACCCGCTCGACGAGGGGAAGGCCGAACGCGAGCGTCTTGCCCGACCCCGTCTTGGCCTTGCCGCAGACGTCGCGGCCGGCGAGGGCGTCGGGGATGCAGAGGCGCTGGACCGGAAACGGTGTCGTGATGCCCGCGTCGTCGAGCACCGCTACCAGATCGGGGGACACGCCCAGCGCCGAGAACGTCTCTTGATCCTCGGTGTGCATGTTCGCCAGCAGCCTATCGGGCGGGCGCCCGCTGGAGGCACATCGTGCGAGGCGACGTGACGGCGCGGTCAGGGCACCCGCAGCCGGTGGTCGCCCTGGCTCAGGTCGACCACCTCGACCGGGCGTGTGAACCCCCGGATGCGGTGTGGGCCGAGCCGCCGGCCGCGGAGGCCCTCGCCGGCCGCGTCGTAGAGCGACGCCGTCACCAACAGCTGATGGGGCTCGGCATCGTCGCACAGCCGCGCCGCGAGGTTCACCGGACGCCCGATGTAGTCGTCGCCCTCGAACAGGATCACGCGCCCTGCGGCCACCCCGCCCCGCAGCGGGAGCGGGCAGCCGCGCACGTCGAGGGCCTCTTCCATGCGGATCACGGCGTCGAGCAGGGGTCGCGGCTCGGTGGTCACCAGCATGGCGCCGTCGCCCAGCCACTTGGCGACGCGGACACCCCGCCATCCCGCCCGCTCCCGCACGACCGCCCGGAACGTCGACAGCGCGGCGACCGCCTCGCCCACCCCGTGCTCGTCCGTCAGCATCGTGAAGCCGCACAGGTCGATGAACGCGAAGTTTCGGCGCACCAGCGCATCGGCGTGGTCGGCGTCGGGGACGGTCTGCACGAGCAGCGATCGTACGTGGCGGGTGTCCGAGACCCTGCGTCGGCCGGCGCCGGCCGGGCTCCGGACCCACCGGTAGGGTCCCCGGGATGCCCGCGCTGGACGCCCTGGCCTCGTGGCCCGTCGACCGCGCCGCCGGGGCCGTCGTGGGCGCCGGGGGCACCCGCGTTGCCGGCGGTGAGACCGCCTGGACGACCCGCATCGCCTCGGTCACCAAGCTGCTCGTCACGTATGCCTGCCTCGTGGCTCTCGAGGAGGGCACGCTGGCCCTCGACCGGCCGGCGGGGCCTCCCGGCAGCACGGTGCGGCACCTGCTCGCCCACGCCTCGGGCCTGCCGTTCGAGGGATCGGCCCCCATCGCACGACCGGGCGAGCGGCGCATCTACAGCAACACCGGCTTCGAGCGCCTCGGCGACACGCTGGCGTCCGCGGCCGGCATGTCGGTGGCGACCTACCTCGCCGAGGCCGTGCTGCGCCCGCTCGGCATGGACGACACCGACCTACGCGGGTCCCCGGCCAAGGACGCCTGGTCGACGGTCGATGACCTCGCGCGGTTCGCCGCGGAGCTGCTGGCCCCGACGCTGGTGGCCCCGGGGACCCTCGACGAGGCCACCCGCGAGCAGTTTCCGGGCCTGGCGGGGGTCGTGCCCGGGCTCGGCAGCTACGACCCCAACCCCTGGGGGCTGGGCTTCGAGCTCAAGGGCACCAAGTCCCCGCATTGGACCGCACCCGAAGGGTCGCCCCGCACGTTCGGCCACTTCGGCGGGTCCGGCACCTTCCTGTGGGTCGATCCCGACGCCCGGCTGGCGTGTGTCGTCCTCACCGACAGGGAGTTCGGCGACTGGGCGACGCCGTTGTGGTCGTCGCTGTCGTCGGCGGTCTTGAGGGAGCACGCCGGGGCCTGACGCACGCGGCGTCGCCCGCCCCCTGGGAGGGCGGGCGACGCCGGTGGCGGAGCTGATGCGCTGGGGTCAGCCCGCTTGGTTGACGGCGAGGCCGGTGACGGCGAGGCCGCTCAGCTGACGGCCGCCGATCCGGCCGATCTTGGCGGTGTCGCCGGTGGTCTCGTCGACGGTGTAGAGCGTGGCGCGGCCGCGCCGGTCGTTGGTGGTCAGGTAGCCGACGTCGTTGGCACCGGCGATGTCCCAACCGGTGTCACGGCTGAGCTTCACGCCGTCCAGCGGCTGGCACATGGTGAGGGTGCCGGCGTTCGGCGGGTTCTGGAGGCAGACCTGGTTCTGGGCCCGGTCCAGGACGTACAGCTGCACTGCGGTCGCGGCCGGCTGCGTGAAGCTGAACGTGGAGTTGGTGTAGGCGGCGCCCACGACCTGCGGCGTGCCGGGGTTGAGGTTGCCATCGGCGACGCCGCCGATCACCGTGCCCGCGTCGGGCGACAGGCGCAGGTTCTGCTGGGCGTCCGACACGACGCGGATGGCGTCGGGTGCGGGGTTGAAGTCGATCCCGAACTTCGTGCCGTTCAGCGCGGGAGTGAACGGGACGTCCATCGGAGGCGTGCCGGGCGCGACGTTCTCCGCGATTGCGATCGCCGTCTGCGGGTTGACGCGGTAGACGACGCTGTTGGAGCCGACGCCGTACAGGTCGCCGGTCTTGGGGCGGAAGTCGACGCCCACGAGCGACACGCCGGCCGGCAGGCCGCTGATGTTCCGGATCGAGCGGAGCTGCTCGGGGTTGCGCACGTCGAAGCTGATCAGCTGGTTCTGATCGGTCGTGACGTACGCCGTCAGGCGGTCGGGCTTGAGGTCAGGGTTGCGCTGGCTCTGCGGAGCCGCCGAGGCGCCGGCGCCGAGGGCGAGGGACAGGCCGACTGCCACAGCAGCGGCCCGGCGCAGAAGGGTGGTCGTCCTCACAAAGGGTCCTCCTTGGGCGTGGGTGAGTGACACCCGCACTTCGGAGCACCGCGGCGAGGCGGATGATCGCGGCCGAGCGACGGCGAGATCGTCGCCCGTCAGGGGTGGCGCGTTTACGCCGTCAGAAGACGGCCTCGGTGAGATCTGCGGGACCGGCGGTCACCGCCGGCGCCAGGCCGGCCGCCTGCGGCAGCAGCTGCTCGGCGTAGAAGCGGGCGGTGACGAGCTTCTGGCGCAGGAAGTCGGCGTCGCCCCGTCCGGCGTCGAGCTCACGGGCGGCCGCCTGTGCCGAACGGGCCAGCAGCCAGCCGCCGGTGACGATGCCGCACATGCGCAGGTACGGCGTGGCGCCCGCGAGCGCGTTGTCGGGATCGAGACGCCCGTTGGCCAGCAGCCAGTCGCTCGTCTGCCGCAGCGTGGCCTGGGCCTCCGCCAGGTGCTTGCCGATCGCGGGGAGGTCCCCGTTCGACGCCACCAGTTCGTCGGCGGTGGCGGCGATGCCGTCGAGGAAGTCGGTCATCACCCCACCGGCCCGCATGGGGAGTTTGCGGCCGACCAGGTCCATGGCCTGGATGCCGTTGGTTCCTTCGTAGATCGGCGCGATCCGAGCGTCGCGGTAGTGCTGAGCCACGCCGGTCTCCTCGATGTATCCCATGCCGCCGTGCACCTGGAGCGCGAGCGACGTCAGCTCGACGCCGAGGTCGGTTCCCCAGGCTTTGGTGATGGGCGTGAGTAGGTCCGCCAGCTCCTGGCGCCAGGTGCGCACGTCCGGGTCCGGGTGGAGCCGCGCCAGGTCGAGGCACTCGGCGTTGAGGTACGCGATGCACCGCAGCGCCTCGATCTGCGCCCGCATGGTGAGCAGCATCCGCCGCACGTCGGGGTGGTCGATGATCGGCGACGACTCACCGGCCGGTGCCCCCGGGGCGCGCCCCTGGTGCCGCTCCCGGGCGTGCGCCACGGCCTGCTGGTAGGACCGCTCCCCCAGCGCCAGCCCCTCGAGGCCCACGGACAGGCGGGCGTTGTTCATCATCGTGAACATGTAGCGCATGCCCTGGTTGGGCTCGCCGATGAGGTAGCCGACGGCGTCGTCGTAGGCGAGCACGCACGTGGGGCTGGCGTTGATGCCCATCTTCTTCTCGATCGACACGCAGGACACGCGGTTGCGCTCGCCGAGGGACCCGTCGTCGGCGACGAGGAACTTGGGCACGATGAAGCACGAGATGCCCTTACTTCCGGGTGGCGCACCGGGCACGCGCGCCAGCACGAGGTGGACGATGTTGTCGGCAAGGTCGTGCTCGCCGTAGCTGATGAAGATCTTCTGACCGGTGAGCCGCCAGGTGCCGTCCTCGGCGGGGACGGCCTTCGTGGTCAGGGCGCCCACGTCGGACCCGGCGTTGGACTCCGTGAGGTTCATGGTCCCGGTCCACTCGCCGGTCACCATCCTGGGCAGGAACATCTCCCGCTGCGTCTCGGTCCCGTAGCGCAGCAGCATGTCGATGGCGCCCTGCGTCAGGAACGGGCACAGGGAGAAGGCCATGTTGGCGGCCGTCAGCATCTCCTGCATGGCCACCGCCACCAGCCAAGGGAAGCCGCCGCCGCCGTAGTCGGGCGGGAACGGCACTCCCGCCCAGCCGCCGTCGACGTAGTGGCGATAGGCGCGGGTGAAGCCCTCGGGCATCGTGACGCTGCCGTCGTCGTGGCGGCGGCTGTGTTGCGTGTCGCCCACTCGGTTGAGGGGTGCGAACTCCTGAGCGAACAGGCGCCCGGACTCCTCGAGCACCCCGAACACGGTGTCCGGGTCGGCGTGCTCGTAGCCGGGCAGGGCGGCCAGGCCCGCCAGGTCGACCACGTTCTCGAGGACGAAGCGCATGTCCGCCAACGGGGGGACGTAGCCGGTCCCGGCCCGGGCGGCCGTGGATGCGGGGGACATGGGATTGACGGTAGGCCCGCGACGCCCGGTTCCCAAGGTCCGCTGCGGTCGACGACCGGCGTCAGGCGGTGCCGGCCGCCGGATCCTGTGGGCGCTGGCCGCGCACCGCCGCCGTGAGCGCCTCGGCCGTGGCCGCCACGTGGGCACCCAGCGCGCGGACGTCGGTGCCGCGCAGCTCGACCTCGTCCAGACCCGACACGGCGACCACCAGTGCCGCGTTCCCCGATGCGTCGAACACGGGCGCCGCAACGTCGGCGATTCGATAGGTGCCGGCGTCCTCGACGTCGATGAGCAGCAGGTGCTGGCGGCCGATCGCCGCCAGCAGCGCGCGGAGCTCGTCGGGCGTGGGACGCCGCTCGCGGCGGCCGGCCGGCGCCGGCGCCCCGGCCGTGAGGACCGGCCGCGAGAGCAGCCGCAGCTCGGGGGACGCCCGCGTCACCCCGTACCCGTCGCGCCGGATCACCGGCAGGGCCTCTTGCGACGGACCCACGGCGTCGGCGGCCGCCGCCCGCGCCAGCCACGCCTCGACCGTCGGCCGGTCCGACCACGCCATCCACAGGGCGCCCAACGGCGGCGTGAGCGGCAGGGCCACGGAGTCCAGCGGGTCGACGTCCGCAGGGACGCGGGCCTGGGCGACGACGGAGATGCGGTCCTCCTGGCGGGCGAACGCCCGGCACCACCGCCCCGTGGCCATCGAGAGCCGCTCGAGCGCCGCCGGTGCGAAGTCGATCGCGGTGTAACCCCGCAGCGCCGCGGCGCCGATCTCCACCAGGCGGGGCCCGAGCGAATACCGCTTGTCATCGGGATGGCGCAGGAGGATGCCGTGCTGGCTCAGGGTCGCCAGCAGCGCGTGCGCCGTCGCCTTGTTGAGCGAGCACCGGCGCGCAACCTCGGACAGCGTGAACCGATCGCTGGGGTGCGCGGCAAGCAACTCGAGGATCGCCACCGACCGGTCGGCGCCCGGTGCGGGCCGTGCCACGGGATCACCCCTCCGCGGGGCGGGCTCGCGGGCCCGCCGGCCGGGACCCTGTCGGTTCGTCGACCGCGGGCCCCGCGCGCGGCATTGGTTTGGCGTTGGTCACGGCTGCCCGCCCTGCGTCACCCAAATCCTGTCCGAGCTGCAATGTACTTGGTCACATGGCGTCGGTCTCCGACCGACCCGTACTTTTTCGACGTGTCGCTCGATCCGCTCGACGCCGGCGTCT
>Ga0081455_10003299_pt1 | contig 18672 bp, 16 predicted proteins | sample TabmetS3T2R1_FD_70207 | JGI IMG/M metagenome (GOLD analysis project Ga0081455, IMG submission 70207) | Tabebuia heterophylla rhizosphere microbial communities from the University of Puerto Rico - S3T2R1 | ecosystem: Host-associated > Plants > Roots > Rhizosphere ... | reverse complement strand
AAGCCACCGACGACTTCCGCAAGGACGCGCCGACCGCCGCGATCTTCCTGAATCGCGGCGAGCCGTGGAAAGCCGGCGCGACGCTCAAACAACCCGATCTCGCGCGCACGCTCAAGCTCATCACCGCACAAGGAGTCGACGGCTTCTACAAGGGCGACATCGCGCGTCGCATCGTCGCGGCGAGCCGCGCGGGCCACGGCATCCTCACGGAAGCCGATCTCGCGGGCTATCGCACGCGCGAGCTCGCGCCCGTCGAATGCGACTATCGCGGTTTCCACGTGGTCGCGCCGCCGCCGCCCTCCTCGGGCGGCGTCGTGCTCTGCGAGATGCTGCACGTGCTCGAGGGCTATCCACTGCGCGACTACGGCTGGGGCTCGGCGCAGGCCGTGCACGTCGAGATCGAAGCCATGCGCCACGCGTACGTCGATCGCAACAACCTGCTCGGCGATCCCTCGTTCGTGAAGAATCCGCTCGAAGAGCTGCTGTCGCCGGCATATGCGCAGAAGATCCGCGCGAGCATCGATCCCGCGCACGCGGGCGTGTCGCGCGAGCTCGCACCCGGCGTCGCGCCGCGCGAAGGCACGCACACGACTCACTACTCGATCGCCGATCGCTTCGGCAACGCGGTCGCCGTCACGTACACGCTCAACGACTGGTTCGGCGCGCGCGTCACCGCGGCGGGCACGGGCGTGCTGCTGAACAACGAGATGGACGACTTCACGTCGAAGCCTGGCGTGCCGAACCTCTACGGTCTCGTGCAGGGCGTCGCCAACCGCATCGAGCCCGGCAAGCGCCCGCTGTCGTCGATGACGCCGACGATCGTCACGCGAAACGGCAAGCCGTGGATGGTCCTCGGTACGCCCGGCGGCAGTCGCATCATCACCGCGGTCATGCTCACGATGCTCAACGTCATCGACTACCGCATGGACATCTCGGAGGCCGTCGCGGCGCCGCGCATCCACCAGCAGTGGCTGCCCGAAGAAACGTTCGTGGAGGACCGCGCGCTGAGCCCCGACACGCGCCGATTGCTCGAGTCCATGGGCCACAAGCTCACGAAGCCGCAACCCGAAAATCACGTGGCGGCCATCCTGATCGGCGCGCCGGCGCTCGATAGGGCGCCCGTCGGCGATGCCGTGTTCTACGGCGCGCTCGATCCGCGGCGGAACACCGGTCTCGCGCTCGGGTACTGACGCCGCTCGGCAATTTCCTCTTGTGTGTCGGATAGAAAGGGTGATCGAAATCGCTCCCCCGGCCACCCCACACTGCCGCCGTGGAAACCGACACGGAGCACACCCGGCAATGATCGGGCGAAAACGCGCAGCGCTGCTCGACTGGGAGGACGTCCACGCGTTCGCGGCACTCGCGCGCCAGCGCACGCTCGCCGCGACGGCGCGGGCGCTCGGCGTGCCGCACGCGACGGTCGCACGCCGCGTCACCAACCTCGAGGCAGCGCTCGGGCAGCCCCTGTTCACACGGGCCCGGGATGGCTTCGAGCTCAACGCCGCGGGCGGCGAAGCGCTCGCCGAAGCGACGAAGATGGAGAGCGCGGCGAGTGTCCTCGCGGGACGCTGCGAGGCCCCGCCCGACATCTCGGGCTGCGTGCGGATCACGGTCGCACCCGACTTCGCGGAATTCCTGACCGAGCGGCTCGCGCCCCTGCTCGCGCGGCATCGCGCGCTCGAGGTCGATGTCGTCGCAACGTCCCGCAACGGGAGCCTCGCGCGTCGCACCCCCGCGATCGCGCTGCGGCTCGCGCGGCCGCTCGCGACGGGCCTGGTCGCGCGACGTCTCGCCACGCTCGATTACGGCTTCTATGCGTCGCCCGGATACCAGGCGCGCATCGCCGCGGGCGAAACTCCGGCCTTCATCACGTTCGACGCGGATGGCGAGCATCTGCCCGAAGCCGCGTGGACTCGCCGCCATCTCGCGGGCTGCCGCGTCGCGCTGCGCGTCAACAGCCAGGCCGCGCAGGCCGCCGCGGCACGCAGCGGCTTCGGCGTCGCGCTGCTGCCCGGACTGCTCGCACGCAACCTGGGCGCGTTGACGGCCGTCGAGCTCGATGACGTTCCGCCGGCTCGCGAGCTGTGGATGCTCATGCGTCCCGACGTCGCGAAGCTGGCGCGCACGCGCGCCGTCGCCGATCATCTCGCGGGCATCTTCGCACCTCACAACTCCCGGGGACCGACATGACTCGACGCGACCTGGCCTTCCTCTCGCTCGGCCTCGCGGCCGGCATCGTGGCAACGGTGTGCGCGCAGGGTGCGGCCGCCCCCAAACCACTCGCCTCCGGCGTCTTCGCCTGGGACCAGCTGCCCGTCGAGAAGACCGCGAGCGGCGAACGTCGCGCGGTATTCGACGGCGCGACCGCGACGGTCGACAGGCTCGAGACCCACGTCACGACGGTGAATCCCGGCAGCGCGTCGCACGCCGCGCATCGCCACCCCGACGAAGAGCTCGTGTACGTGCGCGAGGGCGTCATCGAAGCCACGATCGACGGCCGGACGCAGCGCGCGCCCGCGGGCTCCGTCATCTTCTTCGCGTCGAACGATCTGCACGGCATGCGCAACGCGGGCGACGTCCCCGCGAGCTACTTCGTGCTGCGCTGGACGTCGCCCGGTCACGAAGGCCCGAAGCCCGGCGGATCGAAATGACGGCAGCACCCGCCACGTCGTCGAGCGGCGCGACGCTGCGCCGCGAGCACTTCGTGTTCATCGCGATCGCCGCGGCGATCCTCATGATCACGATGGGCGCGCGGCAGTCGCTCGGACTCTTCGTCGCCCCGATCATGGACTCGACGCACGTGAGCTACGCCGCGATGAGCTTCGCGCTCGCGACGGGGCAGCTCATGTGGGGAGTCGCGCAGCCGTTGTTCGGCGCGCTCGCGGATCGCCACGGCGCGAACCGCGTGCTCGTCACGGGCGCCGTGCTGCTCGCGGGCGGCGCGCTGTTGACGTCGATCTCGAACAACGAATTCGCGTTCATCGCGACGCTCGGCGTGCTCACGGCGGCTGGCGCCGGCGCCGGTAGTCTGGGCGTGCTCATCGGCGTCGTGTCCCAACGCGTGCCCGCGCAGCGGCGCTCGGCCGCCACGGGCATCGTGAACGCGGGCGGCAGCCTGGGGCAGTTCGTGTTCGCATTCGTGTACGGCCGGCTCATCTCATCCGTGAGCTGGGTCGGCGCCATGTGGGCGATGGCCGTCGCCGCGCTCGCGACGATCCCGCTCGCACGTTCGCTCATGGGCGGCGGCGCCGCAGCGGCGCGTCCCGCGGCGGTCGCCACTCCGGCCGGACCTTCCGCGACGATGACGTTGCGCGATCAGCTGCGCATCGCCGCGCGCGACCGCAGCTACTGGTGCCTGCACCTCGGCTTCTTCACGTGCGGCTTCCACATCGCATTCCTCGTGACCCACCTTCCGGGCGAAGTGGGCCTCTGCAACCTGCCACGCTCCGTCGCGATGAGCGCGATCGCGATCATCGGTCTCGCGAACGTCGCCGGCAGCCTCACCGCCGGCTGGCTCGGCGGCGTGATGCGCATGAAGTGGCTGCTGTTCATCATGTACCTGAGCCGCGCCGTCGCCGTGCTCGTCTATCTCGCGGCACCGAAGACCGCGGAGACCTTCTACGTGTTCGCGATGGTGCTCGGCTTCACGTGGCTCGCGACGGTGCCACCCACCGCCGGCCTCATCGGCAAACTGTTCGGCGTGCGCTATCTATCGACCCTGTTCGGCCTCACAACCTTCACGCACCAGATCGGCGGCTTCCTCGGCGCCTGGCTCGGCGGCATCGTCATGGCCAGGTTCGGCGACTTCTCGTGGATGTGGTACGCCGACGCGGCGCTCGCGACCGGGGCTGCCCTCATCAACCTCCCGATCCGTGAGGCCGCAGTACGCCAGGCGGCCTAATGGGGACACTCCCCATTTTCTAGAAAATGGGGTCAGGGCTCGGGATCGTTCTAACCCCGCTTCCCGGTTCGAAGGATTTTCGGCCCGCGGGTCGAGCGCGCTTCAGGAATTTCCGGACGGAAATTCCTGGCGTTCGCTCGTCGTTCGCTGCGCGCCTCTACATTTTCAAAAATGGCGAGTCGATAGGCACTACAACGGCGCGCGGCCGCTCTCTCCTCGCCGCTCTCTACGCGGGCCGAAAATCCCTTCGAACCGGGAAGCTGCGTTACCTCGAGCTTCGAGCCCTCTCCCCATCTCCCGGGAATCAGGAACGCCCATCACGTGACGAGGCCGTCGAGACCGCGCACATCTGCGCTATTTGGGAAGACCTTGGTATCGAGCGCCTTCTCGGGGACGCCCACGTGATCACGGAGTACGCCCTTCATGACACTGCGCAGGTCGCGCGTCGGCATGAGGTCGCGGTTTTCGCGCAGGTTGGCGCGCGCTAGGCCGGGCCAGTCGGCGATCACGCGGCCGCCAGCGACTGTACCGCCTAACAGGAACGCCGCGGCGCCGGTGCCGTGGTCGGTGCCGCGCGTGCCGTTGATGGCCGCGGTGCGGCCGAATTCGGTCGCGACGAGGACGACGGTGTTGCGCCAGACGGGCCCGAGGGACTCCTTGAGCGCGCGCAGGCCCGAATCGAGCGCGGCGAGGCGCGCGGCGAGCTGGCCCTGCGCCCCGCCCTCGTTCGCGTGCGTGTCCCAGCCCGTCGTGTCGAACATTGCGATGCGTGGACCGTCGTCACGCTTGAGGAAGCCCGCGGCCGCGCGCGCGGTGTCGGCATAACGCGCGTTGTAGTTCTTCCGCAGCTTTTCCACGTCCGCCGCCGACGCCGCGGCGGTCATCGTTTCGGATGCATCGCCTTCGGCAGCGGCCTTCTGCGCCTCCGTCGCGATTGTCTCGCTCTCGAGCGCGTCCGCGAGACGTTGCGAGAGCACGGGATCGCGTGCGTAGAGATCGGTGATGCGATCGAGCGTCGCGGCATCGAGCGCCGCGATCTTGGTCGGCGACCAGGACGCGACTTCCGCCGGCCCACGCATCGCGAGCGGCACGTTCGCGCCGAGCGCGACGCCCGCCTCCTTCGACTTGCCGGCCGGCAGCTCGAGCAATGCACGGTTGAGCCAGCCGCTCGTCGAGCCATTCGGCTTGAGGTCGCCGCTCTCGAGCACGTTCTGCGCATCGAAGTGCGAGCGCTCGCGATACGGAGTCGCCGTCGCGTGCAACACGGCGAGCTCACGCGCGCCGTAGGATTCGTGCAGGAACGACAGCGACGGATGCAGGCCGAACAGCTGCCCGTTCTTCGCATCCGCCAATGGCAGCGCCGCGTCGGCGCCGCTCTTCGCGAGCGCGATCTGGCCGCGCAGGCCTGCGTAGTCGGGATCGCCCACGGGCGGCACGGCCGACAGGCCATCGAGCGCGCCGCGCAACAGCACGAACACGAAGCGCGAATCCGTGGGCGCATTGGCGAACGCGAGCCGCGATGCGACGAGCGTGCTCGCGCCTGCGAACAAAGAGGTTTCGAGGAAGCGGCGTCGATCGAGCATGGCGTTCATGGGAACCTCAGCGGCGCATGAATTCGGGGGATGCGAGCAGCAGCGTCAACGCCTGCGACCCGCTCTCGGCGCGCGCGATCGCCTGCGCCGTCTCGCTCGTCAGCGACGCGCCGAGCAGCTGCGGCGCAAGCTCGCGTGCATTGCGCTGACTGCCGAGGCGCTGCGCGGCGACGTCCGCCCACGCGATGCGCTTGAGCAGCGCGGAAGAGCCGTCCCAGTCCGCGCTCGTGTCGGGCCAGCCCGCGGGCGAGCCCGGCATCAGGCTGCGTTGCCCCAGCGCCTCGAACGCCGCGAGCGCGCGGCGGCCCGGCGGCACGGGGATGTCGAGGGCACGGTACGCGGAGTAGATGTAGTCCGTCGGCGTCTTGAACTTCGTGAGCGGCTGCGCCCAGGCTTCGGGCGATTCCACGAGCGCGCGATACACGGTCGGCAGGTGTGCGCGCGAATCGAGCCACGCCGCGACCAGTCTATCTACCACCGCGGCCGGAGGGGCGTCGGCTATGAAGTGGCGCGCGAGCTTCGTGCAGACGTGGTGAGCCGTCGCGGGCCGCACCGCGAGATCGCGCAGGATCGTCTCGCCCTGGCGCACGCCGTCGTCCGCGTAGCGCTTGCCGAGCAGCGATTTTGCGCCGGGCTCGTGCAGGGACTCGCGGAAGAAGAACTCGCCGGGACTGCCCATCGGCATGCCGAGCTTTTCGAGTCGGCGGTTCTCGCTGCGGCCGCCGATCGACCAGCCGGAGATCGCCTGCGCGAAGGTCGTGACGTCCGCCTGGGTGTAGCCGCCGTTCACGCCGAGCGTGTGCAGCTCGAGGATCTCGCGCGCGAGGTTCTCGTTGATGCCGATCTTGCGGCCGTTGGGCCGCCGCGCGGCGAGAGTCGCGAGCCGCGAGTTCGGTCCGATCGACTGCGCGTTGTCGAGGTAGAGCAGCATGGCCGGATGCTTCTCGACGGCCATGAGCAGGTCCGTGAAATTGCCGGTCACGTGCGGCCGGATCGCTTCGCGCTCCATCGCGCCCGCGAGGCCGAGCACCACGACCTTGTCGATGGACACGGCGAAGTGGTTGGACCAGAACTGCGTGAGGCGCTCGAGGAACGGGCGATCGGTCGCGACCGAGTGCGCGAAGCGCGCCGCGATCTCGTCGGTGTAGATGGGGCGATAGACGGACGGTAGTTTGAACGCCACGGCCTTGAGCGCCGCCTCGTCGCCGCCGTCCTTGCGCACTTCCTTGCGTTCGTCCTCGGCTTCGCGGCGCAGCTCGAGTACCTGCGCGAGCGTCTGCGACGAAGGCTTGAGACCGTCGCCCGCGATCGCCGGGGGCGTGCCCTTCAGTTGCCCGAGCAGCCATTCTTCGCCGTCGCCCAGCCGGGTGAGCTCGCCCGGGCGCGCGCCCAGGCCGAACCGGTTCGCGGCGATGGCGGCGGCGAGGTCCTTCGAGGCGGCTGTCATCGGCGGTTCACGGTGCAGGGCTCCATGGTCGCTCAACGCACGGAGGCGCTACGGGTTGACCGCCGGTCTGTCGGTTGGCCCCGGCGCATTCCGCAGGAGCCCGTCGACCCAGCGCGTAAGTTGCGGCCCCACGTTCGCCGCCTCGAGCTCGTCGCGCGCGCCGCCCTGGCGGAAGCCGAGCAGCTTGCCGTCGGCGGCGAACAGCGCGACGGTGGGATAGCTCTTGATGCGCACGCGATCGACGAATTCGCGCGCGTCGGCCACCACGCGCCACTCGAGCCCGAACTTGCGAACGAACGCCCGCGCGACGTCGGGGTCGTCGAACGTCACGGCCAGGAAGTTCATGCGCGGATGCGCCGCGGCGTAGGCATTCAATGGCGCGACTTCGCGGATGCAGGGCAGGCACGTCGCGAAGTAGAAGCTCAGCAGCGTCGGCTTGCCGCGCAGCGACGCCGCCGTCACGCGCTGACCCGCGAGATCGCGCAGCTCGAATGGCGGCAGTTCCGAGATCGGCGGGTACGGCGCCGGGCAGCGCTCGAGACCGCGGATACGCACCGTCACCGTGACGGCCGAGCCGTCGGCCGCGCGGTCGATGTCGGCATGCGCGTTCGGCTGCACCATCTGGTCCGCGAACGCCGCGAAACCCACGTTGGCGCAGTCGCGATCGCGGTAGGTCACGGATGCCTCCGCTTTCAGGCCCAGGCTGTCGCGAAACGCCCGTTCGGAGAGCGCCGCCTCGGCGGTGCAGGCGGCCGCGAAGGCGAGCAGCGACACCGCGAGGATCGAGCGTGTGAGCATGGCGCGCATTATGGACTCACGCTGACGAAACGGCTGCCCCGCTCGACGAAGCGCAGCTGCCGGTGCATGTCGCGCGACAGCCCGATGCGCGTGCACACGTGGATGTCGGCGGCCGGTCCCGCGCCGCGCTCGAGCCACAGGCGCCGGCCGGCGCACAAGTCGAGTCCCGAGAGCGCGGCATCGATCGCGAGCGCCACGCACAACCTGCCCGGCCCGCGCGCGAGATCGCGGTCCGCCGCGCCGGGCCGGTGTGCACGCATGACATCGACGCCCTCGATCGGCTCGAGCGCGCGGATCAGCACCGCCGCGCCCGTTCCCAGCGCGTCGGCGGCCACGTTGAGCGTGAAGTTGGCGCCGTAGACGAGGCGTACGTAAGCGGTGCCGCGTACGCCGAACAGCGGCGCGTTCGCGGTAGTTAGTCCCGGACGGAAGTAGCCCGTCGGGTCGCCCGGCGGATACGCTTCGGTCTCGACGATGCGCCCCGCGACGCGCCGTCCATCGATCCGGCGCACGAGCAGCCGTCCGACGAGGAAGCGCGCGAGCTCGATGGTTTCCGCGGGCAACGCGCGGCGCGGCAATGGCGGCATGGCGGAAGTGTACGAACTGCCGCCGCGAGTGGCACACTGCGCCGTCATTTCCGAGGTCCCCGTGAAACATTCGCCCTGGATCCCGTTGCTGGCCGCGTTGACGGTCATCACCGCGGCCGCGCAGTCTCCGGCGCCCACGGCCCCGAAGCCGGCAGCCGACGTCCCCGCGTGGCTGTTCCCCATCGATCCGGGCTCGATCCATCCGCCGCCGACGCCGCCCAAGCTCGACGACAAGGAACCGATCTCGATTCCCGACAGCACGGAAAAATTCACGGCCGCGCGCATCGGCGACACCTTCAACGCACCCGACTGGTTCCCCGCCGAGCACGGCCCGATGCCCGACGTCGTCGCGAAGGGCCGCAGCCCGAAGGTGATCGCCTGCGCGTTCTGTCACACGCCGACGGGCCAGGGCCGTCCCGAGAACGCGGCGCTCGCCGGGCAATCGGAGAACTATCTACGCGCGCAGCTCGAGGATTTCCGTGCCGGCAAGCGGCAGCCCGTCGGACCCGAGGCCTACAAGCCGAGTCGCAGCATGCATGCGCTCGCGGCGGCGCTGACCGATGCGGAGATCGCCGAGTCCGCGAAGTATTTCGCCACGCAGAAGCTCGCGCGCCGCGTGTGGATCATCGAGAGCCTGCGCATTCCGCGCGCCGAACCGAAGGACTGGGTCTACGAGCAGGTGGACGGCACGGAAGACCTCGAGGATCGCCTGCTCGCCGTCGCGCCCGACATCGAGCGGCACGAGCATCGCGATCCGAAGATGCAATACAACGTCTACGTGCCGCCCGGCAGCATCAATCGCGGCAAGCGCCTCGTGACGACGGGCGACGGCAACAAGACCGTGGTCTGCGCGAGCTGCCACGGCGGCAACCTCAAGGGACTGAACGACGTGCCGCCGATCGCCGGCCGCTTCCCGAGCTACCTTCTGCGCCAGCTGCTCTCGTTCAAGAATGGCGGGCGCACGAGCGAAGCGGCGAAGCAGATGCAACCCGTCGTCGAGAAGCTCGAGCTCAACGACATGGTCGACGTCGTCGCGTATCTCGGCGGTCTGTATCCCTGACTGACTACCCGAGCTCGCGCGCGAGGTTGTCCATGAGCGTGAGCGTGCCGCGCTCGCGGCTGCCGGCATCCTCGTAGCCGTCGAGGAACGCGCCGTGCTCGACGATGACGAGCTTCGTGCCGCGTCCCGCCGCGACGAATTCGACGGTCGCGAGCGACACCGAGATCTTCTTTCCCTGCCAGTACATGTCGTAGGTGTAGACGAGCCGCTTCTCGGGCACGACGTCGAAATAGCGGGCCTCGTAGCGCGACTCGGAGCCGTCGACGAACTTGCCGCTGAGCCGGTCGCGACCGCCGACGCGCACGTCCATCTCGCGGATGTCTGCCTTCCATTTGTCCGGCGGCCCGACGAACCAGCGCGCCTTGACCTCGGGGTTGGTCCACGCGCGGTAGAGGACCGCGGGGTCGTGCTCGAACTTGCGTTCGATGATGAACGAGCCGTGCTTGATGGAACGGGCGCTCGAGTGCATGGGCTTCTCCCTCATCTCTTACGGCGCGCGAGGCGCTGCTCCCAGTGGCGGCGATACGGCTCCATCCAGTCGGCCGCCTCGCGCATCGGCTTCGCCTCGAGCCGGCACGGGCGCCATTGCGCGTCGCGGCCCTGCGAGATGAGCCCTGCGCGCTGCAACACCTTCAGGTGCTTGGTGACGGCAGGCAGGCTCATGTCGAACGGCGCGGCGAGCTCCGTGACGGAAGCTTCGCCCGCCGTGAGTCGCGTGAGGATCGCACGGCGCGTGGGGTCGGCGAGCGCGGCGAACGTGGTGCTCAACGAGTCGGGCATGGAACCAATCGGTTAATTAACCTTTCAGTAAAATACTTTGGATCATTGATCCATGTCAACGGATCATCGGGAAATACCGGAATGCCCGGAACAAACTACTCGCGCCGCGCATTCATCTTCGGGGGATTTCAACCTGGAGAAGGACCATGCGCACAGGAATATTCGTGGCCGCGGCGGCGGCACTCTGCTCGACTCTCATCGGCGGCTCCGCCTTCGCCGACGATCGTTTCAAGTTCAAGGACTTCGCGACCGAGGCGCAGGCATTACGCCAGGTGCGCGAGGGCCGCGAGACGTTCCGCTTCGCGACGTTCGGCGACGAAGCGTTCTGGGGTGACGGACTCGGCCTGCATCTCGCCATCGCGGGCGCCGACAACGGCGGCGTCGGTCCGGGCGTATCCCCAACGACGGCGCTCGGCGTCGGACTCAAGGTGGACGTGGATGCGCTGCCGCGGCCGCTGCAGCGTTCGCTCGCGCGCGGCGAAGTCGACCTCAAGAATCCCGCGACCACGCTCGCCCTGCTCAGGCTCGACGCCGTCGTCGGCGTGACCGGGATGTTCGACGACAAGGGCCGCATCACCTCCATGGGCATCCAGTGCTCGCTGTGTCATTCGACCGTCGACAACTCGTTCGCGCCGGGCATCGGTCACCGGCTCGACGGCTGGGCGAACCGCGATCTCAACGTCGGCGCGATCGTCGCGCTGGCGCCGCGACTCGAAGGGGTCGCCGCGCTGCTCGGCGTCGACGTACCGACGGTGAAGAAGGTGCTCAACGCGTGGGGGCCGGGTCACTTCGATGCGGAGCTCTTCATGGACGGCAAGGGATTCCGTCCCGATGGCAAGACCGCGGCGACGCTGATCCCGCCGGCCTTCGGACTCGCGGGCGTGAACCTGCACACGTGGACGGGCTGGGGCGGCATCTCACACTGGAACGCGTTCGTCGCAAATCTCGAGATGCACGGCCAAGGAACGTTCTTCGACCCGCGGCTCGATGACGCGGCGAAGTTCCCGATCGCCGCACGCGAGAAGTTCGGTCACGTGAGGGCGGACGAAGATCGCATCACGGCGCTCCTGCCGGCGCTGCAGATCTACCAGCTCGCACTGCCGGTGCCCGAGGCGCCGCGCGGCAGCTACGACCGTTATGCGGCGAAACGCGGCGAAGCGCTGTTCGACGGCAAGGCGGATTGCAGCCGCTGTCACGTGCCGCCGCTCTATACGGAACCCGGCTGGAACATGCATACACCCGAGGAGATGGGCATCGATGACTTCCAGGCGTCGCGTTCGCCCGACGAACGCTACCGCACGGCGCCGCTGCGCGGCCTGTGGACGCACATGAAGGGCGGCTTCTATCACGACGGCCGCTTCGCGACGCTCAACGACGTGATCAATCACTACGACCGGCATTTCTCGCTCGGATTGTCGGCCGGCGAGAAACACGATCTCGCGGAGTACCTGAAGTCGCTCTGAAAACGGGGACATTCCCGGTTGCTAGGAAACGGGGACGCGGCCCGGCCGCGTCCCCGGCCGGGTCCGTTTGCGGACCCACTGGGTCTGACCCCAATATCCGGGGCATGGAAATCATCGCCCAACGCCGTCGCGACCTCGGCGGCTTCGAAGTCGGCCGCGTGCTGCCTTTCACGCGCCGCCACATGGTCGGGCCGTTCATCTTCTTCGATCACATCGGGCCCGTGACCTTCCAGCCCGGCATCCCGAAGACGGTCGACGTGCGCCCTCACCCGCACATCGGGCTCGCGACGGTCACCTATCTATTCGCCGGCGAGATCATGCACCGCGACAGCGTCGGCATGCAGCAGGCCATCCAGCCCGACGAAGTCAACTGGATGATCGCGGGCCGCGGCATCACGCATTCCGAGCGCTTCGAGAAGGCGCGCGCCGAGGGCGGCCCGCTGCACGGCATCCAGGCCTGGGTCGCGCTGCCGAACGAGCATGAGGAAACGGAACCGTGGTTCGGGCACTACGGTTCGAAGGACCTGCCGTTTCACGAGGACGCGGGCGTGCGCACGCGGCTGCTCGCGGGCAACGCCTTTGGTCTCGAGGCGCGCGTGAAGACGCATTCGCCCATCTTCTACGCACACTGGCAGATGAATCCGGGCGCGCGCGTCGCGTTGCCGGACGAGTACTCCGAGCGCGCGCTCTACGTCGCAGCCGGTGAGATCGAACATCGCGGCGAGCGCCAGGGTGCCGGACGCATGCTGGTGTTCGATCCGGGCGAGGATTCCACGATCGCCGCGACGCAGCCTGCAACCGTCATGGCACTCGGCGGCGAGCCCGTCGGCGAACGCTTCATCGAATGGAATTTCGTGTCGTCGTCGAAGGAGCGCATCGAACAGGCGAAAGCCGACTGGCGCGCGGGACGCATGAAGCTGCCCGACTTCGACAACCAGGAGTTCATTCCGCTCGCGTGAGGGCGCTCGCGCTCATCGCCTGTTTCATCGCGGCGTTCGCCGCGCGCGGCGAAACCGCGCTGCCGAAGCCCGATTCCGGCTCGATCGCCGTGTCGTGCGGGGCCGTGCTCGTCCCCCAGGTCTCGCGCACACCCGTCGGCGGCATCGACGCCCGCCGTCGATCCGTCGTGATCATCCGCGGCGGCAGGATCGCCGACGTGCTTCCCGAATCCGATGCTGCGTCCCGACCCGCCGGAATCCCGGTCCTCGATCTGCACGAGTACACCTGCCTCCCCGGCCTCATCGACATGCACACGCATCTCAACGACCGGCCCGAGGACACCGCGGATCTGCGCGTGTACTTCACGCGCAGCGCGGACGAGACGCTCGCGCTGTCCGCCGAAAACGCGCGCGCCACCCTGCTGGCCGGCTTCACCACGGTGCGCAACGTCGGCACGTACACGGCCGGCACCGACTTCGCGCTGCGCGACGCGATCGACGCGGGCAGGGTCATTGGCCCGCGCATGCAGGCGAGCGGCCCTTACCTGACGATCCCGCACGGCGGCGGCGATCTCTACGTCCCAGACTACAGGGAACCGGCGGACAACGCGCGCTTCCACGCCGGGGTCGCGCGCGGACCCGAACAGTTCGCCGCTCGCGCGCGTGCGATCCTCGACAGCGGCGCGGATCTGCTCAAGGTGATCGCATCGGGCGCCGTGCTCGCCTACGGCGGCGTACCGGGCGAGCCCGAGATGACGCAGGAGGAGATCGCGGCCGTCGTGAAGGTGGCGCATGCCGCGGGCAAGCGGGTCGCCGCACACGCGCACGGCGCCGAATCGATCCGCATGGCGATCGCCGCGGGCGTCGACACGGTGGAGCATGCCTCCTATCTCGACGACGCCGGCATCGCCGCCGCGCTCGCGCAAGGCCACGTCGCGCTGTCGATGGACGTCTACAACGGCGACTACATCGATACCGAAGGCCGCCGGCAGAAATGGCCCGAGGAATTCCTGCGCAAGAACCTCGAGACCACGGAAGTGCAGCGGCAGGTTTTCACGAAAGCCGTGAAAGCTGGCGTGCCGATCGTCTTTGGTACCGACGCCTCGGTCTATCCACACGGCCTCAATGCGCGCCAGTTCCGCATCATGGTGGAGCGTGGCATGACGCCCACGCAGGCGATCCGGGCGGCGACGTCCGATGCCGCGAAGTTCATGGGCTGGGGCGATCGCGTCGGCACTCTCGAACGCGGCAAGTTCGGCGATCTCATCGCCGTGCGCGGCGATCCGCTGGCCGACATCACGGTGCTCGAGCACGTGGCAGCCGTCGTCAAGGGCGGGCTCGTGTTCGAGGCGCCCGGCCGCTGAGCGGCACCGGGCAAACTACTTGAACAGCCCCGCGTACTCCGCGGGCATCGCCGCGATCGGCTTGATCTCGAGATCGCGCCAGAACACTTCGGCCGCTTCGCTCTGGAACTGCAGCTTGCCGCTGTCGAGCGGCACGTACTTGTCGAAGCTCTTGTAGCGCGAGTTGCGGAGCGCCATCACGACCTTGCCGTTCACGACGTGCACGCAGTCGGCGCCGAAGCACACGAGCTCGAGCTGGTTCCACTGGCCGACGCGATCCTCGTCGGAACCGGCGAGCGCGTGGTTGTTGGGAGCGGTGAACGTCATCCATGGCGCATCGGGATCCCAGCGCGGCGCCTCGGCGCCCGCCGCCTTCGGTGCGACGCGGATGTCGGATGCGCTCGTCGCCTGCGTCCAGTATTCGCCGAGACCATGCTCGATGACCTGGAACTCCTGTGACAGCGCCCACGACTTCCAGTAGTCGACGCCGAACTCGCCGCGCGAGTGGTAGAGCACGCCCGAGTCCTTGAGCTCCTTGAGTCGCGGCTCCCATTTCTTGTCGCCCCAGCGCACCTTCGCGCGGAAGCGGTAGTTGCGGAATGATTGTTTTGTCACGAGGCAGCCGTAGTACTCGCCGCTCACGCGCAAGGTCACCGCGCCACCCTCTTTGACCGTGGTGAACGCCGTTTGCTGCGGCGGATTCAGTCCGACGGGCTTGAGCGTGGCCGGCGCCGTGCCCTTGAGCACGGACATGATCTGGTCGCCGCGATAGCTCAGGTAGACGTCGAACTTCGAGAGGCTCGCATCGAGCAGCGGCGTCCACCCCGTGTCGTCCGGGCCAGGCCGCGCGCCCTTGCCGGCGCGCGTGTCGGCCACCCACTTCTCGAACGAGGCGAGCCCGATCTTCGGGTCCTTCATCGCATCGCTGTCGAGGCCCGAACCGCTGCCGAGGACCGCGCCCTTCTCCGAGAGCAATACGTACGTGGGATAGGTCTTGATGCCCGCGGATTTCTGCCATTCGAGCGTGTCCGCGACAACGGGCCATTCGAGCTTGCGCTGCTTGATGAACGCGAGCGCGACGTCGGGCGGATCGAACGTGAGCGCAAGGTAGTTGTACTCGGGATGCTTCAGGCGGAACGCATTGAGGATCGGCACCTCGGCGATGCACGGCGCGCATTCCGCGAAGAAGAAGCTCAGCAACGTGGGTTTTCCGGCGAGCGACCTGCTCGTCACGGGCGTGCCCGCGATGTTCCGGAATTCGAACGCCGGCAGCGACGTGATGGGCTTCGTTTCCGGCATGTCGCCGGCGTTCGCGAGCTTGAGCGTGAACGTGTGTTTCGCGGGATCCTTGATGAGCGCGAGCGACTTGCCCGCATGCATGCGCTTCATGAATTCATCGCGCGTGAGCGCGGCGCCGGATTCGTCCTTGTAGAGCACCTGCATGTCCGCCGGCACGTTGAGCGTCGCGCGCATCTCGGCTTCCGACATCGAAGTGAAATCGCCTCCGGCCCCGGCAGTCGCGCATCCGCCGAAAACCGCACACGCCAGCAACGATCGCCACAGGTTCGCCATGCCGAGCCCTCCACTGCTGCGCGCCACTATACGCGCGAACGACCACGCTGGATGCCGCGACGCGCGGGCGGCACACTACGCGCATGACCCGGAGGAAGAACATGCAGCTGCTGTGGCTCGGCGTCGCGATCGCCGCAACCGTCGCCTATCACATCGTCATGAAGCTCACGCCCGCGAGCGCGAACGCCTATCTTTCGCTCGCGATCACGTATGCGATCGTCACCGTCGTCTTCGTCGTGGTGTATGCCGTGGCGCCCGCCGCCGTCCCGCTGCGCACCGCCCTCGGCGCGCTCAACTGGACGACCCTCGCGCTGGGCGTCACCGTGGTCGGCCTCGACCTCGGATTCCTCATGCTCTACCGCGGCGGCTTCGAGGTGAGCCTCGGCCAGATCATCACGCAATCCGCCGCCGCGCTGCTCCTCGTGTTGCTAGGCGTCGCGTTCTTCTCGGAAAAGCTGTCGCTCGCGAACGCCGGCGGCATCCTCCTTTGCGTCGTCGGCCTCTGGCTCATCAACAAGAAGTGATGGGGACATGCACCGTTTCCTAACAAACGGGGACAGACCGGGGTCTCCTGATACCCCGCTTCCCGGTTCGAAAGGTTTTTCGGCCCGCGGGTCGAGCGCGCTTGAAGAAAGAAATGGGGACATTCCTTTCTTCGCGTTCGCTCGTCGTTCGCTGCGCGCCTCTACATTTTCAAAAACGGCGAGTCGATAGGCACTACAACGGCGCGCGGCCGCTCTCTCCTCGCCGCTCTCTACGCGGGCCGAAAATCCTTCGAACCGGGAAGCTGCGTCAGTGGAAGACCCAGCCTGTCCCCGTTTTCCAGGAAACGGTGAATGTCCCCATTTATCCCATCGACTCCTGCACGAAGAACTTCCGCACCTTCATCGCGTGCTGCAGGCGTCCTTTCCGGATGTACGCCTGGTAGAGGAAATCCTTCATCACCTCGAGCAGCACCGCCGCCTGGTAGGTATTGATGAACGGCATGTCGACCATCGGGTCGGCGCTGCCCGCGAAAATGATGCGCATGACGACGGCGAAGGTGTCCTCGTCGATCTCCGCCATCTCGCGCACGTCGGCGAGCGAGTCGAACAGGCGCAGCTTCGTCGAGTTGCCGAGATCCGCGAACGACACCGCGGCCGCACGCCGGCACATCGACGCGAACGCCTGGAACTGGTTGTGCGAGTAGCAGATCAGCGCCTCGCGGAAGAACGTCTCCACGTCTTCGGGCACGTAGTTGAACGCGAACTTCTCGATGGGCCGCTCGACGTCGAACGCCTGCGGACTCAACTCGACGCGGTTGCTCGCGAACGCACGCGTGGCGTAGCGCAAGAAGACGGGCGCGTTGCACGCGTGACAGCGCAGCACGAGGCCGATGCTCCGTGGCTTGTGCAGCAGCAACTCGTCGAACGTCGGCAGTGCCGTCGGGCTCATGCGCGAGAACGCATGACAGTGCGGGCAGTTGCGCGCCGTCTCGCGTTCGTCGCCGAACCACATCGTGCCCGTGGCATCGATGAATACGTTCATCCGTCCGCGCCCCTTCGAGCGCGTCTCGCGCTCACTATCTCGTCAGCGGCTTGTACTTGATCCTGTGGGGTTGAGTGGCTTCTTCGCCCTTGCGCCGCTTCAGATCTTCCATGTAGTCCTGGAAGTTGCCCTCGAACCATACGACTTCCGAGTTGCCTTCGAAAGCGAGAATGTGGGTCGCGATGCGATCGAGGAACCATCGGTCGTGCGATATGACAACTGCGCAGCCTGGATAGGCCAGCAAGGCCTCCTCCAGCGCGCGCAAGGTTTCGACGTCGAGATCGTTCGTGGGCTCGTCCAGCATCAGCACGTTGCCGCCGGATTTGAGGACTTTCGCGAGGTGTACGCGGTTGCGCTCGCCGCCCGACAACTCGCCGACGTTCTGCTGTTGCTGCGTGCCCTTGAAGTTGAATCGTCCTACATAACCTCGCGACGGCGTTTCGTAGTTGCCGACCTTGATCATGTCGAGACCGCCCGAGATTTCCTGCCACACGGTGTTCTTGTCGGTGAGCGCCTGGCGCGATTGATCGACGTACGCGAGCTTGACCGACGGGCCCATGCGCAGCTCGCCCGCGTCCGGCTTCTCGAGCCCGGCCATCATGCGGAAGAGCGTGGTCTTGCCGGCGCCGTTCGGTCCGATGATGCCGACGATGCCGCCCTTCGGCAGGTTGAAGTTGAGGTTGTCGATGAGCAGGCGATCGCCGTACGCCTTGCGCAGTCCCTTCGCCTCGATGACGAGATCGCCGAGCCGCTCGCCCGGCGGGATGTAGATCTCGTTCGTCTCGTTGCGCTCCTGGAATTCGCGCGATGCGAGCTCCTCATAGCGCGCGACGCGCGCCTTGCTCTTCGCCTGTCGCGCCTTCGGATTCTGGCGCACCCACTCGAGCTCCTTCGCGAGCATCTTGCGCAGGCCCGCCTGCTCCTTTTCTTCCTGCGCGAGACGCGCTTCCTTCTGCTCGAGCCACGTCGAGTAGTTGCCCTTCCACGGAATGCCATGGCCTCGATCCAGCTCGAGAATCCACTCGGCCACGTTGTCGAGGAAGTAGCGGTCGTGCGTCACGGCGACGACGGTCGACGGATACGCCTCGAGATACTTCTCGAGCCAGGAAATCGACTCGGCGTCGAGATGGTTCGTCGGCTCGTCGAGCAGCAGCATGTCGGGCGACGACAGCAGGAGCCGGCACAGCGCGACGCGACGTTTCTCGCCGCCCGAGAGCAGCGAGATCTTCGATTCCCACGGCGGCAGACGCAGCGCGTCGGCGGCGATCTCGAGCTTGCGTTCGAGCTCCCATCCTCCCGCGGCGTCGATCGCATCCTGCAGCTTCGCCTGCTCCTCGAGCAGCTTGTTCATCTCGTCGGGATCCAGCTCGGGGTCCGCGAACCGGTCGCTGATCTCGTTGAAGCGCTGAACTTGAGCGAACGCGCCGCCGAGACCTTCCATCACGACGCTGCGCACATCCTTGTTAGGGTCGAGCTCGGGCTCCTGCGGCAGGTAGCCGACCTTGATGCCGGGCTGCGGGCGCGCTTCGCCCTCGTAGTTGGTGTCGATGCCGCCCATGATCTTGAGCAGCGACGACTTGCCCGAGCCGTTGAGGCCGAGCACGCCGATCTTGGCGCCGGGGAAAAACGAGAGGCTGATGTCGCGCAGGATGACGCGCTTGGGT
>Ga0081455_10003298_pt1 | contig 18676 bp, 20 predicted proteins | sample TabmetS3T2R1_FD_70207 | JGI IMG/M metagenome (GOLD analysis project Ga0081455, IMG submission 70207) | Tabebuia heterophylla rhizosphere microbial communities from the University of Puerto Rico - S3T2R1 | ecosystem: Host-associated > Plants > Roots > Rhizosphere ... | reverse complement strand
TGGGAAAAACCTGGAAACAGCACACATCGATATTATTGGTTCTAGTATAAGTATGGCCGCCAAGATCACAGCCACGGCAAAGGCAAACCAAATACTGGTCGGTGAACTTATCTGTGATACCCTTCTGTCATTAGATCATAAGGATGCTATGTATTACAAGCATATCTTTCAGGAGGTAAATTTGAATCGTGAAAATTGGAAATATCCTTCTCGTTCTAATGATAACAATATCTATAGAGTCTACGAGTATTTAGAAACATACTAGTTTTTTTATCAATAAAAAATATACCACAATTGAAGGAATGTACTTTATCATTTTTTTCTATTACGATAATATTTTGTAATACTTATTTCAGTCATTAATGCTGATTTCTCTCATGTCAGTGTACTTGGTAATATTATCCATAAAAGCACCCATATCATGTCATCAAAATGTTAATGTTTAATTATTTCTTTTAGTTTTACTTCTACTTTATGCGCTCTCCTCACACATTTGACATCAAATCCATAAAACCACAGACGATTAATAATGGCGGCAGCAGAACGATAGCAAACTCAGATAACTTTCCTATTTTAAGAGGAATGGCTACGTATTCTCTTTTGTTGAAGAAAGGTGGAGTTCGTGAACCTCACTGGCACCCAAATGCCGCTGAGCTGTCTTATTGCTTGTCCGGAAAGGCACTTATGACTATCTTTGGTCATGGCGATACTCACAATACATTTACATTAGACAGAGATGAAATTGCCTTTGTTCCTCAAGGATTTCTACACCATATAGAAAATATTTCTGAAGAAGAAACAAAGTTTATTGTAACTTTTAACCATGAAAAACCAGAAGACATAGGTATCTCTGGTTCAACAGGTTCCATTCCCAATAGTCTTTATTCCTACAGCTTACTTTCATTACATAGAAAATATCGGTGATGAGGAATTACATTTTGCCGTTTTCTTTAGTCATGAAAAACCTCAAGATATAGGTATCTCTGGCGCTTTTGGAGCTTATTCAAATGAGGTATTGGGAGCAGTTTTTAATATGAATCCTAAAATTTTTGAATCTCTGCCTAAATACCAAGAGGATCTTCTTGTCGCAGGCGGAGGATAATAAGGTAAACAAGTCGATATTAGTGCTTAAAGTAGAATCCTATTTTGTGATTGGCGTTTCCTTCAATTGTAATTAACATTATGTCGAAATAAATAAATGTAGAGATATTATCGGCTTGAGCTGTTAGTTCAAGCGGTATTACAAAGTACACATACAACCTTGTATGTCATTTGAGTCCATCAATTATTTCTCTAAAATCGCTGTACTGAAAACTTCGATGTTTGCAAATATTGCCTCATTTACTGTTTTGCTGGCAGTTCTTGATTCGTTTATTAGTCTGTTCAGGGCCACTGCATATGTTTCAGTAATCATATTTGTGATAGGAAGAGTCTGCAGCCATAAATAATTCCAATAATCAGTTAAAGTAGTCTCCATAAATTTGGTAAAAGCAGAATGATAGAAATTTATCATTTCTTGCTGGTATTTATCTAATTTATATTGTCTACTAATATTGCTGGTATCCTGCAATTTTAATGAAAGTGCCATTTCATATTGTTGTATCCGCGACTTGCCATCATCTAATACGCGAAGATTCCCTCGAGTATCCTCCCCTAGCCAGCTCAAGGTCTTAAGATATTGTATCCATACTAAAACTAATTGCTCATTGTTGTCCAAGCTTTGTATTATTTCTTTTTTGCTGTGACCTTCATCAATGCTTTTGAGGATATAAAGTGCTGTTCCCAAGGCCGAGTCCAGATAATTTCTTTTGATATCCTTCTCTGTCATGGAATTTGATGCTATTAGTAGCCATCTCCACATTATTTATACATATTCAAAATATCCAATGTTAGCCAGGGATTTAACCTAAACTGTGGAGGATAAATTATGTATGGTTATCCTCAGTTTGTCAGGAAAAATTAGATAATCTAATCGTTGCTTATATCTATAAAAAATAATTTGGCGATATAGTCTGATAAAGTTGATGCTGTTTCTGATTCAATTCAATTAACATCTTTTTGTTGTTTTTGCAATTGATATTAGAATTTACTAAAAAGTACTGATTCTGATAAGAAGCCTGGTAAGATTAGGTTTCCACATGTATTCAGTTTAGTAATATAACAATAACATTTGTGAAAAATACTATAACCGGTTAACATAGATAGAAAAGAAAAGTCAAGTTGAATGCCCAATCAAATTCTTGTTGCTATCAATGCAAAGAACATAGCTGCAGTAATTCTACAAATAAGTATATCTACTAGTTAATCTTACATCGAAACTTGAAGAACGATAAAATAGAGGAAAGCTAATTTTGAGTGAAGATTTTTGGAAGAATATAATGGAGTATAAACAGCTAGGTTTTGACCCTCTAAGATGGATTCCAACTTGCTCTAATCAAGTAGATAATGATATCTTGCAAGCTTCATTAAAGGAGATCAAAAGATCTACTATAAAGTTAGAACCTGACTGGTTTGACTCTTTTTATTATATGGATGGAAAGATTCCTGAACTCACACGAAGAGTGTATTGCAATTTAGACAGCCCTGTCATCGAAAATGAAGCAGAGATCAAGAGAGCCCTTCTAACTTTCCGTATCCACACAGAAATTGGTAGTGACTCTGTATTACTATTTGAAATCATCAGGAGATTTCTAAAAAGTTTTCATTTTAAGGTAATATCAAAAAAAATAGTTATGTCTCTGACGACTAATAAAAAGTCTCAGTTTGCGTTACTGGATTATATTAAATTAAGTAGAGGCAATAAGGTGGGATACACATCTGCAAATAATTCTACTACACAAATAACAGATCCTACACTTAGCCCAGAATCTGAGATTCATAGCAATATCGCACTTACCATGGCAATGGAAAGCTTAAATCTCCTTGGATGCACATCTAGTTTTCGCTTATTTCCGATCTATGATGCCCCAACAGAAAGTCTATTGGATACTATTCGAAAAAATCTTGATGCGTTCACGTCACGATACAACTTAGCTATGGATGATTATAGTTCTGTTAAAGTCGACAGTCTCTTCTTTGGTGCTACTGCAATAGCAAACACTTTGAAGGAACAGCCCATCAAATATGATCAAGTTGAAGAAGGAATGCAGATTATCATTTCAAACAAGCTAGGAACACTGCCAGCCATGAGTATCTATATTTTAGCACAAATGGATGAAGAAAGGATTTCCATGTTTGAGAACAACAATATTTCGTTAGATTCCCTTACTGCAGCAAAGGATGAGGTACTCAAGAGTTTAAGTGAACCACATTTCTCGCTTGGTAAGATAATTTCTAAGTATTGTCCGGATTTCGGTACTCCATATGACAAGAATAACCATATACCTGCAGTCTATCCTATCATAACAGATGGTATATTTGCAGTAGCTAAACTTGCAAGGCTTCTCAATGCACAGATAGTAATCAATAATTTGCCAATAAAATTTGATGAAATTGCTAGGTTTGCAACCAAAGAATTTCTAGTAGAAAATGCTACTGCTGCTTCAATCGGATGTCATATGATAGTGGCGACAAATGACGTCGCCAATTTGATTATGGAGGACTTGCGAAAACATAACTTTGAGCCTTCAATAATTGGATTTATAGCAAAAAAAGATGGTCCAGGCTTGAGGATTGAAACAGACATTGATAAATATGTGTCCAAGACAAAACTTACAAAATTAAATTTCTAAAAGTCTAAAGTGTTATAAAATATTAGTAGGTTTTGGTTACCGGACAACCGGGATTGCAACTTCATCACTCATGACCATCACCGCCAAAGTTTTTTTCATAGCACGATAAAGATATATTCAATATATCATCATGGATCATGAAAAAACAGTACGACCACTATAAGAAGGCAGTACAGATGAAGAAACGGGAAGATAGACCAGAACATCATTCTTATTTTCTGGTAGCGATTGCTGTAGTCGTAGCAGTGATCAGTGCCTCAGTTCAGATTACACAAGACGTACCTGTTTCTTATGCCTTTGCATCTCCACAATCAAAGGAGAATATAACCATGACAGTCCAATTTGCAGGTCCAAATGAAACGGGAAAATCTCTAGTAGACAGTGCTGCTGATAAATTAAGATCTAATCATCCTGACCTTGGCATCAATATAAAGTATATCGAACTTCCGGTTTATAACAATACCAGAGATCAGATTTCAAATGCGATAACCAATGGTTCCGCTGTTGATATTGTAACTCTAGATCAAATATGGCTTGGCGAATTTGCACAAAAGGGATTGCTGACAGATCTTTCAAATTATACTAAAAAGTGGGGACAGCTTTCAGATTGGTATCAGTCAAATCGGGATGGCATGACATATAACGGATCAATATATGGCATATGGGCATGGACTGACGTTAGAGGGATATGGTATTGGAAGGATTTATTGAATAATGCAGGTGTTGATCCTAACTCTCTAGAGACGTGGAATGGATATATCGCAGCCGCAAAGAAACTCAATACAGTCTTAAGATCACAAGGAATTGAAGGTGTAAGTCTTACTGGTGCTAGCCATTCTCCAGACCTATGGTACCCTTATCTTTGGATGTTGGGGGGCGACATTCTGGAACCTAGAGAAGGACATCCTACGAAACGATCCTACTGGTTTCCAGCCTACAACAGTTCAGAAGGGATTCAGGCTTTAAGTTTTATTAGAGACCAGATCAACGCAGGAATAATACCTGCATGTTGTGAAAACATCATTGATCGAGATTTTGCACAGAAGAGGACAGCTATGATGCTTGGCGGCTCATGGATACCAGGGGAATTTCCCAACGTTACCAAGCAGGATTTTGAAAGCAAGATAGGGTTTGTACCGATGTTTCCAGTCCCAGATAACAAAACTCAAACCTCTACATTGATGGGGGGATGGCAGTTTAACATTCCAGTGACTTCTTTTCACAAGAGCCTTGCTTGGGAGCTAATTGAACTCATGTTACAACCACAAATACTAACTCCTTGGATCGCTGAGCGAGGATATCTTCCAACGCAGATAACTCTAGGTGAAGGCCCGGGACCATATGCTGAGCAACTTAGAAAATCTATTCCGTTTTATGATGAAATGATTTCAATGATTTCTGAAGGACGTGGTAGACCCAGCATTCCAGAATATCCAGCTATAGCTGAGGACATACATCAAGCACTAGACGAGGTTTACTATGGTATTAAGGAGCCAAAACAAGCATTAAACGATGCTGCTGCAAAATCTGCGAAGACTTTAGGATGGTAGAATAAAAAAGAGGGATAATACTAACAATAATAAACTTCATCACGTCATATCAAAGTATAAAAGCTGATACGTAGTACCAGTATGTCTGACTAGGTTTCTATAAATGATAAGATGAAATGACAAAGCTAATTTGGTGGTTCGTCTACAACTTTAGGACCGAAACCAAGATCTCCACCAAATCCTGATATTCGGCCACTTATGCTTTGATTCTGTCCAATACCCGTTTCATTAGTTATGTTCTGACTTTGAGCTATTACACTAATAGTATTAACTAAAGCCAAAATGATAGCTGCAATCACGACCGTACATTGGCCCATCATAAAGATAGCTACTGGATCATATGATATATAATCGGAAATCATTCAAGTTCTAGAACTTTACTTCATTCTATTATGTCCAGTATAGAGTTGTTAGTGCACGCCTTTTATAAAATTTCATTCAGGATGCCGCAGGATTTGCTAATGCTGTTCTCCAAACATTAAAACGACAGTTATCAGCGTCCTTAGGGAAACCGACATCTAAATGGGCATATGGCAAGACTTAAAGGTACTAGCTACCATATTATAGTAACAGTATGGCTAACTATCAGAAAACACAGGACATGTTCAATGGCGAACTAAATAAAGCACCTGGTCTCAAATATGAAAAATCAGGTGAGCAGCTTGCTGAAGAAAAATGGTTTGCACAAGTTAAGAACCCTAACACCGGTGAGTTCTTCCAACTAGAAGATCTGCGAGCACTTGGAGCTATCCCAGCAGACTTTAGAACAGATGAGAAGCCAAAGAAGTATCCTGTTAAGAAGGTAGACTCGATAATCAGAATACAGAAGGCCGATGGTAGTGAGTGGATTAAAAGCAGGCAAACTTGGATAGGACTAGACAGACTCGGAAATGACATCCCCAAAACTTTTGTCGATCCCGAGCTGTATGACAGACCTATTTTTGATTATCAATCTAAGCCGGTTAATCCAAAAGATGTTTTTAGCAAAGCTGAAAGGAAAGCAGTATCAGTAACATATGAACAGGAACCTACTTTGCCCTTCACTCCAGAAAACCTGGAGCAACTATATTCGACATGTTCAAATCCCGCTGATCGTAAGACTATCTTTCTGGTCATAAAGAACGAAGGAACAGATCAATCACCAAGAAATATTACAAACCATGAAGGTTTCAAAAACAGACCTTTTGACGAATTGTGGGAATGGGCAACGACACCTAGATTTAGTTTAGACAGAAGTGTGAAGGATCAATTGCAAGACAGACAGTATGGATAATACTGTAGATGAACAGGAACAACGAAAAAGAAGACTGACATGTGTTCTCTGCCTGCAGAACCTACATAAGCATATCTATTAAACGGTTCCAGAACTGTATTAAAAAATTCTTCATAGTCGTTAAAATGGTAACGAAGGTATCCCATATCTGACATAAGAAGGATATAACTACTTTTTAGAGGCAGATATTTCTGGAGTATAAATCTGAAGTATTGTTTGTAATTAAGTTCTGAGCTTTTCGAAAAACTCACTTATTCTCGCATCTTAATTGTGAATAGTCACGCACACGCAAATAATGATTCATTATCACTAAATAGAATATTTCACAGTAGCTAGCTTAATGGGCCAAAAGAACATTTCCACAGGGCTGCAGGGAGGCCCTAGACTCAGTTACTCCAACCAGCATTAGATACCATGCCGAGTCTCCTGCAGCATTATTGAATTCTTGCTTTGCATCTTATTGGCTAAATATGTTATTTCACAGTAGCACAAGGGGTCAAACAACTATTCCTCCCGACATCGCTGCAGGTGACCCCAGACTTAGCACACTATGAGATTTGGGCTGAGTCTCCTGCAGCATTATTGAATTCCTTCTTTGGATCTTATTGGCTAAATATGATATTTCACAGTAGCGTATAGGGTCAAAGACTTCTCAACAACGCTGCAGATGGCCCTAGGCTCAGCGAGTGACTCCATCATTCAAACCTGAGTCTCCTGCAGCTCTAATTATATCTAATGTTGTCTAACGGTAATTGACTCGGAGAGAATACATCCCTCTATCCGGGAGATGTAAGCAAAGGTCAACCACACACGCCTATTCTCCGAGTCGTCTTATTTTATCTTTCCTCATAACTTGTCCAAGTAAACCCAGCCTTCTTTAGTGCTTCATAAGCGGCCGGTAGTTTCTGCTTCTTGTACGTAGTAGAGTGAACCTCTGTACGAATATCTTCCACTACTGCGATAGGAATAGTCTTATCGCCTCTTATGTTGCCATGTTCGTCAGTGTTAGGCCCTGGAACATCGAACTTGTTTGCTTTCTTAACTGGAGTTTGGTTAGGCCAATAAGTGATGATACATCGGGTACAGGTATAACCACCTTTCATATCTTCTTCAGTACGTGGAGTTAGGCGGGTGTTACAGTGTGAACAATAATATCTATTGTTAGTATTGCCGGCACTCCTTGATAGGTCTAAGATAATAGAATCGTCTTCCATTTTTTATTCTTTACTTCGTTTGTAGAATATTAAAGATAATCTGAAACTATCAAGTACGTCATTAAATGAGGTTTCTGTCTTATCTAAACGGTATTCATTTGCTACTGCAGTTCTTAATGAAGTCAATAGTTTATCAAATGATGGATGTATAGCAATAAGTGATGAACCATCGTCATCCTTCTCCTCCATCAACCATTTAGCATGCTGTAACATCTTAGCACCCTCCACACTAAACGGGACGGGAACAATGAACATCCTATCTTCCACATGAAGGTTATACTTACGACACTCAGCTATCTGGTCGCTAATCCACTGGTCATTGTAGTTCTCTCCAAACTCCCGTTTCAAAGCTTGCCATACTTCTGGATTAGCTGCGTCCACATAGATGTTAGAGACATATCCGTATCGTTGTTTCAGTTGCCATATCTTTTCTATCATATCTGTGAAGTTAGGGCGCTGGTATTCTGAGGCTTCAATGACCTGTATCTTACCATCCACGTATTGAGTAGCACAAATAGCGAAATTACTTGAGCCAAACCCAGGATCTATAGCGATAGTCTTTTTGGCATTCCGGTTAATATTCCCTGGATTATACTCTATCTTTTGACAAGATTCGATAGATGACTGAGAGAAGACATTTCCTACTAGCCCCAAGTATTGCAGTTCGAACTCCCGTCCAAACTCTGGTGATAGTCTAGCTGTTGCTATTTGTTCTTCTGAGTAAATGGGGTAGGGCCCTTGTAGTCCGTACTGATATGGAAAGAATAACATATGGTAAAGGCTATTCTCTTCTAGTTCTATTTGCTGCATTAAACCACCTGGAGCCTTGGGCGTACTGACCAGCCAAATATAGGGGTCACTATTTGGCTTTCCTATGTAGCCTTCCATTACCGCTCTAGCTTCTCTTTGTTGAAATGACGGAAACATATCTGCCTCGTCACAATAAATCGCCTTTACATTATCAAGGCCTCTCATAGTATCAACATGATGGGATGGGAAGGCTTCAACCTTAACGCCGGCAAGGAATGCGACAGTGCTTTGAGTCCTATCGTTTACTATGTTTTCATTAGTAAATAGAGCTTTGAATCTAGCAATCAAATCTTCAGCTAATGCCAGACGGGGACCGGTCACTATACAGACTCGAGAGTTTAGGCCAATTCTATTCGATAGACAACTCCAGGCGATATAGCGTAACAGGAACGTTGTAACTCCTAAACCTCGAGGCTTCTTAATGAACAGGTGACGATATTCCTGAAGTGCGTCATAAAGAATCTTTTGATATGGTAGGACCGGCATATCATGGCCGTCTTTAGTTGGGGGTTTTATGACATGCCAATAACAACACTGGCCTTTAGTGCGAATATCCTCGAGTCTGTGCTGCTCTTTGTCAAAAATCCAGAATGGTTTGTTTTGCAGCTTTGCTATTAAATCACTTGAAGTTATTTGGCCATTTGATTGGACTGCCTTTTGAAGGTCTTTGAAGGTCACTATAGAAAAAGTGTTGGGGAAAGCTTTTAGTTTTTGCTAATAACCACTATGATCCGATATCTATGGTAGACCTGAATGACTATTTGACGTTGAACAGCAATGTGATGATAGACTTGGTGAATAAGAAATATGTTCCGGCTGAGATGGCAGAGGAACTAATTTTTAAAGAGCTCGCAGGATTACTGATGGGAAATATTATAGTTCAGCATGGAAACAATGTAGGACAACAGGATCCGGCACACAATGTTCTTGCAATGGTCATGATATATTCAATATGGTGTGGATGGTTTTCCCAAGAAAAAGCAAATAGCGGTGTTCATCCAGAGTGGGTTGACAGATTTAAGGGGTTAATAGATGATGCTTTTGAAGTAGGCCAGAGATACTCAAGAGATAAACCCTAGCTTAATCACTAAGTCATGAAATGTAGGCACTTTGTATATATCGGATTGATATATTCGATACTCTAGATTTTATACTCTAGATATATCTACTTCTAAAAAGTAGCCCTATCCTTCTTAGCTCAAAAATACAATTACTTTCATATTTCTCTTAGCCTATATGAAAAAGACAATTTTCATAGCAACCGTGTTAGCAGCGACAACACTGCTCGCAGCCGGATTGGTCGTGTTCCCAAGCTCAGTACAAGAAGCACAAGCAAATCCATGTTCCGTAAATGAGCAAGGTGGTGGCGGTGATGAGTTCTCTGAAACTAACACGCACTGTGACTTTGAAGGGATCGGTTCATTAGATGTAATTGAAATCGGAGGACCAGGCATGGACTTAGGTGTAGCTGTACCTGAACAGTAGAGAACTAATCCAAACCTCATTTTTTTTGAATCATTAAAAAGACCAACAAATCATTCATGAGAATAACTTTCCTATTCCTATTGGCAGGTCTTCATCATAATCTTCTTGTTGTGTGCATGATGGAGTAGCATGTGAATGACATCTACACATGCACATTTCTTTGGTATTGATTTGGTACTTGTTATAATAGGTGATACGACATTTATCGTGATTACCGTCAGGACATTCCGATAACAGACTTGTATAATAGGCGTCCTTCTTCTTTCTTCGTCTCACTAGAATACACCGTTAGTAGTCATCTCCCCTTCATCAGCTTTTATGCTTTCATCTAACCTCTGCAATACATTCACATCCTTCTGTATCTGAGTGACATGTCGGATAGCATCTGTGATTATAGACCCATTAGTTGTCAAGTCCATGATATACTTGTATGAATCGTTTATTATTGCGTGCAATTAGGAACTGTATGGTTGGATATGATACACCGATATTCCTTAGAGACATAATGTAATCGATTATCTGGGATTCGATTAAACGTGGACTAGCGGCATTAAGAAGTAAGTCGTCGGTGCTTGTCTTTTTGATGTGGTTAAGATATTGCTTAAGTGAAAGTTGATAGGCCGCCTTTGTCGCCGGGGCTTTGACGGCGTTGATAAAATTCATGAAACTAACACCTTGAAGAACAGGCTGATTCGTATTATCATTTGATGTAATATTAGCACTCATGTTCACCCTTTTGGCCAAAATAGATGGGTTAAACTATCCGATAGCGGTATTTATAATAGCGTAGATACTTACAAAATTAAATTTCTGACTTAATTTCCGTTTACCGATCTATTATCAATAATTTTGTTTCTGTGTTGTTATAGCTTTGATTCCTTCAATTATCCTTGAATGATCAGCTTTGACATTGGTTGTTACATAAATAAGGTGGCCATTACCTAATGGCATAGTTATGCGTTTAATATTTTCGTATTCTGCCAATACGTACTTTCCTTTTCCAATCTTGGGAGCCAATTCACTACGTACTTTCCATCCATTTAAAGCTAATTTCAGTGATTTTTTGCTTTCTTCAGGAGTGAGCAAATTTTCAACGCCTTGCCGATGATCAGAATATCTAATTTTACCGTTTGTATCAAATATGGTAACAAAGCGAATATTTGGATCTATATTCATGATCTCTTCATAGATATTTCTATACTCTGTCCAGCTATGATGTTGGAAGAGCTTTTTTTGGTGATCTTGTAGTTTGCATTTATCAGAACAATAATAATTACCACAGCAGTAGCATTCTACAGCGTAATCTTGGGACTTTGTTCCACAAACTACACAGCTTGTACTCATGTCCATATAAATAATAGAACATAACTATCATAAAAGGAATTTTTCTTTGCGTTTTCTACCTATTCTCATAGTATTTCAAGAAATCTTTACATAATGATAGAAATCTCAAGTTGCTGACTTTGGATATATACGAGCTATTAGAATTCTTAGTATACTCTGAAACAGCTAGGATTGGAGTGTAAAGTGTGTTTCATTTTAACGGGGCACCTAGAATATTGATGGATGTAATTCAAATATTGTTCAAGTATCGCAGTTATTAATGACAAGACAAACAAGAGAGGAGCGTATACAAAGTGGACCATAACTTCTTAACATATACTGTAATTATATTGACAAACGCAATTAATATCGTTCCAGACCAAATATTTTCAAATGTTATTTAATTTGAGACTGAATCCGGTATTTTATACTCGGAAATTTCATATTCCAGTAATAGTTGGTTTGGCCATAACAATATCACTAACAATTATGTCTGTTAATGCTATCTCGGTGATCGCTCAACTCCCTTCGATACCTTCATTTCCTACAGGAGAAGGGGATGCTAATCAGCAACCCCCAACTGTCGATAATCCCTCTACAGCTAATACCTCCAATATCCAACCACCAACTATCTCGATTACTTCACTAGAAGACGGGCAGGAGATTCCTGTTGGCGAACTTATGATAGAAGGAACATCCTCAGATAATGTTGAAAGTAACTGCCAAGTTTATGCAGATGTAAATGATGTTGCTCCACTTCAAAATGCTACCGCCGCCGGTCCTAGTGGGTCAGATGATGACTTTTCCCAATGGACCTTCGTATACACAGAGGACTATCAGTTAATTACGGAAGGTGCAAATGAACTAACTGCAAAGATATCATGTTTTAATGGTAATAACCCCACCCCAGTGTCGGAATGGCACAGTATAAATGTCACAGGAGTTGCGACAGGTGCTCCCGTAACAACAAATGAACCAACAGCAAATGAACCAACAGCAAATGAACCAACAACAGCTGAACCAACAACTGATGAAGGAGCTACTTCAATCGATGAAGCAGCACCTAATGGAGACGAGGGCGACGAGGCAGAAAATGAAGGATTAGTACCACCATTTGGATAAACCATATTCAGTCAGTCATTTGAACTCTTATTTTTTTAGTATGAGTAGAGAACAATAATTGAAACATTCGGTCAAAATTCCTTGGTCTACTTTCAAGTCAACTCAACGCTAAAACTATTTCGCTACAAGAAAATTTGAAAATTCGAAAATTCCATCAAGCTAGAATTTGCTAACTATTGACGTACAAGATATGTACATCAACATAACATATGATTCCTTGATTCACAAATCATCCTAAGAAAATTCTATTTTTGAATTTTATTTAGCAGGCTCAACCATCTCTCCTTCCAATTGATCTATTAACTCTTCCAATATTTGTATGAGTCGCTTTTTTTGCGAATAATCTGAGGCATTCCATTTTTCTCTCTCAGCTCGTTTGTGAGCTAATTTGTATTTGAGCCCTGTCATAGAAGTTGTATAGTTGTTTGCATCTAGTTTTTTTACATTTTGATGAGCAAGAATATACCAATGATATTCTGTTCCAACTGGAACTCCTGAACCTTCTGGAGCCAGCCACGCTCTTCTTTTATTGACGGCGTAAGTAAATTCCCATTTATCTGGTCTTATTTTTTTCTCCTTCCACTCGCCCTTATCATAATACCATCTATGGCTTCCCCCCACTTTCATGCCAGTATATTTTTTCCCCTCAAACTCCTTGTATTCATTATAACTTATTGGAAATGACTTTTCAGTATTCTTGTTCCCTTGAATAGTTTCTTGGTCCACAGGTTTATTTTCTCTCCTTTTGGAATGATTACCTATTTTACTAGAAGGGATAAGTTGCATTCCTTACAAAAAAATAAGAATCTATCAAAGTCTGAAGATAAGATCATAGTATCAAAACATCGATGACATTCAATTTCATTTTGTATATTCTCTATTATTTGGTCTTTTTCAGAGCTTGAGTTTAGCTTGGGAGATAGCAATTCCATATCTATCATATCAATGAAATGATTATCTCGTTACTTATATTATGAAATACGATTTAGGGAGGGAGAGGGACGGTAATATACCGTACATTATATTCTATCATATAGTTGTTGTCAAAGGCTAAAAAATGATAAAGGTATATTTCTGGTACACTTAAACAATACTATCATGAAATATAGAAAGATCGTTGAAACATGTATCTACTCCCATGAGTTAGAGGCTATGAAAGATTTTTATGTTAACAAGATAGGACTAGAATTTGTTTCCGAAGAAAAAGGAAGACATGTTTTTCTTAGAGCAGGAAAAAGCATGCTTCTAATTTTTAATCCTGATAATACGAAAAATGAAGAAAATAGCAAGTTTCCTACTCACGGGGCAATAACTCCTCCTGCATGCATTCATCTTGCTTTAGAGATAGAAAAGAAGGATTATGACAGTTCAAAAAAATTGTTGACTAATATGAATATTGATATCGAAAAAGAAATGGTATGGGGAAAGGGGAGTGAGTCAATTTACTTCAGAGATCCTGCAGGTAATCTCATTGAATTCATAATTGAAGGAAATTGGCCAGTGGAAGACTGAATAATAGTAACTAGATCATTTCTTAAGAAACTATTTAGAATTTATCAAAGAAAGAATATATTAAAATTAAAATTAATCAAGAACAGAAAATGTTTTTACTTATTCACTAGGATGGAGCGTCAGAACATAATGTTATCTTTAGCTGTCTTGTGTTAGGTAAATAATAACGTTCTTAAATTTATTCAATAGATATAGTTGTACATGAATACTAGTAATGGCAACAAACCAAGGAAGGTTATCATAAAGATGATGACTGTAAACAGAGGTGTTGATGATGTATTTAATTTCTTTGACAACATAAAGAACATGGAAATAGGAGGAGCAATAAAGTCGATAACTAAAGGAGATGATGGCTGGTGGACATTTGAACACATTGTCTCAGGAAAATCCAAGATTCAAAGCCGAACAAACAGGGAGTTCGGAATTCTCGACCACGTTTTTGTAGGAGGGGGAATAGAATGGAATGTGTATGCTAGAGTAGTCCCTAATCAAAAAGGTTCAACTACAACTTGGACATTTATTCGGCCGGATAGGCTGAGTGATGAGGACTTTGAATCACAACTCAAAGGATATGATTTGGAGATCGCCGGATGGACGCGAGTACTGAATCAAGAATAGATTCCCCCTAATTTGTATGCACAGTTGTGGCAAATCTCTATTGATTGTGTTGTATTAGTGCCCCAAATACAAATATAAAAAAGTGCTCGTTAGACCCAAAAATGAGTATCTAAGGATTAGAGATGACAATGTGTTTGGAAAAGTGCCGAGTTAGCTAACGTAGGATTTGCTTGTTTCCAAATTTTTTCATCTCTGATCTGTATTTTTTCCATTGTAGAAATCTTTGACAAATATTTGGGATCGTCGTGATTAGAAAGGTATTCTAGTACTACCCGGCCATCAATTTTGGTCCACATAATTATTCCATCAGCATTCTTTGAAGCTATTGATAGTGTTGCCATAATAAGCTGCTCAGAAGGTGGGCTATAATTATATCTACTATAATTGTACGTTATTGTGGGGTATACGACATATCTGATAGGTTTATTATCAAACATCTCTGAAAATGCTAGCAAATTTGATCTTAGATTTGTAATGTTATAATAACATGCACTAGCCATAATTACGCCATCTATGAATTTATTGTATTCATTGATCACAGTGTCTGTCATTTCACCTTCGAAATACATAACCGGAAAAAAGTGAACGTTCTCATTCTTTCCACTTAGGGCATCTGAGAGATCTGAATATTTCATATAGTCGACGTTCATTCTAAATTTTGTGTCATTCCTAGTGCTTATCCAATTAAAGTCATCTATAGTGAATCCCTTAAAAGATTCGTGTTCATTCTTGAGAGTATTAAAATAATGTACCCATCCCTTCCAGTCGTAGTTTGTATTAGGACCACCTTCAGATGGCGGAAGTAGGATTATCAGTATGTGTAGACCAACTTCATCAGCTGACGTCAGCAATTTCTCGGTCATTTCTCTCGCATAAGAGTTTTCAAAGTCAGTCATAACATAATAGTATTCGTTGAAACCTGTTGCCAAAAGTGCCTTCATAGCCTCTCTTTGTTTTTCTGTGTCCAGGATATCTTCAAGGGGTTTCTGATAAGGAGCCCATGCTCCAAATGTTGACTTTCTTCTTTCCTCTTGTGCATGGACTTGTTGCTGTTCGAGTAAATGTGTGTTTGTATATGGATAAACTTGCATAAACAAGAGGAGAGAAGAGAACAGCACGGTTATAGGAGTATGATACAGTAGGTTTTGGTTACCGGACAACCGGAATCGCAACCACGCCAATCGTGCAGGCACCTACGTTCGTATGTGGTCTGATTATAAATAGTAATCCAGCTAGATAAACGCTAGTACTTTTTCTAGTCTATGTATTATAGCTCCAATCTAGCTTCCATTAATTTGCTACAATACAGGAGAAGGCGATACTATACAATGAATCACCCTACTTGCCGTAGCAATTAGCTTCTCAACTGAGATATAATCTAACATGTGAGGTAAATACAGATGAATACAAAGATCTCAACGATTTCAGCTATCATAGCTGCAGTTGCGTTGACAGGAATCTTATCAACAGCTTCAATATGCTGACGAAACTGAAACTAGCACAGATCAAGATGTGAAACAAAAGAACACTGGAAATGGTGATTCAGCCAACTTCGACTGTGGTGAAAACTTAATCAAAGCTGGAGTAGACGAGGAAGATTGTGAATTCGGAAATGATGGTAATGGCGGTGGTATGAATGGCGGAGGAGGCGGCGGTGGTAATGGCGAAGAAGAGATTGTTTTATGTCATAACCCAGGAGACCCATCACAAGGAATGCCGCAGACATTGACGGTCCAGAATGAGCAAATGGCCGCTGCACACCTAGACACCAACGCACCTGGACACGAAGATGACCATTTAGGTCCATGTTTACCGGGAGAAACATAGTCAAAGAATGCTAGAATAGAAATCAAAAAAATGGATTAAAATCCATCCTTCTTCTTTTTTACTGCTTTAGCAACACAACGCTTTCATAGTTCCTGTACGTTAGTAATGATAGACCTAACTAGAGTATGCATGCTCATAATAGCTGCAGGAGGCCCAGTTAGGTTGTACAATGTTCATGACATAGTATTAATCCTCCTGCGGCTGCTATCCCAACCCAATATAGTAACTCTTAAACTTGACAACTCTATAACAAAATATTATGGATTATGAGAAGACCATTCAACTATACGAGAAAGCTGGACAGATAAAGAAGTGGGAAGCCACTGCAGATTATAACTCGTACAAAGCTGAACAGAAATGGTATGAGAAGGTAAGAAGCAAAAGAACGGGCGAGTTCTATCAGGCTGATACTTTGATTAAGGCTGAACTAGTTCCACCAGACTGGCTGCCACCCCATCTTGATTCTAGGGGTAAGCCTGTCAAGTATCCATTAAAGCATGTGAACAGTATCATCAGGTTAAGGGCCATTGACGGTAATGAATACTTGAAGAGTAGACAGCAATGGTGGGGGTTAGATCAGGCCGGCAATACAATCAATCAGACATTTGATGATAAGGAAACATACGATGACATATTCCCTATACAAACTAAGACCGGAGAATCCAAGGGAGAGGGATTCAAAGATGATAAGGGAAGTTGAAACTATCGAGCATCGTCCCAAGTACTTGCTACCATTCACAGCCGAAGCTGCTCAGAAGTTATATGATATGCGGAACGGTAACTGCACTCTTGTACTAAAGGATGAATCAAAAGGTGACAAGTCACCCATAAGTGTCGAATCCTTTGATCAGTTCAAGAGGCTAGAGTTTGATGAGCTATGGGAAATGGTATCAACACCCAGGTATAAGCTGGACAGGTCAGCTAAGGATAATCTTAATGATGCCCAGTATGGTTAACTAGCCCTAGCCTATAATTCTGGGTAGAGGTTAGCTGCTAAACCTAAGCCCCTTTTGTTACTTTTTCCTCGTCTGACTGTGCTATCGTTTCATAATGACCCGTCGCGATGTTCTTCCCCTTAATTTTATTCCCTGACACAGAGACGTTCGTATATTCTTTGGTCATAGTCTTCCATACAACTAGATGATACTTAACTGATGGTACTGGCTGCCTACCTTAACATTTGGGCTGATATCACTAAATACGATATTTCACAGTAGCTAACTTAATGGGCCAAGCGAACATTTCTACACGGCTGCGGGGAGGCCCTAGACTCAGTTACTCCAACCACCATTAGCTACCAAGCTGAGTCTCCTGCGGTCCCAATTATATCTAACTAACTGCAGCTTCTCTCTTCAACTAGTGAATGTCATACTAACAATGCTCAGCATGTCATTAATATTAAAACGCCTGTTCGATGATAATCTACCTATCTCAAATCCCAGCGCAGGCCAGACTCAACAAAATCTGACCCTTACCAATCCGATGTTGAGTCTACCTGTGTTGTTATCGTTCTTCATAGTTTACAAAGTGGAATCCCTGTCTTTGAAGTGCTTTATAGGCCTCTGGTAGTTTCTGAGCTTTGTAATATGTGGATGATGCCTCTCTTTGAGTATCAACAACCATTGCGATAGGGATTGTTTTATCTACAACAATATTCCCGAAGGGGGTCTGTATTAGGACCTGAAGTGCTAAAGTGACTGGACTTCTTAACTGGTTGTTGGTTAGGCCAATAAGTGATAGTGCACTTGGTACAGATGTATCCTCCTTTGTTATTCTCTCCAGATAATGCGATTAGCTTGGTATTACAATATGAACAATAATATCGATTGTTGTTAGTATTGCCGGCGCTTCCTGACGGGTTAATGACAACAAAGTGATCTTCCATTACTCTTTGGTACGTTTGTAGAATATTAAAGATAATCTGAATGCGTCAGTCAGGTCATTGAAACTACTGACCTCTTTGTCAAGCTTGTATTCATTAGCTACTACAGTTCTTAGGCCAATAAGGAGTTTATCGAATCGTTTGTCTATGGCTATCAAGCTGCTGCCGTCCTCTTCAGTCTCTTCCATCAACCACTTGGCATGTTGTAACATCTTGGCACCTTCCACCGCAAAAGGTACTGGGACAACTACCATTCTATCTTCAATGTGAAGGTTATACTTCTTACACTCTGATATCTGATGACTGATATATTGCTGATTGTATGGCTC
>Ga0081455_10003297_pt1 | contig 18680 bp, 18 predicted proteins | sample TabmetS3T2R1_FD_70207 | JGI IMG/M metagenome (GOLD analysis project Ga0081455, IMG submission 70207) | Tabebuia heterophylla rhizosphere microbial communities from the University of Puerto Rico - S3T2R1 | ecosystem: Host-associated > Plants > Roots > Rhizosphere ... | reverse complement strand
GGGTAGGTCGGCCCGGGTAGGTCGGCCCGGGTAGGTCGGCCCGGGTAGGTCGGCCCGGGTAGGTCGGCCCGGGTAGGTCGGCCCGGGTAGGTCGGCCCGGGTTGATGGGCGCGGGTTGTCGGGCCGAGCGTGACCAGAAGGTGCTGCTTGGCGTTGAGCTGCGGGGCTGGCGGCTCGTTGCCGTCTAGCGCAGCAGGGGTGCTCGCGCGGCTGCGGAACCCCTTGGGTCAACACCTACCTGCGCGTTGGGTACGGCGGCGGGGCAGATTGGTTCCGATCGGGATGGTCGACGGATGCGATGGTCTGCTGCTTCGAGCGTCCGCGGCTTGGGGGTAGCGGAATGCTGGGGATTGTCTGTGTCGGCCGGTGGTGTGGCTGGGCGGGTGGTCAGGCTCGGGCCCGGGGGTGGGCTGTGGCGTAGACCTCGCGGAGGCGGTCGACGGTGACCAGGGTGTAGATCTGGGTGGTGGTCACGGAGGCGTGACCGAGTAGCTCCTGGACCACGCGGACGTCGGCTCCGCCGTCGAGCAGGTGGGTGGCGAAGGAGTGCCTGAGGGTGTGCGGGGAGACCGCAGCGGCCAGGCCGGCGCGTTTGGCGACGGCGCGGAGGATGGCCCAGGCGGACTGGCGTGACAGCGGGCCGCCGCGGGCGTTCAGGAAGAGCGTCGGGGTGCCTCGGCCGGTGGCGGCGAGTACGGGGCGGGCGCGCACCAGGTAGGCGTCGACCGCGCGCAGCGCATAGCCGCCGACGGGCACCAGGCGCTGCTTCCCGCCCTTGCCGTGCAGTAGGACCGCGGCACCGTCCCGATCCAGATCGTCTACTGCCAGACCAACCGCCTCGGAAATCCGGGCCCCGGTGCCGTACAGGACCTCCAGCAATGCGCGATCGCGTACCGCCAGAGGCGTGTCCGGCGCACTCGCCGCATCGAGCAACATCTCGACCTGCGCGATCGTGAGCGCCTTCGGCAACCGGCGCGGCGGGCTCGGCGGCTTCACCGCACGGGCAGGGTCGGCCGCCACCATCCCCTCCCGGACGGCGAAACGATGCAGCCCACGCACCGCCACCACCGTCCGGGCCGCCGAGGATGCCGACAGCGGCACACGATCCGGGCCGCCCTCGCGCAGCGCCGCCAGGAATCCGGTCACCACACCTTCAGACACCTCACCCAGCGACCCGATCCCGCGCCCCGCCAGGTAGTCCGCGTACCGGTGCAGGTCCCGCCGGTAGCTGAGCAGCGTGTTCGTCGCGAGGCCGCGTTCGACCGCCAGGTGATCGAGATAACCCGACACGGCGCGGTCTGCCGCGCTCGGTGGCCGGTCCGCCGGATCCCCGCTCACCTGGCCACACCTCGCCGGGAGTGTGTTCGCCGCGCCCCGCCGGCATCGTATGCAGGCGCGTACGGATTGTCCCCCGCGCCGACCGCGGTGTGCGGCGACGCGGGGGTTCCGTGGGCAGGTGTCAGCGGCATGTGGCTCAGGAGGACGACGCGCCCAGCATGTCCGCCAGCGGCCTGGACAGCAGGCCGTGAGCTTCGGCCACGGGGGCGTACACCAGCGTGCCGCCGATGGCGTTCACGCCCAGGGCCAGTGCCGGGTCTTCCAGGGCCGCCCGCCGCAGGCCCTTGTTCGCCAGATCCATCGCGTACGGCAGCGTGACGTTTGTCAGCGCGTACGTCGAGGTGTGCGGGACCGCGCCGGGCATGTTGGCCACGCAGTAGAACAGCGAGTTGTGGACGGGGTAGGTCGGCTCAGCGTGCGTCGTAGGCCGGGAGTCCTCGAAGCAGCCACCTTGATCAATTGATATGTCGACAAGGACACTTCCGGGCTTCATCCGGCTGACGAGCTCGTTGCTCACCAGGCGGGGTGCTTTGGCACCCGGCACCAGCACCGCGCCGATCACCAGCTCGGCGTCCCGGCATGCCTTCTCGATCTCGTACGTGTTCGAGGCGATCGTCTGCAGGTGCCCCTGATAGATGCGGTCGGCGGCACGCAGGCGGTCGATGTTCTTGTCGAGCAGCAACACCTCGGCCTGCATGCCGAGCGCGATCGCCGCGGCGTTCATGCCCGAGACCCCGGCGCCGATGACGACCACCTTGGCCGCGTACACGCCTGATACGCCGCCCATCAGGATGCCGCGGCCGCCGCCCTGGCGCATGAGGTGGTACGCCCCGACCTGCGGCGCGAGCCGGCCGGCGACCTCCGACATGGGCGCGAGCAGGGGTAGCGCCTTGTCGGCGGTCTGCACGGTTTCGTAGGCGACGGCGTCGATGCCGGAGGCAAGGATGGCCTCGGTGCACTCGCGGGAGGCCGCCAGGTGGAGGTAGGTGAACAGGGTCTGGCCGCGACGCATGCGGCCGTACTCCTCCTCGATCGGCTCCTTGACCTTCAGTACCAGATCGGCGTCTGCCCAGACGTCGTCCGCACTGCCCAAAATCTGGGCTCCTGCTGCCTCAAAGTCTTGATCTGGAATTGAGGATCCGACTCCGGCCTCCTTTTCGACCACTACTTGGTGGCCTGCGGTGACCAGTTCGTGCACGCCGGCCGGCGTGCAGGCCACCCGGTACTCGTGGGTCTTCACCTCGCGCGGGATACCGACCTTCACCGACTGACGCCCCTTCTCGATGGGTCCGAGCGGCGCCGTTGCCGCCCGGGCCGCGGTGCGGCGAGGCGAAGTCTAGGCCCGGGACGTACCTGACATAACCTACGCGCGCCGGGTGGGTAGACTCCCTTGACCGTATATAGCTGAATTAGTATGTTCGGTGGAGTGCTGACGACGTTCGATGTACTGGCCGAACCGACGAGGCGTCGGATCCTTGATCTGCTCCGGGACCGGCCCCGCCTGGTCGGCGAGCTCACCGAGCAGCTGGGGCTCAGCCAGCCGGGCACCTCCAAGCAGTTGCGCGTCCTTCGCGAGGCAGGTCTGGTCGCGGTCCGCCGCGACGCACAGCGCCGGTGGTACGAGTTGCGGGCGCAGCCGCTGGCTGAGGTCGACTCATGGTTGGCGCCATATCGACATTTCTGGGCGGACCGGCTCGACGCTCTGGAGCGACATCTCGACACCATGCCCGACACGCCCTCGCCCGGCGCCTCGCCCTCCGGGGGATGAACCCCCGGGCCCGCCAACGACTGCGCCACGCCGCAGGGAGCGGCAGACCGCCGGCGAAGCGGCTGTGGGGTCGCAAGCCAGCGACGGGAGAAGTGCTGTGGACCGGGACCGCTGTGGACCGGGACCGCTGTGGACCGGGACCGCTGTGGACCGGGACCGCTGTGGACCGGGACCGCTGTGGACCGGGACCGCTGTGGTCGGCTCAGGGCAATGGGTCGGCTCAGGGTCGCCGGGTGCGTGCTGCTGGGTGGTTTTGCGTGCTGCTGGGTGGATTGGGGTGGAGCGGGCGGGTCGGTGGTCTACGGCTCATCCGGGTGTTTGTCGACGCCGGTCCGCTGCATCGGTGGGTGGAGCCGTGGGTGGGGAGTCTGGGCAGGCGTTCGCGGGGGTTGGCTGTGGTGGGTGAGGGATGGGTGTGGTTGTGGGGGCGTTCTTAGTGGCTATTTGGGTGTTTGTTTCTGTGTCGATATAGAGAGGAGTCTCTGGTGAACGGGACGTTGGTGAGTAGTGGTGGGCGCTCTGTTCTGCGGTTCGAGCGGAGTTTGCCGCATGGCCCGGAGAAGGTTTGGCGGGCGATCACCGAGGCGCAGGAGCTTGCCGGGTGGTTTCCGGCGCGGATCGAGGGTGAGCGCAAGGTCGGTGCGCCGTTGCGGTTTGTTGATGAGGGTGGCGAGACGTTCGGCGAGGTTCTGGAGTGCGAGGAGCCGCGGCTGTTCAGTTTCAGTTGGGGCGATTCGGTGCTGCGGTTCGAGTTGCAGGCGGAGGCGGCCGGCTGCCTGCTGATCTTCACGCACACCTTTGACGAGCGGCCGTTCGCGGCGAGCTTCGCCACGGGTTGGCACAAGTGCCTCGACGGGCTCGGTGGGGTGCTGGAGGGGCGGCCGGCGGTGATGCCGGGCCAGGCCGAGACCGCGGGCACCCGGTGGTACCGGGCGCGGCACGAGGCCTATGTCGAGATCTTCGGCCTGCTGCGGGGGAACGTCGCCGACGGGGCCGTACGGTTCGAGCGGCTGTTGCCGTACCCGCGGGACCGCGTCTGGGAGGTGCTTACCGGAGGCGAGGCGGTTGTGGTCGGCGAGCAGGTGCCGGCGCCGAGCTGCAGCGCGGCCTCCCCCGCGGGTCACCTCATCGAGGTCGCGGAGCCGGAAACGCTTGCGTACGAGTCGGCGAGCGGTGCTGTGCGGTGGAAGTTGGTACCTGGGCCGGGCGGCACGTTGATCACACTCACGCATTCGACCGCCGACTCAGCCGAGGCGCTGGTCGCGTGGCACCGGCGCATCGAGTCGCTGGCCGACGAGCTGACCGGTCTCGCTCTTGGCGGTACACCCGAGTCCGCGCTCCACGAGCTCTACGACTCGCGGTCCGAATGAATGGAACTCTGTTGGCCCGCGCCCATCACTTCTTGTTGTAGACCATAGGCGTCAGCACATGAATGTGTGACGAAATTATGGCCCACCTTCCGGGAGCGGCCAGGCACAAGGGCCGATAGGTCTGCTTGGACATTTGTCGACTTAATGTATTTATCGACCTAGTGGTTTGAAGTACTTGTCGACAATTAGTCGGCGTGGGATGGGCGGTCGGGCCATGGAGTGGAGGCTGGGCGGAGGTCTTTCCAGGCGTTGTTGCGGGCGTGGGCGGCGGCGAGGATGCCGGAGACCGCGATCGCGTTGGTCACCTCGCCGGCGAGGACCCGGGTTACCGCCTCGTCCAGCGGCATCCGGGTCACCTCCATCTCCGCTTCCTCATCGTCCTCCCCCGCGTACCGATCCCCCTCGGCGTCGGACACCCCACGCGCCAGGAAGACGCGTACCGCTTCGTTGGTGAAGCCGGGCGACGGGTTGAGGTCGACGAGGAGATCCCACTGCGTGGCGGCCAGGTGGGTTTCTTCGAACAGCTCGCGGGCGGCCGCCTCCACCGCGGGCTCGCCGGACACGTCGAGCAGCCCGGCGGGCAGCTCCCAGAGCGTACGGCGTACGGGATGCCGGAACTGGCGTACCAGCGCCACCCGGCCTTCGCCGTCGAGCGCGACCACCGCGACGGCGCCCAGGTTCTCCACGACCTCGCGGACCGCGGTCGAGCCGCCGGGCATCCGGATCTCGTCGACGCGCAGCCCCAGCACCCGCCCCTGGTACAGCGACCGCGACGAGACGACCTCGTAGCTCATGCCGACTGCAGCGCGGACGCGCCGTTGGACGGCAGCCCGTCGGAGGGCACCGCGACATCGTCGGGCAGATCGACCGGCAACCGCGCCGCCTCCGAGTACTCCACCGCGGCCTTGATGAAGGCCCGGAACAACGGATGCGGCCGCGTCGGCCGGGACTTGAGCTCCGGGTGCGCCTGCGTACCGACGTAGAACGGGTGCGCCTCCCGCGGCAGCTCGACGAACTCCACCAGCCGCCGGTCCGGCGAGGTCCCGGAGAACCGCAGCCCCGCCTGCTCCAACCGGTCGCGGTAACCGTTGTTCACCTCGTACCGGTGCCGGTGCCGCTCCCAGGCCTCGTCGCTCCCGTACGCCCGGGCCACGATCGAGCCGGGTTGCAGCGCGGCAGGATACGCCCCGAGCCGCATGGTGCCGCCCATGTCCCGCTCCCCCGCCACGACGTCGACCTGGTCGGCCATCGTCGCGATCACCGGGTGCGGCGAATCCGGTTCGAACTCGGTCGAATTGGCCCCAGCCAGCCCGGCCAGCTCCCGCGCCGCCTCGATCACCATGCACTGCAGTCCCAGGCAGAGTCCCAGGGTCGGGATCTGCTGCCGCCGGGCGTACCCGGCCGCGCCGACCTTGCCCTCGATGCCGCGGACCCCGAACCCGCCGGGGATGAGTACGCCGTCGACGCCGGCCAGCGCCTTGGCCGCACCCGCCGGGGTCTGGCACTCATCCGAGGGCACCCACCGGATCTCGACCCGCGCCCGGTGCGCGAACCCGCCGGCCCGCAGCGCCTCGGACACCGACAGGTACGCATCCGGCAGATCCACGTACTTGCCGACCAGCGCGACCGTCACCGTCTGCTTCGGCCGGTGCACCCGATCCAGCAGGTCGCCCCACACCGTCCAGTCCACATCCCTGAACGGCAGGCCGAGCCGGCGTACGACGTACGCGTCGAGCCCTTCGGAGTGCAGCACCTTGGGGATGTCGTAGATGCTCGGCGCGTCGACCGCGGACACGACCGCGTCGGCATCGACGTCGCACATGAGCGAGATCTTGCGCTTGAGGCCGGCCGGCAGCTCCCGGTCGGACCGGCAGACGACGGCGTCGGGCTGGATGCCGATGTTGCGCAGCGCCGCCACCGAGTGCTGCGTCGGCTTGGTCTTCAGCTCACCGGAGGGGGCAAGGTACGGGACGAGGGAAACGTGCAGGTAGAACACGTTGTCCCGGCCCACCTCGTGGCGCACCTGGCGGGCCGCCTCCAGGAACGGCAGCGACTCGATGTCGCCGACCGTGCCGCCGATCTCGGTGATCACCACGTCCACGCCCGGCCCGGCCATGCCGCGGATGCGGTCCTTGATCTCGTTGGTGATGTGCGGGATGACCTGCACGGTGTCGCCCAGGTACTCCCCGCGCCGCTCCTTGGCGATGACCGCCGAGTAGACCTGGCCGGTGGTGATGTTGGCCGAGCGGTCCAGGTCGGTGTCGAGGAAGCGCTCGTAGTGGCCGACGTCCAGGTCGGTCTCGGCGCCGTCATCGGTGACGAACACCTCGCCGTGCTGGAACGGGTTCATCGTGCCGGGGTCGACGTTGAGGTACGGGTCCAGCTTCTGCATGGTGACCCGCAGGCCGCGGGCCTTCAGCAGGCTGCCCAGGCTGCTAGCGGTCAGGCCCTTGCCGAGAGAGGACGCGACACCACCGGTGACAAACAGGTGCTTGGTCGTACGGGCCGACTGAACCAAGGAGGACTCCCGTGATCGCTGGCTGCGGTGCGGCGCCGGGGCGGCGATCCACGGGAGTTCACGGTAACACGGGGTGAATCCAGCGGCCCGTCGCGGCACGCCACGAGCCGTCCCACTTACCCGCCGGTACGCCCCCGGTCAGCCGGCGGGCAGTGCGGCTTCGGCATTGACCGCGACACCGTACTGCCCCGCGCCGCCGCCGGCCTGCTCACGCAGCGCGTACACCGTCGCGACCTGCCCCGCCGCCGTGTCCATATTGTCCACAGTGGACACTTCGGCGGCCAGGCTCTGATCGGCCCGTACCGCGCTCAGCGCACCGCCCGGGCCGGCCGCGGCGAGATCCCCGGCCACCACCGCCCCCTTGCCGTCCCGGTCCAGCGCCGCCGCGAGGTCGGTCACCGCCCGCAGTCGCGGCCCGTCCGGCCGGCCGGCGGTCAGCAGCACCGCCACCTCCGCCGCGGCGGCCTCGCCGGTCGTGCGTACCAGTTGCAGGCTGGCCAGGCCGGTCAGCACCGTGGCGGTGTCCTTCGGCGCGGGTTTGTGCCGGCCCCCGTCGCGGCCGACCAGGACGTACCCGAGCAGTGCCGCGCCGAGCAGGCTGGCGTCGTCGGTCTCCGGGAGCTGGAAGCCGGCGGGCAGCACGTCGCTGGTCGCGTACGCGGTGAGTTCGGCGGCGCGCTTGGGGTCGGTGAAGCCGGGGAGCAGCTGGATCCGGCCGGTGAGCCGGGCGCCGGAGCGGGTGAGCGTCTGCTGGACGGCGTCGGCGGTCTGCGGCGGCACCGCGTCGGTCGCGATCATGATGACCGTACGGCCGGCGAGCTTGCCGGCCACCAGGCGGCTGGCGACCGCCGCGGTGAACTGGTTGTCGTGGCTCACTCGGCGCTGGAGTGCCTGGATGTCGTGCTGCTGGGCGGCGCCCGCGGCACGCAGGCCGTCGACCTGGGTACGCAGCCCGGACAGGACCGAGCCATTGACCGCGGCGATGCCGACGGTGATGCCGACCGCGAGGGACAGGAAGACCGCGATGATCGAGACCAGGTGGTACCGGAAGTTGATCATCAGGCGGCCATCCAGCCGGTGAGCCGGTGCCAGGCGGCGGCGACGGTGTCGAGCAGCGGCTGGCCGGCGGAGGAGGCGGCGAGCGAGACGGTGACGGCGACGAGCGCGGCCAGGACGAGCAGGAGCAGCGCGGCGCCGGAGATCCCGGTCCGGTGCATCGCGGGTACGGCCCTGGCGCTGACGAGTTTGCCCCCGACCCGCAGCCGGGTCAGGAACGTCGAGGCCATGCCTTCGCGGCCGCGGTCCAGGAACTCGGTCAGCGTCGCGTACGTACCGACCGTCACGATCAGCGCGGCGCCGTGACTGTCGGCGAGCAGCAGGGCGCAGTCCTCGGCGGTGCCGCTGGAGCGGAACGTCGCACCGTCCACGTTGAGGTCCTGGAGCCGTTCGAACCCGTGCACCCGGCCGTCGGGGTGCAGGTGGACGACGATCTCGGCGCCGCAGCACAGTGCCTGGTCGCTGGCCAGGTCCAGGTCGGCGACCACGATCGCCGGGGTGAGGCCGGCTTCGAGCAGGGTGTCGGCGCCGGCGTTCACCCCGATCAGCACGGGGTGGTATTCGCGGATGTACGCCCCGATCGCGGCGAGTTCGGCGCGGTCGTCGTACCCGCGGGCGACCACCACGACGTGCTTGCGGCGCAGGTCGGCGCGCAGGGTCGGGATGCCGGTGCCGTCGAGCAGCAACTCCCGCTCGGCCTTCATGTAGCCGATCGTGCTGGCCGCGAAGGATTCCAGCTGCGAGGCGAGGCCGGCGCGGGCGGCCTGCATGGCGTCGGCCACCGAGTCCGGGGTGTGCCGTACGCCGGTCGCGACGGCACGGTCCCCCGCGTACAGCATGGTGCCGTCGAGCCGGACCTTGGCCCCGTCGCGGATCTCGTCGAAGACCTGGGCGCCGACGCTGTCCAGCAGCGGGATGCCGTTGGCGACCAGGATCTCCGGGCCGAGGGTCGGGTAGCGGCCGGAGATGCTGGGCGCGGCGTTGACGATGGCGCTGACACCGGCCGCGACCAGGGCCTCGGCGCTGGCCCTGTCGATGTCGACCTGGTCGATGACGGCGATGTCGCCGCTGGTCAGCCGTTTGAGCAGCGAACCGGTGCGGTGCTCCAACCGGGCCGTACCGATCACGCCCGGCAGCTCGCCATCCCGCCGGCCGCGGCGCAGGGTCGCGATCCTCATGCGGCCGATCGTCACATGATGTGACGCTATGGAGTTGTCACGGCACGCCGGGTAATCGCCTGTTCTTGCCTGAGGCTCTGAGTCTCGACGTGAGGTTTGGTCATTTGTTGGCCTTGTCCTTGGCGGCCGCGGTCAGCAGGTCCTCCGCGTGCGTGGTGCCGTCGACCATGTCGCCGACGAGCATCCGGGACAGCTCGCGGGCCCGCTCGGCCTCGGCGACCGTACGGACGTCGCTGCGGGTGACGCCGCGGTCGCCGGCCTTGTCCACCACGAGGTGCCCGTCGGCGTAGGCGGCGACCTGCGGGAGGTGGGTGACCACCAGGACCTGGTGGTCGCGGGCCAGCTTGGCCAGCCGGCGGCCGACCTCGACCGCGGCCCGGCCGCCGACCCCCGCGTCGACCTCGTCGAAGACCATCACCGGTACGGGGTCGGAGCCGGCGAACACCACCTCGACCGCGAGCATGACCCGGGACAGCTCGCCCCCCGAGGCACCCTTGGCCAGCGGCAGCGCCGGGGCGTCCGGGTGCGCCCGGAGCAGCAGTTCGACCTCGTCGGCGCCGTCCGGACCGATGCCGGTCTGCTGGCCGTCGATCTCCAGGCTCGGTCGGCCCGCGGTGGTCGGTCGCGGGCGTACGGCCGCGGTGACCTTGGCGCGCGGCATCGCCAGGCCGGCGAGCTCGGTGGTGACCGCCGCGCCGAACCGGTCGGCCGCCTCCCGCCGCGCTGCTGACAACGCGGCGGCCAGCGCGGCAATGTGGTCCGCGGCGGCGTCGCGCTCGGCGGCGAGGGTGGCCAGGGCTTCCTCGGAGGTGTCGAGCGCGGCCAGCCGCCGGCTCGCCTCCTCCGCCCAGGCGAGTACGCCGTCGACGTCGTCGGCGTACTTGCGGGTGAGCCGGACCAGCTCCGAGCGGCGCTGCTCGACGTCGGCGAGCCGGACCGGGTCGACCTCGAGGCCGGCAAGGTAGCTGGACAGGTCGGCGGCCACGTCGGCCACCTGGTAGGACAGGTCGGCGAGGCGGCTGGCCAACGGGGCCAGCGCCTGATCGTTCCCGGCGGCGCTGTCCAGCGAGTGCCGGGCGGCGCCGAGCAGGGCGCCGGCATCGATGGTCGGCTCCCCCGCCGCCGGGTCGCCGGCCAGGGCGTCGTGGGCGGTCTGCGCGGCCAGCCGCAGCGCGTCGGCGTGGGCCAGCCGCGCCGCCTCGGCCGCCAGCCGCTGGTCCTCCCCCGGCTGCGGGTCGACCGCCTCGATCTCGGCCAGGCCGTGCCGGAGCAGGTCGGCCTCCTGCGCCAGCTCGCGGGATCGGGCGACCCGGTCGGCGTACTCGGTCACCAGCTTCTGCCAGCGGGCGTACTCGGCGCGGTGCTCGGCGACCAGCGCGGTGACCTTGTCGCCCGCGTACCGGTCGAGTGCGCCGCGTTGCTCGCTGCCGCGCTGCAGGCGGAGCTGGTCGGACTGGCCGTGTACGGCGAGGACGCCGTCGGCCAGCTCTGCGAGGATCCCGACCGGTACGGCACGGCCGCCGACGTACGCGCGGGAACGGCCCTGCTCGGACACGGTGCGCGAGACGATGAGCGTGCCGTCGTCGTCCGGCTCGGCGCCCGCCTCGACCGCCCGGGCCAGCGCGGGCGAGCCGGCCGGCAACCGCAGCCGGCCCTCGACCAGCGCCTGCCCGGCGCCCGCGCGTACCCGGCCCGCCTCGGCACGCCCGCCGAACAGCAGGTGCAGGCCGGTGATGACCATGGTCTTGCCGGCACCGGTCTCGCCGGTGACGACCGTGAGCCCGGCCCCGAGGTCGAGGGTGGCGTCGTCGATCACGCCGAGGCCGCGGATGCGCATCTCCTCGAGCACGGCGCCCAGCCTAGTGGCGGTTTGTGCCGACATCGGTCAGGCGCCCCGTTCTGGTTCGGATCCGGCTGCATCGGGTCGGGTGGGGCCGGATGGCGGCGGGTTGTGGTCGCGGAAGCCCTGCACCGGGAGTTGGAACTTGGCGACCAGCCGGTCGGAGAAGGGCCGGGGGTGGATGCGGGCGATGTGTACGTCCGGGGCACCGCGGCGGAACTCGACGCGGGCGCCGGCCGGGACCGGGATCGTCCGCCGGCCGTCGCAGAACAGCAGCGCGTCGTACCCACCCGGTTTGACCTGGAGCCCGATGACGCTGCTCGGCGCGGTGACCAGCGGCTTGGCGAACAGCGCGTGCGCCGAGATGGGGACGACCAGCAGGGCCTCGACCGCCGGCCAGACGATCGGCCCGCCGGAGCTGAACGCGTACGCGGTCGAGCCGGTCGGCGTGGCGCACAGGACGCCGTCGCAGCCGAACGCGGTCAGCGGCCGGCCGTCCACCGCCAGCGTGACCTCGACCATCTTCTCGCGGCTGCTCTTCTCGACGCTGGCCTCGTTCAGCGCCCAGGACCGGCCGGTGACCGTACCGTCGACCATCACGCTCACGTCGAGGGTGAGTCTGTGCTCGACCGTGTACTGGCGGCGGACGATGTGCCGCACCGTGTCGTCGAGCGCGTCCGGCTCGGTCTCGGCGAGGAAACCGACCCGGCCGAGGTTGACCCCCAGCAGCGGCGCGCCGGCCGGGCGGGCCAGCTCCGCCGCGCGCAGGAACGTGCCGTCGCCGCCGAGGACCAGCGCGATCTCCGCGCCGCGGGCCGCCGACTCGTCCGGCTGCACGGTGCGTACGCCCTCGACGCCGATGTCCCTGGCCTCGCTGGCCAGCAGCCGCACCTCGATGCCGGCGTCGCTCAGGCCGTGCACCACGTGCCGGGCCATCTCGACGATGTCGCGCCGGCCGGTGTGCGTCACCAGGAGTGCGCAGCGGTTCATCGGGCTCCTCGGGCGGTGGTGCGGGTCGGACCGTTGGCGATCATTGCGGACCGCCTGCCACGGCGGCCTCGATCGCCGCCGGGTCGGCACTCGGGGCGTCGGCGCGCAGCCACAGGAAGTACTCCACGTTGCCCGAGGGTCCTGGCAGGGGGCTGGCGACGACGCCGGCCATGCCGTACCCGAGGTCGGCGGCGGTCGCGGTGACCGCGGCGATGGCCCGGGCGCGCAGGGCGGGGTCGCGGACGACGCCACCCGCACCGACCTGGCCGCGGCCCACCTCGAACTGCGGCTTCACCATCGGCAGCAGGTCGCCGCCCGGCGCGGTGCAGGCGGCCAGCGCGGGCAGCACCAAGGCGAGGGAGATGAAGGACAGGTCGGCGACGACCAGGTCCGCCGGACCGCCGATCTGCTCCGGGCTCAGCGCCCGTACGTTGGTCCGGTCGATCACCGTGACCCGCTCGTCGGTGCGCAGCGACCAGGCGAGCTGGCCGTACCCGACGTCGACCGCGACCACCGACCGTGCACCGCGGCGCAGCAGCACATCGGTGAATCCGCCGGTCGAGGCGCCGGCGTCCAGGCAGCGGCGGTCGGCCACGCGCAGGTCTGCCAGGGCATCGAGGGCGCCGGCCAGCTTGTGGCCGCCGCGGGAGACGTAGTCCGGTCCGGCCGGCGACTCGGTCACCACCAGCGGCGTACCGGCGTCGACCGCGGTGGCCGGCTTGCTCGCCTGCTGGCCGGCGACGCGTACCCGGCCGGCGTGCACCAGCTCGGCGGCCTGTTCGCGGGAACGGGCCAGACCGCGGCGTACCAGCTCGGCGTCCAGGCGGGCGCGGCGGGGCATGGCTGAACCCTCAGATGTCGTCGATCGCCGCGAGCGCGTCCTGCAGCTCGGCGTGCACGGCGTCATAACGCGCGACATGCTCGGTCACCGGCTGGTCGGTCAGGTCGGAGATCTGCTCCGCCGCGGCGCCGAGCCGCTCGGTGACCTCGTCGACCGGGTCGGGGCTGGTCACGATGGCTCCTTGACGGTGGGACTGGTGCGGTGCAGCAGGACGCTGCGGCCGGGAAAATCAACATTCGGGCGGTGCCGTACGCTGCCGAGCGCGGGCCGCCCAACCACGTTACCGTCCGTGCGCGCGCCCGGTCGCAGCAGGCGTTCGGGTGCCGGGCCGAGGAGAGGAACCAACGATGGCAACGGTCGAGGAGTGCGAGCAGGCGCTCCACGAACTCGCGGGGCGGCTCGCCGGCAACTCCGGCTCGCAGGTGCGTGGCAAGCTGTCGGACCGGTCGCTGACCTGCGAGCTGCGCGACCTCAAGGTGATCTACGGTGGCCGGCTGCACGAGGGGAACCTCGTCGACATCCGCCAGGTCGACGGGACCGACGCGCAGATCAAGATGAGCATGACCAGCGACGACCTGCTCGCCGTCACCCAGGGCAGCCTGCACCTGGGCAAGGCGTGGGCCTCCGGCCGGGTCAAGATCCACGCCAGCGTCTTCGACCTGATCAAGCTGCGCTCGATGCTGTAGCCCGCCGCTCATGCCAACCCCAGCCGATCGATGACGGCGCGGGTGGTGTCGCTGGCGCTGACCGGGGACGGCTCCGCGCCGCCGCCCGGGTTCGCCGACCACCAGCAGGCGCACAGTGCCCGGAGCGCGTCGATGTCGTCGACGCCGGCTCCGTCGAGCCGCAGCTGACGGCCCACCACGGTCGCGGTGAACCCGCCGCATTCGTAGGCGCCCACCCCCGCCGGCCGCGGTCTGGGTTGACCGGAGACCAGGCCGGCCATGCTGGCGGAGATGTAGGTCGGCCGGTGCGGCGGGCCGGCGCCGAGCAGCAGCCGCGGGTTGGTGACGCCGGTCAGGACCAGCAGCGAGTCGACACCGGCCCGGGTCGCCCCCTCGATGTCGGTGTCCAGCCGATCGCCGACGATGAGCGGTCGCCGCGCTCCGGTCCGCTGCATCATCTCCCGGTGCATCGCCGGCTCGGGCTTGCCGGTGACCAGCGGGTCGACCTCCAGCGCCACCCGCACCGCGGCCACGAACGCTCCGTTGCCGGGCAGGAGTCCGCGTGGTGAGGGGATCGTCAGGTCGGTGTTGGTCGCGATCCACAGCGCGCCGCGGCGGACGGCGACCACCGCTTCGGCAAGCAGTCGCCACCCGGTGTCGGGCGAATAGCCCTGCACCACGGCCGCCGGCTGGTCCTCCGCGTCGCTGGCGACGGTCAGCCCCCTGCTCAGCACCTCGCGGGCCAGGGCATCGGTGCCGACCACCAGAACGCGAGCACCGGCGGGCAACCGCTCGGCGAGCACCCGCGCCGCGGCCTGCGCCGAGGTGATCACGTCGTCCGGGGTCGCTGGCACGCCCATGCCGGCAAGGCGGGCGGCCACCGTCTCGGGCGCCGCGGAGGCGTTGTTGGTCACGAACGCGCGCCGCATGCCCAGCTGTGTCGCCTTGTCCAGCGCGGGCGGCGCCTCGGCAATGACCTCAGTACCCCGGTAGACGACACCGTCCAGGTCCAGCAGCGCGACGTCGTACCGGTTTGCCAACGGCTCGGTCGAGCTGCTGAGAACCCGGTCGGTCACCTGCGGTCCGCGGCCAGCGCCGCCCGGGCGCCCCGCAGTGCGATCGCGTAGTGGTTGATGTCCGGGCGCATGGCCGCGGCAAGCGCCAGGTGCGTCACCGCGGTCTGCAGGTCGCCGTTCTTGGCCGCCGCGAGTCCCAGCCCGAACTGCGCGTAGTCGTCGGCGGGATTCTGCTCGGTGATCCACCCGAAGTTCTCGGCCGCCTCGGTGTACATGCCGGCATCGAACTGGGACCTGGCCAGCGCCTCCCGCACGCTCCGGGACGCGGGTTCCATCTCCGCCACCCGGCCGAGCAGCGCCGCCGCTGCCGCCGAGTCGCCGCCTTCCAGCAGGCTCACGCCGCGGGTGTACCAGTCGTAGACCTCGCCGGTGGGCAGGACGTCCGGCGGCACGGTCGGCGTGTGGTCCGCCGAGGTCCGGCTGTCGCCCTGGTCGTTGCTGTGAGCACTCGTTGGGTACGCGGCCACGGGTGGACCTTGCCTCCTCAGGTAGGCGGGACGCGGCGTGAACGCCCCAACCGCGGTGGTGGCGATACCACCCGAGCCAGCGTCCTACGATGCGGCGCATGGCCGCAGACCGCCCTACGCCGGAAAACCTCCTCCCTTCCTCGCCGACGCCCATAGCGGGCCTGGACCTGGCTCCGGTCCGCGGTGTCCGGTACGCAACGCGGGACGGTGCTGACCTGGCACGCCTCACCTGCCCCCCGTACGACGTCATCGACGACGACCAGCGGGCCGTCCTCGAGTCAGCCGATCCGCGCAACGTGGTACGCCTCATTCTCCCACGTGACGACGAGTCAGGCCCGGGCACGCGGTACCGCAACGCCGCGCGAACCTTGGCGGACTGGCTCGCCGAGGGCGCGCTCGCCGCGGATCCAGAACCGGGTTTGTACGCGTATGAGATGACCGAGGGTGGAAGTGGCACCGCGGTCCGCGGACTCATCGGATCCCTCCAGCTGCTCGAGGCCAGCGCCGGAGTGGTCCTGCCCCACGAGGACACCATGCCCGGCCCGGTACGCCACCGGCTCGAACTGATCGAGGCCACCGAGGCGAACCTGGAACCGATCTTCCTGGTCACCGACGGTGCTCCGGGCGCGGCGGCGCTGGCCGTGCAGGAGTTGGCCGGGCAACCGCCGCTCGCCTCGCTGCGCGCCGCCGATGGCAGCGGCCACCGGCTGTGGGCGATCACCGATCCGACCGTACTGGCTGACATCGCAGCCGATCTCCTTCCTCGCCGCGCGTTGATCGCGGATGGGCATCACAGGTACGAGGCGTACATGCAGTACCGGGCGGCGCAGCGCCGGAACGGCTCCAGCGACGGACCGTGGGACCGTGGTCTGGCCTTCCTGGTCGACGCCTCGGCGTTCGGCGCGCGGGTCCAGGCATTCCACCGGGTGGTGCTCGACTTCGGCTGGTCCGAGGCGTTGAGGGTCGCCGGTACGGCGTTCTCCGTGACGAAACTCCAGCCGGGCCTGGACGTGGCGCTACCCGCGTTGGCGACGGCCGGAAATGACGGCACGGCGTTCGTTCTCACCGACGGCGAGCGATGGGTCCTGCTCACCGGTCCCGATCCGGTGGCGCTGGCGGAGGCGATGCCGGACGGGCACTCCGAGGCGTGGCGCGGCCTGGACGTGGTGGCGTTGCACCAGCTGCTGCTCGGCGCGCTGTGGAACATCGAGATCACCGAGCAGACCGTCCGGTACGTCGCCGATCCGGTCGCGGCCGTTCACCTCGCCGTCCAGCGCGGCGGCGTCGCCGTCCTGCTGAACCCCACGCCGTTCGAGACCGTCCTGGAGGTCGCCGCCTCGGGGGAACGCATGCCGCAGAAGTCCACCCTGTTCGCTCCGAAGCCGCGGACCGGTCTGGTCCTGCGCACCTACGCCGAGGACGTCGGCAGCACCAGGAACATCGGGCCTGCGCGCTGAGAGAACCCGGTTGAGGTCGAGGCGGCGGCAAGCTCGCGGGTGTCGCGGCGGCGTGGTCCGGGCACTCCTGTCGTACGGGCCAGGCGGCGGGCGACGCCGACCTCGATCTCGCAGCGGCTGACCGAGCCGGCACCACCTCGCCAGAAGCGCCGGCGGACCGCGCCGCGAACCTCGATCAGGTCGCCGGCCGACCAGCGGCTGATCGTCCGCTGGATCGGGCCGAGCCAGACCACGCAGTCGAGGGTGTCGATGCTCGGGCCCTGGGTCGTGCCGTCCCGGCGGACCACAACCCGGAACGAGGCGAGCAGCGCGCCACTGGGCATGACTCGCTCGCGGATCTCGCCGGCGAGCCGGCCAACGAGGGTTACTTCGTTGCGATGGCCGCGGTCGGGCGAGTCAGTGCTCCGCGCGCGGGTGGATCTGGATTCGGTTGCCATCGTGATCCCCTCCGGTTGTGGTCTGAGGCAAGCCTCGCCCAGATGAGGGAGTGGTGGCAGGGGAGATTCTGGGGCTGTGGACAACGCCCAGGGCTGTGGATAACGGGGCGATCAGTCCACAGGATCGTCGGCGCTGGCGGGGACGATGGTGGGGTCGGTGGCCGGCTCCTGGAAGAGGGCTGCGGTGTCGACCGGCGACGGGAGCGTGAGGTGTTCGCTCTCTTCGTCCTCTTCGTCGGCTGGGTCCTCGTCGTCCTCGTCTGTGGGTGCGGCGAGGTCGGGATGGTCGACTGATGCGGGCTCTTCGGCGGTCGCGTCGAGCGTTTCGGTCGGCGAATCGACCTGGTCGGATTCGTCCTCATCGACGATCGGCTCGAGTACGCCGAGCTCGACCAGGCGCTCGTCCACATCGGTTTCGCCGGCGGTATCGATCGAGGCCACCGCGAGGAACCAGTCGACGGCCTCGGTGTCGCGCTCCGCCGCCAGCAGCGTGTCGGCGTAGGCGTACCAGAGCCTTGCCGACCACGGAAGGACCTTCGAGCGGTCGAGGCCGCCGCCGCGGAGAACCAGGAGTGCTGCCTCGAGTTCGCCGAGGTCGCGGCGGGGGGCGAATTCGATCGGGCGGAAAAGCTGATCCAGGATGCTCTGGCCGAGCTGGGAGATTCTCCGCAGCTCGCGCAGCAACGTGTTTCCTGCCTCCTGCGGGCGAGCTACGTCGCCGACGCCTCGGGGAACTCCCCCGCGTCACTCGAGAGGGCGCTGGCCGCCCGGCGAATCCTGAACGACTCGGGTCAGGGCTCTCCGCTCCTGCGCCTGCGCGTCTCGATGAACGTGGCGGAGGCCTACCGCATGGCGGGTCAGAACCGGGAAGCCGCCGACGCCTTCGAGGAAGCGTTCGCGGAGCTCTCCGCGCTCGGACGGGACGACACGGAACGGGCCGGCACCCTCCTCAACAACTGGGGTCTCGCCGTCCACATCCTCGGCCATCCGCTCGAAGCGGAGCGCCTCTTCCGCCGCGCCATCGCGATCGGCAGCGCCGATGCGTCGGAGCGGAACGTCTCGCCGATGCTGCTCAACAACCTCGCGCGCGTGCTCAGCGAGCTCGCCCGCTTCCCGGAGGCTCACCGGTACGCCGACCGCGCGTACGCCGAGGCGAAAAAGTCCGGCGACGAGCTCGTCGTGAGCCAGGCGCTGTCGGTCGGCTTCGGCATCGCCATCGAGGAGCACGACACGGCGCGCGCGGCCGCCGTCCTCGCCGAGCTCGGGCCGCGGTGGAAGCGCATGATGCCGTCGAAGCACATCGCGTGGGCCGTCCTGCCGATGTACGAGGCCATGCTCGCTTCGGAGCTCGGAGAGCACGCGCAGGCCGTTGCCAGGGCGGACCGCGCCGTGGCCCTCGCGGAGACCAACGATCAGGGCCTGGACTATTTGCCGACGTTCCTCTTCCGGCGCGCCCGCATCAACGTCCGCGCCGGGCGGTTCGAGCAGGCCGACGCGGACGCCCGGCGCCAGCTCGAGCTGGAGCGCAAGGCGGCCGGACGCGACGGCGCCTACAGCGGCGTCGGACGCGCGTACCTCGTGCTCGGCCGCGCCCTCGCCGGCGAAGGCCGGACCGACGAGGCGCGGGCGGCTTTCGCCTCCGCCCTCGAACAGCTCGAGCCCTCGCTCGGCCCCGACCA
>Ga0081455_10003296_pt1 | contig 18680 bp, 13 predicted proteins | sample TabmetS3T2R1_FD_70207 | JGI IMG/M metagenome (GOLD analysis project Ga0081455, IMG submission 70207) | Tabebuia heterophylla rhizosphere microbial communities from the University of Puerto Rico - S3T2R1 | ecosystem: Host-associated > Plants > Roots > Rhizosphere ... | reverse complement strand
CATAGGCACACGGGGAGACGACACCTCGTGCGTGGCCGGCGGCCAGGCCGGTTACAATCGGCAGTTTGCGCCCAACTGGGTGGCGGGCATCGAAGGCGATATCTCCTGGGGCCTGAACAAGGTTACCGCCATAGACCCCGCCGGCGCGCTCCTCGTGACCAACGTGCTCAACGTTCCGCAGGTGGGCTTCAATACCGTGACAACGACGTCGATCGCCACGGCGCTCGACGCTCGGCTCAACTGGAATGCGTCGGTACGCGGCCGCATCGGTTACGCGAGGGACCGGTGGTGGTTCTTCGTGACAGGAGGACTGGCCCTCGCTGACGCCGAGTTGCGCGGCATACAAGCGCTGACGCAGACCGTACAAATTTTCCGTACGGCCGGGCCGGACCTGGTCAACACGACCGTGGTTGCAGGTGCACCGCTGGTCGGAAAGAAGGGCGAGATCCTCTACGGACCGACTGTGGGCGGCGGCATTGAGTGGGCTTTCGCCGACAACTGGTCGCTGCGCGGCGAATACCTCTATGCTGATTACGGCCGCCAGACCGTCGCGTTGGCCAACGGAACATTCTTCCGTACGGATTTCACGACCCACACGGCACGCATCGCCCTCAACTACAAGTTTCCGTACAAATAGCGCTCTCGCCTGAGGGCGCACCTGCACCGCGACCGCGGGGCTACGTGAGTATGCGCTAACGCCGACTAAGCTCGCGCAGCGCGTCCGCGGCGATCCAACGCGCGGCGCGCGAGTTGAGCCTCGCGATGTCCCGCGCGACCGCGATCGCGTCCTTGCGCAGGGCCGCGTTGCGCTTACCGATCTGGCGGAGGGCCCAGTTGACGCCCTTCCTGACAAAATTGCGGTCGTCCGTCGCGGTCGCGACGATGGCCGGGAAGAATTGGCGAAACTTCCCGTCCGGCGCCGTCTTGTCGTGCACCGCGAGGGCTGCCATCAGCGAGAAGCCGGCGCGCCTCACGAACTCCTTCTTGCGCCGGCTCCAGACCATCGCCTTGCCGTAGGCGAACGGCGTCTTGTCGAAGAGATTTTTCGTGAGGTGATCGCACAGATCCCACGACTCGACCTCCCGCACCCACGCGTCCATTTGGGCGGCGGTAACCTCACGCGGATCGTCGATCATGCTGGCGAGGATGCGGGCTTCGTGGATGCCGGAAGCCCAAAGCTCGACCGCGAGCGCATGGTCGCGCCGAAACTCGCGCGACATCTTGCGCAGCACCGGCACCGAGATGCCGAGCGCACGCTCGGTGTTGATGCCGAAGCGCGCCATGCCGGCTCTGGCGGCCGGATCGCCGGCCGCCCGCAGACGGCGCAGGACGTCCTTCGCCTTGTCGGCCTTCACCCGCGGCGCGCCTTGCGCCGCGCCTGGAACGCCGTCATCAGGCGGCGCGGCTCGTCGCTCTTGAAGGCGCGGCCGAAGGTCTCGATGCCGGCCGCCACCGCTTGAGACAGCGGCAGATCCTCCCAGCGGCGCACCAGCTCCTTCTGCAGTCTCAGCGCGTGGGAGCCGCATTCGAGGAGCGCCGCAACATAGCGCTCGACGGTGGCATCAAGGTCGGCATCGTCGACACCGGCATCCGTCCGCACGCGGACCTGTCGGGTGCGATCCTCCCGGGCTACGACTTCATCTCCGATACGTTCGTGTCGAACGACGGCAACGGTCGCGACAGCGATCCGAGCGATCCGGGTGACTGGATCAACGCGGGCGAGTGCGGCGGCGGCGAGCCCACGCAATTCGAATCGAGCAGCTGGCACGGCACCCACGTCGCCGGCACGATCGCGGCGCGCACGAACAACGCGACGGGCGTCGCGGGCATCGCGTTCAATGCGAAGGTCGTGCCCGCGCGCGTGCTCGGCAAGTGCGGCGGCTACACCTCCGACATCGCCGATGCGATCGTCTGGGTGTCGGGCGGCACGGTGTCGGGAGTGCCCGCCAACGCGAACCCCGCGAAGGTCATCAACATCTCGCTCGGCGGCGGCGGTGCGTGCGACACGACGACGCAGAACGCGATCAACTCCGCGCGCTCGCGCGGCACGTCGGTCATCGTTGCCGCGGGCAACGAGAACCAGAACGCCTCCAATTCGTCGCCGGCGAATTGCTCGGGTGTCGTCACCGTGGCATCGGTGAACCGCTCGGGCGGCCGTTCGTACTTCTCGAACTTCGGCGCGACCGTCGAGGTCGCGGCGCCGGGCGGTGACATGCGCACGTCCGCGTCGAACGGCATCCTGTCGACGCTCAACACGGGCACGACGGCGCCGGGCTCCGATACGTACGCGTTCTACCAGGGCACGTCGATGGCGACGCCGCACGTCGTGGGCGTCGTGGCGCTGATGCTGTCGGCGAAGCCCACGCTCACGCCCGACCAGGTCACGCAGATCCTGCAGAGCACCGCGCGGCCGTTCCCGGCGACGTGCTCGCAATGCGGCTCGGGCATCGTCAACGCGAGCGCGGCCGTCGATGCGGCGCTCGGCGGCGGGCCGACCGATCCGCCGGGCACGGTTGCCGAGGTCGAGCCCAACAACTCGCGCACGGCAGGCCAGCTCCTGTCGGCGTCGAACACCACCGTGAACGGCACGATGTCGAGCAGCAGCGACACCGACTACTACCGGCTGACATTGCCGGCGGGTCACACGCTCGCGGCGACGCTCACGCCGAACGCGAGCTCCGACTACGACCTCTACATCTACAACAGCAACGGGGCGCTCATCGCGAGCAGCGCGCGCAGCACCGGCCTCGTCGACTCCGCGAGCGTGACGAACACGGGCACCGCCGGGCTCACTCGCTACGTGCGCGTCGTCTACTACAGTGGCGGCACGGGGGCGACGAGCGGGAAGTACACGCTCAACGTGACGTTCTAGCGGCTCTAGTTAGGGCCGGGCACCGCGCCGCGCGCGTGCCCGGCCTTTTCATGGCGCGCCATCGTCGTGGCGGTTAGAGTGCGCGACATGAAGACGCGCCTGCTGTTCTCGTTGTCGATGCTCGGCGTACTCCAGGCCGGCGCCGCCGACCCACCGCCCGACTCGACCGGTCTGCCGTCCAGATACTCCGTGCGCCTTGCGCAGCTCGGCGTCGACATCGGCACGCAGGACGAGCTCGTGCACACGGTGTTCGCGAACGACCTGGCGGTTTCCGTCAGGACCGCCAGACAGCTGCCGTATCCGGATGGCGCAATCATCATCATGGAATTCGCGCGGCCGGTCCTCGATGCGGATGGAAAGCCCAGGCTTGAGGAAGGCAGGCCCGTGAAGGGCGACGTGCAGCGCATCGACATCATGCGGCGAGTCGCGAATCCCGGCGCGTTCTACGGCGACGATGCGGCGGGCCATTGGGAATTCTCCGAGTTCGCGCCGGACGGCAAGGTGCTCATCGCGCCGCAGCACGCGCGTTCGTGCGCTGCCTGCCATCGGAAGGCGCAGGACACGGACTTCGTGTTCCGTGCCCGGCGCCTGCCGGAGTGAACGATCAGATCGAGACGAACTGCTGATCCTTCACCGCGTTCTGGTAGCCATACAACGCTTCGTTGACCTTCGCCCAGTTCGGCAGCTTCTTCATCGTGCCGATCCACCGGTTCACGCGCGGGTACTTCGAGAAATCGTAGCGCGTGACTTCGCCGAACGTGATGAGGCAGACACCGAAGTAGTCCGCGATCGAGATCGCATCCCCGGTGAGATACGCCTTGCCGTGGCCGAGCCAGTGATCGTTGAGCAGCTGGAGCCACTTCTTCGACTTTTCGAGTCCCCATTCGATGCAGCCCGAGTGCGCCGCGTCGGTCGCCCGCTTGTGATGCGGAAAGAGCTGTGGATAGAGCAGCCCGTAACCCCAGTCGCGGTAGAAATTGCTGTTGAACCAGTCGAGCTTCTCGTTGACGCGCGCGCGCTGCCGGAGGTCTTTCGGATAGGCAGGTAAATCGAACTTCTCGGCGAGGTACTTGAGGATGGCGCTGCTCTCGGAAAGCCGGAAGTCACCGTCTTCGAGCAGCGGCACCATCCGGTTCGGATTGAGGTCGGAGTAGGGCGGCTGGTGGTGCGCGCCCGTGAACAAGTCGACGACCACCTCTTCCACGGGAATCTCGTTCTCGAGGACGAACAGCCGCACCGGCCGGCTCACGGTGGACACAGGGTGCATGTAGAGCTTCATCATTTTTTCTTCTCTGTGGGTTTTCTGGATTTCGCGGGTGCGAGGAACAGCGCGGGATCGACCATGACGCCGTTGAGCGCGACGCCCCAGTGCAGGTGCGGGCCCGTGACCCGGCCGGTGGCGCCGACGGCGCCGATGACTTCGCCCTTCTTCACTTCCTGGCCGGGCTCGACGCCGATCTTCGACAAGTGGCAGTACATCGTCATGAGCCCTTGGCCGTGATCGATCACGATGTTGTTGCCGTTGAAGAAGTAGTTGCCGACGTCGATGACGCGGCCCGCGAGCGGCGCCTTCACGGGTGTCCCGACGGGCGCGGCGATGTCCATCCCGCTGTGCGGATTGCGCGATTCGCCGTTGAACACGCGGCGCAGGCCGAACGAGCTCGAGCGCGGTCCCGGGATCGGTGGCACGAGCCGCAGCGTCGCGGGCAATGTCGGCGTGAACGTTTCGAGAGCGGTGCGCACCTTGTGCTGCTCGGTTGCGACGCGCGCCTCGTCTTCGGGCGAGAGGTTCACCTGGTTGGGTGCGACCTTGAGCTGCTGCGTGCGGTACTGCTTGTCGCTTATTTGGATCTCGATCGAATCGGAGCAGTGCGGCGCGTCGAGCTTGAGCGTGCCCGGCTTCGTGCTCAATGGAATGCCGACGACCAGCACCCATTCCTTGCCACGCGGCTCAACGAGCACCTGATTCCCTTGCAATCTGTATTGCTGCGCGGTTTCGAGGCTTCTTACCGGAATCAGGGCGACGCCGCCCGGCACGCGCGAGTCCTTCGGCAGCACGGGATCGGCGAATGCCGGCAGCGCACAGAGCAGGGCGCAGGCGGCGAGGTAGTTAGTCTTGGGCATCGGACTCCGACGACGTCACCGTGGCACGTAATCGTCCCTTCGACAGCCGTGCCTCGATGCCGGTTCCCGGCGGCGCATCGGCTGCATCCCGCAGCAATGCACCGTCGCTCGTCCGCGTGACGACCGCGAAGCCGCGGCCGAGCGTCGCGAGCGGGCTCATCGCGTCGAGTGCTCGCGCCGCGAGCGCGAGACGCTGATCGAGCGTGCCGACCCGCTGCGCGAACGCGGCGAGCAGCCGCTGCCGCAGCGACGCGGCGTGCGAGCACAGCGCTTCGAGGCGATGCCGCGGGTTTTCGCGCCACAGGCGTGTCGCGAGCGCATCGAGACGCTGTCCCTTCGCGACGACCTGCGAGCGCAGTGCGAGCCGCAGCCGCTGGTCGAGATCGTCGAGCCGCTGCGCGTGCTGCGCGAGCCGCGCACCGGGATGCGAGACCTGCAGACGCTGGGCGAGCGTGCCGAGCGCGAGCCCGCGAGCGCGCAGGTAGCGGCCCATGGCGCCACCGAAACGCACCTCGAGCTGCGCGAGCGCTTCGAGCCAACCTGCACGGTCGGGCACGACGGCGAGCGCCGCCGCGGACGGCGTCGGCGCGCGCACGTCGGCGACGAAGTCGGCGATCGTGACGTCCACTTCGTGGCCGACGCCCGAGACCGTCGGGATGCGGCACGCGGCGATCGCGCGCGCGACCCGTTCGTCGTTGAAGCACCAGAGATCTTCGAGCGAGCCGCCGCCGCGCGCGACGACGAGCACGTCCACCTCCGCGCGGCGCGATGCGGCCTCGATCGCCCGCACGATCTCGGGTACGGCGGCCGCGCCCTGCACGGCGGTGGGATAGAGAAGTACTCCCGCGGCCGGAAAGCGCGCCCGCAGCACTCTCAAAATGTCGTGGATCGCCGCGCCCGTGGGAGAGGTCACGACACCGATGCGGCGCGGCACCGCGGGCAGCGCGCGCTTGCGCTCCGCCGCAAACAAGCCTTCCGCGGCGAGCCTGGCCTTGAGCTTCTCGAACTCCCGCTTGAGCGCGCCTTCGCCGGCTTCTTCCATGTGCTCGACGATGAGCTGGTATTCGCCGCGCGGCTCGTAGAGACCGACGCGCACGCGCGCGAGCACCTGGAGCCCTTCCTTCGGGCGGAAACGCAGCGCCGAGTTGCGCTGCTTCCACATGGCGCAACGCACCTGCGCGTTGCCGTCCTTGAGCGAGAAGTACCAGTGGCCGGAGGCGGGCGCTGCAAAGTTCGTGAGCTCGCCCTCGATCCATAGCAGCGGCAGGCCCGACTCGAGCAGCAGGCGCACTTCCTTGTTGAGGCGCGAAACCGTGTAGACGTCGCGTTCGACGCGCGGCGGCGCGGCGGGACGCGGCGGTTCCGGCGGGAAAAGACCGGGGAAGCGGGGATCGTTCACCGGGCGCATTGTCGACGGCGGGGGAGGTGCGTACAATCCCGCATCGTTCGCTACCCCCCGAACACTCCCATGCGAATTCTCGAAGAAGCGTTGACCTTCGACGACGTTCTTTTAGTTCCGGCTTACTCGGAAATCCTCCCCCGCGAAGTCGATCTGTCCACGCGGCTCACGCGCGGCATCAAGCTCAATCTCCCGCTCGTGTCCGCCGCCATGGATACCGTCACCGAGGCGCGCCTCGCCATCACGATGGCGCAGGAAGGCGGCATCGGCATCGTCCACAAGAGCATGACGATCGCGGGCCAGGCGGCCGAGGTCGCGCGCGTCAAGAAGTTCGAGAGCGGCGTCATCCGCGACCCGATCACCGTGTCGCCCGACATGACGATCCGCCAGGTGCTCGAGCTAACTAGATCGAAGGGCATCTCGGGCGTGCCCGTGGTGACCGGCGCCAAGGTCGTCGGCATCGTCACGCATCGCGACCTGCGCTTCGAGGAGAAGCTCGACGCGCCCGTATCCTCCGTGATGACGCCGAAGGAGCGCCTCATCACCGTGCGCGAGAACGCGCCGAAAGAAGACGTGCTCATGCTGCTGCACAAGCACCGCATCGAGAAGGTCCTCGTCGTCAACGGCGACCAGGAGCTGCGCGGCATGATCACGGTGAAGGACTTCCAGAAGGCCACGGAATTCCCGCGCGCCTGCAAGGACGCGTCGGGCCGCCTGCGGGTCGGCGCGGCCGTCGGCACCACGCCCGATACGCTCGACCGCATCGCCGCGCTGCGTGAGGCGGGCGTCGACCTCGTCATCGTCGACACGGCGCACGGCCACTCGAAGGGCGTGTTGGACACCATCAAACGCATCAAGGCGCAGTTCCCGGACCTACAGGTCATCGGCGGCAACGTCGCGACCGCGGAGGCCGCGCGCGATCTCGTAAAGGCCGGTGTCGACGGCATCAAGGTCGGCATCGGTCCCGGCTCCATCTGCACCACGCGTATCGTTGCCGGCGTCGGAGTTCCGCAGATCTCCGCGGTGTCGAACGTCGCGGGCGCGGTCGAGAACCAGGTGCCCGTCATCGCCGATGGTGGCATCCGCTTCTCGGGCGACATCGCCAAGGCTATTGTCGCTGGCGCGGACTGCGTGATGATCGGCGGCCTCTTTGCCGGCACCGAAGAATCACCGGGCGAGGTGGAGCTCTACCAGGGCGGTTCGTACAAGTCCTATCGCGGCATGGGTAGTTTGGGCGCCATGAGCGAGCGCTTCGGCTCGGCCGACCGCTACTTCCAGGACACCGCGAGCGAGCTCGAGAAGCTCGTGCCCGAGGGCGTCGAAGGCCGCGTGCCATACAAGGGCAGCCTCGTTTCCATCGTCCACCAGCTCGCGGGCGGATTGCGCGCCGCGATGGGCTATACCGGCAGCAAGAGCATCTCCGAGATGCGCCAGCGCCCGAAGTTCGTACGCGTCACCGGCGCCGGCATGCGCGAGAGCCACGTGCACGACGTGCAGATCACGAAGGAAGCGCCGAACTACCGGGTCTCCTGAGGGCTGCAGCAGGGTCGGCGGGGCGGCGCGTGGCGCCAAAAAATTTTGAGGCAAAAATGAACAGCGCTGCCCAGATCGTGAACCCGCAAACCGACATCCACTCCTCGCGCGTCCTCATTCTCGACTTCGGCGCGCAGTACACGCAGCTCATCGCACGTCGCGTGCGCGAGCTCGGCGTCTACTGCGAGATCCTTCCCTGGGACATCTCGAACGACGAAGTCCGCAAGTGGCAGCCGCGCGGCATCATCCTGTCGGGCGGTCCCGAGTCGGTGACCGACAAGGAACCGCCGCGCGCGCCGCAGACGGTCTTCGAGCTCGGCGTGCCCGTGCTCGGCATCTGCTACGGCATGCAGACGATGGCGCAGCAACTCGGCGGCCGCGTGCTGCCGAGCAATCACCGGGAATTCGGCTACGCCGAAGTGACGGCGACCGTCGCGAACAAACTTTTCGACGGGCTCTTCGACCGCCGCGATGGTCAAGGCCGCGCGGTGCTCGACGTGTGGATGAGCCACGGCGACCGGGTCGAGGCGCTGCCGCCGGGTTTCACGGCCGTCGCGCAGAGCGCGAACGCGCCGCTCGCGGCGATGGTGGATGAATCGCGGAAGTTCTACGCCGTGCAGTTCCACCCGGAAGTTACGCACACGCTGCAGGGCAAGCAGCTGCTCGAGCGCTTCGTGCGCGAGATCGTAGGCGCAGAGGCGCTGTGGAGCGTCGGCAACATCATCGAGGACGCCATTGCGCGCGTGCGCGCGCAGGTCGGCAAGGGCAGGGTGCTGCTGGGGCTTTCGGGTGGCGTCGATTCATCTGTCGTCGCCGCGCTGCTGCACAAGGCCATCGGCGACCAGCTCGTCTGCGTGTTCGTCGACCACGGCCTGCTGCGTCTCAACGAAGGCGACGCGGTCATGGAGATCTTCGCGAAGAACCTCGGCGTCAAGGTGATCCGCGTGGACGCCGAGCAACGGTTCCTCGGCGCGCTGCGCGGCGAAGCGGACCCGGAGCGCAAGCGCAAGATCATCGGCGCCGAGTTCGTGAAGGTGTTCGACGAGGAATCGCACAAGCTCGAGGGCATCGACTTCCTCGCACAGGGCACTATCTACCCGGACGTCATCGAGTCCGCCGGCTCGAAGACCGGCAAGGCGCACGTCATCAAGAGCCATCACAACGTGGGCGGGCTGCCCGCGAACATGCGCATGAAGCTCGTCGAGCCGCTGCGCGAGCTCTTCAAGGACGAGGTGCGGAAGCTGGGCGTCGAGCTTGGTCTGCCGCGCGAGATGGTCTACCGCCACCCGTTCCCGGGTCCGGGCCTAGGCGTACGCATCCTCGGCGAAGTGCGCAAGGACTACGCCGACCTGCTGCGCCAGGCCGATCACATCTTCATCGAAGAGCTGCGCCGCCACGATCTGTACGACAAGACGTCGCAGGCGTTCGCGGTGTTCCTGCCCGTGCGCTCGGTGGGCGTGATGGGCGACGGGCGTCGCTACGACTACGTAGTTAGTCTTCGCGCGGTGGAAACCATCGACTTCATGACCGCGCACTGGGCGCGGCTGCCGTACGACTTCCTCGATGTGTGCTCGCGCCGCATCGTGAACGAGGTCAAAGGCATTTCGCGCGTGGTGTACGACATCTCGGGGAAGCCGCCCGCGACGATCGAGTGGGAGTGAGCGCCGGCCTCATCGCGGACGGAAGTAGGTGCGGGAGTGAATCCCTTTGAGCGCGCTACTCGCGACATAAGCCGGCCCCGAATTCCGGGACGTTTCCTTGACTCCTGCGCTGTTTCCGCATAAAAGGCTCACAAATGATCTATTAACCCACTTAATAGCTCATTAATGAGCCATGAATCGCAACGACACTCACTCCCTCGGCCACTCTTCTATAGAGGCGGCGCGCCATCTGGGCGCGCTGGTCCGCCGGGCCCGGCTGGCGCGCGGCTGGACGCTGGCGGAACTGGCGGAACGTTCCCGCGTGAGCCTGGCGACCATCAAGCGCATCGAAGCTGGCGCGAGTTCGGCGTCGCTGGCCAGCTGGCTGCTGCTGTTCGAACGGCTGGGGTTGCTGCCCAAGCTGCGGGCACTCGAAGACCCGGCTTCCGAAGCGCTGCTCAATGAAACCCGCGCGAAGCGCGCGCGCCGCAAGTCGGCCAAGCAGGACCTGGACTTCTGAACATGGCCGAGCGGATCGTGTTCATTCATCTGCCCGGCGAGACGGAGGCCGTGCCCGCGGGCCGGCTCACGATGCTCGAGCAAGGCACCGAGCTCGTGGCTTCGCGCTTCAGCTACGGCCGCCGCTACGTGGAGCGCGCGAACGCACTGCCCGTGGATCCCGTCTCGCTGCCGCTGGCGCGGGGCCGGGGCACGGCCGAGCGGGTGCCGGCCGCCGGCCTGGCGTTGTTCGGCGCCTTGCGCGATGCCGCGCCGGATGCCTGGGGCCGCCGCGTGATCGAGAACCGCCTGCGGGCGCCGCCCAATGGCCTGCCCGAATCGGTGTACCTGGATCACGCGGGACCGCATCGCGCGGGGGCGCTGGATGTGCGCGCCACTCCGACCAGCGCGCCGGCCGGCAGCGCGCTGCCCACGCTCATGCAGCTCGGTCACCTGCTCGATGCCGCGGCACGCATCGAAGCGGGCGAGCCGGTGCCCGCTCACCTTGAAGTGTTCTTCGCGGGCGGTCCGACGCTGGGCGGAGCGCGTCCCAAGGCATCGCTAACTACCGACGGACGCGAATGGATCGCGAAGTTCCCGGCGCGCAACGACCGCTTCGACGTGCCGGTCGCCGAGTGGGCCACACTGGAACTGGCGCGCGAGGCGGGGCTCGATGTGCCGCGTAGCCGCCTCGAGACCCTGGCCGATGGCCGTCACGTGCTGCTCATCGAGCGCTTCGACCGGCAGCCGGTGGGCCGGGGCATGGCCCGGCGGCACATGGTGAGCGCGTTGACGCTGCTCGCGCTGCACGAACAGGACTCGCCCGATTCCAGCTACGCGGCCATCGCCGACGCCTTGGGCGAACATGGCGCGCGCGGCTTCGTCGCCCCCGATCGCGCCGAGCTGTTTGCGCGCATGGTGTTCAACATCCTCGTGTCCAACGACGACGATCATCTGCGCAATCACGCCTTCTTGTTGGAACCGGAGGCGGGATGGCGCCTGAGTCCGCTCTACGACGTCGTGCCCCGGCCGCAGGTGGCGCAGGAACGGATGCTGCATCTCGCGGTGGGTCCGCGTGGCCGGCTGGCGACGCTCGACAACGCGCTCGAGGGTGCGGCGCGCTTCGGGCTTTCTCTCCGCGATGCCGCGCAAATCATCGATCGCATTGCGCACGTCTCGCGCGAGTGGCGAACGAGCTTCGAGCGCCTGGGTGTTCCCGCCGGTCTTTGCGATCAGATGGCGACCGCATTTCGGCGACCGGCAGACGTCGGGCTGGCTTCCATCCAGCTCCGATTGAGCTGATCGGGGTGCACGGCAACTGATCGCCAAGAAAAAGGCCGCCCGATCGGACGGCCTTCTTCGGCTCGTTCCCCGCGCAGGTCAGAACTGGAACTTCACCCCCGCATACGCAAACCGGCCGCGCGCCTCGTAGATGCCGCTGCCCGCGCCCGTGCCCGTGAGGCCATAGGGCGGGATGCGATTCGTCGCATTGTCGATACCGAGATACGCGTTCATCCTGTCGGTCACGTCATACGACGCGCGGATGTCGTGATAGAACACCTCGCCGTAGTACCGCACGTCCGCGTAGTCCGCGTTCTGCGGCGGATTGCCCTGCAGTGGATAGGTGTCCTCGTAGAAGTTCAGCACCATCTTCGAGATGTAGCGCAGCTGGTAGCCGAACTTGAATTTGCCGATGGCGAGATCCGTGTTCAGGTTGAACGCGTCCTTCGGATCGCCGAGCTCCATCAGGATCCGGTCGGCCTCGTTCGGTGCCGCCGGATTCAGGAAGTCGTCCCGCTGCAGCATGTGCGTGTAGACGAGACGCGAGGCCAGCTTGGCTTCGCCCAGGTCGTGGCTGAAGCCCACCTCGAAATCGATGCCACGCGCCTTCGAGCTCGCGTAGTTGAGCGTGATCTGCTGCAGGCTGCCCTGGATGATCTGGTAAGGCGCTTCACCCTTGGGCCCCGCGCCTGCACCGTTGCGCGTGAACAGACCGCAGAACTGGTTGTCGAGCGTCGGCGCGTCGTAGCACGCGTTCATGATGTCCTGCGCGGTCGGCGCCGTGATCACGTCATCGATCTTGATGTCGAAGTAGTCGGCCGAGAAGCTGAAGCCGTGCAGGAACTCGGGCTGCCACACGACGCCGGCCGTCAGCGAGTCCGAGGTCTCCTCCTTGAGCTGCGGATTGCCGCCGCTGACCATCTCGATCGACGACGTATAGGCGAAGTTGTAGTTGTCCGGGACGCCCGCCGCCGCGCAATTCGCCGCGCGCGTCGGTGACCCTTCACCGCGGTTGTTGAGCGCGCAGGGATCGAGCGGTGCCGCCTCGAAGTTCTGCCCGGTTGCCGTGTACAGGTCGGCAAGACTCGGCGCGCGCACGGCGCGTGCGAGACCCGCGCGGAACCTCAGGCCCTCGATCGGCGCCCATTCGAGGCCGCCGTTGTACGCGAGCACGCCACCCGTCGAGCCGTTGTAGTCGGCGTAGCGCGCGGCGAGGTCCAGCGTGAGCTCCTGCGCGCCCGTCTTCTCCTTGAGCAGCGGTACGCGGAATTCCGTGAACACCTCGTTCACCTTGAACTTCGGCGGGTCGAACGTCTGCAGCGCGTTGTAGAACGTGAGACCGTTCGCGACCACGGGGTCCGCCCTGAAGAAATTCTCCTCGGTGCGGTGTTCGACGCCGAACGCGACGCCGACGGGTCCTGCCGGCAGCGAGAACCACGCGCTCGAGTCGCCCGTCACCGACGCGCTGACGACGAACTCGGTGATCTTGCCCACCGAGGTGGTGTCGTCGAGCAGGTAGTCCTTCATCGCCTGCGAGATGTTGCCCTCGCCGAACGGATTGAACGGCACGCAATTGGCAATGTCGGCGGCAAGTCGCGCGTCGGCGAACGCCGCACCCGGCTCGCGTTCGGGCGTATCCGGGTCGTCGAGGTTGTCACCGAAGCCGTACGCCGCATCGGGGTCGACCTGCGAACGGCACACGATCTGGCCCGCGCCGTTGCGCACCGAGTCCATCGCGAGCGCGAACTTCTGGTTGTCGAGGTTGCCCTTCACGCGCGTGTCTTCCTTGAACTGGCCCCAGTTCACGGAGACGTCGTACTTGAAGCCCGCGCCGAGCTCGCCGCCGGCGCCGACGACGAAGCGGGTGGTCTCGCGCGTCGCGTCCTCCTCGCGATTGCCGAGGTCGAGCAGGTTCTTGCGAAACGCGAGCTTGGTCGCACCGTTGGTGATGGCCGTGAGGCCCTGGGCGATACGCGCGGTGTTGATCACGGCGCGATCCGCGTCCGTGATGAACGGGTTGTCGAAACGCGGCCGTTCGCGATCGGCGTCGATCGTGCTGCCCGAGAAGAACGCAGGCTGACCGAAGCGCACGGAGTTCGTGCGGATGTACTTCGCCTCGATGTACGGCGCGAACGAATCCGACACCGCGATGTTGCCGAACACGTTGAAGCTGTAGCGCTCGAGCTCGGGGTAGATGGCGAGCGCGTTGCGCGCACGATTGTTGGTGCCGTTGCCGCCTTCGAAGTTGCCGAGCGGCGCGAGCCCGATGCGCTGGCCGGTCTGCGCGGCGAGCGAGCCGTCCGGCTGGAAGATGAACGCACACGAGTAGGGCGCACCGCCCGAGTCGACGCCGCACGGGCCCGACGTCGCGCCCATCGGGGACGTGATGTAGATCGTGCCGCCGTCGGAGCTCGAGTTGCGCACGTCGCCGTAGTAGTGCCGGTCGGGAATGCCGTCGGAGCCGTTCGCGGATCCCGGCGGATCGGCTTCGTCGATGACGAAGAGACCCTGTCGCGCGAGATTGGGCCGATCGGATGCGAAGAACGGCCGCTGTTTCGCATATTCGAAATTGACGGCGACGTTGCCCTTGTCGTCCCAGAAGTTGGTGCCGGCGAGCACGCTGCCGTAGTAGTTGCCGGCGTCGTGCTGCCGGGTGGTCTCGCCGCCCTGGCCGCGGAACTGCAGTCCCTCGAAGTCTTTCTTGAGGATGAAGTTGACGACGCCGCCGATCGCGTCCGAGCCGTACACCGCGGAGTTGCCGCCGGTGACGACGTCGATGCGTTCGATGAGATCCGTCGGGAACGTGTTGGTGTCCGGCGAAACGGCGTTGCCGAGGATGTCGGAGCCCACGTGCCGGCGGCCGTTGACCAGCACGAGCGTGCGCTGCGTGCCGAGACCGCGCAGGTCGAGCAGGTTGAGGCCCGTCGTGCCGAGGAAGCGGCTCGAGTTCGACTGGCTGAACGTACTGCGCAGTGCGGGCAGATCGTTGAGCAGGTCGCCCACGGACGTGCTGCCGGTCTCGTAGAGCTCTTCGGCCTGCACGGTGGTGACGGGGACGGCGGATTCCAGGTTCGGCCGCGCGATGCGCGATCCGGTCACGATGACTTCATCGAGAGCGGCGTCGGCGGGCGGTGTCTGCGCCTGGACGATCGAGCTGGCGGTCGCTCCGCCGAACACGCACAACAAATGAATCGCGCGGCGCAAGCCGCTGTATCGAGTAGACATGGAGCCTCCTGCATGGCCTTCGTCACCGGGGAGCGTTTCGATCGCCGCGGCAACGGTTGATTGATCCCCTGTGCGCGTGCTTTCGTTGTCGGCACGCGACGTTTGAGCGGCAGGATAGCCCTCGAGAATCGCGATACCAGACGCTGGGTAGCTAGGTGAAGGAAAGCTGCTGCAAGATCACCGCAAGGCGCGACGAGGCGTACGGATCCTGGCGGTCAGTGGTGCTTCGGTTCGTCGCGCGGCGAGCCGAACCCCGGTCGCGCGAGCTGCCGGGCGCCCAACGGATCGGCGTGAAAACCACGCGTCGTGTCGTCGGTTGCGGCGCCGCGATGCCGTCCGTCGCGGGGAGGAGCGGACGGCGGCAGGACCTGATCCCCGCAGGGGGCGGCAGCTTGTAGTCGTCCGTTGATAAGGAGTCGGGATGCGGTCTGGCGTCGCGACGAACCGCGCTTTTCTAATCTGACCGTCTTGCCCGTCGAAACGAGGATCGAGCTTGAGTGCGGTAGCGTCGATCGCCGGATTCATGAAGCGGCACGTCGTCGGCCCGAGCCTGATCCGTCGCAATCCCTTCTTCTATGACCGGGCGCGTTCGATCCTCGATGAGGTCGAAGGCCTGGGACTCAGTCAACGCCGCGAATGGTCGGACGCGCAGCTCGGACGCACGCTGCAGTTCGCGCGCCGCACGGCCTACGGCCGCGAAGTGAATGGCGGGGACACGCTCGAGAGCTGGCCGCTGCTCGAGAAGGAAAGACTGCGCGGCGGGCAGGACGCCTTCATCACGGGCAACCGCTGGCTGTCCGCGCCGGCTTCGACCGGCGGCACCACGGGAATCCCGCTGAGCCTCGTGCGTTCGTTGCGCGGCGTCGTGTTCGAACAGGCCTGCCAGGATCGTCTCATCGAGCAACTCGGCGCCGATCCGCGCGGTCGCGTCGCCATCCTGCGCGGCGACAACATCAAGGACCCGTCCGATCTCGAGCCGCCGCACTGGATCAAGGCCAACGGTGGGCGCACGCTGATCTTCTCCTCGAACGTGCTCAACCACGAGACGGTCCGCGACTACGCACGTGCGCTGCGCGAATTCGCGCCGACGCTGCTGTGCGCGTATCCGACTTCCCTCGAGTGCCTCTGCCGCCTGCTGGAGCAGCACGGCGAAAAGGTGCAGATCCCGCGCGTGCTGACCTCGTCGGAGGTCCTCAAGCGCGAAGCGTGGGTGCTGGCGCGCGAGACGCTGGGTTGCGAGGTTGCCGACTATTACGGACAGGCCGAGCGCGTGGCCTTCGCGTATGCGCTCGCGCCGCGCATGTACCGCTTCCTGCCGAGCTACGGTCGCGTCGAGCTGCGGCCGTTCGTCTCGGACCAGATCGCGGACGCCGGCCAGGGCGGCCTCTACGAAATCATCGGCACCTCGTTCTGGAACGACCTCATGCCGCTGGTGCGGTACCGCACGGGAGACCTCGTGCGCCTGCCCGATCACTGGGGTGCGCGCGAGATCGAAGAGGTGACGCTCGGACTGCGCTCGTTCTCCGGAGTGCTGGGCCGTGAGCAGGAGATCCTCGTCTGTCCGATGGGCGTGCGTCTCACGGGCATCGACCACATTCCTCGCGACGTGAGTCACGTGCTGCGCATCCAGGTCATCCAGGAAAGCCTGAACGACGTGCGCATCCTCGTGTTGCCGGCGCCGGGGTACGGCGAACGCGATGCGGCGCAACTCCTGCAGAACGCACGCGCGAAGGTTCCCGATTCCATGCACCTGCGCATCGAGACCGCGCAATGGCTCGAGCGCACGCCGCGCGGCAAGACGCCGCTCGTGATCCATCGCGCTCCGGTCCAGGAACAGTTGCGCCGGCAGGGCATCGAGCCGCCGCAGACCCGCTGAACCGCTCGCATCCGGCGAGCGTCGTGACCCGCGACTCGCGCAAAGCGCGAGCGAAGTCACGCTGTGCTCCATGCAGGCGGTACTTTCGTCGTCTAAGATGGCGCCTCGCCCGTCGCGGAGAGGATTGTGATTCGCGCCTTCCTGGTACTCCTGGCTCTCTTGTGTGCGGGATGCGTGACGACGGGCGGCGCCGAGGAATCCGAGCCGACGATCGTGGATAGCGGGGTCGATGCCGTGCCGGATCCGGCCGCGGAGGCGGCCGCCACCATCGCTGCCGAAGATCCCAAGCCCCAGGGAGAATCGAAACAGCAGGAAGGCGAAGTGCCGCTCGCCGTGGCCGAGTCCGAGCAACCCGAGGCGGGTCTTGCCGAGGTCGTCGTCCAGGGGCACATCCGAAATCGCCACGAGGCGATCCACGACCTCGTCGCCGAAGCCCAGGTGCTGCTGCGCGACGTCGAGCTCAAGTACGTCCTCACCGGAAAGGGCAAACGCCAGACGCTGCGCGGGCGGCCCGTCGCGTTCGCGCTGTGGAGCGAGATCAAGCAGCAGTGGACCATCGCGCTGCTCGAGCTGCCGCGTCCGCCGCTGCGCTGGAAGCCCGGCCGGAAGCCGCTGGCGTTCCGCATGCTCACGCCCGACATCGAGGCGCGTCACGTGAAGGGCACGGGCGCCGAACGGCTCATGTTCTCGTTCTCGCGGGACGGGGAGTCGCTCAAGGTCTACGGGCGCAAATTCCCGGTCTTCGACAACAACTTCGTCAAGCGCCGGAAGTGGAGTGCGGTCGTCGAAACGGCGAAGCCGATCGTCTATCTACCCTTCACGGAGGACACCTTCGATCCCGCGTTCGTCGCCGGCGGCAAGGAATTCCTCGTCGCGACCGCCGGCAAGGCGCTCGAAGAGCTGCGCACCGCGAAAGTGCCGAGCGCGGCCTTTCCGGGCGAGCTGCTCGCCGACGTGATTCCTCCCGAAGTCGTGATGACGCTCGCCGTGATCGAGCAGACGGACGATCGGGACTATCTCCAGAAGCAATCAGTCGCCTTCGACGAGGTGTTGAGCCAGTACGGGCTCAAGCAGGACGAGGCATACCGTTACAGCGTGTCGAGCGCGAAGGCGCTGGGACCGATGCAGTTCACGAATCGCCGGGGCAACGGCACGTACTCGCTCGTGGTCCGGCGCTGCGCGGGAGCGCGTCTCGACCCCGTGTTCGAGCGCGGTGCGACGAACCTGCTGAACGCCATGAAGGCCGCCGTCTGCCTGCTCGATCTCGAGCTCGCCGGCATGCGGTCGGACATCCGCGAGGCGTACAAGAGCAACCCCGTCGTGCTCGGCATCTTTCCGGTCGCCGCGTACAACGGCGGGCCGCGCAACGTCACGAAGCTCTACCGCGTGATCGACCGGATGAAAGTACCGCTCGACGACCTGCGGCGTCCGAACGCAGAGCTCGCCGATTCGCCGGTTCGATGTCCCTGCATCTGGAAAGCGGATGGCGAGACATCGCTGCCGCTCTCGATCCCGAGATACAACAACGAGAACCGCTGGTACATCGAGAAGTATCAGAGCATCGTGAGCCTGTTCGAGTGAGCGCCACGTCGTAAACTACGGCCGCATCGAACGATAACAACGGCACGGTCCGCCGCACGGGGAGAACTGAGTGGAAGCGATTTCACGGGTAGCCTTTGGCCTGTTCGGCCTCGCGGTCCTGATCGGCATTGCGTGGCTGTTCTCGAACAACAAACGCCGTGTCGACTGGAAGCTGGTCGCGACCGGCGTCAGCCTGCAGATCGCGTTCGCCGCGCTCGTGCTGCTCGTGCCGGGCGGCAAGAACGCATTCGATGCGATCGGCCAGGCATTCGTCCGGGTGCTGGGCTTCGTCGTCGAGGGCAGCAAGTTCATCTTCGGCAGCCTCATGGACGTCAAGACCTTCGGCTTCATCTTTGCCTGCCAGGTATTGCCGACCATCATCTTCTTCGCCGCGCTCATGGGCGTGCTCTACCACCTCGGAGTCATGCAGGCGGTCGTGCGGGCGATGGCGTGGGGCATCACCAAGGTCATGCGCGTCTCGGGCGCCGAGACGACCAGCGTGTGCGCGAGCGTCTTCATCGGCCAGACTGAAGCGCCACTCACGGTGCGTCCATACATCCCGAGGATGACGGAGTCGGAACTGCTCACGATGATGATCGGCGGCATGGCGCACATTGCCGGCGGCGTGCTCGCTGCGTACGTGGGGATGCT
>Ga0081455_10003295_pt1 | contig 18681 bp, 20 predicted proteins | sample TabmetS3T2R1_FD_70207 | JGI IMG/M metagenome (GOLD analysis project Ga0081455, IMG submission 70207) | Tabebuia heterophylla rhizosphere microbial communities from the University of Puerto Rico - S3T2R1 | ecosystem: Host-associated > Plants > Roots > Rhizosphere ... | reverse complement strand
ATGAAGGAGAAGAAGGCCCGCGTCGAGGACGCGCTCAACGCGACTCGCGCCGCGGTCGAGGAAGGTATCGTGCCCGGCGGGGGCGTCGCACTCCTGCGGGCGGCCGGCGCCGTCGACGCCCTGAAGCTCGAGGGTGATGAGAAGGTCGGCGCGCACATCGTGCGGCGCGCGCTCGAGGAGCCCATCCGCCAGATCGTGGAGAACGCGGGGCTCGAGGGCAGCGTCATCGTCGAGAAGGTCAAGGCCGAGAAGGTGGTGACCCGCGGCTTCGACGCGGAGTCGCTGGTGTTCGTGGACATGATCCAGGCCGGTATCATCGACCCCACCAAGGTGGAGCGGGTGGCGCTGGAGAACGCGGCGTCGGTGGCCTCGCTGCTGCTCACCACCGAGGCGCTGATCACCGATCTGCCCGAGGACAAGCCGGCGGCGGCCCCGCCGATGCCTCACGGGGACTTCTAGGACCAAGGTCGCAGGAGGCTACGGCCCTTGCCGGCGACGGCAAGGGCCGTACTTTTTTGTCCACTCTTGACGCGAGGTTGTCTTTCGCGACAGGCTCTGGTAACGTTAGGCGCTTTCGATCGGGACGCGCGTCGTACGTAGGCTGTTGCGCGAGCCCGGTCGAAGCCCGAGGGGGGTGAACAGTCTGTATCCGTACGAGATCCTATTGATCTTCGATCCGCGACCCAATGAAGAGGAGGTGACCGCGCTCCTGACCAAGCTGCAGGAGACGCTCCGGTCCCTCGGCGGCGAGGTCACGAAGGCCGAGAGCTGGGGGAAGCGCCGGCTCGCCTACGAGATCCGGAAGCAGCGCGAAGGCACCTACGCGGTGATCGAGTGCAAGGCGGTGCCGGCGGTGGTCAAGGAGTATGAGCGGCAGCTGACCCTGAACGAGCAGGTGCTCCGGCATTTCACGACCCGCGTGCCGGTGCGCAAGCGCGTCCGCTCGGCGCCCAAGCCGCAGACCCCGCCGGTGGAGGAGGTGGTCTGATGGCGAGCCTGAACCGGGTGTTCCTGATCGGCAACCTGACCCGCACCCCCGAGCTCCGGTACACTCCCAGCGGCACCGCGGTGGCCGACTTGCGGCTGGCGGTCAACCGCAACTACACCACGCAGGGCGGCGAGAAGCGCGAGGAGACGTGCTTCCTCACCGTGGTGGTGTGGGGCAAGCAGGCCGAGAGCTGCGGCGAATACCTCGACAAGGGCAGCCCGATCATGGTCGAGGGACGGCTGCAGACCCGCGACTGGGAGACGAAGGACGGCCAGAAGCGCAGCGTGGTCGAGGTCGTCGCGGAGCGGGTGCAGTTCATGGGCCGCGGCAGGACGGCGGCGGGCGCACCCGCGGTGCCCGAGCCGGTGGAAGCCGGCGGCGGGGGAGAAGGCGACGACGAGGTCCCGTTCTAGCCTCAACAGGAGGAACAAGCTATTCCGCCATCATCGAAGCCGGTCAAGCGGCGCCGCTTCGGACGCCGCAAGGTTTGCAAGTTCTGTGTCGATCGCGTCGATCTGATCGACCACAAGGATATACGCCGCCTGCGCAACTTCGTTTCGGAGCGGGGCAAGATCACCCCGCGCCGCATCTCCGGCAGCTGCGCGCGGCACCAGCGGCAGCTGACCCGCGCCGTCCGCCGCGCCCGCACCGTCGCGCTGCTGGCCCAGACCTCCGAGTGACGCGAGGCCCATCGAGGAACGGGCCATGAAAATCATTCTGATGGACGACGTGCCCTCGCTCGGCCGGCGGGGTGACGTCCGCGACGTCTCCGACGGCTACGCGCGGAACTTCCTGCTGCCCCAGAAGCTGGCCCTGCACGCCACCCCCGCCAATCTCAAGAACCTCGAGCAGATCAAGGCGCGCCAGGACTCCCGCGCCGCCAAGCAGCGGTCCGACGCCCAGGAGCAGGCGCAGGCCATCGAGGCCCTGCACTTCTCCCAGCGGCGCCAGGCCTCCGACGAGGGGCGCCTGTTCGGCTCGGTGGGTCGGGCCGATCTGGTGGCGTTCCTGGCCCAGCACGGCGTCGAGGTGGAGCGTCGCCGCATCGGGCTCGATGAGCCCATCAAGAGCCTGGGCGAGTTCACGGTGCCGGTACGCCTGCACGCCGACGTGACCGCGCAGCTGAAGGTGTCCGTCTCCCGCGAATAGCCCGTGGCGACGCTCACCGACCTGCTCACCTCCAAGATCCCTCCCCACAGCCTGGAGGCGGAGAGGGCCGTGCTGGGCGCGATCCTGCTCGAGCGCGAAAGCCTGCCCAAGGCGGTCGAGCTGCTGAAGGCGGCCGACTTCTACAAGGAAGGTCACCGCAAGATCTTCGACGCCACCTTGGCCCTGTTCGAGCGCAACGAGCCGGTCGACCTGCTCACCGTCTCCGAAGAGCTCAAGCGCAACGCCGCGCTCGAAGAGGTCGGGGGCGCCGCGGCCCTCGCCAGCCTCGTGGAGGAGGCGGCCACCGCGGCCCACCTGCTCTCCTACGGGGCCATCGTTCGCGAGAAGGCGCTGCTGCGGGACCTGATTCGCATCGCCACCGAGATCATCGGGCAGAGCTACGAGGCCCGTGACGACGTGGACAAGCTGCTCGACGACGCGGAGCGGCTGATCTTCCAGATCTCCGAGCGGCGGATGCAGGGCTCGGCCTTCCCGGTGCGGGCCATCCTGAAGGACACCTTCGAGCACATCGAGAAGCTCTACGATCGCAAGGAGCACATCACCGGGCTCGCCACCGGCTTCGACGACCTCGACCGGATGACCTCCGGCTTTCAGCCGAGCGACTTCATCATCATCGCGGGCCGGCCCTCGATGGGTAAGACCGCCTTCGCGCTCAACATCGCGAAGTACGCGGGGGTGGAGGACCACAAACGGGTGCTCGTGCTGAGCCTCGAGATGTCCAAGGAGCAGCTCGTGCAGCGGCTGCTCTGCGCCGAGGCCAAGGTCGACTCGCACAAGGTGCGCACCGGCTACCTCGACCCGCGCGACTGGACGCGCCTCACCAACGCGGCGGGACGGCTCGCGGAGGCCCCCGTCTACATCGACGATTCGCCCGCGCTGACCGTGCTGGAAGCCCGCGCGAAGGCGCGGCGCATGAAGGCCGAGCACGGGCTCGACCTGATCGTGATCGACTATCTGCAGCTCATGCGCGGCCGTCACCAGCAGGAGAACCGCCAGCAGGAGATCTCCGAGATCTCCCGCTCGCTCAAGGCGCTGGCCAAGGAGCTGAACGTCCCGGTGGTGGCCCTGTCGCAGCTGTCGCGGGCGGTGGAGACCCGCGAGCGCAAGGAGCCGCAGCTGTCGGACCTGCGGGAGTCCGGGGCCCTCGAGCAGGACGCCGACGTGATCCTGTTCCTCTACCGGCCCGAGCGCTACGGCCTGCAGGCCGAGGACGGGGATCGCGTGGCGGACGTCATCATCGGCAAGCAGCGCAACGGCCCCACCGGCAAGGTGCAGGTGACCTTCATTCCCGAGTACGCCTCGTTCGAGCGCCTCGCCAAGCGCGAGGCCCAGCCGTTCTAGCCCGGCCGCCGGGGCCGGCGCGGGAAGGCGACGGCGCCGTGACTTCCCAGAGATGACCAAGGTCGTCATCGTCGGAGCGGGCAAGGGCGGGCGAGCCCTGCTCGAGATGTTCAGCGGCGACCCCACCGTGAGCATCGTCGGAGTCGCCGACGTCAACCCCTGGGCCCCCGGGATCGAGCTGGCTCGGCGCCTGAACATCGCGGTCAGCACCGACCTGGGCGAGCTGATCGCCGATCCCCGCGTGGACCTGATCATCGACGTGACCGGCAACACCGAGGTCCAGGCCGCCATCCACCGGCTCAAGCCGTCCGGCACCGAGGTGATGGGTGGGGCCAGCGCCAAGTTCATGTGGGATCTCCTCGCCGAGCGCAAGCGCAGCGAGGAGCTCGAGGACCGCTATTCCCTGATGCTCCGCGAGCTGCAGGCGAAGGCGGAGGGCGACTTCATCATCGGGCAGAACCCGAAGATGCGCGAGCTGGCCGAGCAGATCATCCGGGTGGCCCAGACCCCGACCACCGTGCTGATCCGCGGCGAGTCCGGCACCGGCAAGGAGCTGGTGGCGCGGGCGATCCACCGCTACTCGAACCTACGGGACAAGCCGCTCGTCACCGTCAACTGCACCGCGCTCACCCCGTCGCTGATGGAGTCGGAGCTGTTCGGCCACAAGCGGGGCGCCTTCACCGGCGCGGTGGCCGACAAGGCCGGCCTCTTCGAGAAGGCGGACGGTGGCACCATTTTCCTCGACGAGGTCGGCGACATGCCGCCCGAGATGCAGGGCAAGCTGCTGCGCGTCCTGCAGGCCGGCGAAGTGAAGCCGGTGGGGGACGTGGTGACCCGCAAGGTGCGCGTCCGGGTCATCGCGGCGACCAACCGGGATCTCGAGAAGGCCCTGGCCGCCGCCGAGTTCCGCGAGGACCTCTTCTACCGCTTCAACGCGTTCACCGTGGTCCTGCCTCCGCTGCGAGAGCGCAGCGAGGACATCCCGGTGCTGGCCTACCACTTCCTGAGGAAGGCGGAGGCGAAGGTCAACAAGAAGGTGGATCGGTTCTCGCCGGAGGCGCTCGACCTGCTACGGCGCTACGGGTGGCCCGGCAACCTTCGCGAGCTCGAGAACATCATCGAGCGGGCGGTGGTGCTCTCCGAGAGCCAGCAGGTCGACGTGGTGCACCTGCCCCTGTACCTGCAGGAATCCGGTGGCATCCAGGTGACCACGAAGGAGGGGTTCGCCCAGGCCAAGGAGCGGGTGATCGCGATGTTCGAGCGCGAGGCGGTCGGACGCTTTCTGGAGGAGGCTCGCGGCAACATCTCGGTGGCGGCCCAGCGGGCCGGCATCACCCGTCGCAACTTCCACAGATTGCTATCTAAGTACTCGATCAACAGGAAGAAATACAAGAGAGAGTCGTAGGCGACTCAGTACTGAGTCGCTTGAGACTCAGGCATCGCGACTCCGAAAGCTCCTTAACAGTGCTAGGTTAGGAGCACATACGCAGGAATATCCCACCGATTTCTGTGACGTCGGCGTCACGTTTTCAGTGACAACCAGTTGCACATGTTCTGGAATATCAATGGCTTGATCCTTCTGGAACGGGATTTGTCTGTCTGAGGGCATCTCTCGTTCCAAGGAGGCGTCCATGGCGGGGCGTTGTCGCTGTGGGACCGAAGTCGAGTTTGCGTTCAATCACCTCGGCTGCATCGAATGCGGCGCGGCCTGCTGCTCCGCCTGCTCGTACCAGCTCGAGTCCACGACCTATTGCGCGAGCTGCGCCGAGACCTTGCTGGAGCTGCCCTGGGCCCCCGCCACCGTCTCGAACCGCTCAGCGAGCGCGTGAGGGAGGCCCAGGCATGGAATCCAAGGGCAAGGCGTTCCGACGACTGCTGAAGGACGAGCCGTATCTCTTCACCGGTGGCATCTACTCGCCGCTCGACGCCCAGATCGCCGAGCAGGCCGGCATGAAGTCGATCTACCTGAGCGGCTACTCGCTGGCCATGCTCAACGGCTGGCCCGACATGGGTTTCCTCACCATGACCGAGGTGACCAAGGCGGCCTCGATGGTGGCGAGTGCGGTCGACCTGCCGATCATCGCGGACGCCGACGACGGCTACGGCAACGCGCTCTCGACGCTGCGGACGGTGCAGGAGTTCGTCAAGACCGGAGTCGCGGGTATCCACCTGGAGGACCAGCGCTTCCCGAAGCGCTGCGGGCACATCGCGGGCAAGACGATCGTGTCGCGGGAGGAGGCGCTCGGCAAGTATCGGGCCGCCATCGCGGAGCGCGACCGGCTCGACCGCGATTTCGTGATCATCGCCCGTACCGACGCCTTCGGCGCGGTGGGCGGCAGCATGGAGGAGGCCATCTGGCGGGGCCGCGCCTACGCCGACGCGGGGGTGGATCTGGTGTGGGCCGAGCTGTCGGGCTCGGAGCGCGGCCCGGCGATCGAGTTCGCGCGCGCCATGCGGCAGACCCATCCCGACTTGCCGCTGGCCTTCAACTACTCCTCGTCGTTCCGCTGGCACAAGGATCCCGATCCGCTCACGTTCCGTGAGCTGGGCGAGCTCGGCTACAAGTTCATCTTCATCACGCTGTTCGGGGCCCACGCCGCGATGTACTCGGTCTGGAACTTCATGCAGGAGCTGGTCAAGAACGAGGAGCAGGCGCAGTGGGCGCTGGAGCGCCAGAAGGTCGGGCATCCCACGGAGAGCCATCACGTGATGGCGCGCGTGGCCCATTTCCAGGAGCTGGAGCGGCGATACATCCCGGGGACGGCGGAGCGGCTGCAGGGTTCCGACGGCTTCGGCGAGGCCCGCTCGCACTGAACCTCCGCCCCGGCGGCCGGCCACCGCGGCCGGCCGTCGGGACGTCAGCCCGTCCGGCGCTGGCGGACGGCCTGGACGATGCGCAACGCGATGAGGGCCAGCACGCCGAGCAGGAGGGCCACGAGCGCGAGCCGCTCGGCTTCGCCGACCACGTAGCGCAGGCGCTCCACGTAGGCACCGAAGCCGTAGCCGACCGCGTAGCCGGCTCCCACCACCACCGGCACGTACACCAGCGCGCCCGCGACGTTGGCGACCAGGAACGAGGTGAACGGCAGTCCGAGCGCGCCGGCCAGCGGGCCGGCGGTGAAGCGGATGCCCGGGATGAACCGGGCCACGAACACCGCGACCGGACCGCGGCGGGCCACGAACACCTTCATCGTCTCGAGGCGCTCGGGATGTCCAAGCACCCAGCGCGCGTAACGCGGCATCGCGGTCTGGCCGTAGCGGCGGCCGAGCCAGTAGCCGATGTTGTCGCCCACCACCGCGCTGACGATGCCGACCGCGAGCACGAGCGACAGGCGCAGCCGGCCGCGCCAGACCAGGTAGCCGGCCAGCGCCAGGATCGTCTCCTCGGGTACCGGCAGGCCCACGTTGCCCAGCACGACCACCACGAAGATGGCGACGTAGCCCCAGTGGCCGACGAACTCGTGGAGGTCGCTCACGACGCGAAGAGCAGGCGACCGATCAGGAGGCGCGGATGCGCCTCACGGTGAAGACGCGCGATGAGGAGGGCGGCACCGCACAAGCATCGCACCGGGCCGCACGGTTCGGCGCCGAATTTGACGCGTAGTCGCGTCCCGGCTCCGGCGTCTCGCGCGTGCGGCTCCACGTGCGATCCGCCGGCGCCGCGACCGGGCGCGAATGCTTGACACCCGGGCGGCTCCGCCTCTAGCGTAGGGTCTCCAGAGGCCGCTCCGGGTGAAGATCAGCGCAGTCAAGAAGCTGTTCGTCGGGTCTCCGCTCGCCACGGCGCAGGCCAGGCACGAGCGACTCTCGAAGGCGTCGGCCCTCGCGGTCTTCTCTTCCGACGCCCTGTCTTCGGTGGCGTACGCGACCGAGGAAGTGCTGCTGGTGCTGGTGGTCGCGGGCACCGTGGCCCTCGGCTATTCCATTCCGATCGGCATCGCCATCGTCGTCCTCATCGCGGTGGTGGTGAGCTCGTACCGGCAGACCATCCTGGCCTACCCGATGGGCGGCGGCGCCTATATCGTCACCAAGGACAATCTCGGCACGCTGCCCGGACTCGTGGCCGCGGGAGCCCTGCTCATCGACTACGTCCTCACCGTCGCGGTGAGCGTGGCGGCCGGGGTCGCCGCGATCACCTCCGCCTTTCCCGTGCTCTACGACTACCGGATCCTGCTCGGGGTGCTCTTCGTGGCGGGCGTCGCCACCGGCAACCTGCGGGGACTGCGGGAGTCGAGCGCGCTGTTCGCGGTGCCGACCTACCTGTTCGTGGTGAGCTTCGCCGCGATGCTCGCGTACGGCTTCGTCCGGTGGCTCGCGGGCTGGGAGCCACCGCCGCCTCCGGAGGTGGCGGTGGAGATGACCCAGAGCCTCACCCTCTTCCTCGTGCTGCGCGCGTTCGCGTCGGGCTGTGCGGCCCTCACCGGGGTCGAAGCGGTCTCGGACGGGGTGCCGGCCTTTCGCGCGCCCGAGGCCCGGAACGCGCGCATCGTGCTCACCTGGCTGGGCGTCATCCTGATCGCGCTCTTCATGGGCATCACGTTCCTGGCTCGCCACTTCCACGTGGTGCCGCGCATGGAGGAGACGGTGGTCTCGCAGCTCGCCCGGCAGATCTTCGGGGGCGGCCTCCTCTACTACGAGATCCAGGTGGTCACGATGCTGATCCTGATCTTCGCGGCCAATACCGCCTTCGCCGACTTTCCGCGCCTGGCCTACTTCCTGGCCCGCGACGGGTTCATCCCCCGGCAGTTCGGCACCCGCGGGGATCGGCTCGTGTTCTCCAACGGCATCCTGATCCTGGGCGGCCTCGCCGCCCTGCTCATCCTGCTCTTCGGCGGGGCCACCCACGCCCTGATCCCCCTCTACGCGGTCGGCGTGTTCGTGTCGTTCACGCTCTCGCAGGCGAGCATGGTGCGGCGATGGCTCTCGCGCCGAGAGGCGGGCTGGTGGTGGCGATGGGCACTGAACGCGGTGGGCGCGGTCACCACCGGAATCGTGATGCTGGTGATCGCGGGGACCAAGTTCAGCCACGGGGCGTGGATGGTGGTGCTGCTGATCCCGATCCTGGTGGCGGTCTTCCTCATGACCCGCCGGCACTACGCGGACGTGGCCCGCCAGCTCTCCCTCGATCAGTTTCCCGGGGCGCCGCCGATCGACCACACCGTGCTGGTGTTGGTCGGCGATCTGCACCGGGGAGTGGTCACCGCCCTGCGCTACGCTCAGACGTTGTCCAGCTCGGCGAAGGCGGTCTACGTGGAGCTGGATCCCGACCGCACCCACAAGCTGGAGGAGAAGTGGGGCAAGTTCGGACTGGGCGTGCCGCTCGTGGTGCTGACCTCGCCGTACCGATCGCTGCTCGCGCCGTTCCTCGATTACGTCGATCACCTGGTCGCTCTGGGCGAGAACCACGTGGTGACGATCGTGATCCCGGAGTTCGTGCCGTCGCGCTGGTGGCAGCACCTCCTCCACAACCAGACCGCGCTGCTCATCAAGGGAGCGCTGCTCTTCCGCAAGGGGATCGTGGTCGTGGACGTTCCGTTCCATCTCCGATGAATCTCCCCAAGCTCAAGCGGTGGTTCCTGGGCCGCCCGATCGCCACCGCCCAGGCTCGTCACGAGCGGCTCGGCAAGGTCACCGGGCTCGCCGTCTTCGCCTCCGACAACCTCTCCTCGGTCGCCTACGCCACCGAGGAGATCCTGCGCGTGCTGCTGCTCGCCGGGGCGGGCGCGCTGACCCTCTCGGTCCCGATCGGACTGCTGATCGGCCTGGTCATCGGTATCGTGATCCTCTCCTACCGCCAGAACATCGCGGAGTATCCGCAGGGCGCGAGCGACTACCTGGTGGCCAAGGACAACCTCGGGGTCTTCCCGGGCCTCACCGCGGGCGCGGCGCTGCTGATCGACTACACCCTGACGGTGGCGGTGAGCGTGTCGGCGGGAGTGGCCGCCCTGACCTCCGCCTTCCCGGTGCTGTACCCGTATCGGGTGGGGCTCGGCATCGGCCTGGTGGTGCTCATCGCGGTGGCAAATCTGCGCGGCCTCCGGGAGTCGGGGCGGGTGTTCGCGGTGTGGAGCTATCTCTTCATCGGCGGCTATCTGCTCCTCATGGTCTACGGTTACGCGGGATTCGCGCTCTGGGGCCGGCCCCCCGCGACTCATCTTCCGCCTCCGCCGCCCCTCACCGACATCGGCGTGTTCCTGCTCCTGCGCGCGTTCGCGTCCGGGGCGGTGGCCCTCACCGGCATCGAGGCGGTGTCCGACGGCATCACCGCGTTCAAGCCGCCCGAGGTGCGCAACGCCCAGCGGGTGCTGGTCGCGCTCGGCCTGATCATGATCACCCTGTTCGTGGGCATCACCATGCTGGCGGCGGCCCACCAGATCGTCCCGCGCGACGAGGAGACGGTCGTCTCCCAGCTCGCGCGCGACGTCTTCGGGGGCGGGCTACTCTACTACTTCATCCAGGGCGTCTCGATGGTCATCCTCGCCCTCGCCGCGAACACCGCGTTCGCCGACTTCCCGCGCCTGGCGTTCTTCATGGCGCGCGACGGCTACCTGCCACGCCAGTTCGCGAGCCGCGGCGACCGGCTCGTTTTCTCCAACGGCGTCATCATCCTGGGCGTCTCCGCGTCCGCGCTCATCGCGCTCTTCGACGGCATCACCCACCTGCTGATCCCGCTCTACGCGCTCGGGGTGTTCACCTCGTTCACCCTCTCGCAGGTCGGCATGGTGCGCCGGTGGCTCACGCGGCGGCCCGCGGGCTGGCGATCCAAGGCCCTCGTCAGCGGGCTGGGCGCGGCCACCACCGGGCTGGTGATGGTGGTGACCGCGCTCGCCAAGTTCTCGGACGGCGCCTGGATCGTGGTCGTCGTCGCCGCCGCGCTCATCACCCACTTCGTCAGCATCAACCGCCACTACCGGGACGTCGCTCGCCAGCTCTCGCTGGACGGCTATGCGGGCCCGCCGCCGATGCAGCACACCGTCCTGGTGCTGGTCGGCGACCTGCACAAGGGGGTGGTGCAGGCCCTCCAGTACGCGCAGACGCTCTCGCCGTCCGCGAAGGCGGTCTACGTGGAGCTCGATCCGGAGAAGACGCGGCGGCTCGAGGAGAAATGGGGGAAGTGGGGCTTCGGGGTGCCGCTGGTGGTGCTGACCTCTCCGTACCGCCTGCTGCTCGCGCCGCTGCTGGAGTACGTCGACCACCTGCTGGCGCTCGGCGAGAACCACATGGTGACCATCGTGATTCCCGAGTTCATCCCGGCCCGGTGGTGGCAGCAGCTGCTCCACAACCAGACCGCGCTCTTGATCAAGGGGGCGCTCCTCTTCCGACGAAATGTCGTGGTGACGGACGTGCCCTACCACCTCATGCGGTACCAGTAGGCCCCGGGGGAGGGGGGCACGCAAGACTTGCAGACAGCCAAATACGGAGTATCCTTACTCGGATCCCATGAGCGCCCAGCCGGCCCTCCAGACCGCGGACCTCCTACTGAGAGACGCGACCGCCAGCGATCATGACGCCCTGCAGTCTCTGGACGGAGGAGCGGCCGCGGATGCCGGCGCGGCGCTGATCCAAGCCCGCCGGAATTTCTTCGCCCGCACCGACGCCTACCATCGTGCGCGCACCATCGTGGCCGAGCAGGAAGGCCAGATCGTGGGTGTCCTCTGCGCCGCGCTCACCCCGGTGCGGGTGGCGGGCCGCCCGTGCTCCGCAGGCTACATCTTCAACGTCCGGGTCGAGCGGGGGGTGCGCACCCGCGGGGTCGGGTCGATGATGATGCGGGCCGGTGAAGATTGGCTCGAGAGCCAGGGCGCCCCGTACGTCACCGGATTGATCAGCGTCACCAACGTGGCATCGATGAAAATGGTGACCGCGCTCGGCTGGCGGTCCATCGGGCGATTCGACTACCTCGTGCTCGATTTGGGCCGCTTCTCCTCGGATCCCGAGGTACGCATCCGCAAGGTGGATGCCCTCGGCGACCGCGCCCACGCGGCCTGGCGCTTCGGCGAGGTGTTCCTCCACAATTTCGTGCCGCGCAACCTCGTGTCGGAGCTGTTCCAACCGTATCCCCGCGGACCCTACATGGGCAGCCTGACCGCCTTCGGTCCGGGAGGCAACGCGTGGCTCTCGCTCTGGGACGATCGGGCGCGCCGCGGTCTGGACCCGAGCAAGGTGCGCGCGGTGAAAGCCTACGACGTAACCCTCAAGGGTGAGGGCGGATTCCGCGCCTTCTCGGCCATCGCGGCCACCTTGCACGAGGCGGGACTTGATCATTTGCTGATGCCGATCCCGCATGACGTCAACGCACGAGCCCTCGTGGATCCATTCATCAGCGACCTGGTGGAGTTCAACTTCTGCGTCAAGCGCCTGAACGGCGCGCCGCCGGTTCCGTCCGGGCCGATCTACTTCGACATCCGGCACTAGCGGCCGGGCCTCGCGCTGCGCTCTTCGGAGGTCTGGTACACTGTGGCGCCGTCATGGACGTCAGTCTCATCGTTCCGAGTCCTCTGGATATCGTCGGAACACTGTCGCGGTACCGCCTCTGGGGCGAAGACCCGGTCAATCGGCTCTCCGACGGTGTATTCCGCCGGGCTATCAAATGGGAAGGTCGCTGGCGCGGCTACGAGCTGCGCTGGACCGCGGACGCCGAGGCTGCGCGTCTCACCGTGTCGGTGCCCGGAGCGCGTCGCGCCGCCCTCGTGGATGCGGCGGTGGCCGAGGCGCGTCACCTCTGCGGCCTGGATCTCGATCTCCCTCGGTTCTACGCGGCCGCCGCCGCCGACCCGGTGCTCGAAGGCCTCACCGCGAGGCTTCGCGGGCTGCGTCCGACGTTGTCGCCCGGTCCGTTCGAGATGCTGGTGGGATCGGTGTGCGCTCAGCAGGTGAATCTCTCCTTCGCGTTCGCGGTGCGGGCCCGACTGGTGCGGCGCTTCGGCCAGCCGCTGCTGGTGGGCGGCGAGGTGGTGTACTCGTTCCCGGAGCCGGCCGCGCTGGCCCGGGCGAGCGTCCATGAGCTGCGGCGCATGCAGCTCACCACCCGGAAGGCCGAATACATCGTGGGGCTCGCTCGCCTCATCGAGAGCGGCGGGCTCAATGTCGAAGGCCTGCGATCGCAGTCGAACCACGAGGTGATCGCTCGCTTGACCGCGGTGCGCGGGTTCGGGCGCTGGAGCGCGGAGTGGTTCCTGGCTCGCTGCCTCGGACGCGGCGACGTCTGCCCCGCGGGCGATCTGGGCGTGCGCCGGGCCTTCGAGCACTTCTACGGTCGCGGCCGGCCGCTGACCGAGACCTCGATCCGTCGCCGTGCTGCGCGGTGGGGAGCGCACCAGAACGTGGCGGTGCACTACCTGCTGGCCGGGCGGCGACTGGGCCCGGTGGCCGCGGCGGGAGGTGGCGCGTGACGCCGCTCGGGAAGTTCCTGCCGATCGTGGGCCAGCCGGATCCAGCGCAGCCGAAGGACGTCCATCTGGTGGGGCGCTACGCGGTGGGCGTGACGTGGGCCGACAGCCACGGGAGCATCTATCCCTTCGACCGCCTGCGCCGGGACGATCCGGAGGGCGGAGCGAGCGAGGAGACCGCGTTGACCCCGGAGATGACCTGGCCCAAGGCGATCACCCGGCAACCGGACGGGCTGCACGTGTCGTGGACGGACGGGCGCGAGAGCCGCTATCCCTACGAGACGCTGCGGGCGCTGTGCCGCTGCGCCGGCTGTACCGGCGGCCACTGAATGGCCACCCTGATCGAGACCACGCCGGCGCGGCGGGCGATCGTGCTGGCCGGCGTCATGGCGGCGATGTTCCTGGCCGCGATGGAGTCCACGGTGGTCGCGACCGCGATGCCGACCGTCATCGCCAGCCTGGGCGGCATTCGCATCTACTCGTGGACCTTCTCCGCGTTCCTGCTGACCTCCACCGCGTCGATGCCGATCTGGGGCCGGCTCGCCGATCATCTCGGGCGGCGACCCGCCTACCTCATCGGACTCGGGGTGTTCCTGCTCGGCTCGGCACTGGCCGGCCTGTCGCAGAGCATGGAGCAGCTCATCGCGTTCCGGGCCCTGCAGGGCATCGGCGCCGGCTCGCTGATCACCATCGGCATGACCATCGTCGGCGATCTCTACGGGATGGAGCGGCGGGCGAAGATGCAGGGCTACTTCTCCAGCGTCTGGGGTGTGGCCTCGCTGGTGGGGCCCTTGATCGGCGGAGTGCTGACCGACCGCATCTCGTGGCGCTGGGTGTTCTACGTCAACCTCCCGGTCGGGCTGCTCGCGGCGGCCGCGATCGCGGCCGGACTTCGCGACGAGGTCCGGATCCGGGCGCGCACCACCTTCGACCTGCTCGGCATGGCGGTCTTCGTGGCCGCGATCTCGAGCTTCCTGGTCGGCCTGCTGGAAGCGGGTGGAAGCGAGCCGTGGATGCGTCCGATCGGGCTCGCCCTGCTGGCGCTGTCGGGCGCGCTCCTGGTCGCGTTCGTCGTCATCGAGCGCCGGGCGACCGAGCCGGTGATTCCGCTCCACCTGTTCCGGAATCCCATCGTTCGTGCGGCCGCGGTGACCGGGCTGCTCTCGGGGATGGCGATGTTCGGGGCCATCACGTACGTCCCGCTCTACCTGCAGGCGGTGGTGGGCAGCACCGCGACGCAGGCGGGATGGGTCCTCATGCCGTTCGTCCTCGGGTGGGTCGTGTTCTCGGTGTTGGCCGCGCGGCTCGTGCTCCGGGTCGGCTATCGCCGGGTGGTCCTCGCCGGCATGGGGCTGCTCGTCCTGGCCTTCGTGCTGCTCTCGAGCTGGAACGGTTCGCTCACCCGGCTGGTCGCGGCGCGCGACATCACCCTGGCCGGCATCGGCATGGGCCTGATCTTCGTGCCGATGCTGATCGCGGTGCAGAGCGCGGTGCCGCGCTCGCTGCTCGGCTCCGCGACGTCGCTGACCACGTTCTTCCGCACCATCGGCGGCGCGGTCGGTGTCGCGGTCATGGGTGCCGCCATGACGCATCGGCTCGAGCGCGGGCTGGCCGAGGTGGTCGCCACCGCCCCCGACGGGCTGCGGGAGCCGCTGCGGTTCCTCGCTTCGCATCCCGACCTGGTGGTGAATCCGATGACTCGGGGCGGGCTGGGCGGCGCCCTCCTGGAGCAGATGCGTCCGGCACTGGCTCACGCAGTGGGCGCGGTCTTTGTGGTGGGGCTCGTGTTCGCGATCCTGGCCATGTTGTCGGCGTTCCTGGTGCCGGCGGGCCATGCCCGAGATCTCGCCGTCCGGGGGGAGGGGGTCACCCCCTCCCGCTCATGAGCGGCGGCTCGGACGTCCCGCTCCTCGAGCGGCTGGCCGGCCTGCCGGCCGTCTCGATCGCCGATTTGCTGACGCTGCTGGAGCGCCTGCCCGATTTCGGGCGGGAGCCGCTGTTCGCCGGGCTCATCGGCGTCGACGAGCAGGGGGAGCCGGCGGCCCACCCGCTCCTCGGAATGGTGCTCCAGCATCTCAAGGAGCGGCCGGAGGGAACCTGCTACGGGGCGTTGCTGGAAGCGCTGACCGGAGTGTGGAATGCGGCGGTGCGAGGCGCGGTGGTCGGCCGCCTTCGCGCGGCCGGGCTGCCCGCCGACGACCTGCTCCTGCGTCTGCAGGCGCTGTCGCCCACCCTCGGCCTGCAGGCGGAGAGCCAAGAGTGGGCGCGGCAGTGGATGGCGGATCCGACCGCACAGGACGCGCAGCTCGTGCAGCAGTGCCTGGTGCGCCTGCTGCTCGCGATGCGCGGCCTCGCCGAGGCCCGCGCGAGTATGCTGACTGACAGCAGCCCGGGAGCGGCCGCCTGAAGATTTGAGCGATCGCCAAACCGAGGACAAAGGAGAAGCGCCATGGCGGGCATTCCCGACAAGTACAAGGACATCCTGGGCAAGAAGGCCTTCGCCAACATCGCGACCGTGAACCGAGACGGCACGCCGCAGGTCACGCCGGTCTGGGTGGACTACGATGGCACCCACATCCGCTTCAATACCGCGAAGGGGCGGGTGAAGGATCGGAACCTGCGCCGCAACCCGGCGGTGGCGCTCGCCATCGCGGACCCGGACAATCCCTACCGGTATCTCCAGGTTCGCGGGCGCGTGGCCGACGTCACCGAATCCGGCGCCGACGCGCACATCGACTCGCTGGCCAAGAAGTATCTCGGCCAGGACAAGTATCCCTATCGCCAGCCCGGTGAGGTGCGCGTCATCTACAAGATCACGCCCGACCGCGTGCAGACGATGGGCTGAGGACGGCGCGGGGAGGAAGCCGGCGGCCATGATCGGGCTCGACGCGGTCTCCAAGAGCTACGGAGGTCAGCAGTTGCTGCACGACTGCACGTGGCGGATCGGCCGCGGCGAGCGCATCGGGCTCGTCGGCCCGAACGGAGCGGGCAAGACCACCATCTGCCGGATCCTCGCCTCGGTCGAGGAGCCGGACGAGGGTCGCGTCCATCGCGATACCGGCGTGACCGTCGGCTATCTTCCCCAGGAAGTCACCACCGGCGAGGATCGCACCGTGCTGGCGGAGGCGCTCTCCGGCTTCGACGAGGTATGGCGTCTCGAGGCCGAGCTGGAGGGCCTCGCGGCGCGCATGGCCGGGCCGTCCGCCGACCCCACGCTGCTCGAGCGATACGGGGAGATCCAGCACCGGTTCGAGGCGCTCGGCGGCTACCGTCTGGAGGCCGAGGCGAAGGTCATCCTGGGCGGGCTCGGCTTCGGGCCGGACTCGGTGCACCGGCCGCTCGCCGAGTACTCGGGGGGATGGCGCATGCGCGCGGCGCTGGCGCGGCTGCTCCTGCTGCGCCCCGACCTGCTGCTGCTGGACGAGCCCACCAACCACCTCGATCTGGAGTCGCTGCAGTGGCTCGAGAGCTTCCTCGCCGCCTACGAAGGCAGCGTGGTGATCGTCTCGCACGACCGCTACTTCCTCAATCGCATGGTCACCGCCATCGCCGACGTGGGCGGCGGCCAAGTGACGCTCTATCCCGGCGACTACGATCACTTCCTGATGGAGCGGGAAGCGCGGCAAGCCCTACGCGAGGCGCAGGCCCGCAACCAGGCCAAGCGAGTGGCCGAGATCGAGCGCTTCATCGAGCGCTTCCGGTACAAGGCGACGAAGGCCCGACAGGTCCAGAGCCGGGTGAAGATGCTCGACCGCATGGAGCGGATCGAGACCGACGCCGCCGCGCGCCGAATCCGGTTCACGTTTCCCCAGCCCCCGCGCACCGGGCGCATGGTGGCGCGGCTCACGGGAGTGCACAAGGCGTACGGCGACAACGTGGTGTATTCCGGGGTCGACGTCGTGGTCGAGCGCGGGGATCGGGTCGCCCTCGTCGGGGTGAACGGCGCGGGGAAGTCCACTTTGCTCAAGATCATGGCCGGTGCGCTGCCCGTCGACGCGGGCGAGCGATCGCTGGGAGCGCACGTCGAGGTGCAGTACTACGCGCAGCACCAGCTCGACGCGCTGGATCCGGCCCGCACGGTGCTGGAGGAGCTGGAGCGGGCGGCCCCCGAGGCGCCGATCACGCGGCTGCGTACCATCCTCGGCAGCTTCCTGTTCAGCGGCGACGCGGTGGACAAGAAGGTGGCGGTGCTGTCCGGCGGCGAGAAGGCGCGACTGGCCCTGGCCAAGATGCTGGCGCGGCCGGCCGCGCTCCTGTGCATGGACGAGCCGACGAACCACCTCGATCTCGCGTCCAAGGAGGTGCTAGAGGAGGCGCTTTCCGGATTCACCGGCACCATCGTGTTCATCTCGCACGACCGCTACTTCATCAATCGCATCGCTACTCAGGTGGTGGAGGTGGATCGTGGTCAACTGACCACCTATCTGGGCAGCTACGACGACTACCTCGCCCGTAAGGCCGCGACGATCGGCTCGCCGGCGGTCAACCGAAAACCCGCCCGGGAGCGCGATCTGAGTCGCCAGGCACCGATTGGGGGACTCGCGGGCACGCCACCACCAGGTGACCGGTCCGCGGAGGGAGGTAGCGCGGAGGCCCTTTCGGGACCCCCGCCTCAGAAAAAGAGCAAGAGCCTCGATCGCGAGATCCGGTCGATCAAGGTCCGGCTGAGCGCGGTGGAGACTCAGATCCACGAGATGGAGGCGCGGCTTGAGGAGATCGGCTTGGCGCTCGCGGATCCCGACCTCTATCGCGATGGTCAGCGGGCCCGCGACATCGCCCAGACACGCAAGGACACGGAGGCGCGAGTGGCCTGGCTCATGAAGGAATGGGAGGAGCTGTCATTGCGGCTGTCGGCAGTCTCGGGAGACGACCGGTGAGCGATCAGCGCTACGTGCGCGAGGTCGACGACGACACGCTCCGGCGCGAGAAGGTGCGGGCGCGCGAGCTGCGCCAGACGTCGTGGTGGCGGCGACGCATCGCGGCCGGCCTCTGTCACTACTGCGGCCGCACGGTGGGCGCCCGGGCGTTGACCCTCGATCACGTGGTGCCGCTGGTTCGCGGTGGTCGATCGATCCGCGCCAACATGGTGCCCGCATGCAAGGACTGCAACGCCAAGAAGCAATCGCTGCTCGCCTGGGAGTGGCAGGCCTACCTCGATCAGCTCGACCGCTCCGCCGACCGCTAGATACACCCCGCCGTCTGAAATTCTCGGCATTGACCGCTCATGCGCTCCGGCGTGCAATCGCGTCACCCAACTCATCTCGATCCAGGAGGAGCAGACATGGTGACACGTTGGCTCGGTGCGATGGCGGTGGCGATGTGGTGCCTCACCGGCGGAGCCGCGATGGCCGAGGACAAGCCGGACAAGCCGGTCAAGGTCAAGGCGGATGGCAAGGACGCCAAGGTCAACATCAACGAGGCTTCGAAGAGCGAGTTGATGAAGCTCGCCGGCGTCGGCCCCGGGGGCGCTCAGAAGATCATCGAGTACCGCGAGGCCCACGGGCCGTTCAAGAAGGCCCAGGAGCTCGAGAAGGTTGACGGAATCGGAAAGGGTGTCCTCGAGAAGAATGCGGGGCGGATCACCGTGAAATGAAAATTGCTTTCCCGACCGCTCACGCTCATGTACGATGAGCCCAAAATCGGTCGGAGCTCACACAGGCTCCTCGAGCGTTCCCTTCCGGCAATTCCGCCGGACGCGACGTGACCGAGCCTTGCGGCGGGAGTCGGCGTCCGCGGCAAGGTGGTGGGTCCTGGGCCCTGATCCGGGCCGCGCCGAGAAAGGGAGGTGATCCA